>Ga0070733_10001162_pt1 | contig 19987 bp, 14 predicted proteins | sample Coa_R1_9_FD_66450 | JGI IMG/M metagenome (GOLD analysis project Ga0070733, IMG submission 66450) | Surface soil microbial communities from Centralia Pennsylvania, which are recovering from an underground coalmine fire - Coalmine... | ecosystem: Environmental > Terrestrial > Soil > Unclassified ... | reverse complement strand
CTTCGCTTCATGGGCGTTCCCCCGCCCGTTGTAGGGGTATTCATACTTGGAATTGATCGCGATGGCCTGGGTATAATCCGCGATGGCCTGGTCATGCTCCCCCTTCGCCTCGTGGGCGTTCCCCCGCCCGTTGTAGGGGTATTCATACTTGGAATTGATCGCGATGGCCTTGCTGTAGTCTGAAACGGCCCGATCATGCTCCCCCTTCGCCTCATAGGCGTTTCCCCGCCCGTTATAGGCGATTTCAGAGTTCGGGCTGAGCTCGATCGCTTGGTTATAACTGGAGATGGCCCGGTCATGCTCTCCCTTTTTTTCAAGAGCGTTTCCCCGGCCGAGAAAAGCAAGGGCCAGCTTGGGGTCGAGCTCGATGGCCTTCGTGTAATCAGCGATCGCCCGATCGTGATCACCCTTCAGATCAAAGACGTTTCCCCGCCCGTTGTAGGCGAGTGCAAATTTAGAATCGAGCTCGATGGCCTTTGTATAATCGGAGAACGCGCGGTCGTGGTCCCCCTTCGCCTCATAAATATTACCGCGGTTGTAAAAGGCGTCGGCACGGTTCGGACTGAGCTCGATCGCCCGCGTGTAGTCGGAGATCGCCTCATCCTGCTTCCCGCCGGCCCCCGAGACGGTCGCCCGGCCGCTATAGGCCAGGGCCAGGGTCGGATCGATTTCAATCGCTTTGTTATAGTCCGACAAGGCCTTGTCATACTCGGACTTTGATCCATAGACCACTGCCCTGCCGAGATAGGCTGACGCCAATTTCGAATTCAGCTCGATCGCCTTGGTGTAATCTGAAACCGCCCGGTCATACTCCCGTTTGGCCCCATAGGCGCGGCCGCGATTAAGGTAGGCGTGTTCATACCGCGGATTGAGATCCGCCGCCTTCGTGTAGTCGGAGATCGCTTGCTCCGTCTCCCCCTTCGCCTCATGAGCGCGGCCCCGGTTGTTGTATGCAATGTCATATTTCGGATTCAGCTCGATCGCCCGCGTGAAATCCGAGATCGCCAGATCATGGTCGCCTTCGGCGTCATAGGCCATTCCCCGGCCGTTCAGCGCACTGTCCGACTTGGGGTTCAGCTCAAGTGCTTTGGTGAAATCCGAAATCGCCTGATGATGCTGCCCCTTCGCATCGTAGGCGATCCCCCGATCATTGTACGCGAATTCATACCTGGGGTTGAGCTCGATGGCCCGCGTGAAATCAGAGATCGCCAGATCATGCTGGTCTTTGGTTTCGTAAAGATTTCCCCGGTTGTTGAAGTTATATTCCGATTTCGGGTTCAGCTCGATGGCCTTCGTGTAATCCAAGATCGCCAGATCCGGCCGGCCCGTTGCCCCGTAGAGGATCCCCCGGCTACTGTAGGCACGTTCGAACTTTGGATTCAGCGCAATCGCCCTTGACAGATCGGAAATCGCTTGATCCGCCTGTCCGCTCCCGCCATATACCGTTGCGCGTGCATAGTAACCGTCCGCACTGGGAGCGAGCTCAATCGCCTTCGAAAAATCGGAGATGGCTTGATTTTGTAGCCCTTTACCCTGATAAGCGCTCCCCCGATTGTAATAAGCTTGAGCAAGGCCCGGATCTATCTCGATCGCCCGAGTAAAATCCGAGATCGCCAGGTCGGGGCGCGCAGTCGCCCCGTAGACTGCCCCCCGACCCTCATACGACGGAGCGGAGCCCGGATCTATCTCGATCGCCCGAGTAAAATCCGAGATCGCCAGGTCGGGGCGCGCGGTCGCTTCATAGGCTGCTCCCCGACCCTGGTAGGCTTGGGCGAACCGCGGATGAAGCTCGATCGCCTTCGTGAAATCCAAAATCGCCTGATCAGGCTGGCCCAGAGCACTATAGGCGGCCGCGCGTCCATAGTAGGCCTGGGCGAATTGGGGATCGATCTCCAGCGCCCGGGTATAGTCCAAAATCGCCAGCTGGTGCTGACCCTTCGCCGCATAGGCGTTCGCCCGATTATAGTACGGCTCAGCATGATTGGGATTCAGCTCGATCGCCCGCGTGTAGTCGATGATCGCCTGATCGAAGCGGCCATTCGCCTGATAGGCATTTCCTCGGCCGTTATGGGCCAAGGCAAATCTGGGATTGAGTTCGATCGCCTTGCCGAAATCCGCGATCGCCCGATCATGCTGGCCCTTGGCTTCATAGGCGATCCCACGGCCATTATAGGCTAACGCCAGCCTCGGATCGAGCTCGATCGCCTTGGTAAAATCCGAAATCGCCTCACTGAACTGGGCCTTCCCCCCATAGGCGTTGCCGCGGCCATTGTAGGCCAACGCCAGCTTCGGATCGAGCTCGATCGCCTTGGTAAAATCCGAAATCGCCTCGTCATTCTCACCTTTGGCGCCATGGGCTCGCCCACGGTTATAGTAGGCATGTTCATATTTCGGATTAATCTCAATCGCCTTGGCGAAATCCGCGATCGCCCGATCATGCTGGCCCTTGGCTTCATAGGCGATCCCCCGCCCGTTGTAGGCGAAGGCGAATCTCGGATTGAGCTCGATTGCCCGGCTATAATCAGAGATTGCCCGATCCTGAAGGCCTTTGGACGCATTGGCCATCGCACGGCCGTTGTAGGCATAGGCATATTTCGGATTGAGTTCGATCGCCTTGCTGAAATCCGCAATCGCCCGGTCCTGCTCTCCCGTGCCGGCATAGACAATCCCGCGATTGTAGTACGCTTCCGCGTGGTTGGGATCCAGTTGGAGGGCTTGGTTGTAGTCGGAGAGCGCCAGGTCATGTTCCCCTTTGGCCTCGTGGGCACGACCCCGATTATTGTAGGCGAACTCGTAATGGGCATTCAGTTCAAGGGCCCTGGTGTAATCCGCGACGGCCAAATCATGCTGACCCTTTGCCTCGTAGGCGATCCCGCGGTTATTATAGGCGTGCTCGTATGTCGGGTCGAGTTTAATCGCTTTCGTGTAATCCGCGATCGCCAGGTCATGCTGACCCTTCGCTTCATAGGCAATCCCACGGTTATTATAGGCATGTCCATATTTCGGATTCAGCTCGATCGCGGCGCTGTAGTCAGCGATGGCCAGATCATGCTGTCCCTTCGCCTCATAGGCAATCCCACGACCGCTGAAAGCATACTCATAAGAGGGGTTTAAATCGAGCGCCCGGGTGTAATCGGAAATCGCCCGGTCATGTTGGCCCTTCGCCTCATAGGCCAGAGCGCGGTTGTTATAAGCATACTCATCGCTCCCGTTGAGCTCGATCGCCTTCGTATAATCGGCGATCGCCAGGTCATGCTGGCCCTCGTCAAAATAGGCAAGCCCGCGATTGTTATATGAATTCGCTAAATTACTGACCTTCACCTCTCCGGTAATCTGCTTCGTACACTCCTCAATCGCCCGGTCATATTTACCCACGTTCACGGCATCGACGCACAGATCTGTAGAAGCCACGGCCAACGAGGCCACCGAAAAGACAAAACCCCACGCCGAACCCGTAACGATGCCGGTCTTCATCCGTTCTCCCGGTCAGGATAGGCTGATGCCCCCTTCCCGCTAATCATGCCCGATTTTACAGAAAAACGGTATCAGAATCTTTGATAATCCGCACCCCGAGATCCCTATTCCCGGACGATTGCTCCCATCAAGGCGGTCCGCTCCAACCCCCCCGCATCGCCCGGTCCGAAAAAGGGCGAGTCTCGTTTGTATCTGAGATCGGACGCCCTTTTCGAGCTTGACCGGCCGAGACTGAACTGGAATAATACACCAATCTTCTGGAGCATGTGAAGACATAAAAAACTCTGCGAACTCAAGCGCTCGTATGGCCGGCTTGTTCGTGAAAAAGGGCCGATCCCCTCCGGGAAGGCTCCCCTCTCAACCGTACGATGGCGCGCAGGGATGAAATCGGGTCGTGCGGTCAGCAGGGGGCAGGCGCCCGGGGAGAGCGTCCCCGACGAAACCCTCCGCCCGCCTGGATCGAATTACCGATCTAACCTGCCGATTAGAGGCCTGAATTTCACGAAATTGAACGTTTGCGAAACGCAAAGGGGACCCTCCCTGTCACGGCGGAATGTGGCGCGGTATGGACCACAGCCATTCCGGAACCTGTATGTAACCCTTGTCGCCCTCGTCCGGGCGAATCAGGGTCTCGGGGCGGAAAGCCGGGAACCCACCCCGACATCCAGACCGGGACAAGACGGGGACGCTTCCGGAGGGAAGAGATAGGGAGTCCCGCTGTCATAAAGTCCTAGCGGAGATCCTTTCGGAAACCAATCTCCTGAGCTGACGGGGGGGTCGGCCATGGGCATCTTGGTCTTCTTTCGGTGAGCAACGATCCTTCGTATGCGGTGGATCAAAACGGGCAATCAGTTCCCGCCACCGCTCCTGACGAAATCGATCGCGATGCTTCGAAAGGAGAGGGGACTCCTCATTGCTCCGGTGCATTATTGCGGTACTTTTCTTGCATTTTTCCCGATGGACGATTCAAAAAGGAATCTTCTCACATTATGAGGGCACCCGCAGGAAGCCGGAGAGAGGGCTCAGGGTTCCCGTCCCGCCGAGAACGCCACCCCCACGGAGGCGGATATTCGGAAAGGGTTTACAGTATATAGACAACGCGGTTCAATCTCCAAATATCAAGAAAAGGGATATGCGATGAGGCCTCTGAAAAAATTAGCATGGAGCTTCTTAATTGGAATGGCCCTGACGAACCTGGTGACGGCGAAGACCTGGGCCTTTCCCGGTTTCGCGAGAAAGTATAACGTTCCCTGTTCCCTCTGCCACGAGGCCTTCCCCAAGCTTAGCGACTTTGGACAAATATTCAGGGACAATGGCTACCAGATGATGGCCCCCGCCGATCTGCCCGAGAACCATCCCGAGGGCTACTGGCCGATCTCCTGGCGGACGACAGCGGGTTTTCAGGACTCGATCTTAACGAGCCAGCCGCAGTTAAGCGGGGGACTGGGGACGGCACATAGCAGCGGATTTGGATTCACCGGGCTTGATTTCTTAAGTTTCGGTACCCTGGCGCGGGATATCTCTTACGCGATCGTCTATACTCCGGGGCTTAAGTCAGCCGGATTTAACACGGGATCGAGCGAAAGCGACCTGGAATCGGCGTGGGTCCGCTTTGACCAGCTTTTCAAGACCTCTCTGCTCAATGTAAAGATCGGAAAATTTGAGCTGGATATGCCTTTTTCCGAAAAGCGGAGCTTGACCCTCAATACCAACTACGTGGTCTACCACTATATGGCGGGATCTCCCTATTCGGCCAGTCTGGGCAACGCCTCGAATTTGGGGGGCGCCAAGGATGTCAGCGACTTTGGCCTGGGAGTGAACCAGGAAGGTTTTGAGATCATGGGCCACGAGAACAACAGCCTGGGGATTTTCCGCTATACGCTCACCGGCCTAGGTAACAACAACCTGCATTCCGATCCACTCGGTTTCGGAGGCGACCGCCTCCAGATGTATGGGCACCTCACCCAATCCTACGGGGGATGGGGAGCCACGGCAGGCCAGAGACTCGGGCTCTTTGGATTCTACGGTCAGGCACCGACGAAGAATTTTCTGGCGATTCCCGGCGCCGGCGGGGGAGACTATGATTTTTACCGGGCAGGGGCCGATGTAAGCCTCAACGGGTTTGGGTTCAACCTGCTGCTGCTCTACATGCATGGGTGGGAGAACCACAATCTGGCCTGTATCTCAAATGGAGCAACGGGAGATTGCGCCCCAGTGCCCACGTCGCAGAATGCCTCTTGGGACGGCGGATTTGCCGAAATAAATTATCTCGCGACGCCCAAATTGATGCTGGTCTACCGGTATGACATTGTGGAGAACCAAAAGCAGATCGACAGCACCCTTCCCGCGAATTTCAACGATGTCGGATCCCACACGGCGGCGGTCCGGTACCTGGTCTGGCTTTCGACCCGAACAGAGATCTGGTGGCATGTCGAGTTTAACGAGTCCGAAACCAAATCCGTCAATCGGGATCCCGGAACCGGTTTGTTGAAGAATGTCGCCTCTCGGACCCTTTTAACGGCAGTCGATTGGGCCTTCTAGCTCCGGCCGCAAAGCCCGCTCGGGTGAGCGGAGTCTTAGCCGAAGCATGCACGTTAGGAGGTTCGAGAGTCATTTCCCGGAGCCTTCAGGAGGGTTCATCGCCTTAAAGGACGGCTGTGGACACTTCCCCGTTGCGCCGGAGAGGACTGCCCACATCTCCCGGTGATTCGATCGGCGGGGTAGCAGACCAGAATTGATCGGATCCAAATCGCAAAGCGGTCGGAGTCCGCATCTTGCTCTAAGAGGAGGTTCGATAGGATGCCCCTGGATTCGCTGAAGAACCCCTCCTGGCAGTGATCAACCGGAGAGATCTTGCTCGGGGGAGTGCTTTGAGACGCTCTTACCTCTCGGGGGACCGCGATCGTCTCAAAGCGGTCCCGTAGTTTTGGAAGATTGGTGAAAGCCGCGCCAAATCCGCCCGACCCCTCGATCGCGCGGGTCTTCTTACGCATCTCGGCCCGGCCGTGGGCGGCCCCGCAGTAGGCCTCTGCGAAAAAGTTCCCGAGATCTCCTCAGCGTCTCTCAACCGTCGGTCGCTACCGGGCGGCCGGATCGACCTCCACCTTGATGAGATCCTGATCGATCCTGACCCGATAGGTTTTGATATCGCATGTTTTGATCTGCGCCATCAGCATCCCCACGTACTGCAGGTATCGTCCAAGACCCTTTGGAACGGCCTCGTCGCCCAGGTCGGGCGGAACGGTTCCGCTCAGCGCCTCGCCGGAGGTGATATCAAACTGGGCGTGGTGCATCGGACAGGTCAGAATATAGCCTTCCAATGTCCCCAGATCCAAGGGCGCATTCATGTGACCGCATCTCCTGCTGACGGCATAGAATGTCCCTTGATCGTTGCACAGCACGATCTCCTCCCCGTTCACTTCGACCGATTTCAAACCGCCGGGGGCAATTTCGCTTACCTTGGAAGCCTCAATCCACATTCATCCCTCTTTACGCATAATTTGAGAAACGGGGATCTGAGGAAGTTCATCCGGGTTGGTAACGTCTTTGTGCACAAAGAGACCGCACCAACATCGCTTCATGGCGTCAAAATGCTCCCGGTGGAAAGGGATGCAAGGGCAGACGATCTTCATGTTCTCCTCCCTGTTTTTCGTCAACCCTTGACAGGGGCAGAACGGAATTCCATGTTTTTGTTCCAGGATGACTTCCTGTTCCAATAGAAAATCAGCCATTTCCTCGTCAGGGGTGAACTTGTACCCTAACGGGTCGACAACCCGTTGGAAGAAGTATCGGAGCGCTTTTTTCCTTGATCCCGGTTTCACGCGATCGCACCCTTTTTTAATCCTAAAATCTCAGAATACTTTTCGGGATTGTATCCGACGACCACCTGATTTCCGATGAGGACCACGGGGAACGAGCCCGCTCCACTGATTTTAAGCATTTTCTCCATGATCTTTTCCTGCTCCGCCGCCGATTGCAGGTCATAATCGACAAAATCAAAGGGAATGTTGTTGGTCTTGAAGAACTGTTTCGCCTTTCGACACCAAGGACAGGTGCTCAGCGCATAGATGAATACCTTCATGGTCGGCCCCCTCACTCTACGCTTACGAATATTTTTCCATCCAGCAATCGGTATGGATACGTCGGTATTTTTATTTCCCGGGCGTCCAGGAACTCCCCCGTCCGGATGTCGAACCTCCAATCGTGGCAGGGGCATTGAATCGTTTCATTCTCGAGCGTTCCGGCGGCCAATGAACAGGCCATGTGCGCACATCGGTTCGACACGGCATAGAACCTCCCCCCGCTTTTAATCAGGAGGACGGGAACTCCTTTAGGAAAGACCAGGGTGGCACGATCCTCGGGGACGTTATGTTCTTCGATGGCAAAGACCCACCGAGAGGGATCGGGAATCGAATTCATCCTGCGGCCTCGTTTAGGTGTTGGGTTTTCTCATCGCCGGAATCGTTCCTCGTCCGAGAGGTAAAGCGCGTATGGCGCCGCCGCTTTCGCAGAGAACCGATTTGCTCGCCGGCCTCAATGCTGCCCGAACCCGATGCATGACATCGCCTTTGATCTTGAGCCAGACCGCTTGTTCCAGATCCTCTCTTACTCCAGGAAACGCCGCCTTCGAAATCCGCGTGTAAGCCGGGACTGAGGAAAAGCAAGACGCTTTGATCTTACTAAAAGACCCTCGCCAAAAGCAAATTCAGAGGACCGAGACCTTTCCAACGCGACCGGGTCTGTTCGGTCGCCGAACCTGGGCCTTCCTCCCGATCAGTGCACGGCCCTGGGCCCTGCCCCCCTTTTAGGCCTCTCCATGAATGGGACGAAGGGAACCACCACCAGAAAAGCCGCTCCGAGAAAGAGAAAGACCGTGTTGAAGGAGATCATCGCCGCCTGGCGCTGAATGATTCCGAACAGGACAGCATAGGCTCGACGTCCGGCGCTGAAAGAATCCACCCCCTGAGAGGCGATGCCCTTCCTGAGATTCTCGAGCATTCTCTGCGAACCCAGATCATAGGAATTGATGTGTGCTCCCAACAGATGGATCACCCTCTGTTGGCTCCGCGCGAGAAGGGTGGTCACCGCGGCAATCCCAAAACCACCTCCGATATTTCGCATGAGATTAAAGAGGCTGGTTGCATTCCCCATGTTCTCCCTCTGAATGGCGTCCATCGAAACTGTTGTCAACGGAACGAACAACAATCCCAACGACATCCCCTGAATGGCCTGGGGCCAAAAGATGTCCCAGAAGCCGGCGTTTAAGTTTAGACGCGATAGCCAGATCAACGTGAAGGCTGCGGAGATTAAACCGGTCCCAATCAACTTCCTGGGATCGACTTTGGACGTCAGGAAGCCTACGACCGGCATCGCCAGAAACGAACCGAGTCCCCGTGGGGCCATGGCCAATCCCGCCTGAAGGGCAGGATAACCCAGAAGTGTCTGTAAAAAGATCGGCAGGAGTACCAGGCTGCCGTAGAGCGCGAAACCCAATAGGGTCATGAGAAAGACACCGATACTGTAAGTCCTCTCCTTGAAGACGCGGAGATTCACCACGAGACCCTGCGCGATCAGCTCATAAAAAACAAAGACCACGAGGGCTGTGACCGAAATAATACTCAGGGAAATAATCCAATTTGAACCGAACCAGTCTTCCTCCTGTCCTTAATCCAGAAGGATCTGCAACGCGCCGATCCCCAAAGCCAATAATCCGATGCCCCAATAGTCGATTCGGGCCGTGCCCCGGCGAATATAGGGCGGGTCAAAAATAAAAACATTGGTCATGATGATGGACGCGACTCCGATCGGAATATTGATATAAAAAACCCAGCGCCAGCTGTAATTATCGGTCAGCCAGCCGCCTAACACGGGACCGAAGATGGGTGCGACGACAATGCCAAGTCCCCAAAACCCCATCGCCTTCCCGCGCTCTTCCGGGGCGAACGTCTCCAGGAGAACCGCCTGGGAAAGAGGCTGCAGCCCTCCCCCGCAGAACCCCTGGATGACCCGAAAGATGATCAAAAACGCGAGGTTTGTTGCTAATCCGCAAAAAAACGAGGCCAGGGTGAATCCCGCCACAGAAGCGATCAGCAGGCGGCGGCGTCCGAAGTAATTGGCCTTACAGATTTCATTGGTTTTCGATCCCCCTCCAGACCCAGTCCAATATAACGTCGCTCCGCCGGTCGATTACGGTCTTCGTCCCGGACCAACCCAGAAACCGCCGGGCTGTCGTCCACAAATGTAGACCTCCTTGCCGTCGGGACTCTCCACTTTTTTGACCTCCAGGCCTTCCTGGACAGCCACCCAATCTCTGTGAAGAAGCTCTCGCTCCTACGCTCTGAGCTGTTTTCGGTTTGTGCCCACGATATAGCGGCGGCCGTTCTCGTTTAAAAACTCGAAATTCTCTTCACTGGCCATCCCCCGATCCATCACCCAGATGCGCTCGGCTTGACCATAGCGGCTTTCCATCTCTTCGACGATCTCCTCCACCGTGGTCACATCCGTCCGATTTCCAGCAAAGACCTCGTAGCCCAAAGGGAAACCCTTCCGCGTGACGACCAGAGCAATGCAGACTTATTTGCAATCCCCCCTTTTGTCGCGCGAATACCCCCTCTGGGCCAGTGGATTGGCCTCGGCCTCTCCTTCAAAATAGGTGCTGGTCACATCATAGAGGAAAAGATCATAGGAGAGCTTAAACAGAGCACCTAAACGCTCTTTGAGATGCCCCTCCAATTCCCTCTTGAAGGGCAAAAGCCGATCCAGGGAGCGATAGAGTCGGTCATCGTTGATCTTCCCCTTCGGGATGCCCAGTAGATCGGCCAGCGCCAATTTCTCAAAGTAATCCTCGGCAATCTCCAACTTCATAGAACCAGGACCTGCGCCATCATATCCCAGGGGATCTCCTCTTTCCACAGGGAAGATGTTCGCGTAGAAAACCGTCCAACTCAAGAAGCCGAATCAGTTGAATTCCGAGCCAAGGTCCGCCAAACTCAACGATGTCCTCCACCCGAAGCGTCTTGGTGTTGACTTCGACCCGCTGCGCCGTTTGCTTCGAAAAGAGCTCTGGCTGATCGGTAGGTGCGCTTCCCTCGGTCTTTAAAACCAGCTTGCTGTCTTCTGCAACCTCTCCCAACCACGCCACGGTCCGCTGGCGAGGGCCCCGCTCCGTCCGATAAGACTGGACCAACGCCCAATAGCGGTGGAACTTTCCATCTTTGTACTTGCTGACCTTGCGCAGAAACATGATGCCGGCATTATGACGGCAAGACAGAAAAATTCAAGCGGGTTGGTTCCCACTACAGCCGATTTTCTCTCCGCTCTCTCCGGGCTACCCTCAAGAACAAAGGAAATTCTCGATAGACGGGCCCGAACATTCCCTAAAGATTTTTCTAAACCGGCCTCAACTGTAGAGTAGAGCGGTGGCGCAGTACTGTACAGGACTCCTCTTGGCTGTGTCCGCCGTTTCCAGCTTCGTGCCCGTTTGGAGGGTTCCATCAACCTGGTTCCACCGCCCCCTCATCGATCCGAGCATGCAGATTTCCCGCACTCGGCTCTCGGACAAGACATCATGCCTTCGCCCACGGAAAGCTCCGCGTCAGAGAGGGCAAATGGACCAGCCCCAGCTTCTCATGAAGATAGGTGTCCGGGTAGCGTGATCGTCCCGTGCCCTGTCCATTGTGCTTTTCGCAGAGCCACCGGCGCAGCCGAGCCGTGGTGTGCGCGTTGATGGCCCGATATGCTTTGCTGACCGGGCCGAGACTGAAATAGTTGGCCCAGCCATTAAGCTTTCGGTTTAGCCTCGCCACCACCTCCTCGGCGGGAAGCCACGTCGTCTTTCTGATGGTCTCGGCGCTGATCTCCGCGATCGTGCGCCCAATGCTCTTCTTCGACGGGCGCGTCCCAAGATAGGCCCGCGCCCCCTCATCGAGTAGCATCGCCCAAAGGTGTAGCCCAAGAAATCAAAGTGCTCCTCCGGCATGCGGCAGAGGCGGGTCTTCTCCTCATTGACCGTGAGCTTGATCCGCCCCATTAACTGCCGCATCGCAGCCAAGGCCTCTTTCGCTCCCCGCCGACAGCAAAGGACCATATCGTCAGCGTAATTGACAATCTCGCCCCTAAATCGCGCGGCATACCCAAGGCGCTTCCATCCCAGGCCTCATGTATAGATTCGAGAGAAGCGGTGAGATCGGAGACCCCTGTGGAATACCTCGCTTGCTGTCCCGTGACCGGGTTGTGCGCTTTCTTCTCCCCCGCCCGTCGTTCTCCTGCTCCGGAACCTCAAGCCACATCTTAATGAGATGCAGCATTTTGCCGTCAACCACACGGCGGGCCACACATCTGAGAAGTTCAGCGTGCGGAATGCTATCGAAATACAGGGAGAGATCCGCGTCAATCACCTCCGTATGGCCCGTATTCAGAAGGCTGTGCACGCGCCTCACGGCCGCGTGTGCATTCCGATCCGGGCGATACGCATACTGCTCGGGCTGAAGATCGACCTCGAAGATCGGCTCCAGGATGAGCACGGCCGCCGTCTGCACCACACGATCGTGGATCGTCGCGATGCCAAGCGGCCTCATTTTTCCGTTGGGCTTAGGGATATAAACCCGCTGAACCGCTTGCGGGCGATATCCCTTCTCCTTTAGTTCTCGCGCCAGCTCCCCAAGCCATCGTTCCACCCCGTACGCTTCGATGTCCTCAAACCTCTGGCCATCCACCCCCGCAACGCCTCCGTTTGCACGGCAACGCTCATAGGCGTGGGCCAGCACATCGGCTCGCTACAGCTTGTCGTACAGCGAGTAGAAGCGAAAGCCCGGCTCTTCCTTCGCTTTCGCATGTAACGCCGTCTGTAGTTTCTGGAGACTCTCCGAAATGACTAGGTTTCCCAATTTCCGGCTCCCTCACCACGTGTTGCGTGATCTTGAACCAAGGCCCTTTCCCTCCACCGGCATTACCCGGCTTCCCAGGTACCTGTGGGCCTCTCCGACTTCCCATCCTGCCCGGCCTGTCCCTCACGGGCGTCCGGTTGTTCCTCACGCGTGGACCACAAGATGGGATCTCCCGTGTTGCAGCGGCCTTCCTCTTGTATGCATGCCATCGCCAATACCCCGGCGAAACTGTTGGGTGTATACATCGCTCTCTTCCCCAGCAATATCAGCCTTCCCCAAATCCACGGTTGGGTCGGCCTTCGCATCACCGTTTTCGGGGCCTGCTCAGCATTCACTCACGTTATGGCCTGCATACTCGCCAAGTCACCCGAAGTGACCCTCTACACCGAGGGCTTCAGCCGTCTCGTTACCTACTCGGCTCCCTCGATTGCTACCGGCTGGAGCGACAGTTGCCGGGCGGGCTTCGTACCCGCTGGAAAAGCCGTGCCTTTTCACGGCGCACGCGGAACTTCGGCTAGCGATTCCAGGCTCAATTCGATGCCATTTTTTCCGTGGTCCCTGCGCTGCTCGTAGAGCCCCCCTCGCCGCCAAAAACTGGGCTCTCTGTAAATCGGCTCTCCGTAAAAAGGGACAGGTCGGCAATCCGTGAGAAGCCGATCATCTGATCAACCGCCCAGTGACCGGTCGACGCGGTCTGTGGAATCTCTCCATGGGGTTGTGCTACGATGGGGAGCATGAGGCGGCGGTTCCCCTTTTTTGGGGCTTTCAAAGAATCGTTCGGATCCGCTTCAGGGGCATCTTGCTTTAATCTCGGCATCGCTTCGCCGCATAGATTCGCGATCCGTGCGGGTGATCCGGACATTTCCGCAAAGAGCGGATCTCCTGCTCTGCCTCAAGCCTCCAGCAAATCGATCGATACGCGCTAATCGCACTTGAAATTGGGTCGTTTCTTTTTTATCGCGCCACGCAGGAGCAAAATGGCGACCGCTTACAAAGGAGGCTGACATGCCAAAGAAAATGGTCCAGATACCAGGAAGTGAGCGCCAGGCGCTCCCGGGGGCCACCATCAGCGGTAACATTGACCCCACTGAACAGATCGAGGTCACCGTCCGCCTTCGGGCGAATCAGCCGATCGACAAGCAAAAGCTTTTCGATATCGGGAGACGCAAGCCAGCCGAACGTCGGCACATGACCCGAGAGGAATATGAAGCGGATCATGGCGCGAATCCAGACGACCTCGCAAAAATTCAAGCGTTTGCGCGTGAAAACGGCCTGACGGTCGGCGACGTCAGCCGAGAAGAACGCAAGGTCGTTCTCTCGGGTTCGGTTCAGGCGTTTTCAAAGGCCTTCAACGTCGAGCTCAAGGAGTTTCAGCATAAGACGGGGCGCTACCGCGGTCGAACGGGGCCGATTCATCTACCCGAGGATCTCGTCCCGATCGTCGAAGGGGTGTTCGGCCTCGACAATCGTCCGCAGGCCAAGCCCCACCACCGCCGGGCGAAGCCCAAGGCAGCGGGTCAGGTTCCTTCGAGCTTTCCGCCGCCGCAGGTGGGAGCGCTCTACGATTTCCCGAGCACCGTTAACGGAAGCGGACAGACCATCGGCATCATCGAATTGGGAGGAGGATATCAGGCCTCCGATTTGCCCGCATACTTCCAGGGTCTGGGGCTCCGGCCTCCTTCCGTCCAATCCGTTTCGGTTGACGGCGCCAATGGAAAACCGGGCGTTGACTCCAACGCGGACGGTGAGGTGATGCTTGATATCGAGGTCGCCGGGGCGATCGCGCCCGGGGCTAACCTCGTCGTTTACTTTGCGCCCAATACGGACCGAGGGTTCCTGGATGCCGTCACGGCCGCCATTCACGATCGGACCCATACCCCCTCCGTCATCTCGATCAGCTGGGGAAGCGCAGAATCGGGCTGGTCGGCGCAGGCCATGCAGGCCATGGACCAGGCCTTTCAGGCCGCCGGAGCCTTGGGGGTCACGGTCTGCGTGGCGGCGGGAGACGACGGCTCCTCGGATGGGGTCTCCGATGGTCAAAATCACGTGGACTTTCCCGCCTCCAGTCCCCATGTGCTCGGCTGCGGCGGAACCCGCCTGGAGGGTTCGGGCAAGACCATCACGAGCGAAGTCGTCTGGAACGACGGGCCGGGAAACGGGGCAACGGGCGGCGGAGTGAGTGGCCAGTTTGGAGCCCAGGACTGGCAGAAAAACGCGCGTGTCCCAAACAATGGAAGCGGACAGCCTGGCCGCGGGGTGCCTGACGTCGCGGGCGACGCGGATCCTCAATCCGGATACCAGGTGGTGGTCGATGGCCAGGCCACCGTGATTGGGGGAACCAGTGCCGTGGCACCGCTTTGGGCGGGCCTGATCGCACTGATCAACCAGGAGTTGGGAAAACCGGTTGGATATCTCAATCCGCTCCTCTATACCCTCCCGGCCGCCTGCTTTCACGATATTACTCTGGGCGATAATGGAAGCTACAAGGCCGGTCCGGGTTGGGATCCCTGCACGGGGCTGGGGAGCCCAGACGGCGCGGCGCTCCTCAGCGCGATGAAGGCCTGACCCCGTCGGATCGAAACCCCGCCCCTCAGGCCGGAAGAATTCAGCCGCAGGATCGGGATCGCTCATGACGATCGAAATGGAGGTACCGCCGCTCTCACCCCGATAGGTGGAAGTGGTCTTGAATCGGCCATCCACTTCCCATGATCCGCTCCCTCGCTACTCTGATAAACAGGTCCGCCTTCGGATGACGCCTCCGGGCCTCCGGCCAGACGCCGACTCCCACTCTCACATCGGGCGGACAGGGCTGATTCGATGCGTTCTGAGGTCTCTCCTGCCTGCCTCAGGATCGATCCCGTACAAGGTCCCCGACAGAGGACGGGAAATTCCAGAGGTTACCGTGATATCAAGCGGCTAGGGCCTCTCTTGATCGTATCCGTGTACAGGTCAAAAGGGCCCTTCTCCCGCTCAGAATCGATCCCCTGAGGTATCGGACCTGCGGAAGAACACGCTCAGGGAGGGTCCCGCCTTGAGCGGCGGCCCGAGATTAAAGGGTTCGGGATAGAAGGCTCTATTTAGAGTCTATATTTAAAGTCGGAATTCAAATGTGAACGGATCAGCGGGTTTCTAAAAAAAGCCTCGATGACCCCAAGGCCCACGATCACCGACTCCTATCGCTGTTCTTGGGTGTAATTAAACACTTGACCTCGCCTTAATTCTCCGCTATGGTAACGCCGACACAACGCTCCAGACTGTCGGGCGATTCGCTGCCAAATCCTCAGACCTCGACAGCTCGGTTCAGCAGGAATCGGAGGGCGTCACATTTTCAACGATCTCTGGCACCCTCCGGCTCAAGTCCCTACTCAGGCCGATCGGCTAATGGATACCGTGACCAGGTTTACGCCCCAACCGAAGCTCTGGCGATCCCTTAGACGTAACAAGAGTTTCCTGAAGCAGATGAGAGCGAACGTCCTTCGGTAGTCGGCACGGCGCCGGAATCGGGAAATCAGAAGCCAAATGGCTTTCCTCTTTAAGGAAATTAGGCGATCTGAGGCAAAAATCCTCTAACGGTCGAGTATCAGGAACGGCGCGCGACAGCGGCATCCTTGTGCCGCGGTTTTTCGGCGGACGATTGCAGGCTTGCGGGAAAACGCTTCCCTCCCCGGCCGCATGAATCTGTGTCGCATTTCGCGCGAGGAATCTGGACGCGACGAGGAGAAACTGGATGAATTTCTGGACAACCTTCACGTGGCAACAAGTTGGCATCAGTTGTTTGATCGGTCTGGTGATCTGTGAGATCAACCTATACTTCACTTCAGCCGTTCTCCACCGCGGTATGTGCCACCGTGCCATTGAATATCCGGCCTGGCTCAAACGCGCCGTCGCCTTCTGGCTTTGGATAACCGTCTGCATCCCTCCCCTGACCTGGATCGCCGCCCACCTTCATCATCACGCAAACGCGGACGCAGAAGACGATCCGCATTCCCCGGCTGTAAAGAGTTTCTGGAAGGTGCTCTTTCTCACCTGGTACTATGTGCCGGATTGGGTTCGGCGCAACCGCCAACTTGCAGACGAGCGCTATCTGGCGTCCTTCCGAAAAGAACGTTTTTTGTGGTGGATGGACCGCTTGGGAACCGCCAATGGAAACTTCTATATCCAGATCGTCTTGAGTTTGGCCTTAGGCCCCATCGCAATCGCATTCTGGATTTCCCGTATCGTGCCCTATATGTTGGCCAGTGGTTATGTCAACGCGATTGGGCACACCTCCGGGACGCGTCCTTATGGCGCGATCGGCACGGATGCCAGCGGAGTCCTTCAGAAATTCGCCGGCTATCTCGCCGGGGGAGAGCCCCTGGGCCATAACTTTCATCACCGCCATCCAAGCAGCCCCCGGTTTCGGTTGAGCCGGTTCGACCCCGGGTTCTGGTTTGGGATCCGGATCCTGCAGGGGGTGTCTGTCGGCCGGCGCTGGAGTCCGCCTCCGGGAGGGGACCTGCAAAAGGGAGAGTTCAGGCGCCCGGGAAGACCGACGGCGGGCAAAAACACGCAAGAGGTCTCTTTAAAAAGGGACCGCTAGCGCAGAGCTGCCACCCTTTGGATTCATCCCCGGACCGAAGAAGCTCGCCCTTACTCCAGAGTGGAACGGGGTGGTCTGTAAAGATCGCCCTGTTCCCGTTCTCTTCGCTTTTGATCTCGCGGCTAACGACTCCTCTCAAAGATCTTGGAAACGTTTCAGACCGGTTCGGCCCGACACGGGACGTTTTCTTGATTCTGGTGAAAAGGGCTCTGTAACGGATCGAGGACTGTCCCCAGCGATCCTCGTTCCGACCTCATCGGCTCGCAATTGACATTCAATCAACGTTTTCATATGATTAACACATTTCCCTCATCTATTCCTTGAGACCGCGGGCCGCCACCGGAATAATCCTCCCCCGCGAGGACTCTTAGGCGCTGAGAGCCAGAAGTGATTGAACCCTCCAGAACCGACAAGCGATTCTTCCTGATCGGTATCGCCTTGCTGATCTGCGCCGCGCTCTGGTTCCTGATCGGCCGAGCGTCCCTTCCGGGGGTGCAATGGGCGAAGAGAATACTGAGGGGGCAATTGGTCAAGTTCGAACCCCTCCCTGCGACGGAAGGAGCCGGTCCAGGCAATCCAGAGGACCGCCTGATCTATGTATTGGGCGGGTCTCCCGAAAATCTGGCCCGGAGGCTGATCGCCGCATCCGACCTTTACCGTCACCACGTCGCGCGTCGAATACTCATTTATGACAGTCAAATCCTGATGGCCTACAATCCCGAGGCGGGGAGGAATCTCACCTTCGACGAATGGGCGATCCGTCGGCTGGAGGGGCTCGGCGTCAATAGAGATGATATCGAACCCGTCGCCGTCAGGAGGGGGATGTTCGGGACGTTCTCCGAGGCGAGGGACGTACCGAGAATCGTCTCGAGTCGCAGTTACAAATCTTTGATTCTGGTATCCTCTCGACACCACACCGCCAGGGTCTGGAACAGCTTCAAGTCTTTCGCTCGCAAAGAGCATCTCAATCTATATATTTACCCGGCGGACGACGACCCCAGCCTTCGCGATCTTCTGCTTGAATATCTTAAGCTCGAGGTCTATAGGCTCCTGCTCCTCTAGGCAAGATTCAGAAAGCGCATCTCTCCGATGCCCCTCTGGAAGTTTTTGGGAGGCCCGGCCCCGTACCGGGCTCCCTCCCGATTCCTGAAGGGACCGCGTGTCCTGGATCGCTCTTCGATTGCCTAGTGATTCACCTGCGATGATTCATGTTCATTTTTTCTTGGGAAGCGAGAAGTAGAAAACCGCGCCCTGATCGACACGGCCCTCCGCGCAGGTCCGGCCCCCATGTCGGGAAACGATCCGGCGGACGTTCGCGAGCCCGATTCCAGTCCCTTCGAATGCATCAGCGCCGTGGAGACGCTGGAAGGGGCCAAAGAGCCTGTCGGCGTACTGCGGGTCGAATCCGACCCCATTGTCGCGCACGAAGAAGATCTGTTCAGCCTCTTCCTCCCGGCCTCCGATCTCGATTTCGGACCGCTCGCGGGTCCGGGTGTATTTCACCGCGTTTTCAATCAAGTTGGCCCAAACATGGCGCAACATCGCCGCGTCCCCAACTCCCTCGGCAAGTGCGGAAATTTTCCAGGAGATCTTGCGGGCCTGAAGCGCGGGGCCTAGGTCCTTTATCACATCGCGGATGAGGGATTCAAAATGAACCGTTCCGAAGCGGATCTCCGCCTTCGCCATTCGGGAAAACAGCAGCAGGTCGTCGATCAGGGTCCCCATCGTTTTTGCCGCCGTCGCGATCTTCTGCAAACAGTGCCGGCCCTGCTTTTGGAGCCCGCTCCCATGGCGTTCATCAAGCAGCCTGATGAACCCGCTGATATTGCGAAGAGGCGCCTGCAAGTCGTGCGAAACCGAATAGCTGAAGGCCTCCAACTCCTCGTTGGCCATTTTGAGTTGTGCGTTGAGTCTGTTCATCTCCGTTTCCGCTCGTTTTCGCTCGGTCACGTCCGAGTTTATTTCCAGGCTGCTCCTCGGCGCGCCGCCGGCGTCGCACAGCAACGCCCAGCGGCTCCAGACGGTCATCACCTTCCCGCCTCTGCTCCGCTGAACCAGCTCTCCTTCCCACCGCTGATCCCGAACGAAATCGGCCCGGATTGTCTCCATCGGGCGCGCAAAGACGGTTTGTAGAAGGAGGTGAGCGACCGATCCGATTGCTTCGCGCTCCGACCATCCATATAGCCGTTCCGCTCCCTGACTCCAATAGGTAATCGCGCCACTGGTCAAATCGCGCACCAGGATCGCATCGTTGAGGAGATCCAGAAGCTGCGCTTGGTTGCGCAGCGCCTCCTCCATTCTTCTCTTCCGAGTGACGTCTCGGATCGCAGCCGTGACCCAAAACCCCTCTTGCGTCTTCACCGGGCTGAGGCTGATGTCCGCCGGAAATTCACTCCCATCCTTGCGCAAACCATAAAGTCCCAGGCCCGCCCCCATTTCCCTTGGCCCGGAACTGCCGAAATAGCTGCTCCGATGGACATTATGGCGGCCTCGAAAGCGTTCGGGGACCAGCACCTCAATCGATCGATCGAGTAAATCCGCCCTTTGATAGCCAAAAAGCAGCTCGGCCTGCGCATTCACCATGACGATCCGGCCTTCGCGGTTGACGATCACCATCGCGTCCGGTGCGGACTCCAGCAGTTCCTTGAACCGGGATTCCCCCCGCCCGGCCTTTTCCCTCTCGGTCTCGGCATCTTCCACTATCCCAAGAGTAGGGCTTCTCGGCGCCTCCGGTGTCCTCCTTCGTTTCAACACACGCTCCTCTGGATGCAGCTGGCCTGCAAGCCTCTCCGGCTTCTCCTCGATCGCGGTTAAAGGGAGTGCTCGCGCCTCTCTGAAGGACTCGCCCTAAAACCTAGCAGCTTTTCCCGTTCTGTCAATTACAAAAAAAGATATCATCGCGCATCACGTAACGATCCATAAAAAAAGGGGCTCTTCTCCCAAATGAGTGGGTAAATTTACCTTGATTTATACCTTTTTTAGATCTCCGGGAGCATACACGTGAGGATTTTCAAACGCAGATACTCCTCATCTCGTATGCCATAAGCGC
>Ga0070733_10001159_pt1 | contig 20013 bp, 20 predicted proteins | sample Coa_R1_9_FD_66450 | JGI IMG/M metagenome (GOLD analysis project Ga0070733, IMG submission 66450) | Surface soil microbial communities from Centralia Pennsylvania, which are recovering from an underground coalmine fire - Coalmine... | ecosystem: Environmental > Terrestrial > Soil > Unclassified ... | reverse complement strand
TGCTACACGCTTCTTTCGGCTTCACCTCGCGGCTACGCCTTGCGTTTCGCTACGGTTGCCGTCATCGGCTCCGATTGGCTCCTTTCATCCAATTAGATTCTGCCCATGCTGGGCACACGACACGCGGATTACATCCGCGTAACGCGGCTTCAGCCGCGTTACGCCGGGCAGAAGCCCGGCGGCAAGGCGGAAGCCATGCCCCACAAAAGCGTCTCGCGGGCGGGTCAGCGGCATGCCGAGTGAGCGGCCAGGATCACATACCGGCGACAAGATCGTCAGCGCTACAAATCAGGGCCGCGCCTCCGGGTCGATCAGAGCCTGCATGACCGCGTTCTCGAAATCGGGGTTCATCAGGCGGTTCCCGCCAGCGGCCTGGATCATGAAAATCCCGACGATCTTCTCTTTGGGATCGACCCAGAAATGAGTGCCATATGCGCCGTCCCAGCCGAAGCTTCCGTTGGAGATCGGCGTGTCGGGCACGAACACCGACGACATCAGGTCCACGGTCTTCGGTCCCAGCAGTCGCTTGCCGTTCAACTCGCCTCGATTGGCCAGCATCTGGGCGAACTGAAGGTAATCTTCGGCGCTGCTCTCGAGTCCACCGCCGCCCGATAGATACGTCGGGCTGTTCAGAAAGATCGGCTTGTTGTCGACTTTGGTGAGCGCGCCGTCGGCCCCCGCGGAACTGCTTCGCGATGCGCGCGAGCTGTTCGGGCGACTGACGGTAGCCCGCGTCCTTCATGCCGAGCGGATCGCAGGGCAGTAGGTTGTCCGAGGCCATGGGTCTTTTTGACCGGGTCATTCGTATACGGAGCGGATGATATGATCCTCGCCGCTTCCATGCTTCCAAACATATTCGCCGCGGAAGATGTTGTTGCGCGTTTGCGGCGCGGCGATCCGGATGCCCTGGCCAGCCTCTTATCGGGCTATCAACACCGGCTGTACCGGTACCTTTTGCGGCTGGTGCAGGAGCCGGCCGCGGCTGAGGACCTCTTTCAGCAAACCTGGCTGCGGGTGATGGAAAAGATCGGCAGACTCGATGCACGCGGCAGCTTCGAGACGTGGCTGTTCTCGGTGGCGCACAACCTGGCGATCGATCATCTGCGGCGGCAGCGGGGCAGCAGCCTGGATGAGCGGGACGGTTCCGGGTCGGCTCCAATCGAGCGTCTGACGGCGAACGGGCCGGACCCGCTGGAGCAGTTGCTGGATTTCGAACGCAGCGCGATGCTGGCGGCGGCCATGTGGGAATTGCCGGCCATCCATCGCGAGGTGCTCAGCCTGCGGTTTGAAGAAGAGATGAAGCTGGAGCAGATTGCGGAAGTGGCAGGCGTGCCGCTGGCGACGGTGAAGAGCCGGCTGCGGCGGGCACTGGAAGGCCTGCGCGCCGCGATGGAGTCGCAGCCTAAGGGGAGGCGGAGAGAATGAACGAACACGAATCCATTCGCACGATGCTGGCGCTGGCGGCGGCGGGCGCGCTGGGTCCCGCCGATTTGCGGCGCGTGAATCGGCACGCGCAGTCATGCGAGGCCTGCCGGCGAGAGTTGGAGATCTGGAGTGCATACACGCAGGGATTGCGGGGGCTTCCACAGCCATCGGTCCCGGCGGATCTGGTGGGGCGCACGCAGGCGCGGATCTTCGAAGAACGGGCGGCCGCATTGAGCCGGCGCCGGGACGACCTGGTGCTGGCGGCGCTGGCGGTGTTTTCCTGGATGACCACCCTGGCGTTCTGGATTCTGGCGCGTGTGTTTACGGGCGGAGTTTTGAATCTCGTGAGTGCGTTGGTGTGGTCTCTGATCTGGGCTGGGCTGGTTTGGATTACCGCGACGGCCGCGGCCGTGATGCTGGGCAGACAACGCCATATGAGGAGGGCGATATGAACCGGTTTAACGAAGAGATGAGCGTGATTCCACGGACAGCTTGGGCGATTGCCGTCTGCACTTATGTGGCACTCGTATTTGTGTTGCTGCAGCTGGTGATTCCGAACGACCGTGAGCTGCACCTCTGGCCTTCAGCGGGGAGGATGCTGTTCGCAGCAGGGATACCGCTGTTCCCGGCTGTCCTGATACTGCTGATCGGATATGTCAACGGGGATGCCCGGCGGCGAGGCATGCGCTACGTGATGTGGACGCTGCTGGCGATTCTGATCCCAAACGCGATCGGCATCATTCTTTACTTCATCCTGCGGGAACCTCCCCTGCGCGGCTGCCCGAAGTGTGGGGGCGCGGTGCGCGCCGGGTTCACGTATTGCCCGTCGTGCGGTACGGCCGTGGGACAGATGTGTCCGGGGTGCCGGCGTGCGGTGGAGCCGGGGTGGTCGCATTGCACGAGCTGCGGGGCGCTATTGCGAGCGGCTTAGGCTGCCGCTCGCGCGTATCTTCCTTCCACGTCATCGGACGATGGCGGCCAGATGAAGGTCGCGCAGCCGCGCGGGATCGGCGACGATGTCGGCGGTGACGATTTTGCCGTTCGCGATCGTGAACCTGAGCACCCTCGACAGGCGTCCGCCGGGCGCATATACTAGTCCGACAGTTCCATCGACCAGCATTTGCTGCAACGATCCGGCAAGCTGCGCGAAGGCAATCGCTCCTTTTGCCCAAGCTTGTGCGCCGTGGATCTCCCTTGGCGCACCAGGGCGCGCGGCAGCTTCATCGATGCGAACCACCACTTCCGGATCGAGCACCGCCACGAGGCTGTCGAAGTCACCAGCGCGCAGGGCGGAAAGAAATGCATCGACGACCTGGCGTTGCCGATTGAGGTCGGCCTGAGCCGGCGTCTCCGCCCCGCGCACCCGCCGTCGTGCGCGACTGGCCAACTGTCTTGCGGCGGCCGGCGAGCGTCCGACGATGGGAGCGATTTCGTCGAAGGACATGTCGAACATGTCGTGAAGGACGAAGGCGATGCGCTCGGCGGGCGTCAGCCGGTCGAGCACCACGAGGAGAGCGAGGCCAACCGAATCGGCCAGCAGCGCTTCCTGTTCGGGATCGCCCGCAGCCGCTTCGGGCGTACGCGCGTCCAGGGCGTCTTCCCGGCGCGAGGAGCGCGATCGCAGCGTATCCCGGCACACACGGGCGACAACGGTGGTCAGCCATCCTCCGAGATTTTCGATCGCGGCGGGGCCGGAGCGGCTGAGGCGCAGCCAGGCTTCCTGAACGGCGTCGTCGGCCTCGCTGGCCGAACCCAACATCCGATACGCCACGGCCCGCAAGCGGCCACGATTTTCTTCGAATTGCCGCGCCCACCATTCCAGTTCGTTCATTGGTCACATTCTCCCCCCGCGATTCGTCACAAGTGGTGACGGACGAAATTCATCTATTGTGACAAGGAGAACGTTTTATGCAATCAAGAATGAAAAACCCCGCACTCGTCGTTCCCGATGCTATGCAGACCCTGCAGGCCCTCGCGAAATCGGCGGAACACGGAGGCGTGCCGTTGCGGACGCTCGGCCTCGCCCACCTGCGCGCGAGCCAGATCAACGGCTGCAGCGTCTGCGTCGATCTGGCCTTTCGCTTCAAGAAGGCGGAAGATACAAACGAGCGACTCTACGCAGTGGCGGCCTGGCGGGACGCGCCCTGGTTCAACGATGCGGAACGCGCCGCACTGGCGCTCACCGAGGCCGTGACGCGGCTGAGCGACCGGGCGGATCCGGTGCCGGACGACATCTGGAACGAGGCGGCGCGTCATTACAATGAGCCGCAGCTTGCCAGCCTGATCCTCTGGATTGCGGTGACCAACGTCTGGAATCGGCTCAACGTCGCGACCCGACAGGTTGCGGGCGAGTGGGCAAAGCAGGCAGACGCACAGAAATGGGCGGAACCGAGCCTGGCCACACCACCCGCAACAAGATCACCGGCGCCACCAAATCTGTAATATGGGACCGTGAAACTGCTGGTGTTTTCCGATATCCACAGCGATGCGCGGGCGCTCGACCGGCTGATGGCTATCGAGGCGGATTACTACTTCTGCGCGGGGGATTTGGTGAACTTCTCGCGCGGGCTCGACGCCATGGGCGAGGTGCTCCAGAAGCGCGGCAATCGGGTGTATGTGATCCCGGGCAATCATGAGTCGGCAAAGCAGGTGACGGACCTGTGCGGACGTTTCGGGCTGAACGATTTTCACGGCGGGCGGATTGAGATCGGCGGTTTCCATGTGATTGGCCTGGGGTATTCGAATCCGACTCCGTTCGAAACGCCGGGTGAGTATTCGGAGGAGGAGCTGGAAAAGCGGCTGCACGAATTCGACGGACTGAAGCCCATGATTGCGATCTGCCACGTGCCGCCGCTTGGGACCATGCTCGACCGCATTACGAATTTGCGGCATGCCGGGAGCCGGTCGATGCGTGAGTTTCTGCAGCGCGAGCAGCCGAGGTATTTTTTCTGCGGGCATATTCACGAAGCCGCCGGCGCGCAGGAGAAGCTGGGCGCGACTTCGGCAATGAATGTCGGCAAGAAGGGGTATTTGCTGGATTTGGAAAAGCAGGCTCAGTTGGGTTTGGTTTAGGTTGGAGCCGCCGCCCTATATCAAGAATGCTGCTTGCGAACGTAGTCGAAACTTCCGGGCGCGTGGCCGGCACATCCAAACGCCTGGCCAAGATTGAGCTGCTGGCAGACCTTTTGAAACAGCTGCAGCCGGCGGAGGTTGAGGTTGTCGTGTCCTTCCTGTCGGGAGGAACGCGGCAGGGCCGGGCGGGCGTCGGCTACGCTGTCGTACGCGATTCGCAGGCGACGCCGGCCGTAACCGCGACGCTGGAAGTTCTCGACGTGGACCGGGCATTGACTGCGCTCGCCGACGTCAAAGGCCGGGGATCGGAACAGCAGAAGCGGGATCGGCTACAGTCTCTGATGGCGCTTGCGACCGCGGACGAACAGCAGTTTTTGAGAGAACTGCTGTTGGGTGGGTTGCGGCAGGGTGCGCTCGAAGGCCTGATGTTCGAAGCTTTGGCGAAGGCCTCGGGAGCCGGTGTGGACCGGATCCGGCGCGCAGCCATGCTGGCCGGCGATACCGGCGTGGTCGCGAGGAAGCTGCTGGAATCGGGCGAAACGGCACTCGACGCTTATCAAATCCGGCTGTTCCAACCCGTTCATCCAATGCTCGCGCAGCCCGCGCTCGATGTGGAGACGGCGCTTGAACAGATGGGCGAGGCCGCGCTCGAATACAAGCTGGATGGCGCGCGGATTCAGGTTCACAAGAGCGGGGACGAAGTCCGCATTTACACGCGGGCGCTGAACGACGTTACGTCGTCGGCTCCGGAGATTGTGGAAGCGGTGCGCGTACTGCCGGCTCGCGATCTGATTTTGGATGGCGAAGTGGTGAGCTTCACGGCAGACGGGCGGCCGCAGCCGTTTCAAGTCACGATGCGGCGGTTCGGGCGCAAGCTGGATTTGGAGCGTCTGCGCGTGGCGCTGCCGCTGACGCCGGTCTGGTTCGACATACTTTATTGCGACGGGCAGCCGTTGATCGACCATCCGCAGGCCGAGCGTTTCGCCATATTGCGCGGCCTGTCGCCGGCGGAGCATCTTGTCCCGCACATTACGACATCGGGCGTAGAAGCGGCCACGGATTTTCTGCGCGCGTCGCTCGAGAGCGGGCATGAAGGCATCATGGCGAAGGCGACAGGATCGCTCTACATTGCCGGCGCGCGCGGACAGAGCTGGCTCAAAATCAAGAAAGTTCACACGCTGGATCTGGTGATTCTGGCGGCGGAATGGGGCAGCGGACGGCGCAAGGGGTGGTTGAGCAATCTCCATCTGGGCGCGCGCGATACCGAAACCGGCGGGTTCGCGATGCTGGGCAAGACGTTCAAGGGCATGACGGACGAGATGCTGCGCTGGCAAACCGAGCAGCTGCTGGCACTCGAGACTTCACGCGACCACTACACGGTGTATGTTGAGCCGAAGATCGTGGTGGAGATCGCTTACAGCGATATCCAGATCAGCCCGCGTTACGAGAGTGGTTTCGCGCTGCGGTTTGCGCGGGTGAAACGGTATCGGACGGATAAGAGTCCGGCGGAGGCGGATACGTTCGAGACGGTAAAGCAGCTGGCGGCGTTTCAGCACGGCGTCGATTCAAACCGTTAATCTGGTTTGCATGGCGACTCTCGGATTGATTGAATACGACGCGGCGAGCCCGGAAGTGCGCGCGGTTTATGACGACATCATGGCCACGCGCAAGACGGACTGGATCAATAATTTCTGGAAGGCGATTGCGAACGATCTGCCGACGCTGCGGCGCACGTGGGCGAGCATCAAGGAGATCATGGCGCCGGGGGCGCTCGATCCGCTGACCAAAGAGATGATCTACCTGGCCGTCAGCGCTTCGAACCAGTGCGGGTATTGCATCGCTTCGCATACGGCGGCGGCGCGGAAGGCGGGAATGAGCGATGCCATGTTCGCGGAAGTCATGGCCGTGGTTGGGATGGCGAATGAGAGCAATCGGCTGGCGAGCGGATATCAGGTTGAGATCGACGAGAAGTTTTTGAGTCGTTGATTGTTTGCAAGAGCCACGGTGATGTTCGAGCGGGTGTTGAAGGAAGTCCGGCGGATTCCGAAAGGCAGGGTGGCCACTTACGGCGACGTTGCCGCCGCAAGCGGGTATCCCGGCGCCGCGCGCCAGGTTGTGTGGGCGTTGCGTTCGGGTGGGAAGGCCGTTCCCTGGCACCGCGTGCTGGGCGCTAAAGGCAGGATTCGTCTGACCGGCGAAAACGGTTTCGAGCAGAGACTGCGGCTGCGGTCGGAAGGCGTCGTGGTGGTTGGGGATCGGGTCGATCTCGGCCGGTATGGATACGCCTTCAAAGTCGGCGACAAGGGTAAGAGGGCTTCGCGATGACCATTACACTCCCGCTGGAACCTCTTGAAGAAGCGCGGCTTCTTGCCATCTCCCAGGCGAAAGGCGTGCCGCCGGATGTTATTGTCCGGGAAGCGCTCGACCGCCTCTTTTCCGAGCGGGCGGGACGGGAGCAGGCGCAAGTGGAGGAACCGAAACGCGATCTGCGCCCGATTTGGGAAGTCATCCTCGACTTTCAGGCTCTGTCTCGCTAAACCTATTCCTTCAAACGGCGGTGGCGAGCAACTGGCAGATCATAGGAGTTATGGAGTGCGAATCCGTTCCGACAGATCGGGCGCCATCTGGCGAAAGTGCTTCAGGTTCCACGTGAAGATCGTCTTTGCCTGAACTTTTCTTGCACATGCCAGGAGCAGAGCGTCATAAATTCGCCCGCCACCCACGTGCCGCTCCGCCGCATCGCGCATGGTTCTGCGATATTCGGATTCAGTCAGGCTGACCATCGCCAGACGCTCCGGAATCTCCTCGACAAAGAGCAGAACCTGCTCGGGCGCGAGAACGGGCCTTACGGGCATGGCTGTCATCGTGGAATAGACTTCAGCGAGCGAGTGCAGGCCACAAGCCCAGGTATCGCGTCGGGCTTGTGCAAGAAGGGCAATGCTGGAATCATGGCCGTAGTGGTCGGCCCAAAAAGCGGCAACCAGTACGGAGGTGTCCAGGAAAGCCTTCATCCGCCGGTCAGCTCGCGGCTTCGATTTCTGCGCGTTTCGTCAATCAGATCGGGAATCGAGGCGTTGGAAGGCTTACCGGAGCGGTAGACCCAGATGTCACGCTCTTTCTGCAGGCCAGGCCGGATTCGGACAGGGGAAAGTATGACGCGGTCGCCGTCCGTCGTGATGTCGAAAGAGTCGCCGGCATCGACCCGTAACGCTTCCCGAACGGGTTTAGGCAGCACCAGGCGCCCCGCGCGGTCGAGCGTTGCTTTACCATTCACAACTGGATATTACCATTTCCAAATGGGAGTTCAGTCAGACATGGCCCTTTCGCTAAACTTGAAACTTGGAAAATCGCGACTTTTCGAAGATTCTTTGGGAGACCGCCGACTTGATGGAGATCGCGGGCGAAGACGGTTTTCGCATCCGCAGTTATCGCAACGGCGCGTCGGCGATTGAAGGCTACGCGGAGAGCATTTCCGGTATTCTGGCCAATCCGGAGCGCAAGGTTACCGATGTTCCGGGGATCGGCAAAGGCCTGGCTGCGGTCCTGCAGCAGATCGAAACGCGGGGCAGCTGCGACAAGCGCGATGAACTTCTGCTCAAGTTCCCTCCGGCGGCGCTCGAATTTCTGAAAATCCAGGGGCTGGGACCGAAAAGCATCGCGCTTCTGTTTGAGCACTTTCAGGTCTCGACGATGGATCAGCTGGAGCAGCTTTGCAGGGATCAGAAGCTGCGCGCGCTTCCACGTATGGGCGCCAAGCTCGAAGAGAAAGTGCTGCGCAGCATCGCGCAATATAAGGAACGCAGCGGCCGCTTCCTGCTGAGCTTCGCCGATAACGTGGCGCACGAGTTGACAGCGTATATTTCCGCGAACGTCGACGGCCTCGAAGCAATCACGCCGGCGGGACGTCTGCGGCGCGGAAGGGAGACCATCGGCGATCTGGATCTGCTCGTCACGGGTCCCAACGCGGCGGCGGCGCTTGATCGCGTGGCTGCGAATCCCAAGGTGCGGGAGGTACTTGGGCGCGGCGTCAACAAGACCAGCGTGAAGCTGGGGCGCGAGGGCCTGCAGGTGGATGTGCGCGCGCTCGAACACGCCAGCTTCGGCGCGGCCATGCAATACTTTACGGGCAGCAAAGAGCACAACGTCGCCCTGCGCCAGCGCGCCATCCGCATGGGCCTGAAGCTGAGCGAATACGGGCTGTTTCGCGCCGAGGACGATGTGCGCGTGGCGGGTGAAACCGAGGAAGAGGTCTATCGCACGCTGGGGCTCGACTGGATTCCGCCCGAATTGCGCGAGAACAACGGCGAGATCGAGCTGGCCGAAGCTCACGCGCTGCCGAAGCTGGTCGAGCAGAAGGACATTCGCGGCGATCTCCACATGCACACCACGGCTACGGACGGCCGGGCGACGCTTGAAGAGATGGCCGAAGCGGCACGAGCCCTGGGCTACCAATATGTCGCCATTACGGATCACTCGAAAGCCATCGCGATGGCGTTTGGCCTCGATGAAAAGCGCGTGGTCGAGTTCGCGCAGACGGTGCGCAAAATCAACGAATCGGGCAACCTGGGGATTCGGATTCTATCCGGCCTCGAGTGCGACATCATGAAGGAAGGCGAGATGGATATCGCCTGGGACGCGCTGGCGGAGCTCGATATCGTGATCGGCAGCGTGCACAGCCACATGGGCCTCGAACCGGAGGCGATGACGGACCGGCTTCTGCGGGCGCTCGAATGTCCGCATTTGAAGGCGCTCGGACATCCGACAGGGAGGCTGCTGCTGCATCGCGATCCTTTCAGCTTCGATTTCGACCGGGTGATTTCAGACGCGGTGCGGCGGGGCGTTTGGCTGGAAGTGAATTCGAGCCCGGAGCGGCTGGACCTGAGCGCCAACCACGTGCGCGCGGCGAAAGCGCGCGGCGCGAAGTTCATCGTTTCGACCGATGCGCACCATCCGAGTCACCTGCTCAACATGAAATACGGGATTCTGACGGCGCGCCGGGGAGGGCTGGCGGCTGACGATATAGTGAACACATACCCCGGGGAACAATTTGTGCAGGCATTGCGTACATCCCGAAGGTGAGGTTTATGCGAAAGACGGCTGGAATATCGATCGCGCTTTTTGCGACGACGCTTTTCGTCGCGAACTTGGCGTTTGCGGCCCCCGAATCGGATCTTCACATCCCATTCGAACACTACAAACTGCAGAATGGAATGCGCGTGGTGTTGTCGCGGGATACGGCGGTTCCCGTGATTGCCCTCTACGTGATCTACGACGTGGGCGCGCGTTCGGAAGAAAAAGGGCGCACCGGCTTCGCGCATCTTTTCGAACACATGATGTTCGAGGGCTCCGCGAACCTGAAGAAGGGCGACCACTTCAAATACGTGCAGTCGAACGGGGGCACACTGAACGGCTCGACGCACCCGGATTACACGGATTATTTCGAGACGATGCCGTCGAACAAGCTGGGGCTGGCGCTGTGGCTGGAATCGGACCGCATGCGCAGCCTGGCGATCACGCCGGAAAATCTCAAGAACCAGCAGGAGGCGGTGAAACAGGAAAAGCGGTTGAGCTTCGACAATCAGGCTTACAACACCGCGATCATCGACACATGGCCCGCGCTGACCTACAGCAATTTTCAAAGCGCGCATTCGCTGATCGGATCGTATGAAGACCTCGAAGCGGCGAGCGTGGACGACGTGTCGAAATTCTTCCGTACGTATTACGCGCCCAACAATGCGGTGCTGGTGATCGCGGGCGATTTCGAAACCGCCGACGCGAAGAAGATGGTGGAGCAGTACTTCGGCAATATCCCTGCGCAGCCGCAGCCGAAGCGCCCGGACATGACGGAGCCGGTGCGAACCGAAGGCAAAATGATGACGGTTACGGATCAGCATGCGCGCGTTCCGGCCGTTGTGATGGGCTGGCCGGCGCCGACGCGACATTCGCCGGAATTTTATGCGCTGGGAATGCTGGACGCGGTCCTGACAGCCGGGCAAAGTTCTCGGGTGCAGCTCGATCTGGTGAAAGGAAAGCAGTCGATTCTTCAATTCGAGGCGAATCCGGGTTGGCCGTTCGCCAGCCTCAACGATTACAAAGACCCCGCCGAGTATGCGGCGTTTGCGCTCTACAAACCGAATTTCAAGCCGCAGCAGATCGTGGATCAGATTCAGGAAGAGATCGATCGCATCGCGAAAGAGGGCGTCGATCAGGCGGAACTGGAGCGGGTTAAAGCGGTATTGCGGTTTCAGAAGGTCACGAACCTGCAGAGTTCGCTCGAGCGCGCCAAGGTGCTGGGGTTGTTTGAGCTGATGGACGGCAAGCCGGAAATGGTGGATCAGGATTTCACTAATTTGTTTGCGGTGACTTCCGCGCAGATCCAGGCTGTCGCGAAGAAGTATCTCACGGCCGCAAGGCACGATGTGTTGGTGATTCTGCCGGCGCCGCCGAAACCGCCGGCTGAGGCGAAGGAGGGGGGCAAATGAGAGTTTGGACAATGCTGATGCTGGCGGCGCTGCCAATCGCCGCGCAAACGGTGGATCTGACGAAGCCTCCAGTCTCGAAAGACCCGCGGCCCTACAAGCTGCCACCGGTTTTCGAGACGAAGCTTCCGAACGGATTGACGGTGATGCTGGCGGAAGATTCGCGCTTTCCACTGGTGACTGCGCGGCTGGTTTTTCTGGCGGGCAACAAGCGGGATCCGAAGGAGGTTCCGGGACTGGCGGCCAGCGTGGCCGCGATGTTGATGCAGGGAACTTCGGACCGGACTTATCAGCAGATCGCCGAAGACCTCGACGGCCTGGGGGGAACGCTGACTACCGGAACGGGCGCCGATTCTCTAACCGTCGAAAGCAGCGTGCTCGCGGAGAACGCCGGGAAGATGCTCGCGCTGATGGCCGACGTTTCGCGCAATGCCGTTTTCCCCACTAACGAGCTGACGCTGCATAAGCAGAACCGCAAGCAGACGCTGATGGTGCAGCATTCGCAGCCCGCTTACCTGGCGAATGAAGAATACCGGAGAGTGCTGTTCGGAGATACTCCTTATGCCCACATCGGGCCGACCGCGGAATCGATCGACAAGATCGACCAGAAGGCGCTCGAGACTTTTCGCGACACCTACCTTGTGCCGAACAACGCCTGGCTCATTCTGGTGGGAAAGCTGCCGGCTCGGGATGAGATCCTCAGAACGGTTACGACCCAGTTCGGAAAGTGGGATCAGAAGAAGGTGCCGGCTTATCTTGCGCCCAAGCCGCCGGCGCCCAAACGCGAGCTGGTGTTGATCGACCGGCCCGGATCGGTGCAGGCGGACATGCGGATGGGCAGGCTCGCGGCTACATTCAACGATCCCGATTACTTTCCCGAAACCGTCGGGGGCATTATCGAAGGCGGCGGTCCGAACTCGAGGCTCTTTCTCGATATCCGGGAGAAACGCGGATTCGCGTACGACGTGCACACTGAGGTTGCCCCGCTGGCCGATGGCGGCACTTTTTCCGCCGTCACGCAGGTCAGAAACGAAGTGGTGGCGGACGCGCTGCAGGGAATTCTGGAGCACCTGGATCGAATGGCGAACCAGCCCGTCGAGCGCCAGGAGCTGACCGACGCGAAGAGCTATGCGAACGGCGTTTTCCTGCTCGGCATGGAACCGCAGAGAGGTCTGGCGGACAAGCTGGTGCAGATCAAAGTCATGAACCTTCCGAAGAATTACCTGGAGACTTATACGACGAAGATCAACTCGGTGGAGCCGGATCAGATCGAAGCGGCGGCGAAGAAATATATGGCCACCGGCAACGATACGATCGTGGTGGTGGGCGACGCGGCGGCGATTGAGAAGCCGCTGGAGAAGTTCGGGACCGTGCGTGTCGTTAAGCAGGAAACAGGCAAGCAAGAGGCGGCCAGGCCACAGTAGTTCAAACCAATGAAGAAAATTTCTTCGAAGGAAGTCTACCGCTGCGGATTGTTTTGGGTCACCGAAGACGAGGCTGAGGACCGCACCGGCTGGCGGATAGCCCGCAGCATTGTGCGGCATCGGGGATCGGCCGTGATGATGGCGGTCGATGCGAAAGACCGCGTGATGCTGGTTCGCCAATACCGCATGCCCGCCGATCGGTTTCTTTGGGAACTGCCGGCGGGGAAGGCCGATGAAGGCGAAACCGTGCTGCAGGCGGGGCGGCGCGAGCTGATCGAGGAGACCGGCCTGCGCGCGAAAAAGTGGAAGAAGCTGGTGTCGTTCTATCCGAGTCCGGGATTCGTCGAAGAGAAGATGACGATTTTTCTGGCGACGGATCTGATCCAGGGCGAATCGCAGCTGATGGAAGACGAGCGGATCGAGACGCGGTGGTTTACGAAGAAGGAACTGCGCGCGTGGATTGCGTCGAACCGGATTCTCGATTCGAAGACGATGATCGGATTTCTTTACTGGACGCGATTGTAGTTTGCCCGCGGGCACAAAAAAAAGGCAGGCGCTCTTTTTGAAGAGTCCGCCTGCCTTGTCTGCTTTTCAGCAGCTACTTCTTTTTGGCTGCTTTTTTCGCGGCCTTCTTCGGAGCTGCTTTCTTTTTTGTAGCCATCGTTGTGATTCTCCCTTCTCGTTACATTATGAAACAGAATTGTAAAAGATACACCATAAAAGTTCAAAAATGTTTTGGAGGTGTTTGAGGTGAAGAGAGTTCAACTGATCACCGATGGCGCATGCCTTGGGAATCCAGGGCCGGGAGGATGGGCGGCGATCCTGCGGCATGGCGCTCACAAGAAGGAAGTTTTCGGCTGCGAGCCGCATACGACAAATAATCGAATGGAGCTCACAGCCGCTATTGAAGGGCTCCGCACGCTCAAAGAAAAGTGCGAAGTGGAGGTGATCACGGACTCCGAGTATCTGAAAAACGGCATCACGCAATGGATCGTGGCGTGGAAGAAACGCAACTGGATGACGTCGCAGAAGAAGCCTGTGATCAATCGCGATCTGTGGGAGGAACTCGACGATCAGGTTGGGCGGCACCAGACGAAGTGGTCGTGGACCAAAGGGCATGCATCGCACGAGGACAATAATCGTGCCGATGAACTGGCTTCGCTGGCGGCGCGGGAACAGCGGTGCTCGGATTAGAAGGCAGACGACAAAGTACGATCGTCTGCCCCACGACGAGATCGTCGGCGCCACAGATTTTTATATGATTGTTCGCATGCGCTTTCTTGTAAGCCTCGTTTTGATCGGCTCGGCAAGTGCTCAGACTGGCGGACCAACCACCGAAAATTGGCCGCACTATGGCGGCACGCAACTCTCCTGGCGCTATAGCGCGCTCGATCAAATCAACACGGGGAACGTGAAGAATCTTGCGCCCGCGTGGATTTTTCAGACCGGGGATTATGCCGAGAGCCTGGAAGCCACGCCGCTCGCGATTGACGGCGTCATGTATCTGATCACGCCGCGGGCCCGCGTGTTCGCGCTCGATGCGGCCACGGGACGGTTGATCTGGGAGTACAGCTATTCGGCCACGCGCGGGTCGATTCCGGGCAGCGCGGGAACGTTCGTGCAGAATCGCGGACTGGCGGTGAGCGGAGGGATGGTCTTGTTCGGCACCGTCGACAACAATCTGGTGGCGCTCGACAGCAGGACGGGGCGCGAGGCGTGGAAGGTGGCGGTCGACGATTCGCGGCAATGCGGTTGCAATATCGGGGCGGCGCCGCTGGTGGTGAAAGACAAGGTCGTGGTGGGCGGCAATAACGGCGATGGCGCGCATCGCGGCTACCTCACGGCGTTCTATGTGAAGAACGGACGGCTGGCGTGGCGCTGGTATGTCGTTCCCGGCCCGGGCGAAAAGGGCCACGAGACGTGGAAGGGCGACAGCTGGAAGTTCGGCGGCGGCGCTCCGTGGCTGACGGGGTCGTTCGATCCCGAGCTGAATCTGGTCTATTGGGGCACCGGCAACGCGGGCAGCGATTTTTACGACCGGGCGCGGGTTACGGGTCCCGATAAGAGCAAAGACGTGAACCTCTACACTGCGAGCGTGGTGGCGCTGGACGCGGACACCGGCAAGCTCCGCTGGTATTACCAGGAAGTGCCGGACGACATCTGGGATTTCGATTCAGCGTATGAAACGATCCTGGTCGATCGCGAGATCAAAGGGCGCATGCGAAAGCTGCTGGTGCATATGAACAAGAGCGGACTGACGTTCGTGCTCGACCGCGCGACCGGCGAGTTTCTCGGAGTTTTCTCCACGCCGGAACTGCAGAACTGGATCAGCGGCGTCACCGAAGACGGCAGGCTGGTGGGGCGCAGAGAACCGGAGCCGGGCAAGATGCTCAATTATTGCCCGAGCGTGGGCGGCGCCAAGAGCTGGAATTCGATGGCTTACTCGCCGCGCACGGGTTTGCTGTACGTACCGATCAACGAACTCTGCAACAGCGTGACTGCCACCACCGAGGCGGGCAAGGAGGGAAACGGGTTCATGAACGGCGGCTTCGAGATGACGCTGCCGCCCAACCGTAAGACGTACAGCCATCTGGATGCGTGGGATCCGGTTACGGGCAAGAAGATGTGGAGCTGGCCGTATAAATATGTGCTGCTGGCTTCGGTGCTGGCTACGGCGGGCGATCTGGTTTTCAGCGGCGACCCCGAGGGATTTTTCTTCGCGCTCGACGCTCATACAGGCACGAAGGTCTGGAGCTTTCAAACGGGCGCGGGCAATCGGGGTTCGGCGATTTCTTATTCGGTGAACGGGCGGCAGTATGTGGCTACGCCTACGGGTTGGCAGGGGTCGCTGGTTGGCGGCGCGGCGGCGGGGTTGTTCCCGGATCAGAGTTTCCGCATGGGTTCCACGCTCGTGGTTTTCGCTTTGCCTTAAAAAACGCGGCTGAAGCCGCGTGTACCGATCAGTTGAGTGTGCCGGTCGGGCCCGTGTAACGGTCGGTTCAGTGTGCCGGTTATTCGATGATTAAGTCGGTCGTCCTTGTGGCGGACTTGCCGGCGGTGTCCCTGGCCTGCACCTCGACCACGTATTGGCCCGGGGGAACCATATCCAGCGGAACCCTGTACGCCACTGGAATCGTGGGGTTCTGGCTGGCGCCGGGCGAATCGACCTTCACCAGCCCGGTCGAGAACTTCTGTTCCCTGGTCTTGCTGTCCAGTACTCGTATCTGGATTCCAACCTGCAGCGGGTTCCTGGCATCCGCGGTCAGCAGCGCGGGCTCATAGATCTCGGCGTAAAAGAGCACAGGATCCGTCTTGCTGAACTTATCGGAACCATACGGGATCACCTGAACGCCCTGCGTGATCAGCGGCACGCGGTCCTCAATCAGGGATTGGTCGAGGCCCACGGCCAAAGCCGCCTGCTTGTGAATCTGCTTGCTGAGAGCGATACCGCTCAGGCCGAACTGGCTGGCCCAGGGATCGATAACGAGCGGACTCTCGATCTTTCCGAAGTTCGCGCCGCCGGCGCTGAAAACCACCTTGAGATTGTATTTGCCCGACGCCACTTCGAATTCGTTTTCGTAGTGGAAGGGCGCCGCTTCAAATTCTTCCACCTGCTTCTTTTCTTCGAAATCTCGTTTCAAGGTGTCGCTGAACCGCGCGCCGACAGAGCCATCCGCGTTATACGCGATGCCGAGCACGTTCATTTCGGCATGGAATTTTCCTTTTACCTTCTCGAACTTCATGACGCCGGGGGGAATCTCCATGGCGACGTTCACGCGCGCCACGTTGGACCCGGTGTAGAAATACGGAAGCTGCATCGAAGCCGCGACGGTTCCGGCCTGCGCCGCCGACGCGCGCGCCTCGAGAGTTTTTTCGACTGGGTTTCCGGCGAGAAGATCCTTCTGTTTGGAATTGCAGTATCCGGTGCGGGCGCGCACTGTGTCCCCGCCCTGATCGACTTTCACGCGCAACGAATGGCAACTGCCCTCTTCGGACTCGGGCGGCGTGTAGCCAAGCAGGTAGAACTCGTCCATTTCCCTGCCGATTTTTTGGAGGCCGGCGAACAGATCGTTGGTGTTCAGAATGACGAAGCCGCCGGTGCCGTCGGCCAGCATGGTCATGAGGCTCTGGTTGTCTATGCCGCTGTCGGGCATGTTCGGAATCAGAACGTTGCGCGCGTTGCTGGCCGGACCCAGCCCATTCATGTTGTTTAGGGCGTTGAGGGTGTTGGCGTTCATCATACCGGGGGCACCACCGCGGTTGCCGACGCCTGGGGCTCCGCCCGTGGGCGCACCGCCGTGCCCTCCTCCGGGTGCTCCACCGGATGGTGCTCCACCCGATGGCGCGCCGCCGCCCCCTTTCCCACCACCGCCGCCACCGACTCCGCCACCGACTCCACCACCTCCGCCCCCTTTTCCACCACCACCGCCCCCGCCGCCGCCTTTCTGGAAAAAGGAATTGCCGGAAGAAAACGCCGCCGGCTGCAGGAGCGCTCCAAACGCCATCGCCAGTCCCCGCTGGGCGCTCTGATGCAAGCCGTTCGCAGGGTTTGAAGAAGGCGGATCGAGCTGTGCGGTCGGCGCGCCCGACATGAGGCCCCGGACGTCGATCGGATAAATGGCCACATTGGCCTTGTTGCAGGTGTCTATAACGGCGGTCGCATCCGAGATCTTTTCCGCATCCAGCGGAAATCCGGCGCTGAACAGGACCAGGGTCTTGCGTCCCTGGACCGAACTCAGGTTTTTCGCCAAACTACGCAGGCCGAGCAGCATGTTCCGCGCGCCAAAATCCCCCGCGGCTTTGTTCAACTCCGGCATCGAGCTATCGCCGTTGGTCGCTACCTCGGCGATTTTCACGCCGCTGACAACCTGCTTCAACTTTGCCACGTCATTGGTGAAGTTCTGCGCGATCTGAATGGCGCCGCCGTAGTTGACGATCGCCATCATCCGGTTCGGGCCGCCGTTGGAATCGATAAACTTCGCGGCTGCCTGCCGCGCCTGCGCCTGATTGGCCGGATCCATGGTCGAGTTATCGAAGAAGAGGACGATGTAGCGCCGTTGAGAGTTGGCGGGAGAGTTCGGATCCGACTCGAAGGTGAAGCTTTTTATGGTCTGCTCTTTGTTGTCCTCCCAGACCTTGAAATCTTTCGCGGTCAGGTTGCGGACGTAGTTGCCCTTCTTGTCCGTCACTACGGTGTCGACGAGCACGACTTTGGTCTCGGTCCGGATCACCGCGCCGGAGTCGGGCGTGGCATCGGGCTTCGGTTGCTGGGCCGGTGCGAAGATGCACGCCAGCAGAAGGAGAGATCCAAAACTCACTGATCGCCTGCAAGTCACCGGTTCACCTCTCTCAATGTAACGATACACAAGATTCTTTCACAATTCAGGGGATCTCCACAACGCCGTTCTGCGCCGATATCAGCTGTCCCTCGGAGTCCCGCACCACCAGCCGGACCACATAGCTTCCAGACGCGACATCGAGACTCGTTTTGGCAGTGACGCCATATCCTTGCATCGTTTCCAGCGTGTGGTCCTTCAGGCGCATCTCAATCGTCTTCTGATTGCCGGAAATGTAGTTGCCGTTGCGGTCGAACACGCCTCCGACGATGACCAGCGTATCGTTGTTTCGCCCGTTTTCCTTGCGGTAACGGAGGTTCTTCACGTCGACGCGCGCAATGATCGCGAGTTTCGCCTTGTATTCCCCGGTTTTGAAAAATTGGGTGTGCAGTTCGAGCGGAATAGCGCCCATCACTTCGCGCGAGAAGAAGGCTTCCTCCACTTCCTGTTTCGCCTGCTCGAGCGGGTCGACGGAGTGGCGCTGCACAAAATAACCGCGGCGCGCCTGCAGCTGGTAGCCGGCGACGGTTTTCTGAGCCTCCCGGGTGAGAGTCACTTTCAGCGCGTGAAAGCTGCCGTCGAATTTCAGATTCTGCGGCGTGAAACCGAGCACGTAGATAAACTCGGGCTGGGCCACGATTCGCCTGAATCCCGCGTCGAACCCGTTGTCGTTGTGGAAGAATGTGCCGCCGGTCGCGTCGGCCAGTTCCGCCATTACGTCCTGATTGGCGAAATCTTCGTCCCGAAGAATCTGATCTGTCTGGACGGAGACAGAACCGGGAATCTGCACAAAGAGGCCACGCGCATCGAGTGAACTGATCACCACGTTGGCGCGGATAGCCCGCTCCATGAGATCGCTCTCGAGAGGCCGGTGATCGGTGGTCAGGAAAAATCCGGGTGAAATCAGAACGATGGTCCGGCTGCCCGGCAGCGCACCCATGCGGCGTACCAGGGACTTCAGTATGTCGAGCGACAGGCGCGTCTCCTGATCGCCGACATTCAGCGAAGTCATCGCGAAGCCCATTATCATCCCCTCGTTCGCCGGCGAACGGCTGCAGCGCGTGTAATCGTCCTCAGCCGCCCGCAGGGCCATCGGGTCGTGAAGGTTCACGATAAGATCTGCCTGATAGTAGCCGATATTCGGGCAATCGCTTGAGCTCGCGGCGCTGATCGGCCACGGGCGAATGCGCAGCAGCGTCTGATGGAGCATGTCGCGATCGGCGGTGAAATCGAGCGTGGTCTGGCCCGAGGTGGTAAAGATTGCGGCGCGGCTGCCGGGTTCCAGGGTTGCGAGCTGACGGTCCGCGGCGTCACGTGCGCGAGCCAGATCGGCGAAATCGATATGCAGATCGTCGAAGAGCCACGCGGTGAAGTGCGTCGCGATGGGCGGGGCTTTGGGAGCGCCCGCCGACGGAGGCTTGGGGTTGCCTTCGGCATCTGTTTCTACCGCCGCATCCGGCAGGATCAGCGGGGTTCCCGGCGTCTCGACGGAAAACTTCGAAATGACCTGGGGCTTGCCTTTGTCGAAGAGCTGGAAGTCTTCCTTGTCGAGGGTTCCGATAGCGTGGCCGCTACTGTCGCGCACGACGACCGGCACGAGAACCAGATTCACACCCGTGCTGAAAGTGGGGGCTGCGTCGCGGGTCGCCATCTCGGCTGTGGTTTGTGCGGTGGTTTGCCCGTAGAGGAACGCACAGGCGAAAACGCCTGCGCCGCACAAATTCAGGAGAGCTTTCATGGGATATCGACCACGCCGTTCAAGGCCGACATCAGCTGGCCTTCTGAATCCCGCACTACCAGGCGGACTACGTAACTTCCGGCGGCGACGTCGACGGTCGATTTGACTGTCACGCCGTTCGCCATGGATTCGAGCCTCTGATCGGTCAGACTGATGTCGATGGTCTTCTGGTTTCCAGTAACGTAGTTGCCGTTACGGTCGAACACGCTTCCCATCACGGTCAGCGTATTGAGATTTCGCCCTTCCGCCTTACGAAAACGGAGATGCCTGATATCCACGCGGGCGAGGATCGAGAGTTTGGCGTTGGCCGCGCCGGTCTTGAAGAATTGCGTGTGCAGGTCGACCGGAAGATCGTTGATTTCATCGCGCGAGAACACGGCTTCCTCGATCTCCTGCTTCGCCCGTTCGGCCGGGTCGGTGGCATGCTGGCGGACAAAGTAACCCCGGCGCGCCTGCAATTGATAGCCCGACGGATTTTTTGCCAACGCGACTTTTAAAGCGCGATAAGTGCCGTCAAGCTTCAGATCCTGCGGCGAGAA
>Ga0070733_10001155_pt1 | contig 20054 bp, 9 predicted proteins | sample Coa_R1_9_FD_66450 | JGI IMG/M metagenome (GOLD analysis project Ga0070733, IMG submission 66450) | Surface soil microbial communities from Centralia Pennsylvania, which are recovering from an underground coalmine fire - Coalmine... | ecosystem: Environmental > Terrestrial > Soil > Unclassified ... | reverse complement strand
CTCGTCCATCAGGCCTGGCGGAAACAGCTCCTCCACCACGTCCCAGTTGAACGACAGCGCGCCGCGGTCCTCGTACACCTGGTGATCCAGCCACACCTGCGGCGTCTGCGAGATCCCCCAGGCCAGATCCCCGAGCCAGTGCCACGGCGGACCCGCGGCGCCTTGAAACGCGCGATGGCCGAGCAGGCTGGTGAACACCACCGGCAGCAGCACGGCGCCGCCGCTCTCCGCCTGCGCCTGCAGCTCCCGCAGCACCCGCACGCCGTTGACCCGCGACCGGGCCAGGGCGTCGCCCAGGCGACCCATCAGCCGCTGCCCGCGGGCGGAGAAGGCCTCGTCCGGCCCGTCGCCGCCCGTGGCGAGCAGCAGCGTCGAGGTGAAGTCGCCGAGGATGCGGTCCACGTCCGGGTGCGCCGCGTGGCGCTGGAAGATCGGCAGCACCAGGGTGAAGCGCGAGCTCTTGCTCCACGCCGCGAGCACCGCCGCGAATGCCGTGCAGAGCGCCGCCGACGGCGTGAGGCTGGCGGCCTGCGCCCGCTCCCGCAAGCGCGACCAGGCCGCTGGTGCCAGGCGCCCGGCACGGCGCACGAACCGCGGCCGCTCGACCTCCTCGAGGCCGCGCGCGAGCGGCAGCTCCGGGGCCGGCGGCAGGTCGGCCAGACGCTCGCGCCAGTAGCGCTCGGCCGCCGCGAAGGCGGGCGACTCCCTGCCCGCGATCTCGGCCAGCACGTAGTCGCGGAACGCCAGCTCCGGCCGCGCGACCGGCAAGCCGGGATCGCTGTAGAGCTCGGCCCACTCGGCGAGGAGGGCCACGATGCTCGCGGCATCGACGATCAGCAGATCGATGCCGAAATGGATCCGCATCCCGTGCTCGGGCAGCCAGGTGGCCCGGACCTCGAAGAGCGGCCACCGGTGCGGCTCGCGCGCCTGCTGCGACAGCTCCTCGCGTAGGGCGGCGAGACGCGCGGCGACCGCCTCCGGCGCGAGCTCGCGCAGGTCGGCGACCGCGATGTCGTAGGCCGGGACGCGCGCGAGCACCTGCTGCCGGCCGTCGGGCAGGACGACGGCACGCAGCATGTCGTGGCGCTCGACGAGGACGTTCCAGGAGCGCGCCAGCCGCTCCACGTCCAGGGGCGGGCCGTCGAACTCGAAGTAGGAGTGGCAGGCGACCCTGCCCAACGCGTAGGCGCCACTCCTGCCGATCAGGTAGGCCTGCTGGATCTCGGTCAAGGGGAACGGTTCGCACCGCTCGCCCGGCGCCGGCTCGATCCGCGGCAGGTCGCCGGAGCGGCCGCCGCCGGCAGCCGTCGCGATTTCCCGGACCTGGGCGGCGGCGCTCTCGCCATCCTGGCCGGTGCGCCCGAGCAGCGCCAGCAGCTCGTCGCGGCGGAGCAAGAGATGGCCACGGATCTCCGTCGTGAGCACCCCTTCCGGTGCGCGGGCGCGCAGCCGCCCGCGCTCGGCCCAGAGCTGGACTCCCTGCCGGGTCAGCGCGGAGAGCAGCTCGCTTGCGCTCAGCAGCTCGCCGGCGCTCATATCTCGAGCTCCTCCCAGGCCTGGCGGCCGCCGCCGGAGGGCGGCGCCGGCGCCGCGGCCTTGCTGTCCGCAGCCTCGCCGATCGTCGCCAGGATCTCGGCGAGCAGCTGCCGGAAGGAGAGCCCCTGCAGCAGGCGCGATACCGGCACCGAGACCCCGAGGCCGGCGTCGATGCGCAGCTTGAGATCCAGGGCCATCAGCGAGTCGAGCCCGAGGCGGATCAACGCCTGCGCCTCGTCGAGGCGCTGCTGCGGCAGGCGCAGCACCTCGGCGGTCTCGCGGCGCAGGCGGGCCTCGAGCAGGGACCGCCGTTCGGCGGGCGGCGCGCGCTCGAGGGCAGGGCGGAGATCGCGCTCCGCCGCCGCGGCGGCGGCCGCCCCGCCGGCACTGGCGCCGGCGTCGAAGGCGGCGCCCGACAGCGCGCCAAGCAGCGGCGAGCGCTGGGCCGCGGGGTCCGTGCGCAGCCAGCGTGGCCAATCCACGGCCATCACCGCCACCTGCGCCGCGGGATGCAGCAGCAGCCGGCCCAGCACGGCGCAAGCCTGCGCCGGCGGCAGGCTGCCGATGCCGCGCTCCGCCAGCCGATCGAGGCGGCCGTCCTGCGCCGCGAGGCCCACCTCGGACCAGGCTCCCCAGCAGACGCTGAGCGCTGCGCGGCCGCGCGCCCGGCGATAGCGGGCGAGGGCGTCGAGGAAGGCATTCGCCGCCGCGTAGCTCCCCTGGCCATGGGTGCCCAGTACCGAGGCCGCCGAAGAGAAGAGGACGAAGAGTTCGAGCGGCATGTCGAGCGTGGCGGCATGCAGGTTCCAAGCTCCCTCCACCTTCGGCGCCATCACCCGGCGCAACCGCTCGCCGTCGAGATCGCGCAACGGCGCGTCGTCGAGGACGCCGGCGAGATGGAGCACGCCGGCGAGCGGCGGTAGCTCGGCGCCGAGCTGCCGCAGCAGGCCCGCCACCGCCGCCGGCGACGCTACGTCGGCCGCGGCCGGCAGCACGCGGGCGCCCAGGGCTTCGATCGCGCCGATCGCGGCGAGCGCCGCGGGCGCCGGCGCGTGGCGCCCCACCAGCGCCAGGTGCCGCGCGCCGCGCTCGGCCATCCAGCGGGCCACCGCCAGCCCCACGCCGCCCAGGCCGCCGGTGAGGAGATAGGTCGCGTCGGCCCGGAACGCCACCGGGCCGCCGCCGCCGCCGGGCACGGCGGAGCGCACCAGACGAGGTGCCCAGCGGCTGCCGGAGCGCAGCGCCAGCTCGGGCTCGCCGCCGCCATGCAGCTCCCGGGCGAGCGCCTCCGGCGTCTCTCGCGTGTCCACGTCCACCCGGACCGCTCCGATCTCGGGATGCTCCGCGGCGATGACCCGGCCCAGACCGAGCAGCGGCGCCTGCGGCGGCGAGCCCGCCTCCGAGCCCCGCGGCGCCTGTGCCCGGTCGGTGACCAGCCACAGCCGGGTATGGAGGCCGGTCGCGGCAAGCGCCTGGACGAGGTGGAGAGCGCTCTGGCAGCCGAGCAGCCGCGCGCGCTCCAGCTCCGCCGGCCCCGGCTCCCCGGCCGGCGAGCAGGCCAGGCTCCAGAGATGGACGACACCGCGTAGCGGCAGTCCCTGGCCGGCGGCCAGCTCGAGCAGCCTCCCGTACCCCTCGGGGTCCTCGGGGGCGAGCTCCACCTTGCCGCGCCTTGGCGCTCGCCAGGCGCTGCCCGGCCGCGCCACCAGGCAGCGGCTGCCGTCGCCGGCGAGCAGCTTCACCAGGCGGCGGGTCCATGGCGTCTCCACGGCGAGGACGAGCCACAGGCCCGGGGCCGCGGCTGCCGCCGTGAGCGGTGCCGCAGGGTCCCAGCGCAGCTCGTAGAGCCAGTCCTCGGCGCCGCGGCCATGGTCTGCCGCGAAGCGGCGGAGGGCCAGGCCGCGGGCGGTCGCGAGCGCGCCGCCGTCGTCGTCGAGCAGCGTGAGGTCGCCTTCGACGGTCGCGTCGTCCAGGGCTGCCTCGCCGGCATCTCCGGCATCGCCCGCGGTCGCAGCCGGGGCAACGGCCGCCAGCGCCCAGCAGACGGCACCCGGCGCGGGCAGGCGCCACACCCTGAGCTCGCGCAGGGCGACCGGTAGGAAGGTATCGGCGGACCGCTGCCGCCACCGTGCCGGCAACGCCGCCACGAGAGTCTGGAAGCAGGCGTCGAGCAGTGCAGGGTGCAGCCGATGGCCGTGACCCGGGCCGCTGCCTCCTGCCGCGGGCGGCGTGGGCCGCAACCGGGCCAGCGCCTCGCGGTCGCCGCGCCAGAGGCGATCCACACCGCGGAACTCCGGCCCGTAATCGAGGCCGCGCGCCGCCAGCGCGCGATAGTGGGCCTCGCCGTCCATCTCCTCTGCCCACTGGCGGCGGCGCAACGCCGCGGGCGGCAGCGGCGCGGCAGCGGCGCCGGCGTCATCGCCCGCGCGGACGCGGGCCGCGGCGTGGCGGGTCCAGGCGCCGGCGTCGCTGCCGAAGAATTCGATGGCGGCGCCGCCTGGCTGCGCCGCGAGCACCACCTGCACGGCCCTCGCCCGCTCCTCCGGCAGCACGAGGGCGCTCTCGAAGCGAATGTCCACGATCACCGGCTCGGGTCCGTCCGCGGCCTCGGCCGGCGCTCCGGGCGCGTGCGGCCGAGCGGCGCCGAGCCGCGCCTCCCGCGCCGCCGCGAGCGCCATCTCGAGATACGCCGCGGCAGGCAGGACGGAGGCGCCGTGCACACGGTGGTCGCCGAGATAGGCGGGAGCGCGGGCGCTCAGCTCGCCTTCCCAGACGTGCAGCCCTGCGGGTGAGGCGAGCTCGACGTGCCGTCCCAGCAGCGGATGGCCGCCGGGAGGCGGGCGGCGGGCGGCGCCGGGCGCCGGCGGTTGCCGCGGCCAGTGACGCTCGCGCTGCCAGGGATAGGAGGGCAAGCACACCACGCGAGCGCCGGCGCCGTCGAGCCCCTGCCAGGAAACCGGATGCCCCGCGGTGTAGAGGCGGCCCAGGGAGCCCAGCATCGCCGCGCGGTCCTCGCCGCGCCGCAGCGAGTGGACAGCCAGCGTCGGCGTTCCGGACGCACGGGCGATCTGCTCGATCGAGGTGATCAGCAGCGGATGCGGGCCGATCTCCACGAAGGCTGCGAAGCCGTCTGCCAGCATCCTCTCGACCGCCGCCGCGAAGAGCACCGGCTGCCGCAGGTTGCGCGCCCAGTAGGAGGCGTCCAGACCGGCGCCGTCGCAGGCCGCCCCGTCCACCGTCGAGTAGAGCGGCATCGCGCCTGGCCGCGGCGCGAGCCCCGCCAGGGCCGCGGCCAGCGGCGCCAGCAGCGGCTCCACCTGCGGGCTGTGGGACGCCACGTCCACCTTCACCCAGCGGCAAGCGGTTCCCTGCTCGGCAAGCCGCTCGGCGATCGCCGCGAGCGCCGCGGGATCGCCGGAGAGCACCGTGGAGGCCGGGCCGTTGCTCGCCGCCACGGAGATCCGCTGCTCCTGGCCGGTCACCGCCGCCGCGGCGCGCGCCAGCGGCAGATCCAGCGCCAGCATGGCGCCGCGTCCGCTCACCCCGCGCAGCAGCCGGCTGCGCCGGCAGGCGACGCGTGCCGCATCGGCAAGCGGCAGCGCGCCGGCCACGTGCGCGGCCGCCAGCTCGCCCATGCTGTGCCCGACGACGCCGGCCGGCTCCACGCCCCAGGAGCGCCAGAGCGCGGCGAGGGCGACCTGGATGGCGAACAGCGTCGGCTGGACGAGGTGGATCTCCTCGAGCCAGTGGCTGGCGTCGCCGTCGGCGCCAGCTTCCAGGCGAGCGACCAGACCCTCGTCGCCTTCGGCGCGCAGGGCCTGGTCGCAGCGCTCGATCGCCGCCCGGAATACCGGCTCTGCGAGCAGCTCCCGGGCCATTCCCGGCCACTGCGCCCCCTGGCCCGGGAAGACGAAGGCGATCCGCCTGCCCCGCTCCGCCATGGCGGCGGCCGGCGCCGCCGGCGCTGGCGCCGGCTCGCCGCCGTCGTCGAGCCAGCGCCGCAGCTCCGCGGCCAGCTCCTCGCGGGAGCGCGCCACCACCGCGAGCCGGTGCTCGAAATGGCGCCGCCGGCTCCCCGCGGTATGGGCCAGGTCGGCCAGCTCCGGCGCGGTGTCCTGCGCCAGGAGCTCGACCCAGGCACCGGCCAGCGCGCGCAAGGCCTCGGGCTGCCGCCCCGACAGCGGCACCAGCCAGGCTCGCCCGGCCGCCGCTGCCGCCGGCGCTGCCTGCGGCGGTGGCGGCTCCTGCAAGACGGCGTGGGCGTTGGTGCCCGAGAGGCCGAAGCTGTTGACCCCTCCCGTTGCCGGATGCGGGTCATCCGCCGGCCAGGGCGCCGTCTCCCGTTGCAACACGAGCGGCAGCCGGCCCCACGGCAGCGCCGGGCTCAGCTCGTCGCAATGGAGGCTGCGCGGGATCCGCCGGTGCTCGAGGCAGAGCGCCAGCTTGATGAGGCCGGCGATGCCGGAGGCACCCTCGGTGTGGCCGATGTTGGTCTTGATCGAGCCCACCTGGCAGGGGCGGTCGCCGGGGCGCTCGGCGCACAGCACGGCGCCCAGCGCCGACAGCTCGATCAGGTCGCCCATCGTCGTGCCGGTGCCGTGCGCCTCGACATAGCGCACCCGCGCCGGCGAGACGCCGGCGCTGCCGTAGGCCTGGCGCAGCATCTCCTCCTGGGTGACCTGGCTGGGGGTGGCCATGACGCCGTTGCTGCAGCCGTCGCTGTTGACGGCGCTGCCCAGGATCACGGCGCGGATGCGGTCGCCATCGGCCCGTGCCTGGCGCAGCGGCTTGAGCACCACCAGCGCCGCCCCCTCGCCACGCACGAAGCCGGCCGCCCGCGTGTCGCCGAAGCGGCACTGCCCCTCGACCGAGAGGATGCCGCCTTGCGAGATGGCGATGCTCGCGTGGGGCTGCAAGATGAGATGGCAGCCGCCGGCGAGCGCCGCCTCGCTCTCGCCGGAGCGCAGGCTCTGGCAGGCGAGGTGCACCGCGACCAGCGACGACGAGCAGGCGGTATCGACGCAGAGGCTCGGCCCCTCGAGACCCAGGCAGAACGACAGGCGGCCGCACGCGCCGTAGCGGCCAGCGCCGTTGAGGCCGTAGAGGTCGAGGGTCTCGGGGTCCTGGTGGGTGAGCTCTTCGAAATCGCTCGACATCATGCCGACGAACACCCCGGTGCGCGCGCGCGGCAGGCGCTCGGGGGGCAGGCCGGCGTCCTCCAAGGCCTCCCAGCCGACCTCCAGCAGCAGGCGCTGCTGCGGATCGACACGCGCCGCTTCTCGCGGCGAGATGCCGAAGAAGGCGGCGTCGAACGCGTCCACCGGTCCGAGGAACCCGCCGTGCCGGCTCTGTATCTTGCCGGGGACGGCGGGACGCGGGTCGTAGACCGCTGCCAGGTCGAAACGGTAGGGCGGCACCTCGACGACACCGTCGAAGCCCGCGCAAAGCAGCTCCCAGAGCTCCTCGGGGCCGCCGGCATTGCCGGGGAACCGGCAGCCGATGCCGACGATGGCGATGGGCTCCTGGCGAGCGCTCACGGCCGCGCCCTCCTCTGCGCCGCGGTCGCCTCCGTCCCAACTCCGAGCAGGGTGAGCAGCTCGAGGTGGCTCACCGGGGTGGCGGCGAGATCGCCCGCCCGCGCGGCATCCTCGCTGAACGCGGTCACCTCGTCGCGATCGCGCCCGTTCCAGAGGGTGAACGGCACGGGATGCAGCGAGTGGGCAAGCGCCCGCCCACCGGCGGCCTCGTGGTTGGTGTAATGGTCCGGCGCGATCATCACCCCGCCCAGCCGCTCCGGCCGCTGCTGGAACCACTCGACGACCGGCCTCACCACCTCGCGGTCGAAGGCAGCGAGGCAGCGGACCTTGAGCCGGAGGTCGCCCATGTGAGAGGCCTCGTCGGGAGCGTTGACGTGGCAGAGCACGAAGTCGTAGCCCGCCGACAGGAGCCGCACGGTGGCGGCGCCCTTGGCCTGGAAGTCGGTGCTGGGCCGGCCGTTGCCGACGCGGACGAAATCGATGCCGCCGGCGCTGGCGATGCCGGCCAGGAAATCCATGAAGCCGACGATGGCCGCCCGCCCGTCGAAGCCGCGGTGCTCGGCGAACGAGGGCAGCCGGAAGGCCCGCGAGGCGCTCCAGGGGAAGAGGGCGTTCGCCGCCTCCGCCGCGAGCAGCCGGGCGGCGCGGACGAGATAGGCGTTGATCCTCAGCGCCAGCCGCGCCGCCGCCGCGGTCTTGCCCGTCACCAGCTCGCGGAGCTGGAACTCGCTCCCCTGGTGCTCGTGCGGCTCCGGACAGACCAGCTGGCCGGGCTCGATGCCGGCGTTCCGGATCACCAGGGTGTTGCGGAAGTCCGAGTTGTGGAAGAGCTCGAAATCCGGGAAGTCGCCGGCCAGCTCGCGCGCGAGCCGCGCGATCAGTGGCCGCGCCGCGGGACTCTCGACGCAGCCGGCGCTGTAGCTCTCGAGCACCCGGCCGCGCATCCGCACCAGGTTGGCGCGGAAGGCCAGGTCGCGGTCGCCGAGGTAGGTGCCGGCGAGCGCCAGCAGCTCGCAGGAGGCGCGGCCGTGGGGGTAGTGCCGCCGCGGGCACCAGCCGAGCATGCCGAGCTGCGCCACCATGCTCTCCCGCGGCAGGTCGGGGTAGAACGTCTGCATCAAGCCCGAGACCCCCAGCCGCGCCACGAGATCGGCTGCCGGAGTGTGCGCCAAGCCGAGCGGTGAGAGCCCGCTCGAGCGGAAGACGTCCGCCGCGCCGTCAGGCACCAAGAGGACGAACTGCCTGGCGCGGCGGTGCGGCATCGAGCACGGGCTCACAGGGCCAGCAGCTTTTCCATGTTCTTCCACCCGGAATCTCCGGAAAGCATCACCACCTCGCCCCGCACTCCGAGCTCGCGCACCGCGCGGACCGTGGCCTCGAAGACGCCCCCGGTCTGCAGGCCGGCGAAGACCCCGCGGTCGCGAAGTTGCCGCGTCCGCGCCGCCGCCGCCGCGGCGTCCACCTTCAGGCAGCGGTCGAAGAGGCCGCTGGCATAGCCCCTCGCGATGAACGGCGTGACGTAGTCGCCGTCGTCGAAGGCGCCGGTGCCTGGCAACCGCGTGCCCGGCGCCGCCTGCACCGCGGCGACCAGGACCTCCGGCCGCTGCTCCTTGAGGAACCTGGCGGTGCCGTAGAGCGAGCCGCCGGAGCCCAGCGAGCCGACCAGCAGCGCGATCTCCGGAAACGCGTGCAGGATCTCGGGGCCGGTGGTCTCGTAGTGCGCCTGCGGGTTGCCCCAGGTGTGCAGCTGGTCGAGGAAGCAGTAGCGCTCCGGCGCGCCGGCCGCCAGCTCGGCGCAGCGGCGGTTGCCCTCGATCGTGAAGTCGCCCAGCTTTTCCACCGCCGCGCCGAAGTAACGCATGAAACCGTGCTTGTCGGCGGTGAGCTTCGAGCTCGACACGACGGTGGTGGCGTAGCCGAGCAGGCGCCCGAAGAAGGCCAGGGAGCAGCCCATGTTGCCGCTCGAGGCGTCGAGGATCGTCATCCCTGGCCGCAGGTTGCCCGCCGCGACCGCGTCGCGGATCAGGCGCAGACCGCTCCGGTCCTTGATGCTGCCGGTGGGATTCGCTCCCTCGAGCTTGCAGAAGATCACCGCGTCCGCGGCCTCGCGGCACTCCAGCCGCAGGTGGGGAGTGCGGCCGACCATCGCGAAGGCGTCGGCGAATCGCAGCCGGGGAGCTGCCTCGGCCAGCTCGGCCCCGGACGGTATCGACGGCTGGTCGCGCGCCAAGCTCATCGCCGGACTGCCCTCAGCCGCGGAAGGCGCGGGACTCCGCGCCCATCCGCAGCTCGCGAGACTTGCGGAGGTCCCGTGCGATGTTGAGTCGCTTCAGCCAGCGGTCGCGGCCGTCGTAGCGGGCCTTGAAGGGGTTGCGGCCGTGGACCACCCGGAAGTTGTCGATGACGAAGATGTCGCCTGGCCGGCCCACCAGCTCGTCCATCCGCGAGTCGATCACCGCAATCACCGCGTCCAGCGCCGCCTGCGCCTCCGGGTCGTCGGCGAGCGGATCCATGAAGTAGGGGTCGATGCGGAGGTAGGGGCGATCCCGGCTGCCGAAGAGCACCGCGATCTTCGCCGGCGCCGAGTCCATCTGTTGGATCTGCGAGTAGGCCGCGCCAAGCTTGGCGTCGGTGACCGGACAGGCGCTGTTCTTCTGCAGGTGCGACTCGTCCGGCCGGATGGTGTAACGCGGCTGGAAGAGGATCTCGCGGTGGCCGGGGCTCAGCTGCGCCGCGTCGAGGTTGCCCCAGGTGGTCGCGATGCCGTCGTGGTTGCGCAGGCAGAGCAGCGCCAGGAAGTCGGCGCTGCAGGGGTGGAAGGCATCCTCGGTGTGCCAGGTCAGCGTCTCTTCGGAGCCGGTGCCGAGCTGCTCTTTCTCGTTGCCGAGGATAGGGAAGATGTCGTGGATGAGGAAGCCCGCCTGCTGGGTTGCCCAGGCGATGGGCTCGCCCAGCAGCGAGCCGACCAGCACCAGGAACGCCTCCTCGGGGAAGGTAGGGGTCGGCTGGACGCGGTGCTTCCAGTGCCGCGGGGTGTCGCCGATCTTGTGGTCGTCGACCGGCCATCCCGAGACCAAGCAGCAGCCCGGCTCCGGCTCGAGCAGGCGGAAGTCGTTGAGGAACAGCCGCAGGCGGCGCGGGAGCTCCTGAGCACACACCGTCGCCTCGCGGAGGAACTCGGGGCTCTCCGCCGACGGGAAGCGCAGCACGATGTCGTCGAGCAGCGAGCGCACCTGATCGACCTCGGCCGGCGCGAGCACGAACCGGCCCATTCCAGTGCTCTCTCCTGCGAGTGCGGTGGCGATGCCGAGTGCGGCGGTCGAGGTCATACGTGGTGCTCCTGGCGCTGCCGGCCCGAAAGGGTGGTCGCTGGTACGCCGGCGGGCTCGCTGAGGCAGACGGAGAGTCGCCGCAGGCCTTCCCGCAGCTCGGCGGTGGCGCAGCCGAAACCCAGCCGCACGTGCCGCGGCTGGTCGAAGCAGTTGCCCGGCACGAGCAGCACGCTGTGCTCCTCGGCGAGCTGCCGGCAGAGCGGCTCGCTATCGGCCAGCGCCAGCCGCGGGAAGGCGGTGACGCCTCCCTGCGGCCGCACCCAGCCGACCTCGCCCTGGTGCTCGCCGATCCAGGCCGCGACGACCTCGAGATTGCGCCGCGCCTGCGCGATGCGCAGCGCGAGCAACCGGTCGGCCGAGCGGATCACCCGCTCCGCGAACCACTCAACCAGCGGGGACATGTGAAGGGTGACGTAGTCGCGGACCCGGATCAGGCGCTCGAGGATGGGCGGCGCCGCCAGGCACCATCCGACTCGCAGCCCCGGGAGGCCGTAGGCCTTTGACAGCGTTCCCATGGTGACGCTGCGCTCGTACTCGAGCAGCGCGCGCTGCGAGATGGGAGGAGCTTCATATTGCAGCTCCGAGAACGCGCAATCCCAGACCAGGTAGGCGCCCGCGCGCGCCACCTCGTCGAGCAGCGCCGCCTGCTCCGCGGGCGTCAGCGAGGCGCCGGTCGGGTTGTGGGGAAAGTTCACGATGACCATGCGGGTCCGCTGGTCGAGCAGCCGTCTCAGCTCGTCGAGATCCGGGCGGTAACCCCGCTCGAAGCGCAGCGGCCAGCGCCGCAGCCGGCAACCGATCGACGCGGCGACGGACGCGAGCTGGGGGTAGATCGGGTCCGACGCCACCACCTCGTCGCCCGGCCCGAGCAGCGCATGGGAGAGCAGGAAATTGGCTTCGCTCGACCCGTGCGTCGCCATCGCGCGCGCGCCGTCGCCGGCCAGGAAGCGCTCCCCGAGAGCCTCCCGCAAGCCGCTGCCGCCCAGGGTCAGGCTGTCCTCGAGCACCAGCGGCCGCAGCTCCTCGAGCGAGAAGCCGAGCAGCCGGGAGAGGTCGTCGACGGAGAAGTTTTCGACGCCGCTGCTGCCAATGTCGATCTCGGTCGAGAAATAGAACTCGCGCATCCATTCCTCGAGCAGGGCTGGTGGCAGCCGCGACGGCAGGGTATCGGGCCGCAACCTCTCCCTCGTCATTAGCGCCTCCTCTAGGTCGCAAGGCAGACCCTCCGCCGTGGCCGCGGACCAGCCCTCGGCCCGAGCCCGGCGATCGGCTCTCGTTTCCCACGCGGCTCGCTGTTACCTGTTGAGACTCTCTGTGATTTAGGGTGTGCGCTGTGAAGGAAAGCGGGACTACCCAATATTATCGCCTAACAGCATGAGCAAGTAGGCAGATGCGTAGTTTTCGGTTATAGTCGGAGATGATCGGCGGGCGGCCGCTTGGCGGACCCCGACCCTTCTTGCCTTCAGCATCCATGCATCACATTAAGCCCATACTGGTGTTGGGCCTGGACCGCAGCGGGACGTCCATGCTCACGGACGTGCTCTCGCACTGGGGGTGCTGGGCCGGAGATGAGCGTCTGCTCGCCGCCGCGAGCCCGCTCAACCCCCAAGGCTTCTGGGAATACAAGCCGGTCCAGCACTTCCTGGTCGAGCTGTTCGCCGCCACCGGGACCGGCTGGTGGAGCGCGGAGTTCCGCCCGGCCCTGCGCGAGCTCGGGCGATCCCCCGCTTTCCGGGAGAGAGCGCAACGGCTGGTGTCGGAAATGGAAGTCGCAGGCAGGCCGTGGGTGTGGAAGGAGCCGCTGGTCAGCGTCTCTCTCCCCTTCTGGCAGCAGGTATGTCGCGATCCGATCTACATGATCACCTTGCGGAACCCATACCTTTCGGCGCTCTCGTACCAGAGCTACCTCGTGCCGACGGAGCTGCAAGGCAGCTTCCGCACCATCGCCTACTTCCTCCTACGCTGGCAGTTCTTCATGCGTTGCATTCTCGAGGACACGGCGGGAACCAATGCCATGTTCATCGCCTACGAGGATCTGCTGGGCGCGCCGGCCGAGAGCTGCCGGCGCATCAGCGACCACCTGGGCCGGGAGCTCGGAGCGCCAGGCGACGCTGCGGATAGGATCCGGCGCATGGCGGCCAGGATCGATCCCAAGCTCTGGCGTCAGCGCAGCGCTCTCTCCCTGGACGAGGTCGCCGAGGCCTCGCCGGAGCAGAAGGAGCTCTATGCTTGCTTGAGCCGCCGGGCGCAGGGCGTCACCGCGGAGATCGACCTCGCCCGCTTTCCCATGCCGGCCTGCTTCGAGGAGTATGCGCTCAACGTCGAGAGCCTGCGCGACGTGCTGGCGATGCGCGGTCTTGCCGCCAACGCGGCGCCCAGGCAGCCGCCGGCTCCGGCCGGTTTCCCGGAGTCTCCCCCGCGGTTGCCTCCCCGGCCGCGTCGAGATGCCGCGGCGCGCCTGCCCAGGGGCTGAGGCCCGCGATCGATGGCAGGCGGATGGAGGCTGGCGGCGTGGCGCGAGGTCCTCGCGGGCAGCGCACCGCCGGCCGGCGCGGTTGCCGCATCTTGATGTCAGAGGAGGCCGACGATGACCGAGGACGTCTATCTCAGGCCCAACGTGCTCGCCGAGCCGCTGGTGTGCAACTGGTATGCCTGGACCCACCTCATCCAGCCGGTGACGGCCGGGCGCAACGTGCTCGAGCGCCACCTCAACATCATGCGCTCCTTCACGCAGGCGCCGCAGGTGCACCAGGCGGCGGTGCGCAATCCAGCGATGCTCGGCGGGCCGTTCATCAGCTACGGCCCGGAGAGGGTCAAGGATATCGCGCAGCTGATCGATACGACCTTGCGCTCCCAGGGAGATCTGCTGGTGCTGGCGCGCGCCGTCAACGATCTCGACGGCATGCTGCGCACGGAGGCGAAAGGCTTCTCGCTGGAGCCCCTGTACTCGCGCGTGCCCGAGCCGCTGCGCGGGTTCGTCGAGTTGGTCTACGACCTGAACCACAATCCGTCGTTTCGCCTGCTCGAGCCGCTCCTCTACCGGAGCTCCTACTACGACACCTCGCTGCAGAGCCTCGCCCTCTGCTTGATCGAAGGCGACAGGGAGCGTCCCTTCGTGCTGAGCACGCCGCGGCTCGCCGAGCCAGGCCTGCTGTTCGTCGAGCGGCCGTTCGACCATCCCGCGATCGATCAGCTGTTCGCCATGAAGAGGTCGCCGCGGCCGTACCAGGCGATCAAGGAAGATCTCGGGGTGAGCGGCGACCATGACGAGCTGTTCCGCAGCTTTTTCACCTCGCAGCCGCCGGCCCCTTACCAGCCCTACTCCGGCGCCGGCATCCGCACCCGGTACTTCGGTCATGCCTGCATCCTGGTCGAGGCGCGCGGCGTCAACCTGCTCTCGGACCCGGTGCTGTCCTACGAGTACCATGCCGACCTGCCGCGCTACACCTACTCGGACCTGCCGGACCGCATCGACTACGTGCTCATCACCCACAACCATCAGGACCACGTGCTGCTCGAGACCATGTTGCAGCTGCGCCACAAGATCGGCACCGTCATCGTGCCGCGCGGCGGCGGCGGCGGCCTGCAAGACCCGTCGCTCCGGCTGGTGCTGCGCCACATGGGCTTCCGGAACGTGATCGAGATCGAGGAGCTGGAGAGCCTGGAGCTGGCCGGCGGCACGCTCACCGGCATCCCCTTCCTGGGGGAGCACAGCGATCTCGACATTCGCACCAAGATGGCGTACCTGGTGCGGCTGGGCGGCGCCAACATCCTGCTTGCCGCCGACTCCTGCAACATCGAGCCACGCATCTACCAGCACGTGCAGCGCATCACCGGCGACGTCGACATCCTCTTCCTCGGCATGGAGTGCGACGGCGCGCCGCTGTCATGGATGTACGGGCCGCTCATCACCCGGCCCCTCGACCGCAAGATCGACCACTCGCGCCGCCTCTCCGGCTCCAACTACGAGCGGGGCATCGACATCGTGCGGCGCTTCAACTGCCGGCAGGCCTACGTCTACGCCATGGGGATGGAGCCTTGGCTGAAGTACATCATGGCCAAGACCTACACAGCCGAGTCCGACCCGATCATCGCCTCCAACCGGCTCATCGAGGACTGCCGGCGCATGGGGTTGATCGCCGAGCGCCTCTACGGAGAGAAGGAGATCGCGGTTGGCGGCGCTTGCAGTGCCCCCCTGGCAGCCGCGCACATAACCTGAAAGCCCCACGTCCCCATCGTTGGCGCCGGGCGACGGCGTCAGGTCCACGTTCTCCCAACCGGTATCGTCGAAGGCGGGGATTCGCCCAGGCGGGACCGTCGCCGGTGTGGAACTTCCAGGGACCGCTGAGGGCTACGGTGGCATCGCCGAGGACGATGGGAATCGCCGGGGTATCGGCAACGACGCCCCGCGCGGCAGCAGGAGCGGCACGCCGCGAACGGTCCCGGTGGGCACGGCCGCGGCCCAGGGCTTTCGCATGCGAAATCAAGTCCGCGATATCAGGGTGGAGCGTCGGCTCTCCGCCGATGAACTGGATTGCGCCGCAACCGTTGTCAGCGGCTTGCTCCATGACTCGCTTCCAGTCCTTGCGTGCCATTGCTCCGAGGAGTTCTCCACGAGGAGAGGAATTCGCGTAGCAGTCGCCGCCCATGGTCGTCTCCATCTTGATGTAGAGACCATACTCGCCGGGCGATCTAGCCCTCCGGGCGAGGGTGCTCCGCGCACCTCCTGAAAACCAGACAACGGCCACCCTGACGCCTCGCGCGGGGGTCGAGATGACCCGGTGCTAGCGCTGGCCGAGCGCCTGCTGGAGACCCGAGCCGACCTGCCTCGAGGCGTTGGATACTACAGGCGCCACCGTGCACCTCACAGTATATGAGAAAGACATCAACCCCGATCCAGTCGTGGGACTGTTAGAGTCCTCCTCACCACCTGGGCAGGCCGGCCTCACGCCGCACGACAACGTTAGCAAAACCTGGTAAGCTCTGCGTCGCTAAAGGCAAGTCACACTGCAGGGAATGCGATGGGCTCCCAATTCCTCGTCGATGAAGCACGAGTCCGAAAGCTTGCGGCCACCCGCCAGGGCCGACTAAGCCTTGGCGGATTCGCATATCAATCAGCCTATGCTGTCGCGCGGCTCGCAAGTCTCTACACCGGCAGGCGAATCCTCGCTCTTGACGGCATCCCAACTCTCCAGCGATTCGACTGGGCCGAGGATCTGGATGAAGTAGAAAAGGATGGGCGAGTCGTCTTCACCCAGTGCAAACGGGTATCCGATATCGGGCAGGCCGGAAAACTTGCCGATGTCCTTCTGAATTTCGCGCCAAAATGGTTGTGGACTCCCGCAGATCGCAGGCTCTCCCTGCGCTTCCGCCTGGTTTGCACCGATCGACGGTTTGCCGAGTCTGGGCCTGCTCTCCTGAGCAAGTATCGGCCGCGACATGGAGAATCGAGCCGCGAAGATGTCATCGCCGATGTCGTGAATAACCTTAAATCTGCGCCGAGTCGAAAGTCGGACCGCGCCCTGTGGCAAGAAGATGCGGAGATTGCAGGCCTTGCTTACCTTAGTGAGTCGCTTTGGGAGCAGGCCGAAGTCATCTATCTATCTGATGAGATCATCGCTGATGATCCGGCTGGCCCCTTGTTCCGCGCCGAACAGGAAGCTTTGGCCGAACTGCTTAGAATGCGATTTGTGCTACCAAAACGGCAGCAACAGGTTTTGAATGCGCTGCGCGGCCTGGTTCATAGCAATGTGGTGGCCTTCGATCCGACCGGACGCGAGTCACTGCCGGTGGTTGACCGAGAGCCGCGAGTGAACAACCATGCGGATGTCTATTACGCTCTTTTTGAATTCCAGACACCGCCCGAGGCTTCGCCACCTTTCCGGGTAATTACTCGACAGTTCCTCGACGTGGCGGCGGGAGAGCCGAAGAAACCATTTGTCGCGCGGCGACCGAGGTGGGCCGACGTGGTTCATGGTGAAAGCTCCGCCATCAGGTTTCTCGAGCGAGAGAAGACCAGCGAGCTACTAGCAATTATTCGCGATGAATTGTTGGAGCAAGTTGGGGCAGAAGCTGCCCTCCCCATGCTCTTGATGCTTGGAGCTCCCGGAGCGGGCAAGACCACACTGCTACTGCGTGTCGCGGCCAGGCTCGTTCAAGAGGCGCAAGTGGTCGTTGCAGCGCCAAAGCTGAACCTTGATCAGATTGAGGATCTCGAGCTCGAAATGTTTCTTCAAGGTATCGGGCGTCTCGAAGAGGGAGGGCTACCAGTAGTCTTAATTCTTGATGATCCATTTTTCGCGGACTCTCGATGGCCCAGTCTTCTTCGGCGAATGGCAACCACAAGCAGCCGAGTCGTTGTATTGGCTGCAAGTCCCGAATATCTGTTCCAGGAGTTCGGCTCCCAGGTGCAAGGGCGCCAGATCGATTTAACGATATTTCTTTTGCCGCGTCCTATGCGAGCCGAGAGGGCAAAGCTTGCCGTTCTCTATGGGAGAGATCCCGACCTATTCGCAAGAAGAGACGAGGACTTCCTTGTCTTGGCTATGGAAGCTTCCGCAGGTGTATCTTTTGGGAGCATAGTGGAACGGATTTGGAGTACCCTGAACCACGGTCTTTCTATCGACCCAAAGCTGCGTCCAGAAGAGCTTCCGTGGACGGTCAGAGCTTACCTGGCGATCTGTTACTTTAACCGCTTTAACCTGAAGTGCCGTGATTTCCTGCTAAAGGCGATATTGAATTTATCAGAACGAGAGCGACCGCCTGATGGATTCGAGTATGATCTCCAACGCCTTCTCGATAAACACGGATGGTCCATATTCAAGGCAACTGAATTGGGCGAGAACCTTTGCTGGTACGGAGCTGCGCATCCGCTTATCGCGGTGGAGGCCTGGAGACTGAGGCCAGTACCCAGCTTTGATGTGGCAGACTGGATCGTCCGGGCATCCTTGGACACTCCAGGGGCTGAACCTGATATCGGAATGCTGGCAGCCTTAGTAGAAAGTGCCCAGTCGACGAAAAAGCCTTTTCTGGCCCGCTTAGCCGAGACCTGGAATCAAGCAGCCTTAAGTGGGTTAGTGGAGACGCGCCGGCTTTGCTCTCTGATTGCAGGCTTGCTTGGTGAGAGTGCCAAGGGAGCTACCCGCCACTTTATAATTGGCCTAAGAGCCTGCCTTGCTCGAGAAGACGACCAGAGTTGGTTGGCACTGTGGACACTACTGAGGAGTGCCGACCTTCCCGAGGTGCGAAGCCTGAAGGTCAAGATCGACATCAAGCGGGTAATCGCAGTAGCCAACTTCTTTCTTGTGCCGGCTATTGCGGCCAGATTTGTCATCGAGTCCCGAGGTCAAGAGCTGAACGCCCTATTTGTAGCTAGGTTAAATGCGGTAAGCGGTGACGAGGCATTCGCTGGTTTGGTAATGGAATTTGTCACGGTAGATGCTGAGAGCGCCGTGGTTAGGATGGTCGCGAAGCAATGGCTTGCGAAGAATGCGACTCATCAGAAGTTTTACAGCATAGCGTCACGCTTGTTCGGGGCAAAACCGGATGATCATGAATTGTACGAACTCGCATCGACTTGGGTTACCTTAAACCTTGACCATCCACAGGTCTTTCGATTGGCAGAACGCGTCTTTGACGCGGACCCATATTATCATATAAAAGCAATTGAGTGGATCGATAGCGGTCGCAATCACGGTGAAGCTTATAAACTTATTGAGAAACTTCTTAGGGCTGACGACTCTGATCCCGCGGTGCTTGAACGAGCCGTGCGCTGGATTGGGGATCATTCGAGCAATCCTCAGTCTGGCTACCTTCTTTCAGTAATGGTCTCGATCAGGCGCCGCGACTACGCCATTTGGCAATTTGCTACGAGGTGGGTCGGCGAAAACATTACCCATCCCTACGCCGCCGCTGTCCTTGCCACCCTTATTACTTCCCGGGTGCGAACATTCACATTTGGTGATGCTGCCGGCAACCTTTTGAGAGATGAGCTAGAAGCTAAGGAGACCCTGGCGCCAGCTTGGCCGCCCATAGAGTCGCCGGCACGAGACGCGCAGTTGCGAGACTTGACATTTAGAGTCGTTAGGGCTGATTTGAAGGGAGCAGAAAGAATCTTTTCGTTGTGCGCAGCGTTGGCCCGGGCTAACCCTGGCGTCGAAGAGGTCCGCAGGCTGCTGCTTGACGTTATTAGCGAGAACCGTGCTCACAAGAATGTTTATTGGTTACTCGGCCCTCTTGTAAAATGGAATCCCAATGATATGGAGGTCCGGGACCTTGTGATTGATTGGATCAAGGCGAAGCCGGATCATCCGAGGGCGGCGGAGGTTCTCGGGCCTCTGGTGAGATCCAACCCCAGTGATGAGAGAGCCAGGGATCTAGCGGTGTCATGGTTTTTACGAAACGCTAATAAGGACGATGCTTATCAGTTGGCTCCAGTGCTGCTCGCGGCTAATCCAAGTGATGACGCTGTTTCCTCGGCGGCCTTGGCGTGGGTGACGAACAATTGGGAGCATCCGAAGGTGAGCCATGTCTTACCTGCGTTGATTGCTGCATCCAATGGTGCGAATGGCGCCGCAGCTCTTGGCAAGAGATATCTGACAACCCCTGAGAGAAGAGGAGCTATAGGAGTCTGGGGCTCTCTTCTGGTCACGAGCGGTGCGAGGGAGGAGTATATTGATTGGGGATTAGAGCAACTGGATAGCTCGACTTCCGAGAAGGTTAAGAGGGCAATAGTTTATCAGTTCTCTGAGGCAAGCGAGCATTGCCTTGGCGCTCTCTTGCGATATTTATCTGCGCACGACGGCGAGGAACGACGAATCTGGATTTTAAACGGTGTCGTGGTTGCATTACTATCCACGCCTGAGCTGATAGAAGAGCTACTCGCAGATTGCGATCTTCTGAGAGATAAAGATGTCGATACTCTTTTAGTAGGATTTTTGAACGGGGGGGGCAAGAGTTTAGAACTTGAGTCCTTCCTCGCAACACGGCTATCGCGGCGGTACCGGAAGACTGGTTACCAATACATTTCGCTAGCAGTGAGACGCAACCGTGGGGCGCTTGCCGGTATCCTGGGGCTCCCTGATCTCGATCCGCGAGTGCGGGCGGACCTTGTCGCCCAGGACTGGCAATACCGGCATTAGGAGTCGTGAAACAACAACAGTTACACATGGGGGTCGGATGATGTAGTTCCATTCACCATGGAAGGAGTAGGGCGCTAGGTTGACGGTGGCGATCTCTTTGTCAGACAACTTGCGCCCGACGGGATAGGCTCGTCGGTCCAGTCGGCATGTCACCCTGACTCCCTGAGCGGTGGTGGCCTTGGCGATCAGACGCACATCATCATTTTCAGGGCCTGCTCAGCGTTCACTCGCGTTTCGGCCTGCACGTTCGCCAGGTCGCCAAGGCGACCCTCTACACCGGAGGCTTCGATGGCTTCGTCTCCTCCTTGACTACCGCGATCAGCTGGCGGACCGCCAGGGCGAAATCGCCGGCCTCGTGGCGCGCCGGGTATGGGTCTCGCCGGCGGGCAGACCCGCACGGCCGACGGCGACGCGGCCCAAATCGAGGCTGCGCGTCCTCAATCAAATAGACCGGCGTCTATTTGACACGGCCGGTAAATCGGAGTTGAATGCGCTAGCCTTGGTAACCC
>Ga0070733_10001154_pt1 | contig 20056 bp, 15 predicted proteins | sample Coa_R1_9_FD_66450 | JGI IMG/M metagenome (GOLD analysis project Ga0070733, IMG submission 66450) | Surface soil microbial communities from Centralia Pennsylvania, which are recovering from an underground coalmine fire - Coalmine... | ecosystem: Environmental > Terrestrial > Soil > Unclassified ... | reverse complement strand
GCCGAAGCAGCCTAGCTTTTCGCCGCTTTGCAGGGCGGGGAGCCAGGTTTGTTTTTGCTCGTCGCTGCCGAAGGCGTAGATCGGGTACATGACCAGGGCGGACTGGACGCTGACGAAGGAACGGACGCCGGAGTCGCCGCGCTCCATCTCTTGCATCACTAAGCCGTATTCGACGTTGGACATTCCGGCGCAGCCGTAGCCTTTGAGGCTGGCGCCGAAGAAGCCGAGATCGGCCATGGGTTTCACCAGTTCGCGGGGGAAGCGGCCGGCGCGGTTGCACTCCTCGATGATGGGAATGAGGTTGTCTTCGATGAACTTGCGCGAAGTATCGCGGACCAGGAGTTCGTCTTCAGTGAGAAGAGCGTCGAAGCCGATGAAGTCAACGCCGCGGAATTTCAGGGACATAAGGATCTCGTTTCTGTGCGAGTACGCACAGGGGCTAAAGCCCTGTCTTAGTTCGATTCCAGGCGGCACGGCCGAGGCCGTGCCCTTCCCAAGATGCACGCAAGACAGGCTGTGAAGAAGGAACCTACCACGCTAACAAAGGGCTGCGGGGAGGTCAAACAGGAGAAAGCTAATCTTAAAGGCTTTACCACAGAGGACAGCAGCGGCTTTGACAATCTTTTTGCAAATCAAGTGGATGCATAAGTCCACCGGGTCATCTAAACTGGGCAGGACGTGCTTATGCGGGGAGCGATACTACTGGCGGGATTGCTGGTCGGCTGGTTCGGAAGTACGGTGGCGGCGGAGCCGCCCCCGGTTGTGGTTTCACTCGACAGCGGATTTCAGTTCCTCTATGACCTGGATTTCGATCATGCTCACCAGGCCTTCGCCGCCTGGCAGCAGCAATATCCCGACAATCCCATGGGGCCAGCTTGTGAAGCTGCGGCGCTGCTGTTCTCGGAATTCAATCGTCTGGGAGTGCTGGAAGCGCAGTTTTACCAGGATGACAAGGCGTTCGAGAAACGCCAGCAATTTGCGGCTGATCCGGGGCTGCGAGACCGCTTCAACGCCGCGCTTGATCGGGCGGAGAACGGGGCCCTGGCCCGGCTGGGCAAAGACGCCAAGAATCGTGATGCCCTGTTCGCCATGACCATGGCTTCGGGCTTGCGGGCAGATTATGCGGCGCTGATTGAGAAGCATAACCTGGCGTCGCTGCACTTTACCAAACAGGCGACGGGCTGGGCGCAGCAGTTGCTGGTGGTGGATCCGAACTGCTATGACGCGCATCTGGCGACGGGCGTCAGTCAATACATTGTGGGTAGCATGTCAGCGCCGGTGCGCTGGCTGGTGCGTCTGGGGGGAGTCTCAGGAGACAAGCAGGCTGGAATGCGAGAGCTGCAGGTCACCGCCGACCGCGGGCAATATCTGGCGCCGTTTGCTCGAATCCTGCTTGCAATCGCGTATGTTCGCGAGAAAGACAAGCCGCGGGCGCGTGAAATTCTGCTGGCATTGCAGAATGACTTTCCGCAGAACCCGCTGTTTGCGCGAGAGATCAGCCGGCTGGACGCGCAGCGCTGAACCAAAAAGCCGCCACCGATCGCGTGGATCCGCGAAACCTTCGCCACAGAGACCCGAAGTCACAAAGAAGACCAAAGCTGAGCCAGCGATTCGCAGGGACCAAATCCAGAAGGCATCGCGGGCTGATTTATCAGAAATTCATCGCGTTGTAACCATCCTGTAACATTCCCGCCGTAGAAACGAGCGTACTAACAAATCACCCATGGAGGACTCGCCGAGTGTTACGTCGAATTGCGCTGTTGTGTCTGGCTCTAGCGGTACCCGCTTGTGCGCAGACCACGTTGAATGGGGCGGGCGCAACTTTCCCTTATCCGATGTACTCGAAGTGGTTCAGTGAGTATCACAAGGCGCATCCGGACATTCAGATCAACTATCAATCGATCGGAAGTGGAGGAGGCATTCGCCAGGTGCTGGCGGGGACGGTGGATTTCGGCGCCAGTGACGGCCCCATGACCGACGAGCAATTGGCGCAGGCGAAGACCAAGATCCTGCACGTTCCCACAGTGCTGGGAGCGAATGTTCCTGCTTATAACATTCCGGGTGTCAGTACAGAATTGAAATTCACACCAGAAGCTCTGGCGGGCATTTTTCTGGGGAAGATTACCTCGTGGAACGATCCTGAGATCGCCAAGGTGAATGCGGGCGTAAACCTGCCCAACCAGCCGATCATTGTGATCCATCGCTCGGATGGCAGCGGGACGACCTACATCTGGACGGATTACCTGTCGAAGGTCAGTTCAGAGTGGCAGAGCCAGGTAGGCAAGGGGACTTCAGTGAAGTGGCCGGTCGGCCTCGGGGGCAAGGGGAACGAGGGAGTAGCCGGGATGATCCGGCAGATGCAGGGTTCGATTGGTTATATCGAGTTGATTTACGCCATCGAAAACAAAATCTCCTACGGGGTGGTCAAGAACGCGGCGGGGAGTTTCGTTAAGGCCAGCCTGGACAGCGTGACGGCGGCAGCGGCGTCGGTGAAGAGCATGCCGGCCGACTTCCGGGTTTCGATCACCAATGCGCCCGGCAAGGACGCATATCCCATTTCCAGCTTCACCTGGCTGCTGATTCCGGCGCAATCGAAAGATGCCGCCAAGGGAAAAATCCTGGCGGACTTTCTGAACTGGATGGTGGGTGACGGGCAAAAGATGACGGCAGAGTTGGCCTATGCACCGCTGCCGGAATCGGTGGCGACGAAGGTGAAGGCCGAGATCAAACAGGTGCAGTAGTCGGAGTCGAATCCGTTGCAAAACAGGTAGGCCTCCGTCTCAAGAGGCAAAAGGAGAGAAGATGAGGTTCGTTCTCAGGTGGTGCGTAGTTCTGCTTATGGCAGCAAGCTCGCTGGCGCAGACTGCCCCGGCGAAGAAAAAAACAACAACCAAGACAGGGCCGGTTTCGGCTGAAGACGTGCAGCAGTTGAAAGACGCCCTGGCTGCACAACAACAACAGATTCAGCAGCTGCGAGCCGAAATGCAGAGGAGGGATGCAGCCCTGCAGCAGGCGCAGCAGCAAATGCAGCAAGCGCAAGCAGCTGCGTCTGCGGCCCAGGCCAAAGCGGACCAGGCGGCGCAACAAGCGAGTCAGCAGCAGCAGGCGGTGTCAGACCTGAAAACCGATGTTACGGACATCAAGCAAAACGCCACCAATGCGGCGCTGAGTCTGCAGGAAACCCAGAAAAACATTCAATCGAGTCTGGAGAATCCGACGGCGCTGCATTACAAGGGCATCACGATCACGCCGGTCGGTTTCCTGGCGGCAGAATCGGTGTGGCGGTCGCATGCCACCGGCGGGGACATCAACACGCAGTTTAACGCGATTCCATTCAACGGAGCGGACCAGAGCCATATAAGCGAATTCTTCGGTTCCGGACGACAGTCGCGGGTCGGGTTCCTGGCGGAAGGGGCGGTGAGTAATTTCACCATGCGCGGTTACGTGGAGGCGGACTTCCTGGGCACGGGCGTGACCTCGAATAATAACCAGAGCAACAGCTATGTGCTGCGGCAGCGGCAAACATGGGGCCAGGCTGCCTTGAGTAGCGGCTGGACTTTCACCGGCGGGCAGATGTGGAGTCTGGTGACGGAAACCAGGAAGGGACTGGACAATCGCAGCGAAGCGTTGCCGATGACGATAGACCCGGATTACAGCGTGGGGTTCAGTTGGACGCGGCAGTATGGATTCCGCGTGACGAAAAAAATTGGCGACAAGGTGTGGGTAGGCGGCTCGATTGAAGACGCTCAAATCATACTGGGTGGCCACGGCGCCAGTAACAACTTCCTGATCGGAGGTCAGGGCGCGGGAGGCGGCCTGTACAACGGCACGACCAACTACTCTTACAATGCGACTCCTGATTTCATCGGCAAGATTGCGTTTGAGCCAGGATTCGGACACTACGAAGTATTCGGAATCATCCGGGACTTCCGTGACCGAATTTATCCGGGAGCGACGCTGGCGAAACCGTCCGCTGCCGGTGCCTACAACAACAACGCAGTCGGAGGCGGAGCAGGAGCCAACGCGCGCTGGACGATCGCCAAGAAATATGACGTTGGGATCCACTTTCTGGGCGGTTCAGGGGTAGGGCGCTACGGTTCGTCGCAGCTTCCCGACCTGGTTGTGAACCCTGCTGGACTGCTGACGCCAGTAACCAACTATCAGGCGTTAGGAACACTGGAATATCACGTAAAGAAGTTGGACGTGTACCTCAATTACGGCGCCGAGTATGAGGACAGAATTACGTTCAACGGTGGAAAAGTTGGATATGGATCCACTCTGTTCAATAACTCGGGTTGTAACTCCGAGGTGGTGCCAGCTTCGACTTCGACCACAGTGGTGACACCGGCCCCGACACCCGGTGGAACTACGGGCACCAGCAGCATTCCGGTTCCGGGCTCGTTGGGAACGCCTCTCACTGTCGGATATAACCCCGGCAGCTTGAAGAATTGCAACGGCGATACCCGGGTCATCATGGAAGGAACGATCGGGTTCTGGTATCGCTTCTACAAGGGACCGAAAGGGACGCTGCAATGGGGACCGCAGTATTCCTATATTGACCGCAACATCTGGGCGGGCACGGGAGGCAGTCCGAACGCGACGGAGAACATGCTGTTCACCTCGTTCCGGTACTACCTGCCGTAAAGCGGTTCGCAAAAGATGGCTTACGAGCGCCAGCCGGAAGGTTGGCGCTCATTTTTGTTAGGCGGTAGAATGGGAACACATGAGGATGCTGAAAGCCACGGGAGTCATTCTGGCGACGGTTCTATTTCTGGGGGCAGCGGCGAAAAAGCAGTATGCCGACGGTACGATTGTAGATATTCAGCAGAAAACCACCACTCGGGTCTTGTATTATCAGGTGGATACGCCGATCACGCAGAACGACCCCTATTACGAAATCTCGGTGCAGATCAAAGATAAGGTATATTTTGGGCGCTACACGCCGATGCACGCGAGTGATAGCTTACCTGAGGACTGGACGGTGGGTTCAGCGGTCCAGGCCAGAATCGACGGTCGACACCTGGTGCTGAAGCGGCCGGGCGGGACGGAGATGAGTTTCACCTTCACCAAGGCTGCGGTGACAAAACCCGAGCTCAGCGGTCCCGCGACTGCGCCAGCCGGCAAGTGACAGAACGACTGCTTCAACTTCCTGATTGAAACGCCCGGAATATGGTTCGTCCCTCGCTCGACAATTCGGCCAACTACATAAACCGCGAAGCTTCCTGGCTGGCATTTAACCGGCGGGTGCTGGAGGAAGCGGAGGACGCTGGGAATCCGGCGCTCGAACGACTGAAATTTCTGGCCATCACCGCGAGCAACCTCGATGAATTCTTCGAAGTGCGGGTGGCGGGACTGGTGCAGCAGATCGAAGACGGCTATACCGAAGCCGGCCCGGACGGGTTGACGCTGCTTGAGGAACGCGACGTCGTGTCGCGGGAAACTCACGAACTGGTGGACGACCAGTACCGCTGCTGGAACGAGCAGTTGCGGCCGCTGCTGGCGGAGAGCGGAATACGGGTGTTAGGGCTGCATGAACTGGACGCCCGTGCGCGCGAGTTCGTGGATCAGTATTGCGAGCGCGAGCTGGACCTGTTGCTGACGCCGGTGACGGTGGATCCGGCGCATCCTTTTCCGCGAGTGATCAACAAGGCGCTGTGCGTGGCGTTCCTGCTGCGGCGGCGGCGGCGGGCTTCGATGACGTATACCGGGGTTGTTACGGTACCAAGGGCGCTGCCGCGACTGGTTCGCCTGCCTTCGGAGAACACGGCGGATTTCATCTTCCTGGCGGACCTGGTAGCGCACCACGCTTCGCGCATGTATCACGGTTATGACATTGTGTCAGCGGCGGCATTCCGGGTGACACGCAACAGTAATCTTTATCTGGCGGAGGAGGAGTCGCGGAATCTCCTGGAATCGGTACGCACCGAACTACACAACCGGCGCAAGGGCGACGCGGTGCGGCTGGAGATTGAGTCGGACGCTGATCCGGAGATCATTGAGCGGCTGCGGACGAACTTCGAGCTGGAACCGTGGCAAGTGTTCCCGGTGAACGGCCCGGTAAATCTTTCGCGGCTATTCAATATTTACGAACAGACGGAGCATCCGGAGCTGAAGTTCAAGACTTTCAATCCGCGGGAACTGCGACTCACGGCGAAATCACAGGACCTGTTTGAGGAACTGCGGCGACATGACGTGTTGCTGCATCATCCCTTTGACTCCTACGATGCGGTGGTCTCCTTCATCGAGTCGGCGGTTGAAGATCCACTGGTACTTTCGATCAAGCAGACGCTTTACCGCACCAGCGAGCACTCGCTGATTGTGCCGTCACTGATGGCGGCGGCTGCGAAGAAAGAAGTCACGGCGGTGGTGGAATTGAAGGCCCGTTTCGATGAGGCCTCGAACATCCGCTGGGCAAGAGATCTGGAAGATGCGGGTGTGCAGGTGTTTCACGGCCTGGTGGGCTTGAAGACCCATTGCAAATTGTCTCTGCTGGTGCGGCGCGATCCCGATGGGGTGACGCGGCGCTATGCGCATCTGGGATCAGGGAACTACAACGCGACCACGGCACGAATCTACACTGATTTGAGTTTGCTGACGGCTGACCCGCAGATTACCGGCGCAGTGCACGATGTGTTCAGTTTCCTGACGGCTTATGCCGAGCATCCTAATTATGATCCGCTTCTGGTGGCGCCGTTGAACCTGGCGGAACATTTTCTGGCGTTGATTGCCCGCGAGACGGAACATGCGCGGCACGGGCGGCCGGCACGCATCATCGCGAAAATGAATGCGCTGCTGGATAGGAACATCATTATGGCGCTGTATCAGGCGTCGCAGGCGGGCGTGAAGATTGATTTGATCGTGCGCGGGATTTGCGCGCTGCGTCCGGGAGTGCGCGGGGTGAGCGATCACATTCGGGTGCGCAGCATTGTGGGGCGCTTTCTGGAACACAGCCGAATCTATTATTTCGGGAATGGCGGCCAGGAAGAGACTTATGTAGGCAGTGCGGACTGGATGCCGCGCAATCTATACGAACGTGTGGAAGTGGTTTTTCCGGTGAAGGATGAATTACTGCGGGAACGGATCCATCAGGAGATTCTCGAGGCCTATCTGGCGGACAACGTGAAGTCACGGATTCTGCAGAAGGACGGTTCTTATGTCCGAACGTGGCAGGCGCAGGGGAAGCGGAAAGCGTCGGGTACTTTCAACGTTCAGGAGTTCTTTCTGCGTTTAGCGGAAGGGAAGCAGGACCTCGATTCGATTCCGGCGTCGCCTGCGTTCAAGGGAAGAAGAACGCCAGCGGGAAAGGAACGTTAACCAGAGATGATCATCTATTTCCTGCGTCATGCCAATGCCGGCCAGAGTATGAGCAACCTCAAGCGGGACGAAAGGCGGGCGCTGGATAAAGAGGGGATCGAACAGTGCGGAATGGTGGGCCGGACGCTGGCAGCATTGGATGTGCAGGTGGATGCGATGATTTCAAGCCCGCTGAAGCGATCGGCGCAGACGGCGTCACTGGTGGGGAACGAGTTGAGCTATGAGGGCAAGCTACAATTGGAGGATGCGCTTCGCCCGGGCGCGACCTATGCGGACTTCCGGCGGTTGCTGGAGAAGTACGCCAAACAGGAAGCCATTATGGTGGTTGGACACAATCCCAACCTGAGTGAATTTCTGGGACGCACAATTTGCGACGCCGGATGCGAAGCCGGGGTTGAGCTGAAGAAGGGCGCGGTTGCCAAAGTGGAGATGGGCCGCAACGCGGGAACCCTGCAGTGGTGCCTTACGCCCCGGGTGTTGCGCGCGATCTATGCCGCGGTCACCGAGAGTTCACGCCCGAAGACTTCCCGGAAGTAGTTCCTTTCCTTTTCGACTGCCCACAATTCCAGGTCCACGGTACTGCGCGGACGGGTGACCAGCGAGAGTTGAACTTTGCCGTCCTGCACCCGGACGCGCACATTGCGCAACGCGTGGCTGCGGCTGAGGTTGAGAGCGCGGGCCAGGCGCAAGAGCACCGAGGCCCGGGGTATGGATTCGCGATCGGGATTGGTTAAGACTTTGATGGGGCTGTCGCCGGGCGCGGGGCGGGATTTGCCGAGGTAGCGGGCGATGGCGGCAATGACCCGACGCTGCTCCGGGGTGTAGCCCAGGATTTCGGAGTGCGAAATGATGTAGTGGGTATGGCGATGGCGGCCGTTGCGGTTCACATAGTCGCCGACCTCGTATAGCATGGCCGCGGCGGAAAGCCATTCGGCGTACTCTGGCGGCAATCCGTGAACGGACTTCAGCGCGGCGAACAGAAGCATGGCGCAGCCGCGCACTTGCAGTGCGTGGTCCATATCCACTCGATAATGCGCCACTGCGGCACGAAGCGAATCCCACCGTTCGGATTCGATCTGTTTCCCGGAACGGGTACTGCGATCGTATTCGGCCGCCATCTGGGCGAGCAGCCCGTCGCGCAAACCAAGCGGGGAAGCGCGAAAACCGGAGAGTTGACAGCGGTCGAGCAATCCGCTGTAAACAGCGGCTCCGGCCACGATAATTTCGGCGCGCCGCGGCCCCACACCGGAAAGTTCACGGCGAGCCTCCAGAGGCAGGCGAGTGAGGAGCTTGGCAATGCGCTTCATCTGCGCGCGGGAGACGGCGGTGGCGCGGGAGCCGCGAGTTTTGTAAAGACCGTGGCAAACGGCGGCGAGAGACTCGGCGGTGCCGGAAGTCGCGATCACGACTTTGGGGCGGGCACGGCGGATGCGGTCGGCAGTACGCTCAATCTCACGGGCGATGAACCCGCGCATCTGGCGAATCTCGGGTTTGCGTGGAGGATCGTGCTGAAGAAATTCATTGGTCAGCCTGATGGCGCCCAGCGGCAGGCTGATGGTGCTGCGGATGTGGCCGGCGCCGGAGAGGGTCAGTTCGCAACTCCCGCCGCCGAGGTCCACCATGAGCATGGAGGAAACGTTCATACGCAGACTGGAAACGAGGCCGAGGTGAATGAGGCGGGCTTCTTCCAGGCCGGAAATGATTTCCACGTTCCAGCCGGTGGCGGAGCGGACCCATTCGAGGAACGCCTGAGAATTCCGGGCATCGCGCAGAGCGCTGGTAGCGACGACGCGGACGGAGTCGGCGCCGACATTTTGCACGGTGCGATGAAAACGGCGCAGGACTTTTACGGTACTGGCGATGGCCTCGGGAGAAAGAAAGCCGCTGCGAAATACAGACTCACCCAGGCGGGTGACTTCGCGGTCTTCATGGATCTCAGTAAGGCGATGACGGGCGAGACGAGAGATCTTGAGGCGGACGGAATTCGATCCGATATCAACCGCAGCGAGCGTCGGCATGGCGAGGGGAATAGTTTACCGCTTCGTCGAGAAAAAACGGAACGCTTCCCAAGCGGAACTTGAACGGGGTGACCGGCCGTTGTCGACGACACCCTCAGCTTGACGGCCCCGATTATTTCGTACCAGATCAGTTGCAGGAAGATCAAGAGAACAGGTCCGTCGACACGTCCTCAGCGCTTCGCGCGCCTGCGGGCGGCCCGGAATGACAGCGGCTTGCAGGTCGGACGATTCGGGCGACAGTCGGTGAATGCATGGAAGCCGTCGAGCAGTAGGGCATGGTAGGGATCCTTCGACTGCGGGAGTGCTTCGCATTGGGAAGCCCTCCCTTCGCTTCGGATGACACAATGTAGGAAGCGATCTAGGCCACAGCCGCGGTGCGTGCGGCTTCGTCGCGAGAGGGTTTGCGGGTCTGGGCGGGCTGAGCGGTGGTTGGGCGCAGGATCTTGCCGGCGAGTTCCCTACGGATTTCGGCGACGGCGTCGAGACTCTGGCGAAACTTGGCCTGGGTCACGTTGCGCAACATCGCCACTAATGCGGAATCACGAACGTCTCCCAGGAGCTTTTCGGCCTTCTGGGTGAGTTTGAGCCAATCATGCCAGTCGCCGATGACGTCCTGCATGTGCTTGAGGCGTTCGACCACGCGACGGGCTTCGGGCTCGTTGTCGCTGAGTTCGGCAATGTAGCGTGCACGTTTGCCGATGATACGGTATTGGTGCAGCGTCTTCTCGGTCAGAGGAATGTAATCCCGCCCGAGTTGAGCGAGTTTGGCGAGGGTCAACGTTAAGGGTTCGGTGTCCGCCGGAATCGCCATGCGGCTGGCGGCCCGTTTCAAGCGGCGGCGGATCTCGGCGGCAGTTTCGCGGTCAAAGGCGCGGGCAAGTTTCTTTTCCCGCTGGGTGCGTTCCTCGACCAGAGCATTGCTGAACTGCGCCTTGTGACCGTTGCCTCCGGGGATTTTCAAACTGCGGAGGGAGGCGATCTGAACATCTAGATCGCGGACGCGTCCGGCTTTCTTGCGCAGGCGTGCCAGCAGACGCAGCAGTTTTTCATCGTTGCGGCGGGATTCGACGACGACTTCGCTCAGCAAGGCCTCGACGCGCCGACTGTTGGTTCGGAACTTGTGAACACTCTCCGGCAACGGCTTCTTCACCAGCCTGGTCAGCTCACGCGACAATTTCTGGAAGGTGAGGCGGCTGCGCTTTGGATCGATTGGCATAGTGCAAGGTTGAGAGAACGAAAAATTACAAGGGAAACCACGAAAATGCAACCCAGATATTTGGCCGAAGGAGCTCCCCCGGAAGCGAACCCCAAGCTGACCGCGAAAGGGGTATTTTAACACTGCTGTAACACGAATCTGCTAGCCTCGCGAAGATGGCGAATCAGGCATTGGGAGCGCCGCGTTTGACTGGACCGCAACCCGTTGCAAAACCAGAGGTTGTCTCCGGTTCCAAAGCTGGGGGTGGGCCTTTGATCAGGGCCGGAACCAGCCTGATTCCTGATCGAATATTCTATGCAGCGGTGCTGAGCTGCGGGCTTTGCGTGCTGGGGCTGGTGGGCGTGATTGTTTACCAGCTGGTGACTAAGTCCGCGCTGTCGTGGCACGCTTTCGGCTGGAAGTTCTTTTTCCGCAGCGACTGGGATCCGGTAAGCGAACAGTTCGGCGCTTGGCCATTTGTCTATGGCACGTTGGTTTCTTCATTGCTGGCGCTGATGCTGGCAGTTCCCCTCGCGATCGGGGTAGCTGTCTTCATCACTGAAATGTGTCCCCGCTGGCTCAAGGGTGCGCTGGCATTCACCACCGAGTTGCTGGCAGCGATTCCCAGTGTGATCTACGGATTATGGGCAATCTTTGTGATGGTGCCGCTGCTGCGCGAGTACGTGGAACCGCTGCTGGGGCGGTACTTTGGCTGGACCGGGTTGTTTGAGGGGACGCCTTACGGGATCGGGATGCTGGCGGCGGGAATTATTCTGGCGATCATGGTGGTGCCGATTGTTTCTTCGATTACCCGGGAAGTGATGACGGCAGTTCCGCAGCAGCAGCGGGAAGCCGTGCTGGCGCTGGGAGCGACGCGCTGGGAGATGATCCGCACCGGAGTGCTGCGCAATGCGCGAGCGGGAATTCTGGGAGGAGTGATCCTAGGCTTGGGACGCGCGCTGGGCGAGACCATGGCAGTGACGATGGTGATTGGCAACCGACCGGAAATTGCGCGGTCGCTGTTTGCCCCGGGATACACCATGGCCAGCGTGATCGCCAACGAATTCAGTGAAGCCACCAGCGATACCTATCTCAGCGCGCTGGTGGAAGTGGGGCTCGCGCTGTTTCTGGTAACTATTGTCGTGAACATTATGGCGCAATTGCTGGTGTGGTCGGTGACCCGGGGAATGCCGGCGAGGAGCCATGGCTAAAACCGCTGGACAAACCGGGCAGTTTGCGATTGCGCCTGTAAGTTTGTGGCGGCGCGGCATGAATAGTCTTGTGACCCTGGCCGCCGGAGCGGCGGTGGTTGCAGTATTGGTGCCGTTGGGGGCGATTTTTGTCTATTTGATTTACAAGGGTGTGGGCGCCATCAACTGGGCGTTTCTGACGCAAATCCCGAAGCCGGTGGGCGAGGCGGGCGGGGGGATGGCCAATGCCATAGCCGGCTCGGGCTATATTCTAGCGATTGCCAGCATCATGGGCGTGCCGATTGGAATCGGCGCAGGAATTTATCTCGCGGAGTACGGCCGCAACCGCTTTGGCGATCTGATTCGATTTACGGCGGACGTGCTGAACGGGGTGCCGTCGATTGTGGTGGGGATTGTAGCCTACGGGATTGTGGTGATCGGGCAAGGACATTTCTCGGCGCTGGCGGGTGGGGTAGCTCTGGCCATCATGATGATACCGACCATCACGCGTACCACGGAAGAAATGCTGTTGCTGGTGCCCAACGCGGTGAAAGAGGCGGCATACGGGCTGGGAGTTTCGCGCTGGCGCACGACGCTATCGATCACCTTGCGAACCGCAACCTCGGGCGTGATTACCGGCGTGATGCTGGCGTTCGCGCGCGTGGCGGGAGAGACGGCGCCGCTGTTGTTTACGGCGTTCGGGAATCAGTACTGGAATTGGAAGGTGAGTCAGCCGACGGCCGCGTTGTCGTTGCAGATCTATACCTATGCGATTTCGCCATTTGACGAGTGGCATCGGCAGGCGTGGGCGGGAGCGCTGATCCTGATCGTTTTGATTGTGGTTTCGGTAAGCGCAGTGCGAATTGTCGCCGGCCGCGGTATGCTCAAGGGAGCGAACTGATTCTATGGGTGTGGGGATCAAGGTCGAGCATCTGAACGCCTGGTTTGGCAAGACTCAGGCACTCTATGACATCTCGATTGATGTTCCGGCGAACCATGCCACGGCAGTGATCGGGCCGTCGGGGTGCGGTAAATCGACGTTTGTGCGTTGCCTGAATCGCATGCATGAGACCATTCCCGACGCGCGTGCGACCGGCAAAGTACGGATGGGTGAACTGGATGTATACAACGGGACCGCAGCGGTGCAGATCCGGCGGCGGATAGGGATGGTGTTTCAGAAGGCGAACCCGTTCCCCACAATGTCGATATACGACAATGTGGCAGCGGGATTGAAACTGAATGGTTTCCATGACCGCAAACGGCTGGACGAGATTGTGGAACGGTCGCTGAAACTTTCGGCGCTGTGGGACGAAGTGAAAGACACGCTGCGCAAGAAGAGTGGCGCCAGCCTATCTGGTGGACAGCAGCAGCGGCTGTGCATTGCACGCGCCCTGGCGGTCGAACCGGAAGTGCTGTTGATGGATGAGCCGTGCTCGGCGCTGGACCCCATCTCGACAGGGAAGATCGAAGAGTTGATCTTTCAGTTGAAGGAGAACTTTACGATTGTGATTGTCACGCATAATATGCAGCAGGCATCACGGGTGGCGGAATTTACCGGCTTTTTTTTGCTGGGCAAGCTGATTGAGTTCGACAAGACGGAAAAGATCTTTACCACCCCGTCCGACAAACGGACGGAAGACTACATCACAGGCAGGTTTGGATAATGCGCACCCGCTTTCAACAGGGACTGGACGATCTGAGAACGAGATTGCTTCGCATGGGTGGATTGGCAGAGCAGGCAGTGGATCGCGCCTGCCAGGCCTACATTGACCGTGACTTGACGCGCTGCCACCTGGTGCTGGAAGGGGAGTCGCAGATCAACCTGATTGAGCGTGAGATCGACGAACTGGCGTTTGACTTGCTGGCGATGCAACAACCGATGGCGGTGGACCTGCGCTTCATACTGGCGGTGACCAAGATCAATTCTGACCTGGAACGGGTGGGCGACCAATCGGTGAATATTGCCGAGCGGGTCATGGACATGGTGGAGTTGCCGAAGGTTGAGCTTCCGGTAGACATTGCCCGCATGGCGGCGGCCTCTTCTGCAATGGTGCGGCGGGCGCTGGAATCGTTCATCGAAGGCAAAGCGGAGTTAGCCCAGGCAGTGCTCGAGATGGACAATGTGGTGGATCGCATGCGCGATGAAGCTTTCATCACGCTGGTCAAGGCCATGAATGAGCGTCCGGAAGTGACGCGGCAGGCACTGGATGCGCTGCTGATTGCCCGGAACCTGGAGCGGGTGGCCGACCATGCCACCAACATCGCGGAGGATGTAATCTTCTGGGTGCGGGGAGCCGACGTGCGGCATAATATTAGCCCCGAAGCGCCGATACCGACGGCGATCACGGATCGGCACTAGGGCCGCTGACGGGATAGCTTCCGCAGAGGCGAGCAGGTTACTTTCCGGGTCTGGCTGGCAGGGCTGAAGCCGTGTACTTCGCAATTGTCGTAACCCTTCTGATAGCCTTTGCTAGGGGATCCCGGTGCGAACAATCGCCTGCATTTTTCTTTCTCTTCTTGCCGTAACGCAGTTGCCTGCGCAGGAGCAAGTTCTCCGGTGGGATATTCCTTTGCCAACCAGCAAGCGCCTGATTGGGCCATCCCCGGGCGTCTTTGGGCAACTCGACGGATTCACTCCGACGATCGCTTTGAGCCCTGACAGACATTATGCCGCGTTGCTGAACGACGGTTATGGTACGCAGCGCAATCAGGCGCATGAATCGATTGCAATTCTTGACCTGAAGACAAACCAGATCACGGGCTTTCCCGAGCAGCGGCTTTCGGAGGACACTTACCAGAGTTACTTCATTGGATTAGCTTTCAGCTCGGATGGGGCTTATCTTTACGCGTCGATGGGATCGATTACAGACCCCACCGGGGAGAAACCGGGCAACACCGGGAATGGCATCGCAGTGTATAGCTTTCAGCAGGGGAAAGTTGCGTGGGAAAGGTTTCTCAAGATTCCGCCGCAGAGAGTAGCTGCGGGCAAGAAAGTGGCACACGGAATTCGTAAGACAGCTGCGGGGACGGTGTTGCCATATCCCGCGGGGCTGGCGGTGATTGCAGAAAGCGGAAAGCGAGATCGGCTGCTGGTGGCCGACAATTATGCCGACAATGTGGTACTGGTGGATACGGCCGACGGAAAGATTCTGAAGACGTTCGATTTGAGCGCGCATGATCTGGTTCCATCCGAGTTTCCTTACACGGTGGTGGCGACCCGGGATGGCACTCGCGCCTGGGTGAGCTTGTGGAATGCATCGCAGGTGGTGGAGTTGGACCTGGCGGAAGGCAGCGTCAAGGACAAAGTCTCCGTGATGCCGCCGGCTGATCCGCTGGCGCCGGGCTCGCATCCTACGGCGTTGCTTTTGAGTCCGGATGAGTCGTTGCTGTATGTGGCGCTGGCCAATACTGACCGGGTGATTGTTTTGGCTACGGAGGACGGCAGCCGCGTGGGAGTACTGGATACACGGGTGCCGGGACAGAAATTCGGCGGGGCTTACCCCAGCGCGCTGGCGCAGTCTGCGGACGGGAAGCGTTTGTTTGTGGCGGATGCGTCCCTCGACGCAGTCGCGGTGTTTGATGTGTCACATATTGGGCATCGGCCCCTCGCCGTCCTGCCGCTGGATGCGCCGCTGGGCCTGATACCGACCGATTGGTATCCCACGGCGCTGGCGACCGTGGGTGACGATTTGTTGATTGCGACTTCTAAAGGGCAGGGGACCACGCCAAATAAAGGGCCGGGGGGGACGTCATGGGAGCGGCGTCATAAGGAGCACCCTTATATTCCGACTCTGCTTTACGGTTCGGTGGCGCGGGTGCGGCTGCGGGATGTGGATGAACAGTTGTCCGAACTGACAGAACAGGTACGCCAGAACAATTTACTGAAGGCCGATCCGGGGACGATTCAGTTCGCGCAAGGCTCGAATCCAATTCACCACGTGATCTACATCCTGAAAGAAAACCGGACCTACGATCAGGTGCTGGGTGATCTGAAAGTGGGGAACGGCGATACGTCGCTGACCATGTATGGCGCCGATGTGACGCCCAACGAGCACAAACTGGCGTTGCAATTCGGAGTGCTGGACAATTTTTACGATAGCGGCGAAGTTTCGGGCGATGGGCATGACTGGTCGACGGCGGCCATCGCCAGCGATTACAACGAGAACACCTGGCAGATTGCGTACCGCAGCAAGGAGCGCACCTACGATTTTAGCGGCACGGTGGCGGACGAGTTCCCGCTTGAGCATGACGAAGCGGACGTGGACGCTCCGGGGACGGGATACATCTGGGACAACGTGGCCAGGCAGGGATTGAGTTATCGCGACTATGGAGAGTTCGTGACTACGATCTGGTGCGAGCCAGAGAAGGTGAAGTCGCCCAAGCAGGGCACACCGTCGCCGTTCTCGGCTGGGTGCCCGCGGGCAGCGGTGAGCAAGGGCGAGGAGTTGCCGGAGAATTTGGGAGAGCCGCGCGGGAGAAAAAGTCCATGGCCGTGGTCAGTGCCGATGTTGAAGATGGGCAAGGCGACGAAGGCGGTTTTGCGCGGGCATTTTGATACGAAGTTTCCGGATTTCAATACGGAATATCCTGATCAGTTACGAGCGGATGAATTCCTGAACGAATTTGAGGGATTCGTGCGTGCGCGAGGGACGGGTAAGGGGACGGAGTTGCCGGCGTTTGTGCTGCTTTATTTGCCGGATGATCACACGCATGGGACGACGGCGGGGAAGCCGCGCCCGGCGGCGTCGGTGGCGGATAATGATCTGGCGGTGGGGCGGGTGGTGGAGGCGGTCTCGCATAGTCCTTACTGGGATGACACGGCGATCTTGATGCTGGAGGATGATGCGCAGGATGGGGCCGATCATGTGGATGCGCATCGCTCGACTGCGTTTGTGATCAGCAAGTATTCGCCGGGGTCGGCGGAGCAGCCCTATGTAGCGCATCAGTTCTATACAACCGTAAATATGATTCACACGCTGGAGGCGCTGCTTGGACTTCCGCCGATGAATCAGAACGATGCTTATGCGCCGGTGATGGCGCCGTTATTTACAGGCAAGGGAGATCAGACGCCATTTGTTGCGGATTGGAGCAATCGCGATAACGGGTTGATCTATCAGGTGAACCCTCGCAGGGGGCCGGGAGCGAAGGAGTCGGCGAAAATGGATTTCACGCGGCCCGATAAGGCTAACCCGGCTGTGCTGAATGCGATCTTGTGGCGGGACCGCAAGGGGAATGCGCCGGTGCCGGTGGCGAAGCACGCAATCTTGCCAGCTGCGGAGCGCGAAAAGGATTAGGCTTCAAGTGCGCGATAGGCATTTAGCGATATTGAAGGTTGTTGGCGCGGTCCTGCTCGGAGTGATCGCCTGTGGGCCAGATGCCTTTTCGCAGGATAAAGTTTCCTGGGAAAAGGAATGTAGTAGTGAGCTGAAGACGCCGGCCGTCTTCGAGGACGATTGGATTCGGGCCACAGCCCCCGCTGGTTGGTCGGAGTGCCCACCCAAAGACCCGCAGAGCCCGAGGACAGAACCGCTTCCGGGAGCGCTATTTAAGAAAGACGATTTCAAGCTTTATTTGCTAACTCACACCGGGCATGCGAGTCCGGTTGAGGGGGGAAGGTTTGTGGAGGCTGCGCGCTTTTTGGCTCCGTGGACGGATATGGAGGAAGGCCGATGTGGGATGTTTTTGGGAGTCAGAACGACGAAAGTTACACGCAGATTGTCGCGGGCCGACCTCTACTTTGACACGATTCACGCGAGCAAGGATGCGCTTGAGGCCTGTGGCAATCCGGAAAGCAAAGCGGTCCTCTGGTACGGTTCGTCCTTCGCGGAGATTTGTCCCCCGCGGTCGCGGGTCCCGAGTAAGGAAGAATGCGGCGGCTTCTACATTGCCTATCCCAGAATTGCAGGTAGACACGCCAAGTCCGGAGCGCGGCTCGGGATGATGATGTTCTCAATCACTTTCGAGACCGAGGATCCAGACTACCTGCCGGAGCGAGGGAACCGTGATCTGGACGTAATGTTGAATGAAGCAACGGCAATCGTGCGAAAAATACAGTACAAGTGAGTGGCGTGTGTACGGACGGGATTCTTTCGCCGCTCCACGCTGACAGGTCATTATGGGGTCAGCTGAAAGATGGTTCCGTTGCCGGACACACCGCCGCCAACGCTGGTGCCGTAGAGGTTGCCCGCTCGGTCCATGAACAGCGGGGCGTTGGCGCTTGCAGGGTCGGTTCCCCCGGCGAAGCTGTAGAGCGCAGTTTCAACGCCGCCGGTATCAAATTTGAAGATCACACCATGACCGAAGTCCCCGCCGCCGACGGTTACGCCGTAGAGGTTGCCGGCAGCGTCTCGAATCAAGCTGGCATCAGGCTGTCCGCCGTCGGGTCCGCCGGTGAAGCTATAGACGACGCTGAACAGGCCGGTGCGGTCCACCTTAAAGATAGTGCCGAAGTAAGAGTGAGCGCCGCCAAACGAAGTGGTACCGTATAAGTCCCCCGCGTCGGTTACCAAGCTGCCGTAGTAGGGAAAGCCTCCGTCGCTACCGCCGGTGAAGACGTGCAACACGGTTTCCTTACCGCTGGGGGTGAGACGGAATACGGTTCCGTGAGTGACGATTCCGTCGCCAAAAGTAGTACCGTAAAGATTGCCGGCAGCATCGCGAATCAGACCGGCGTAGGGATTCTGGCCGTCGGTGCCTCCCTTAAAGCTATACAATACGGTTTCGCCAGCCGCAGAGACTTTAAACACGGTGCCGGCGCTGGAAGCGCCGCCCTTGTAGGTTGTTCCATAGAGGTTTCCGGCACCGTCCGTAATGAGGGCGCCAAAGGGATACGCGCCGTCGGTTCCGCCGGCGAAGTTATAGAGTATGGTCTTCCTGCCGCTGGGGCCGATCTTGAAAACCGTGCCAAATCCAAAAGCGCCGCCAGCTTCGGTCGTGCCGTAGAGGTTTCCCGAGGCATCTCGCAGCAACCCCGACCAGGGATTCGCACCATCGGTTCCACCGGTGAATGCGTATAAAACCTTGTATCCTCCGGAGCGTTGTATCCGGAAGACAACGCCACAGCCGGTGCCTCCACAGGAACTGAGATCGCCGCCGACGGCCGTAGTGCCATAAGCGTTGTTAACGTCGTCTGAAACCAATTGGGCATAAGGCTGTCCACCGTCCTCTACACCCGTAAATGAGTAGAGGACGTTCAGCGTTTGAGCATAAGCAACCTGGGCAAGCCCTATGGATGCGAAGATGGCAGCCAGTACAATCGTCGTCATTCGCGGGATGATTCGAGAAATCGAAGACTGATGCCGTTTTACACTGGTCATGACTGCCTCCGGTTGTGCGAACTTTGAATTTGTAAGGCGCGCGGCTGGGGTCGACTCTGGCCGCGAAAACCCTCATCTGGCGTGGCTGCCAGAGGATCGGAACGGGATTATACGTGCTGCGGTGCGTCTGTCAAGGGCTTTAAGCACCTAACGCATGGCCGTGGCGGCTCCTTCTACGTCAGCAAACGAAAACATTGTAGAAATGTTGGAGAATTCCTTGCCTCCGACTTCCACGTAGGGATACACAAAATAATTCAGCGGCTTGCCCGCCTGCTTGGGGCTCAACTCCAGGTCGCGTCCCATGGTGAACTGCACGCGGTTGGCGTCGTGAGCGCCGAAGAAGTAGTCGCGCTTTTCCTGATGCTTCCAGGCTTCGGAGATGTCGACGGGAATCCATCCGTGGGCGGGATCGAAGAAATCGGCCCAGCAGTGGTAGCCGGCTATGTCCGAAGAATGCTTGTCAGGCGGCAGCGGGAAGCCGATTTCGAAACGCGCGGGGATGCCTTGAGAGCGGGCCATGGCGATGAACAGCGAGTGAAAATCGGTGCAGTTGCCCTTTTTGGCATCGCAGGCGTAGAGCACGTCGCCGCGTCCCCAGCCGGTGCCGGTCTTGTCGTAGCGCATGGTGGTGAAGACATAGTCGTAAATGGCGCGGGCTTTGTCGAGCGGGACAGTCTTGCCTTCGGTGACTTTCACGGCCAATTCGGCCGGCAGGCCGCTGATTGGCACAAGAGCGTCGGGAGCGAGGTCGAGCTTGCGCTCCTTTTCGGGCAGAGACACATCCGTGAGGTGAGGACTGTAGGCGCCCAGCGTTATGTGCTCGTGGCGAACGACATCATAGACAACTTCGAAGTGAAATTCCGCCTGTCTCGCTTTTGATTCGGCGTAGTACATCTCATTGCCATACTTCGATTCGTGAGTCTTCCGGAGAGGAAGATCGCCGCTGGCGGAGAGGACTTTTACGTCCTGGGAATTGTCGGAGTGGGCGGCGGGAATCCAGACTCGGATTTTTTCTCCCGCGGT
>Ga0070733_10001153_pt1 | contig 20058 bp, 14 predicted proteins | sample Coa_R1_9_FD_66450 | JGI IMG/M metagenome (GOLD analysis project Ga0070733, IMG submission 66450) | Surface soil microbial communities from Centralia Pennsylvania, which are recovering from an underground coalmine fire - Coalmine... | ecosystem: Environmental > Terrestrial > Soil > Unclassified ... | reverse complement strand
GGGATTCCGTTTGCGGCGTGGCTGTTCCGGATTGCCGCGAACCTGATTTCCGACCGCTGGCAGCGCTCCGGGCGCGAAGTCGCGGACGATTCCGCGATCGAGTCGGCGCAGGCCAGTCCGGCCGAGATTGAAGACGTGGAACGGAGGGCGACGCTGTTTCGCCTGGTGGATACGCTGCCCGCCGAGCAGCGGCGGGTGGTGGTGCTGCGGTTTGTGGAGCAGAAAAGTATTAAAGACGTGGCGCGGGAGATTCGCAAGACCGAAGGCGCGGTGAAGCAGTTACAGTTCCGTGCCCTCAGCAGCCTGCGGGCGCGCATGGAGGGTGCCGATGCCTAAGCGCTCTCTGAATCCGGGAAATGGCGACCAGAAGAAGGTCGAGCAGCTGAATAAAGCTGTGGAAGTGATGTTGTCGCGGGGGGCGTCGCGCAATGACGGTAAGTCTGGCCGAGTGGATGCCGCGGTCGAGCCGATGGTGCGCATTGCCGCCCAGTTGCGTGATCTGCCGCGCCAGAGTTTCAAGGACCGATTGAAATCTGAATTAGGAGGTAAGCAGCGTATGTCCACCCTTGCCGAGCCCGTTGCAGCCGTTCGCATGACGGCGTCACCCAGGATAGCGTTCCGCGACCCTGCCAAAGCGATTGAGTTCTACACGCGCGCTTTGGGAGCAAAAGAGACTTTCCGTTTCGAGGTGGGAGGGCAAATCCCGCACGCTGAGCTGATGATCGGCGATTCGGTCATCGACATAGCTGGAGAATGGCCCGAGGGTGGCCGCTTCAGCGCCGAAACGCTGGGACACTCGCCGATTTCCATGTCCGTCCAGGTCGACGATGTGGATGCCTTTGCGGAACATGCCGTGGCCGAGGGGATGAAGCTGGTGCGCGAGGCGAAGACCCAATTCTACGGACACCGCGATGCTCTTCTTGAGGATCCCTTCGGCTATTCGTGGGCCATCTTCTCCGTGGTTGAAGAAATGTCGGTCGAGGAGATGCACCGGCGCATGCAGGGCGGGACAACCGGCCCCGAAGGCGGGAAAATGCCGGCGGAAGAAAGCGAAGGAGCGAAAGTGAATCCGATCCCGCGCGGCTATCGTACCGTTACGCCTTATCTTGTCGCGGAGGACGGCCCTGCCCTGCTCGAATTCACCAAGCAGGTGTTCGGCGCGGAAGAGAAATTCCGTACCGTCGGCTCGGCGGGCGGGCTGCACGCCGAAGTCCGCATCGGCGACTCCATGCTCATGATGGGCGGCGGCATTCCGGGGCGGGAGTTTAAGTCCACACCGAACACGCACGCGCTTCACATCTATGTGGAGAATGTCGATGCCGTCTACAAGAAAGCTGTGGACGCCGGGGCGACGATCCTGCAGCCGCCGACCGACCAGTTCTACGGCGAGCGCTCGGGCAGTGTGAAAGATGGGGCGGGCAACCACTGGTACATCGCTACTCGCTCGAAGGGGAACTACAAGTGGGAGGGCGCGCCCGACATTCAGCCCTATCTGCATCCCCTGCGGGCGGAGCCGGTCATCAACTTCCTGAAGCGCGCTTTCGGAGCCGAGGAAGTAGGGGAGCGGCACGCCACGCCGGAGGGTGTTGTGCACCACGCCATGATCAAAGTGGGCGACTCGCACCTGGAGTTGGGCGAGGCGCAGGGTGCATACCAGCCCATGAAGTCGATGTTCTACCTGTACGTGCCCGACGCGGACGGTTCATACCGCACAGCGTTGGCGGCGGGGGCGACATCGATCAAGGAACCCGCGGACCAGCCCTACGGCGACCGCGTAGGCGCTGTGACCGATGTGTTTGGCAATCAGTGGTGGATCGCCACGCACGTGAAGGACGTGGGCTGAGGGGCGCAGGTCAATCGTCGCTGCGACTCAAGACGGGCCCGCCCTGACGTATCGCTATCCTGGGACTCTGGTAGACGATTGCGTCTTTGAATCTCTTCGCCGGGTTCTTGACTCCGAAAGTGTGAGTGCGGCCACCCCGTCCCTCAGCGGCTTTGCTGCCCTCGTACTTACAATCCTCTTCGGCAAGAAAGGGAATATCGACCCTCCAGATCGCTACCAGCTTTCCCGGTTTCAGGCGCCGAGTTTGGTCCACGGCATAGCGCCAGACAATGTACCAGCCGGGGTGGTTGTAATGAGACTGCAGTGCCCAGGGCCGAGTGGACCCCTTGGATTCCAGTGCCTGCTCCGGCGGCGGACCGAGCCTTCCGCGCAACGAAAGATCAGGAAAGCGCTGCTGAGCGACGTCGGGGTGCTTGTGTTTCTTGTAAGGACTGAGAGCGTGAAGCGCCTGGACGCCCATGATGCCGACAATGCCGCTGAAGACGTTGGCTTGTTCGAAGTAGATGTCGATCAGTTCCGCCACTCGGGTTTCCACGTGCTCGATGGCTTCGCGAATGTGGCTGATCTTGAGTTCAGGAGGAAGAGCGACGGAACGGCCAAAGCCTTCTGCGTCGAAAGCCATTGCAATGAAAAAGTCTCATGATTCGTCGCCGAGCACAAGCTTCTGCTGAAGGGAGTCGGTGCGGGACGTACCTTGATCGCCATCGCCTCTGCCGCTTCCGTTCAGTGTAGCGAGCTTCGGAATTCCGGCCGCGGCCATTTGGAAGAATGTGCGATCACGCTCGAGTCCGATACTCTCATAGCCCACCGAAACCGCCGCCGCAATCGTCGATCCGCCACCCATGAACGGATCCAGAATAATCCCAGTGCCCAGGGGCAGTGCCGCGCGAACGATCTGCCGCATAAACGACTGCGGTTTTAAGGAGGGATGGGGGGAAAGCGTGCGCTCTTCCGGCCGTGTCGGAGACGAAGAGATCACGTCAGAGAACGGGGCAGCCCCGGAAACACGGCGCAGGCCGCCAGTTTTCCACTTCCGCAGATTATCCTGCACTCTGCCTTCGCAGGGTTTGCGAAAAAGACCCCACGGTTCCCACGCGGAACGGGGCATCACGGTTACGTCTGGGAACTCTTCATGAGCATTCTTGGGCCTGTCACCGCCGCGGAGAGTCTGCACCAGCCGGATAATCTCGCCGCGCTTTTCAAAACTGCTTTCTATCAGGGGAAGATACACGAGGTGAGAGAGTAGCGGATTCGCGGCGATAAACAGATGCCCGCCCGGGACGAGCACCCGCAATGCCCGTCGAGAGAACTCCGAAAAGAAGCGCTTCAGGTCTGCGCGTTCCTCTTCCGATAAAACCGTGAATCGTGGCAGCGGGCTCCGGGTGCAGCCGTCGAACGACGGCGGAATTCGCCAGACGCCGCCGCGCCCCTTGCGGAGCTTGGCTTTTTCGGTATTCGTATACTCTTTCAGTCCGTAGGGCGGGTCGGTAACGATCGCGTGGACAGTGTTTGCCGGACGAGAATCCATCCATTCGATGCAGTCGGCAAGATACAGGCTATAGCGCACTCCCTTGGCTCGGGTGGAGACTTGCGGTTGGTCGATTGTGGCCGAGGCAGCCATACTCGATAAGTACCACGAGCAGGGACTTCGTGGATACTGCTAAGCGTTCTCTGCGTCCCATCGTGCACCCCATTTTTTTCCTCAGTCTGTCCCCCTTGCTCCAATCTCCAAGGTAACCCATTCCAGTAAAGAAGAAGGCGGATTTGGCCGAAGAAATTGGTGGCGGGACTGTGCACCGGCGAATGCCATAGCGCGCTCCCGCAACAAGTGGAGACATTTATGCGCACCTGCAACTCAGGGGCGAGTGCAGCCACTCGCCACAAGACGGTTGGAATCAAGCGGCAAGTATGGAGCTTCCGATTCGCCCGCTGGCTTGTGTTGCTGTCCGGCGTTGGCTCCGCCATGGCTCAGCAGCCGGCCAAGGACTTAGGCGATGCCAGCCTGGCCGAGCTCGGTAACATTCAGGTCTACAGCGCCTCCAAGCACTTGCAGAACGCCAGTGATGCCCCCTCATCGGTGAGCGTGATTACGGCTGACGAAATCCAGAAATACGGCTACCGCACGCTGGCCGATATCCTGGAGAGTGTGCGCGGCTTTTACATTACCTATGACCGAGATTACACCTTCGTTGGAGTGCGAGGTTTTGGACGATTGGGAGACTGGAACACCCGCGTCCTGCTGTTGATCGACGGCCACCGCACCAACAACAACATTCTCGGTCAGGCCTTGATCGGCACGGAGTTTCCCGTCGATGTCGATCTGATTCAGCGCGTTGAAATCATCCGCGGCCCCAGTTCCTCGCTCTACGGCACCGACGCCTTCCTTGCCGTGATCAACGTGATCACTCGCAAGGCGCCGCAATTGCAAGGCTTGGAACTCGCGTTTGCGCCCGCCAGTTTTGGAACTTACGAGGGACGGGCTAGCTATGGCGGGCAGTACAAGGGGATCGGCCTGTTGCTCTCGGGTACGTTCCACAACAGCGCGGGCCAGACTTTGTTTTTTCCCCAGTTTGACAGCCCCGCCACCAGCAACGGAATTACCCGCAACACGGACTTCGAAAATTACGAACATGTTCTGGCGACCGTGAGCTTTCACGGATTCACGCTGCAAGGCTTGTTCAGTGCGCGTGACAAGGGAGTTCCTACGGGATACTTTGGCGCGGCCTTCAACGATCCGCGCACTCGTAATCTCGACTACCATCAATACCTCGATCTCAGCTACCAGCACTCCGTCGGTGAGAAATGGGACCTGACGGCGCGGACCTCGTATGACCAAACTCGCCTGCAGGCGCCGGTGGCCTATGCCACCGGGCTGGCGGACGGCTCAACCACGGTGGACACCTACTCGTTCCGGGGAAACTGGTGGGATGGCGAAGTGAAACTGAGTGGAACCCTGCTGCAGAAACACAGAATCGCCTTGGGCACAGAGATCACCGATAACGTGCGGCAAGACCAGGGGGACTACACTCCCATCGGCAACACGTTCAGCGCCGACACCGGAAGCTCGGTGGTCTGGGCTTTATACGGGCAGGATGAGTTTGCCATTACTCACAGCCTGACCCTGAGCGCCGGGCTTCGCTACGATCATTACTCCAATTTTGGCGGAAGCACCAATCCGCGCCTGGGGCTGATCTACCATCTCTTCCACCCCACCGCCTTGAAGTTGCTCTACGGAACGGCCTTTCGCGCTCCCGAACCCTACGAATCTACCCCCGACTTCGGATCCTTCTACGACGACAATCTGCACCTCGGGCCGGAGAAAATTCGGAGTATCGAAGGGATTGTGGAGCAGCAGCTTGGGCAACATCTTGTGCTGTCGGGCAGCGTTTTCCACAACACCATTACCGATCTCATCTCGGTGCAGACTGAGAGCAACGGTCGACAGGTTTATGTCAACTCCGACAAAGCGGACGCCGCTGGCGTGGAAGTCTACTTCAGCGGCCACATGACAAACGGTGTGCAAGGCCGCGTGAGCTACAGTTACGTGGACGCCGAGGAGCCCGTTACCCATCAGATTCTTTCGAACTCACCGCAGCACCTGGGCAAGTTCGATCTGAGTCTGCCCGTGGTGCAGCACCGGCTCTTCGCCAGCCTGGACGCGCAGTACACCAGCCCGCGCCAGACGCTGGCAGGAAATGCCGTGAGCGGCTTCGCGGTCTTCAATGTCACCCTGCTCGGACACACGCTCGGCAAGCATCTGGATTTATCAGCCAGCGTTTACAACCTGCTCGACAAGAAATACTTCGATCCGGGCCGTCCGGAGGACCCGGAGGACACAATTCAACAGGACGGAAGAAACTTTCGGATCAAATTGACGGGCAGGTTTTAAGGCAAACGAAATGGGGCACTCCTCGGCTAACGACCGGATGTTCGGACCTCGATTTCGCAGATTGAGTGGGCGGGCATTCGCGATCGGTGTCGCCTTCTTCGTGCTCTGGGGCGGGCTGTCCGCACCGGCGCAAAGCGCGAGTGAATACCAAATCAAGGCCGCTTATCTTTACAACTTCGCGAAGTCCGCCCAATGGTCGGAGCAGAGTCTGGCGGGCGGCTCTGCACCCTTGCTGATCGGGGTAATCGCCGGCGACGAAGAATTCATCGACGTTCTGCAGCAAACCGTTGCCGGCAAAACGATTGGCACCCGCGTCATCCTCGTCAAGCGAGTGAGCACGGAAGCGGAGATGGATTTTTGCCAGCTGATTTTTTTCCGCTCCTCCGCTGGACACAAGCGCACGCAAGCCTTCATCTCGTCTTTAGCGAGCGCCAGCATACTGCTTGTTGGCGAGGACGATGCGTTCCTGGGACAAGGCGGGATGATCAACCTGGTTTTAAAGGACGGGACGATTCGCTTTGACCTGAATAGGGCGTCGCTGGACCGGGCCAGCATCCGTCTCAGCCCGGCACTGCTTGCGGCCGCCAACGCTGAGCGTGGTTCATCGAACGCCCCTGGGGACTCGCGCCGGCTCAAAGTCAGCACCCCCGCCGAGTATCCGGAAATCGCGAAACGAATGAACATCAAAGGCGTGGTGCAACTGGAGGTGCTGGTGGCACGCGATGGAAGCGTCAAGGAAGTGACCGTCATCGGCGGGCATCCCCTGCTCACCGATGCCGTCGTAAAAGCCGTCAAGGGGTGGCAGTATGAGCCGGCTGCGAAGGAATCGCGGGAGCTGGTCAGAGTCGTCTTCGATCAGTAACAAAACCTGGGCTGGTGCAGGGCAGGCTCTCGGACAGCCGGAAAGATGCCGGCACTCATCGGCGCATTTGCCTAACGTCTTGCGCCGAACATCTTGCCGAACCATGACTCCGCCCTTCCCGCTCGCGGTTTGACCCTCCCGGATCACTTCAATAGACTAAAAGATTCAGGACTCCTCAAGGTCTCCACAATTATGGCTGACAGCATTCATGTAAAGCTCCCGGATGGGAGCGTGAAGGAAGTTCCCAAGGGCACCACTGCGCTCGATATTGCGAAGTCGATCAGTCCGGGGCTGGCGGACGCCGCGCTGGTGGCCAAGGCTAACGGCAATTTGATCGACCTGACTCATCCTCTCGAGAAGGACACCGATTTACGCCTGCTCAAGGAAAAAGATCCCGAGTCGCTGGAAGTTTTCCGGCATTCGTCCGCGCACCTGCTGGCCGCGGCGGTGCTTGAGCTTTTTCCCGAGACCAAACTCGGCCATGGCCCGGCCACCGAGAGCGGATTCTTTTATGACTTCTACCGGCCCACGCCGTTTACGACCGAGGACCTGGAAAAAATCGAAAAGAAAATGCAGGAACTGGTGCAGCAGAACCTTCCCTACGCGCGCGAATTTCTGCCCCGCGACCAGGGGCTGGCCGAGTTCAAAAAAGAAGGCGATTTTATGAAGTGCCATTTCATCGAGCAATTCACCAAGCCCGATGAAAAGATTTCGATTTACCGCACCGGCAAGTTCATCGATTTCTGCCGCGGCCCGCACATTCCGTCGACGGGGAAGATCAAGGCATTCAAGCTGTTCAACATTGCGGGCGCCTACTGGCTGGGAGACGAAAAGAATCCGCAGCTGCAGCGGATTTATGGGACCTCCTTCTTTTCGAAAAAAGACCTGGACGATTATTTGAAGCACGTTGAAGAGACCAAGAAGCGCGACCATCGCGTGATCGGGCAGCAGCTCGATCTGTTTTCCATTCAGGAACTGGCTGGACCGGGGCTGATCTTCTGGCATCCCAAGGGCGGCATCATTCGCAAAGAGATGGAAGACTGGATGCGCTCCGAGTACCTCAAGCGCGGCTATTCTCTGGTCTACACGCCGCACGTGGCGCGGCGGCAGCTCTTCTACACCTCGGGGCACGAGGGCTACTACTCGCAGAACATGTTCGACGCCATGGAGCTCGACGACGCCGAATATCGCCTAAAGCCGATGAACTGTCCCGGCCATATTCTGATCTACAAGGATTCTCTGAAGTCGTATCGCGATCTGCCGGTGCGGCTGGGCGAGTTGGGCACGGTGTATCGGTATGAGCGCAGCGGCGTGATGCACGGTCTGCTGCGCGTGCGCGGATTTACCCAGGACGACGCGCACATCTTTTGTACGCCGGAGCAGATTGAAGGCGAGATTGCCAGTTGCCTCGAGTTCGCGCTCGACGTGCTCAAGGATTTCGGATTCGAAAAATTCCAGACCGAGCTTTCCACCTGGAATCCCGAAGACCGCAAGAATTTCGTGGGCAGTGAAGAGCAATGGATTCACGCGACGGAGTCGCTGGAAAAAGTGCTCAAGGCGCGCAACATCGAGTACAAGACGATTCCCGGCGAGGCCGCGTTCTACGGTCCGAAGATCGACATCAAGCTGGTAGATGCGATCGGGCGGCTGTGGCAACTCTCGACCGTGCAGTTCGACTTCAATCTGCCGCAACGTTTCGGCCTGGAATACGTCGCGGAAGACGGATCGCGCAAGCAGCCGGTCATGGTGCATCGCGCGCTGTACGGATCGGTGGAGCGCTTCTTTGGCGTGCTGATCGAGCACTACGCGGGCGCGTTTCCGGTGTGGCTGTCGCCGGTGCAGGCGGTGATGATCCCCATCAGCGAGCGGCATGCGGAGTATGCCAACAAAGTCGCGGCGCAACTCAAGGCAATCGGCGTGCGCGTGGAAGTCGACGCGCGCAACGAGAAGATGAACGCCAAGATCCGCGAGCACGCCATGCAGAAAGTCCCGTTCCTGCTCGTCGTCGGAGACAAAGAGGCCGAGGCGGGCAAGGTGAACGTGCGCTCACGCGGCAAAGAAAAGACGGAAGACATGCCGGCCCTCGAGTTCGTGGAGAAGATCAGAAAGTTGATCGCGGAGAAAAGCCCAGCGTTGTAAGCGCCCGTTGCTCTCACACTGACTCCGGCTTGCGCTGCCTGCGGGCGTTCCACTCTTCCGCGGTGATCTCCCAGATTTCAGCCGGTAGTCGGCCGCACACGAATTCGTGTTCTTCGGTCGCCACCAGGCGCATACCGCTTCGTTCTGAGATGCGGTGCGATGCGGTGTTGGCAACGGCTTTGGGAGCGCGCAGCACCGGAAACTTCAATGTATTGAACCAGAAGTCAGTGACGGCCTCGCAGGCCTCCGTCATCAGGCCCTGGCGGTGCCAGGGTAGTCCCAACCAGAATCCACGATTGATCTTTTCTCCTTTCAGCAGCGAGATGCTGCCGATCAGCCGCGCGGGCTCGGTCTTCAGCCGCAACGTCCAGTGCCATTGTTCTTCGCGCTCCATCGCCGGGAGAGCGACATCGCGATAGTAGGAATGCGCTCCATCTGGCGGATAGGGCCAAGGCACAGTCTTCGCCAGATAGCGGACGATCTCCCAATGCGGAAACAGAAGTTGGGTCTGCCGCGCATCTGCAAGATCCAGAGGCCGCAGCAAAAGGCGCGAAGTGTGAAGATGAGGAATCACGCTTTTCAAATCATAGAGCAGACCTCTTGGGATAGCGACGGCCCCCATTTTCGCGACCGTTCCTGGCTATGACTTTCGGAAATAGTTGATTCCAAAGAGGTGAGTTTCTCTGCTTGATTGATTCTGTTGGAGTTGGGCAGCGAGCCTCGTCGCCTCGGGAATCTGGGGCTTCGTTGGGCATGCAGCGCGCTCGCTGGAATAGCCTCCAGGCCTCTCAGAATGCCGCGAGAGCGGCTTTCGACTTCAGCAATGACCCAAGTGGCATCCCGACGGGAAGCGGCTTGCACGGGGCGGGAAAGTGGGCTGGCGTCGATATATAGCTTGCAGATATTGCATAGGTCCGCGCCGGATTTCGCAAGCCCTTGATTCAGTTGCGATTGTGGCTTACATCTTCCTTGCCCGCCTAAGTTGTTGATCCTGCGTGGAACCGCAAATCATTGAGCAAAGGATCGCATTCGCTGGCGGCAGTTTTGCAAAATCTGGCCGCTCCTGCAACAACCTGACCGTTATTGTGGCGGGTTGGATAGAGGCCAGGCATGTTCCTGGGCCGCCGATGCTGGAGTTGCGGCCGCGCGCGCGGAAGGTTGTACCATGTTGCCGTGCATGAACTGGCGGAGCGCGTCTTAGGTCAAGTCCGGCGGCAGGAATTGCTGCATGCCGGGGACCGCGTAGGCTTGGCCGTTTCCGGTGGGATTGATTCCGTAGCGCTGTTGCGGTTGCTGCTGAAGTTGCGGCACGAGTTGGGGATTGTTCCTTCTGTCGTTCACTTTAATCACAAGCTGCGCGGGGCGGAGTCGGATGCGGATCAGGAATTCGTGGCTGGTCTGGCGCGGGAGCTTGGTCTGGAATTTTATTGCGAAAGCGATGATGTCGCGGGGCACGCGGCCGAGGAGCACGTCAGCGTGGAGACGGCTGCGCGCGAGCTGCGGTATGGATTCTTTCGGTACCTTTTGGGTGCGGAGGGGGGAGAGCGGAATCCCGCGGGGGATGAAGCCAGGGCTTATTTGGAGAGCGAGAATCGCAGCGCTGAAAGCGCTGCGCCACCGCAAAGCGAGGCTCAGGGGCTAAGGCCCGCGTTACTGGGTCCGTTCGACGGCGCGGCTGGAAGCCGCGCCCTTTCAAAGCCAGGCTCCGCGCTTTCAGATTCAAGCCCTGAAAGGGCCTCTTCATCCCGTCTGAGTAAGATCGCCACCGGGCACACGCTCGACGATCAGGCCGAGACGCTGCTCATGCGGATCATTCGCGGGGCCGGGTTGCGGGGGCTGGGTGGAATTCATCCGCGGATTGCGGTTGAGGACGACGACGGGGAAATCTCGGGCGAGATCGTGCGTCCTCTGCTGACCATTCGCCGGCGCGAACTGGAGCAGTATCTCAAAGATATCGGCCAACCCTGGCGTGAGGATTCGAGCAACGCCGACGAACGGTTCACGCGGAACCGCGTGCGCAAGCTAGTGGTGCCGCTGCTGGAGCGGGAATTCAATCCTGCGGTGGCGGAGAACTTGGCGGAGCTAGCCGAGATCGCGCGCGGCGAAGAAGATTACTGGGGGAACGAAATCGCGGGATGGATGGGAACCACGGTGCACTGGTCGGAGCCGGACTGGGCTCGCGCGGTGTCTTCTTCGAATGATGGAAGTCTGGTTCAAATCGCGCCGCTCGCGGCGGAATTGCGGCATCCAGAGCATCCACCGGATTCCGATCTGCGGGAGCGGATCGACAGCGCTCCCTGGCTGGTCATGAATGCTTCCGTGAGCCGGATGTGGTTTCTGGGCGAACCGACGGCCGTGCAGCGCAGGCTGGTCAAGGCGATTGGCGAGCAGGCCGGCTTCCCGCTGGAGTTCAAGCACGTGGAAGAAATTCTGCGTTTGGCCGCGGAGGACGGTTCCCCGGGCAAAGCGTTGTCGCTACCTCTGGGCTGGAGTGTCGCCCGCGCGCCCGAGCAGTTGATTTTTCTTACTCCCGATCTGCGCGACTCTGCTCCACCCGAGGACTACGAGTATGAACTTTCCATACCAGCGCGAGTCCGTGTTTACGAAACAGGCTCGACCATCGAATTGCGGCGCACTGTTGCGGGCGTAGGTTTGGGGCACGATGCGGCGTATAATGCCGAGCATCTCCTCGATGCGGAATCTTTGCCCGGACGGTTACGGGTGCGGAACTGGCGTCCCGGAGACCGATTCTGGCCGGCCCATACGAAGTCCCCCAAGAAGATCAAGGAGCTGCTGCAGGAGCTGCGCGTGGCGCAGCCGGAGCGCAGATTGTGGCCCGTAGTAGTGAGTGGTGACGAGATCGTGTGGATGCGGGGGCTTCTGCCGCCAGCGAAATTTCGGGCGAAAGCCGGCAAAGAGGCTATTCTGATTCTGGAGACGGCGTTGAGCGCGGAACCGGCGGAGTGACCCGAATTGACAGAGTGGGGATCCTTCGGCTGCGTTGTCGTTCACTCCGTGAACGACAACTTCGCTCAGGATGACATCGGATAGTTAAGAGTGATCTGAATTTCGGGAGGCGCATAACTTTCATGAATGGTCCCAGAGTCGAGCCGCTGCGCCCGGTCATTACCACCGAACAGATTCAGAAGCGAGTCAAGGAACTGGGGCGGCAGATCTCCGACGACTACAAGGGACACACCATTCAGATTCTGGCCGTTCTCGAGAACGCGTTCATGTTTCAGGCCGACCTGGTGCGCGCGCTCGAAGTTCCGGTGGTGTGCCAGTTCATTAAGCCCAAGTACCGGCAAACGCAGGACGGTTCGGCCAACGATGTGATGGAGATTTTCTTCAGTCACGAGCCTGACATTCGCGGCCAGCACATTCTGCTGGTGGAAGGGCTGGTGCACTCCGGCGTGACCAGCGAATTTCTCATGAGCGACCTGCGGGCGCGCGGTGCGGCCTCGGTGAAGTTGGTGACTTTACTCGACCGGCAGTCGGCGCGCCGGGTTCCGCTGCAGCCAGATTACTTCGGCTTTCTGGTGGATGAGACATTTCTGGTGGGCTACGGCCTGGGCGCGGTGGAACAGACGAGCCGGAACCTTCCCTATCTGGCAGCGGCAACCATAAGAGCATGAGTGACTTAAGTCATCCTTGCGCGGCCGCGCCTTTTTTCCGGAGAAAAGGTAGAATAGGGCATAAGGAATCTTGCCCATCAGATTGCGACAATCAAAAGTCGCGCCAGGGCATCTAATCGTTGTAGGAGCCTCGGGGGTTGGCGTATGCAGCTACCCGTGTTGCACTCAGGAGTCGTCTAGGTGAATTCAACTGTCAAGACCGTGCTGTTCTGGTTGCTGATTGGAGTCTCGGCGCTGTTGCTGTGGACCGTTGTCAAGAGCGCCCGCGACAGCCAGAAGGACGCAGAGTTAAACGTCACTCAGTTCATGAGCGATATTGATCAGAACCTGGTTCAGGAACTCACGGTTAACGGGATGGAAGTGCGGGGCAAACTCCGCGCTAACAATGCCGCGTTCCACACTACCGCTCCGGGAAACTACTTCACTCCGGAAGTTCTGAAAGACCTGCACACCAAGGGTGTTAACGTCATCTTCCGTGATGTGAACGGCGGGAACTGGGCGTGGCTGATCCAGGTGGTTCCGATTGTGCTGATTGGCGCAGTCTGGATTTTCATGCTCCGCCAGATGCAGACCGGCGGCAATAAAGCTCTGTCGTTCGGCAAGAGCCGGGCGCGCCTGCTCTCGATGCAGCAGAAAAAAGTCACGTTCAAAGATGTGGCCGGCGTGGAAGAGGCCAAGGAAGAGCTGCGCGAGATTATCGAGTTCCTGCGCGAGGCGCAGAAGTTCCAGAAACTGGGTGGACGCATTCCGAAGGGCGTGCTGCTGGTCGGGCCTCCGGGAACGGGCAAGACGCTGCTGGCTCGCGCGGTTGCGGGCGAAGCGAATGTTCCATTCTTTTCGATCTCAGGCTCGGATTTTGTTGAGATGTTTGTCGGGGTGGGCGCCAGCCGCGTGCGCGATCTGTTTGAGCAGGGCAAGAAGAACGCTCCCTGCATTATTTTCATTGACGAGATTGACGCCGTCGGGCGGCATCGCGGCGCTGGTTTGGGTGGCGGGCACGACGAGCGCGAGCAGACTTTGAATCAACTGCTGGTCGAAATGGACGGATTCGAGTCGAACGAGGGCGTCATTCTGATGGCGGCCACGAACCGGCCCGATGTGCTTGATCCCGCGTTGCTGCGGCCCGGGCGCTTTGACCGGCGCGTTGTGGTGAGCCGTCCAGATGTGCGTGGACGCGAAGAAATCCTGCGCGTGCACACCCGCAAGATTCCTCTGGCGGAAGACGTCGATCTCTCCGTTTTGGCGCGCGGCACACCGGGATTTTCTGGCGCTGACCTGGCCAACATGGTCAACGAAGCCGCGCTGGCTGCGGCCCGGCAGAATCGCAAGGCCGTTTTGCATTACGACTTTGAGCTGGCGAAAGATAAAGTCCTGATGGGCGTGGAGCGCAAGTCGCTGCTGCTCACCGATGAAGAGAAAAAGAATACGGCGTATCACGAGGCGGGACACGCGCTGGTGGCGGCGAAGATGCCGCACTCCGATCCGCTGCACAAGGTCACGATCATTCCGCGCGGCATGGCTCTGGGCGTTACCATGCAGTTGCCGACCGACGACCGGCACAACTACTACAAGAACTATCTGGAGACCGAGATAGCGATCCTGATGGGCGGGCGTATTGCGGAAGAGCTGTTCTTGAATGTGATGAGTACGGGCGCGGGCAACGACATTGAGCGGGCCACGGAAATGGCGCGCAAAATGGTCTGCGAATGGGGCATGAGCGACCTGGGGCCGATGACTTTCGGTAAAAAGGAAGAGCAGATCTTCCTGGGCCGCGAGATTGCCCAGCATCGCGATTACAGCGAAGACACGGCCATCAAGATCGACCAGGAAGTGCGCAAGCTGGTCAACAAGGGCTATACCACCGCCAAGCAGATCCTGTCCGAGAATCGCGAAACGCTCGAGCGTATCGCGCGTGCGCTAATCGAGCGCGAAGTGCTTGACGCGAACGAGATCAAAATGCTGGTCGAGAACCAGGAGCTTCCGCCGGTGCAGCCACCGCCGTCGTCCAAAGACGATGGAGTACAGCACGTCATCCGGCCGGATCTTCAGCCGGGACGCGCCAAGGGCGGCGAACGGCCGGCTACGGCGTAACTGCAATTGCAAGAAATCAGTTGAGGGCGGCCTAGCGGCCGCCCTTCATTTTGTGGGACGGACGCTCCTGTCCGTCCTGTCCGTCGCTTTTGACTTTGGCTTTCGCCGCGGGACCTTCCTGCTGTTTGTTGTTCCCGACCCCGTAAAGTCCAAATCGAGCGCAACCAGCAAGATCAAAATCAGCGGCGGCGGACAGGAGTGTCCGCCCCGCAAGTGGCCTGTTACTCAGTCGATTCTGCGCCTTCCGTGCGGGCCCGAAAAGCCCCACTTTGTGGTATAATTTCATTAGTTGCAATGCGACCCTAAGTATTAGGAATTTCAATAACTTGAAGTCTTTTACAGAGACTTTGAGAGCGGTCGAGCCGGGGTGTAATTTCCAGCCAAAATCCAGGGATTTGCAACGCTGAGTTCAACGAAAAATTCGGGACATTTTCGCGGAGCGGAATGGCCACCAAAGAGATCAATCCTCCCATCGTCGACAGCAAGACAAAAAACGGAAAAGTGACTCCCATCAACACGGCAAACGGCGCGAGCAACGGCGGCAGCAATGACTACAACGCCGACTCGATCAAAGTGCTGGGCGGCATGGAGGCGGTGCGCAAACGTCCCGCCATGTACATCGGGTCGACCGGCGAACTGGGTCTGCATCATCTCGTGTACGAAGTCGTCGACAATTCCGTGGACGAAGCGCTCGCGGGATTCGCCACCAAAATCGAAGTCACGATTCATCTCGACAACTCCATCACCGTCATTGACGACGGGCGCGGCATTCCGGTCGACGACATGGTGATCGACGGCGAGAAAGTCTCCGCGGCGCAGGTGGTGATGACCACGCTGCATGCCGGCGGGAAATTTGATTCCTCGACCTACAAAGTGTCCGGCGGATTGCACGGCGTGGGCGTATCGTGCGTGAACGCGCTGAGTGAGGAACTGGAACTTGAAATCTGGCGCGACGGGGCGACCTGGCAGCAGAACTATTCGAAGGGCGATCCGACCAACAAGTTGCACAAGACCGGTGTCGCTAAGGTGAAGACCGGAACGAAAGTGCATTTTCTTCCCGACCGCAGCATCTTTGCCGTGGTCGATTACAACTACGACACGCTGGCGCAGCGGTTGCGTGAACTTGCGTTCCTCAACAAGGGATTGCTGATCACGCTCACCGATGAGCGCAATACGGATTCGAAGACCGGCGAAGCCAAGCACACAGAGTTCAAGTACAACGGCGGCATCGCGGAGTTCATCAAGCATCTTAACCGCGGCAAACAGGTGCTGCACGACAAACCGATTTACATGGAAGCCGAGCGCAGCGGCGTGGCCATGGAAATTGGCCTGCAGTACAACGACGCGTATTCGGAGTCGGTGTTCAGCTTCGCCAACAACATCAACACCGTCGACGGCGGCACGCATCTCTCCGGCTTCCGCACCGCGCTGACCCGCACGATTAATTACGCCGGGCAGCAGATGGGGCTGTTCAAGGATGTTAAAGAGAATCTGACCGGCGACGACGTGCGCGAAGGACTGGTCGCGGTGATCAGCGTGAAACTTTCGCAGCCACAGTTTGAAGGGCAGACCAAAGGGAAACTGAATTCCGATATTGCGGGAGTCGTGACCGCGTTCGTGAACGAGCGCCTGGGCGCGTTTTTTGAGCAGAACTCGGCGGTCGCGAAAAAGATTATTAACAAAGCGGTCGACGCGGCACGGGCTCGCGAGGCGGCGCGCAAGGCGCGCGATTTAACGCGGCGCAAGGGAGCGCTTGATTCCGGCGGACTGCCAGGAAAACTTGCGGACTGTTCGGAGCGCGATCCGAACCGCTGTGAATTGTTTCTGGTCGAGGGCGAGTCGGCAGGCGGAACCGCGAAACAGGGCCGGGACCGGCGGTTTCAGGCGATTCTGCCGCTCAAAGGAAAGATTCTCAACGTAGAGAAAGCACGCTACGACAAGATGCTGGCGCACGAAGAAATCCGCGCCATGATTACGGCGCTCGGCACTGGGATCGCGAAGGACGATTTCGATCCCACCAAGGTTCGCTACGGCAAGATCATTTTGATGACCGATGCCGACGTGGACGGAAGCCACATCCGCACGCTGCTGCTTACGTTCTTCTTCCGGCACATGCAGGAGTTGATCAAGCGCGGCAACGTGTTCATTGCGCAGCCGCCTCTGTTCTCGCTGAAGAAGGGCAAGTCGCTGCAATACATCAAGGATGAACGAGAGTTCGTAAAGGTCATGGTGAAACGCGCGGCGGAGGCGTTGAGCGTTCGTTATGGCGAAGGCGCGGCCAAAGTGGAAGGCAAAGACCTGGCGCGTTTCATGACCGTGCTCGACGAGTATCTGGGGTTCTTCGACAAGCTCGACAAGCGCGTGCGCAACGAGCGCGTCACCGAACTTGTTCCGAAACTCGATTTGGCCAAGCGCGCGGACTTTGAGGGCGACAAGAATTCGCCGCCGAAAAAGATCGAGCGTCTGGAGAAGGAACTGAAGAAGCTGCAGAAAGATCACGGTATCAAGAGCGTGGACTCGCGCTTCGACGAAGAACACAACTTGTGGGAAGTGAGCTTCGTGAACAAGCACGGCGCAGAGCACCTCATCAATTGGGACCTGGCGTCCAGCGCGGAATGCCGCCAGATGATTTCCAAGTACAAACAAATCGAGCCTTACATGGAGCCGCCGTTTGTGGTCGAGACGCTGGTCAAAGCCACGCCTGCGGGTGAGGCCGCGGAAGGCGAAGCCGAGACTGAAGGCGAGAAAGCAGAGAAGAAAGCGGCGAAGCCCGTCAAACGCAAGGCTGACATTGAGGTAGTGGAGAAAACGAACGTCCGCGACCTGCGCGACTTCGTGATCAACGAAGGGCGCAAGGACTTCACCATCCAGCGCTACAAAGGACTGGGCGAAATGACCGCGCCGCAGTTGTGGGAGACGACGATGGACCCGGAGCGGCGAACGCTGCTGTCAGTGCGGCTCGAAGACATTGCCGAGTGCGAGACCATCTTCACCACGCTGATGGGCGAGGACGTCGAAGCGCGGCGCAAGTTTATCGAAGAAAATGCTTTGGATGTGAAGAACCTGGACATCTAAAACCTTCGCCGCGGATCTTCGCGGATTCACACGGATAAACCGCAAGATTGCGGGCGGCCTTTGGGCCGCCCATTTTTCTTTTCCCCATGCGTCCTCCGCCTCACGGCGGGCCTTTATTGGTGGGGCTGATAAGTGCAATAAGAAATATGAATTGGACTCGACCCGTGCCTGCCTTTACTGTCTGCGGGTTATTGCAGAAGCGGGCGGGGCATGAGACAAACCTACAAAATCGGTCGCTCTCTGGTTCGAGCCGTACCCGGCTCGCTCCTGATCGGGGTGGTCACTTTTGTCTGCTATCGCCTGCAACTGAACTTCAGCATCACGGGCTTCGTCTACCTTATTGTTGTGGTGCTGCAGTCGCTGGTGGGGAACTTTGCGTCGTCGGCCGCAGTGTCTGTGGTCGCGGTTCTATGTCTGGATTTTTTCTTCACGCCTCCGGTGTTCTCCCTCGAAGTCACCGATCCGCTGGACATTCTGACGTTGGTTGCTTTCCTGACCACCGGGTTGGTCATTACCAGGCTCACCACTCGGGTACGCGAGGAAGCGGCGAAGTCCGATCATCAGCGCCGGCAAGTCAACCAGCTGTATCGATTGGCGCAACGGTTGCTGGCCGTGGATCCGGAAAAAACGGCGCACGCAAAGTCGCTCGAATTGTTTCGGGAGGTTCTTGGCCTGCGAGCCGTTTGCCTGTTTGATGCGTCCCAAGCGGAGACCTACAGCGCCGGCAATCCTCGCGAGGGCCTCGCCGATCAGACGCGGGCGGCATGCTTGTCGGGAGGGGACAGCGAGGATGAAGATTCAGGAGTCCTGATTCGATGTTTACGCGCCGGAGGAGACGCGATTGGAGCGATTGGCTTCGAAGGCCTGCGCGATCCGGAACTGACCGCGGACTCTCTCTCCGCGCTCGCCGCAGCCATGCTGGAGAGGGCTTGCACCTTTCGCAATGCCAGCCGCGCCGCGGCCGCGGCTCAGGCGGAAGTGTTTCGTGGAGCAATTCTCGATGCGCTTGCTCACGAGTTCAAGACTCCGCTCTCGACCATCGTGACCGCTGCCGGAGGCCTGCGCGAACTCGGTCCCTTGTGTCGCGAGCAGGTGGAGCTGACAGATATTGTGGAGGCGGAGGCTTCCCGCCTGAGTCTGCTGACTTCGCGTTTGCTTCGCACCGCGATTCTGGATCGTGAGGAGGTCAAGCCGCGGTTGGAACTCACCGACATGGCCGCGTTAGTGGCAGACGTGGCGGCCCAGTACTCAAAACGATGGAGCGATCGGACCCTCTCAGTCAGGAGAGAAGGGTCGTCCACGGGAGTAATGGCAGATCCTGAGTTGCTGCGGCTTGCCCTGCGGCAGCTGCTGGACAATGCGTGCAAGTATTCCGTCCCCGGTTCCGCGGTGACCGTCAGTATCGATTCGCATGGCGAGTGGGTCGCCATTCGGACATCGAACAGCGGCAGTCGTATTCGACCGAGTGAGCGGTCGCATATTTTCGAGCGGTTCTACCGGGGAGTGGAAGCGCGGCATAAGGCACCGGGTTCGGGGCTAGGTTTATATGTGGCGCGGAAAATCGTTCACGCTCACGGTGGAAGCCTGGACCTGGAGACCGGCGCAGCCGCGCATCAACAGACGGCTTTCTATATGGCGCTGCCGCGTGCGGGAGCGGAATCGTGACTACCGATCGACTTAATGTATTAGTCGTTGATGATGAGGCATCCTTTCGTCGAGTCCTGCGGACGTCCCTCGCCACCAGCGGATTCGCGGTCGAGGAAGCGCGGAGCGGGGAAGAGGCGGTCGCGATTCTCACGCAATCCGCTTTCAAACTGGTCTTGCTCGACGTCAACATGCCTGGAATTGGCGGCGTGGAAGCGTGCCGCGAGATTCGCGCCCACATGCCCAAGATTGGCATCGTCATGGTCACGGTGCAGGATGGTGAGAGCGAAATGGTGCGGGCCCTGGAAGCGGGAGCCGACGACTACGTCATCAAGCCCGTCCGCTTTCGCGAACTGGTCGCCCGGCTAAGAGCCGTTGTTCGAAGGCTGCACATCGACGACGGTATCGAGCCCACTTTATTGCAAGCGGGCGACTTGGATCTGGATGTGAATCGCCGCCTGCTTCGCCGTCATGGAGAAGTCGTTCACCTCACACCCACTGAGTTCGAATTGCTCGCCTTGCTGATGCGAAACCAGGGAGTACCCGTGACCCATGCGAAACTCCTGCGATCCATCTGGGGTCCGGAATATGGTACGGAGCTGGAGTACCTGCGCTCGTTTGTCAAAACGCTGCGCCAAAAAATCGAAGAAGATCCTGCCAAACCAAAGTACATTTTGACCGAGCCCTGGGTCGGATACCGGTTCTGTAATCCGATCGACACGCCTTTCACCGGGCCAAGAAACATTAGCGCTCCAGAAGCTTCCCGCCGATCAAATGCGGGCGCGACCTCGTTCTATCCAGCTAATTAAAGGAACTTATCCAATCTAGTTGAATTATTAATCGACATCTTCACGGCTTCTTCACGCCCTGCATTCTAATC
>Ga0070733_10001151_pt1 | contig 20102 bp, 16 predicted proteins | sample Coa_R1_9_FD_66450 | JGI IMG/M metagenome (GOLD analysis project Ga0070733, IMG submission 66450) | Surface soil microbial communities from Centralia Pennsylvania, which are recovering from an underground coalmine fire - Coalmine... | ecosystem: Environmental > Terrestrial > Soil > Unclassified ... | reverse complement strand
CGACAATCGCTACGAGGAGGCGGCTCGCGATCTCGGCGCGACGCCGTGGCAAACGTTGCGCCATGTCATTTTGCCGATCATCCTGCCTTCGGTGATCGGCGTCGGCCTCTTCGGCTTCACTCTGTCTTGGGACGAGATTGCTCGCTCCAGCCAAGCGATGGGCGAGCACAATACGCTGCCGATGGAGCTGCAGGCGCTGACGACGACGGTGACGACCCCTGAAATCTATGCGCTGGGCACAGCGACGACCGGCGTCTCTTTCGCAGTCATCGCGTTGGCGCTGTTGGCGATAACCTTCGCGCGGGCGCGCCAGGCGCGGCACGGCTCGGACGCCGGCCAGGCTTGACCCGCCGATGAAGCTCCTCGTCGTCAATCCCAATATCAGCGCCGGCATGACGAGACGCATTGGCGCGGCGGCGCGGGCCGCGGCGCCGGCCGATGTCGAGATCGTCGCCGTCAATCCGACGAGCGGTCCGGTTTCGATCGAGGGCTACTACGACGAAGCTTTCGCTGTGCCGGGTCTCATCGAGGAGATTGTCAAAGGCGAAGCGGCCGGCGCCGACGCCTCAATCATCGCCTGCTTCGATGACACCGGCCTTGAGGCGGCGCGCTGCCGCGCCTCGGGACCGGTCATCGGCATCGGCGAAGCGGCGTTCCATCTGGCCTCGCTCATCGCGCATCGCTTCTCGATCGTCACCACGCTATCGCGCTCCATTGCGCCGATCGAGACCAATCTGATGAAATACGGCTTGGAGCGGCGCTGCGCCCGGGTGCGCGCTTGCGAGGTCCCGGTGCTGGCGCTCGAAGACCCGGCTTCGGACGCGCGCGAAAAACTCTCGAACGAGATTCGCCTAGCCAAAAGCCAGGACGGCGCCGAGGCGATCGTGCTCGGCTGCGCGGGCATGGCCGAGCTCGCCGCGTCGCTCGCGCGCGAGCACGACATGCCGGTCGTCGATGGCGTCGCGGCGGCGGTCAGACTTGCTTCGTCGCTTGTTGCGCTCCGCCTGACGACGTCAAAGCTCGGTGCCTATGCGAGCCCCCTCGCCAAGCCTTTTGCCGGCGCTTTCGCCCATATGGGCGCGCCGCGCGAGGCGCCGATGGCCCCAGGCGGGGAATAGTCGCGGGAGGCGCCGTCCTTGTGTCGGCTCGCTAACTCTCCGCCTCCGCTCCGACCGACCCGACCGACTTGCGCTCGATCAATGGACATTCGATCTTGATTTGCGGCGCGCGGGGCGGCGGCCTTTGCGCGTGATCGATGAGATAGGCGGCGGCGGCCGCGCCCATTTCAAAATGGGGCAAGAGAACGGTGGTCAGCGGCGGATGCGTGAATTGCGCGATCTCGCGATCGTCATAGCCGATCACCGCGATATCCTCGGGCACGCGCCGCTCCGTCTCCTTCAAGGCTTCGATACAGCCGACCGCCATCAAATCGTTGGCGCAGAAAATCGCCGTCGGCGGATTGTCGATGCGCAACAGCGCCATCGTTTGCTCGTAACCTGCTGACGGCTCCCAATTGCCGGGCCTGACAAGATCGGGATCGTACGGCAGGTCCGCGGCCGCGAGCGCGTGACGATAACCTTTGAGGCGATCGCGCGAAGCATCCATCAAGGCTTCGCCGTTGATGTAGCCGATCCTTTTGTGTCCGGCGCGAATGAGGCGCTGCGTCGCCGTGTGGCCGCCGCCGATTTCGCCGGGAACGACCGAGGGCAGCGAGCGATCGGCGACGTAACAATTAAGCAGCATGGTCGGCGTGCGGTAGAGCGCCGGCGGCGGCGTGACGCGCCGCGTATGGATCGTGCCGTAGATCAATCCGAGCAACGGCTGCGCCGCCAGTTGCGCAAGCACGGCCTGCTCCATCTCGGCGTCGCCGCGCGTCACCGCGACGCTGATGGTCAGGCCATGCTCCCAGGCTTTGTCCCTGGCGCCGTCCAAGGCGATCGCTGTCCAAGGGTCGGTTGAAAGCTCATTGACGACGAAGCCGATCGCGGTTGCGCCGGCCGCCGCGGGCGAGCCGCGTTTCGCCAAGCGATATCCGAGCCGGCTCGCCGCCGCGATCACGCGCGCTCGCGTCTCGTTGGAGAGCCTCGCGCCTTGCGCGTCGTTGAGCACAAGCGACACCGTTGTCTGCGAAACGCCGGCTTCGGCGGCGACGTCGGTCATGGTCGGTCCGCGCGAGCGGATCGCGCCGTTCGGCCGAAGCGGCGCCTGGGCGCCGTCAGCGCGATCACGCCCTTCGGTTGCGTTGGGCCGCTCGGCCATCCCTTAACCTGTCTCAGCCTCGTTTATGCGCATATTAGCAAGAATAACCAATTGAAATAACAGATATCGACTATCGCAACAACGCGAAATTGAATAACGCTGTTGACAGTTATTAGCATCAATGGAACAGTCTCGCCAGGCGGCCGCGAGCTTCGCGGCGCGCCGTCGAAACGACGGCGGCGATAAGACCGCGACAGCTCATGGCCAGGGAGGTTCTTAAAATGATCATCACCCGTCGCAAACTGCTCATCACGTCGGCCGTCGGGGCCGCCGGGCTCACGTTGACGCGCGCATGGGCCGCTCCGCCGCTCAAGGAGAAGAGCACGTACAAGGTCGGCTTTGCGCAGACCGAAAGCAACAATCCGTGGCGCCTTGCCGAAACCGCCTCGATGCAGGACGAAGCCAAGAAGCTAGGCTATCAGCTCGTCTATACGGACGCTGCGAGTTCAGCCGCCAAGCAGGCGTCGGACGTCAACAGCATGATCGCGCAAGGCGTTGACGCCATCTTCCTGCCGCCGCGCGAGGACAAGCCCTTGGTGCCCGTCATCAAGGCCGCCGCGAAAGCCGGAATCCCGGTGTTCCTGATCGACCGCGACGTCGATCATTCGATGGCCAAGCCCGGCGAGGACTATGTGACCTTCATCGGCTCGAACTTCGTCGAGGAGGGACAACGCATCGCCGCTTGGCTCGCCAAGGCGGTCGACGGCAAGGCCAAGATCATCGAGCTTGAAGGGACGACGGGCTCCTCGCCGGCCAATGATCGCAAGAAAGGCTTCGACGAGGCGATCAAGCAATGGCCCGGCATGACGATCCTCGCCAGCCAGACCGGCGATTTTGCCCGCGACAAGGGCCGGCAAGTCGCCGAGACTTTGCTGCAGGCCCATCCCGACGCGACCGCGATCTACGCGCATAATGACGAGATGGCGATTGGCGCAATCGCCGCGCTCGAAGCGGCCGGCAAGAAGCCTGGCAAGGATGTGATGGTCGTCTCGATCGACGGCGAGAAGGACGCCGTGCAGGCGATCATCGACGGCAAGCTTGGCGCGACCTGCGAATGCAACCCGCGCTTCGGGCCCAAGGCCTTCGCCACGATGAAGGATTATGCCGCGGGCAAGAGCATCCCGCCCTATATCAAGAACGACGACAACTTCTACGATTCCAGCAACGCCAAGGAGGTCCTGGCGAGCGCATTCTGATTGTGCTTTGATGGTTCAAGCCCTCCCCCGCCCGGCTGGGCGGGGGAGTTTCTTTTTGTCGCTCAGGGCGTTTCTTTCATGTCGGCGACCGAGGCCGCGTCACGCGCGCCGATCCTTTCGATGCGAGGAATCGACAAGTCGTTCGCCGGCGTCCATGCGCTCGTCGGCGCTTCGGTCGAGGTTCAGCCGGGCGAAGCCATGGCCCTTGTTGGCCAGAACGGCGCCGGCAAATCAACGCTGATCAAGGTTCTGACCGGCGTCCATAGAAAGGACGCCGGCGAAATCCATTTGCTCGGCCGTTCGGCGGAATTTGCCTCGCCGCAGGAGGCGCAACGCGCCGGCGTCAGCACGATCTACCAGGAGATCAACCTCGTTCCTTATCGCTCGGCCGCCGAGAACATTTGCCTCGGCAACGAGCCGTTGCGCTATGGCTTCATCGATTGGCGGCGGATGAACGCCGCTGCCGAGGAAATCCTGCGCCGGTTCTCGGTCGAGATCGACGTAAAACGTCCGCTGATGAGCTTCTCCACCGCCATTCAGCAAATGGTGGCCATCGCCAGAGCCGTCTCTTTCTCGGCTCGCCTCGTCATCATGGACGAGCCGACTTCGTCGCTCGACGATCGCGAGGTCGAAGTTCTGTTCGATGTCATCCGCAAGCTCAAACGGGATGGAGTCGCGGTGATTTTCGTCAGTCATCGTCTCGATGAGCTGTACCAGGTTTGCGAGCGCGTCACCGTGATGCGCGACGGCCGCACCGTGATGGTCGACGCGCTCGCCAATGTCGACAAGCTGCAACTCGTCGCCGCGATGCTCGGGCGCGATCTCGCCGCGGTGCGCGCCAAGGGCGCGACCGCCTTCACGCATAAGGAAACGGCGACCGGCGGCGAAGTGCTGCGCGCCGAGAACCTGCGAATCGGGCGGCGCGTCCGGAACGCCAGCGTCGCGGTCAAGGCCGGCGAGATCGTCGGGCTTGCCGGCCTCCTCGGCTCCGGCCGCACTGAGGTCGCGCGGGCGATCTTCGGCGCCGACCCGCCCGACGCCGGGCGCGTGATCCTCAACGGCGAGCCTGCCGATCCGCGCGCGCCGGCCGAGGCGATCGCCCGCGGCGTCGGCTTTTGCACGGAGGACCGCAAGACCGAAGGAATCGTTCCGAATATGTCGGTCGCTGAAAATCTGACCCTCGCTCTGTTGCCGCGCCTGACACGCGCCGGCATTGTCGATGAGGCGAAGCAGCAGGAGGTGGTGAACCGCTTTGTCGCGCGCCTCGGCGTCAAGCTCGCGAGCGTCAATCAAAAGATCCGCGAGCTTTCCGGCGGCAATCAGCAAAAAGTTCTGCTGGCCCGCTGGCTGTGCACCGACCCCAAGCTTTTGATCATGGACGAGCCGACGCGCGGCATCGACGTTGGCGCAAAGGGCGAAATCCAATCTTTGATCGCCGAGCTCGCCGAGCAGGGCTTAGGCGTGTTGATGATCTCGTCCGAGCTCGAGGAGATCGTCGAGGGCGCGGGCCGCGTCTTCGTGCTGCGCGACGGCGAGACCGCGGCTGAGCTGACGGGCGAGGCGATCAGCGAGGCGGCGATCATGGCGACGATGGCGCATGGCGCGGAAGAAGGCGGCATGATCGTCGAGCGGGATAATGGCTGACGCGGCCGCGATCAGACTTTCGACGTCGCGGCCGAACCTCGTCGCCGTCGCGCGGCGCTACGCCGCGGGCTCGGGCCTCGTTCTGCTCCTCGTCTTCAATCTTCTCTTCACGCCGCATTTCATTTCCTGGCAGACGCTGAACGTCAATCTGACCCAGGTCGCCACCATCGTCATCGTCGCCGTCGGCATGACGCTGGTCATCGCGACCGGAGGGATCGACCTCTCGGTCGGCTCGTTGATGGCGATTTCCGGCGCGCTGGCGCCGATCATCTTCTTAAGCGCCTTCGGCGTCGCCCATCCGGAGATCGGCGTCGCCCTCGCCTTTATCGTTCCGGTTCTGGCGACAGGTCTCTTCGGCCTGTTCAACGGCTGGTTCATAACCCGCTTCCGCGTACAGCCGATCGTCGGCACGCTGGTCCTGTTCATCGCCGGGCGCGGCATTGGTCAGGTGGTGACCAACGGCAATCTCCAGGTCTTCAAAAATCCGACGTTCCAATTCATCGGCTTGGGACGGATTTTCGGCGCGCCGTTCCAAGTAATTTTGATGCTGGCCGCCGTCGCGGCGGCGGGCTGGATGCTGCGACGAACCCTGTTCGGTCGTCAGATTCTCGCGGTCGGCGGCAATGAAGCGGCGGCGCGCTTGAGCGGCGTGCCCGCCGATCGCGTCAAGCGCCTCGTCTATGCGATCAGCGGCCTCTGCGCCGGCGTCGCCGGCCTCATTGTCGTGGCGATCAATTCTTCCAGTGACGCCAATCTCGTCGGCGTCGGCATGGAGCTCGATGCGATCGCCGCCGTCGCCGTCGGCGGCACGCTTCTGACCGGCGGACAAGCCAATGTCGTCGGCACGTTGATCGGCGCCTTGATCATCCAATTGCTACGCTACACCCTACTCGCCAATGGCGTGCCGGACGCCGCAGCGTTGGTCGTCAAGGGCGGCATCATCGCCAGCGCGGTCTGGCTGCAAAGGCGCGCACAGGACCCGGTTACGCCCCCGACCCTCGTGCCTGAGGCGTCGTTCCGCCATCACCTGCTGGCGGCGCTCGACCGGCATCGCGCGCTCGTCGCCCTCGCCCTGCTGATCGTCTTCGGCGCGCTGCGCTACGACCACTTTTTCGGGCTCTACAATATCTTTTCGGCGCTGCGCTACAATTCGATGTTCGCGCTGACGGGCCTTGGCATGGGCTTCGTCATCATGACCGGCGGCATCGATCTCTCGGTCGGCGCAACGGCGGCGCTCGCCAGCGTCGTCTCGGCGCTCCTCTCGCCCTATGGCCTCGCGGCCGGACTGGCCGGCGGCCTTGCTGCCGGATTGGCGGTCGGCGCGATCAATGGATTCTTGATCACGCAGATGCGAATCCTACCATTCATCGCAACCCTCTCCGGGATGCTGATGGCAAGCGGCTCGGCGCTGCTCCTAGGCCACAACGCCTCGGTCGGCGTCTCCTACGACACGGATTTCACGGCGATAGGCCAGGGCGATTTCCTGGGCTTTCCGATTCCCGCCTGGCTCGCCGGCATCGCCTATATCATCGGCTGGATCGCCCTCAACTATTCACGCTATGGCAGGTACGTCCTGGCGGTCGGCGGCGAGCCCGACGCAGCGCGTCTCATGGGCCTGCCGGTAACGCCGGTCGTGTTCGCGGCCTATATTCAATCCGGAATGCTCGCCTCGCTCGCCGGCGTCATCCTCGCCGCGCAATTCGGCGCCGGCCAGCCGACGGAAGGCGTCGGCTGGGAATTGTTCTCGATCGCCGCAGTGGTCGTCGGCGGCACGCTTCTTTCGGGCGGACGCGGCTCGGTCGGCGCCACGCTCGCCGGCGTGCTGCTGCTCGGCCTTGTCTTCAACATTTTGAATTTCGAGAACGGCATGGGTTGGATCAGCCTCAGCGCCTATTGGCAATCGGTGATCCGCGGCCTGTTCTTGTTTGTGGTGGTCATCGCCGGCGCCGGCGGCGGCCGGAAAAGGGGCGCGGCGCATGGCGCCGCCAAGCCGGGCTGAATGTCCGTAAGACGCTCGGGCGCGCGAGAATTCGTCGGGAGCTTCCGATCCTACTCTGGCAACCCCAGCAGGCGTCCGCCAGCGAAGAACTTCTCGACGATCGACGGCTGCAAGCCGAATTCGGCGAATAAGCGAAGCCGAAAGCGCGGCTCCAGCGTAAGACCGCGCGTCACAAGGGGCTTCGCTTCATCCATCCGTCCGGCCAACGCCAGCGCAATGGCTTGACCGAAATAGAACGAGCTGAAGCCGACGATCTGCGCCGCCCGGGCGTAGCAGGCCGCCGCGTCTTCGTAGCGCGACTCGTAAAAGGCGACGATACCCAGCGCGCCATGGGCCTCGTAGGCCATCCGATCGAAGGGGCTGAGGCGCAAGGCCCGTTGGGCATGGGCGACCGCGCCCGCCGCATCGCCAGTGAATGCAAGAATTCGTGCGCCGAAATAATGCGCCGTCGCGGATGACGGGTTGAGGGACAGCGCGCGTTCGATGACTCGCAGCGCCATTTGATGGCCGCGCTCCAGTTGAGCGATGACCGCGGCGGCGATGGCCAGCGCCGTCGGATCGTCCGCGCCGGCGGCGATCACCGCATGGGCATGGCGCAGCGCGGCGGATTTCTCCTTTTCGTCAAAGCCCGCCGCCATGTAGCGCATTTCATGGCAGCGCGCGATCAACGCATGGGCCGCCGCATAATTCGAATCTTGCTTCAGCGCGTCTTCCAACAGAGCCGTCGCGACCGCGACGTCCTCCGGCTGAAGCAAACTGACATGGAACAACGCCCGTAAATAAAGATCATAGGCGCCGAGGCTCTCGGGTCGCTTGCGGCGCGAACGATCGATCTCCGATTGCCTGAGGCTCGGCTCGACGACGCCGATCACGCGATCGGTGATTTGATCCTGGAGGTCGAAAACGTCCTCGAGCGCGCCGTCGTATCTGTCGGCCCAAAGATGGGCGCCCGTCTCGGCCTCGATGAGCTGCGCGGTGATGCGGACGCGATTGCCCGCCTTGCGCACGCTGCCTTCCAGCACGTAGCGCACGCCCAATTCACGCCCCGCCTGCCGAATATCGACGGCTTTGCCTTTATAGATGAAGCTCGAATTGCGGGCGATGACGAACAGCCATTTGATCCGCGACAGGCCGGTGATGATGTCCTCCACCATGCCGTCGGCAAAATATTCCTGCTCCGGGTCGCCGCTCATATTTTGGAAGGGCAGCACCGCGATCGATGGCTTGTCCGGCAAGGCGAGAGTCGCGGCGGTTTTTTCAGACGGAGCGGCGCTTTGGGGCGCCGATCGCGCGTTCGCGCCGACCTCCCAGGAAAACGCCCGGATCGGCTCCGCGATGTTCTTCAGGCGCTGCTCGCCGAGATCGTCGACGGCGATTTCGAGCTTGCCCTTGATGAGCCGGTAGGCGTCCTCGGAAATGCAGACGCCGCCGGGCTTGGCGACGCCTTCGAGTCGCGCGGCGACGTTGACGCCGTCGCCCATCAGATCGCCGTCGCTTTCCTCGACGACGTCGCCGACATGTACGCCGATGCGAAAGTCGATGCGCCGCTCCGGCGGCAACCCGGCGTTGCGTTCGATCATGCCGTGCTCGACGATCGCCCCGTCGCCGGTCCGCTTGACGACGCGGCCGCGATGGATGGAGATGGTCGGATCGATGAGGTCGCTTCTCAAAGCCCGCAGTCTCGCCAGCGTGCGTTCCTCATCCGCGCCGGCAAGCCGCGAATAGCTCACGATATCGGCGGCGAGGATCGCCGCGATCTTGCGGATGCCGGTCATCGCTTGGGAAACCGCGTTGGGTCCGCGTTCGGCGTCTCTCTCACTCTAACCGGACGGGCAAGGATGATATTGACCTCCGCTCGACGGACGCCGTGATGGGCGGTTGCGGGCCGAGTCCCATGTCGAGACCCATGATAAGGGCGGAAAGCGCGCCCTGCAAAGGCGTGTCCGGGATCAGCACATATGAGACGGCGAGGGAGGGGGATTCCTCCATTGTTTGCATGGCGGAGCGAAGGCGCGAGAGAAATTTGAAGTCAAGGACGACCGCGCAGCGGTCGCCGCCTTAAGGCGGCGCCATAGGGCGTCGAAGACGCCCGTCGTATACGACGCGCTATGGCGTCCTTGAGTTCAAATTTCTCTCGCGCAAAATGCTCGCCAAGCAATCAATGGAGTTCTGACGCTGAACGCAGCGCCCCGTCTCAGATGTGTTTGAGCCAGGACAAGGCGCTCGGCCCGCGGCCATTGAGCCGGGCGGATATTTGAGGGAAGCCGCCGCGGTTGCGCTAAGCCGCCCAGGTTGCTTGCGATGAAAAATCAGCGCCGGCGGGCGCCTATCTTGCCGCCCAGAGCAGCCCGCGCTGGATGATCGCGCGCATCTCCGGCACTTCGAATTCCTTCGTCACATGGCCGAGCGAACAATAGAACACGCGACCCTTGCCATGGTGGCGCTTCCAGACGACCGGCATGACGACGCCTTCGACCCAAAAAGCGTGCTCGCCGGAAAAGGTCGTCGTCGCCAGCACTTCGTTCGATGGGTCGACATGCATGTAGTACTGCTCCGAACGATAGGGAAAGCTCGCGGGCAAGTCTCTCATGATCGGGTCGTCGCGTTTCACAATGTCGACGCGATAGTCGACGATGCCGCCCGGATGGGCGACCCATTGGCCGCCCACCATGAATTGATAGTCGACCGCGTCGCGGAACGCGTCCGCCATGCCGCCGTGGTAGCCGGCGAGCCCGACGCCGCCCTTGACGGCGCGGTTCAGATTGTCGAGCTCCTCCTTCTCGATCTTCGACATCGTGTAGATCGGCACGATGAGGCTCATGTCGGCGATCGCCGGATCGGCGAAAGCTTCGGTCGTGTTCTCGATATAGGTCTCGAAGCCTTCGGCCTTGAGCATGTCGGCGACGATATGGGCGCCGATCTCGGGCTCGTGGCCGCTCCATCCTCCCCAGACGATGAGGGCTTCGCGCATTTCTCTCTCCTTTTCTGCACCCCGGCGGCGCGTCAGTCGAGCTCGCCCGTCTTGAGGCCGAGCGGCAACGGCGCAGGGCGCTCCGGCCGGCTCTCGATGGCGACAAAGGCGCCGGAATCCGATGAGCGTTGAAACGCCTCCATCACTTCCAAGACGTGAAAGGCGAGAGCGCCGCTGGTTCGATGCGGACGACCGGAGCGAATGGCCTTGGCCATATCGGCCGCGCCGATGATGCGGTAGTTGCCGTCGGCATAGGCGTGCTCGGTTGCGACCGGCGCCCAATCGGCGTCGGCGGTCGCGATCTCGATCTGGCCGCCGAAATAGTTCGGGTCAGGGACGATGAGAGCGCCGCTCGCCCCGTAGATTTCGAGCGGCGTGTGCTTGTGCCGCCCGACGTCGAAGCTCATGGCGATCGAGATTACGGCGCCGCTGGCGAATTCGAGATTGCCGGCGACATGGGTCGCGGTCTTGACCGGGATTTTCTCGCCGCGGCGCGGCTCGCTCGCGATGAGGCGTTCGCTGCGCAGCCTGGTGGCGACGCCGGCGACGCGTCTGACCGGCCCCAGCATATTGACCAGGGCGGTGATATAGTACGGACCCATGTCGAGCATCGGGCCGCCGCCCTCCTCATAGTAGAAGGCAGGATTGGGATGCCAGCGCTCGTGGCCGGGGCACATGAAGAAGGCGGTTCCGCCGATCGGCCTGCCGATGCGGCCGTCGTCGATCAGCTTGCGGCAGGTCTGATGCGCGCCGCCGAGGAACGTGTCCGGCGCGCAGCCGACGCGTAAATTCCGCTTGGCGGCGGCTTCGATGAGTTTCCGCGCCTCGGCCGTCTCGACGCCGAGCGGCTTTTCCGAATGGACGTGCTTGCCGGCTTCGATCGCCTGAAGCCCGACCGCCACGTGAGCCTTGGGGATGGTCAGGTTGACCACGATCTCGATTTCCGGATCGCCGAGCAGGCTCTCGATCGACTTGGCCTTCAGACCGAACTCGCTCGCTCGCGCCTCCGCGGCCTCGCGATTGAGATCGGCGAGCGCCCGAATGTCGAGGATCGGGAACAGGCGCGCCGCGTTGAGATACGCCGGGCTGATATTGCCGCAGCCGATAATTCCAATGCCGACGCGATCCACGCTTGGCCCTCCCTCTTGTCGCTGCTTCCTCAGCGCAGGAGCGCCGGGCCTGTCGTGTTCCAGGGCGCGCCATAGAGATCGCGCAGCGTCATCGCCGCCGCGCCGCGCGCCCACATTTCATCGCTCCATTCATGCACGACGATTTCGGCGACATGCGCGAGGCTCGTCGGCGTCAAGGCCGAGGCGGTTTCGCGCAACGGCCCGAGCAGCAGCGGCCCGGCTTTGACCGCCGCGCCGCCGAGAATGACCTTCGGCGGCGCAAAGAGCGTGATCAGATTGGCGATGGCGAAACCGAGCGCGTCGCCTGCCGCGGCGAGTATGCCGATGAACCGCTGGTCGCCCGCTTGGGCGAGCTCGATCATCCGATCCAATTCCTTGCCGGAGCGGGCAAATCCATTGCGGTCGCCCTCGGTCGGACCGAGGGCCTCGCTGAGAATGGCGCTTTCCGAGGCGATCGAGGCCAGACGATTGCGTCCGTCGCCCGAAGCATTGGGCCGAACCAAGAGATCGCCGAGATCGGGGCTCAAGCCCCCGGCGCCGCGGAACAACTCGCCATTGTGCATGATGCCGAGGCCGAGATTGTTCTCGATGCTGACGACGAGAAAATCGCTCAGGCCTTTGACCTCGCCGAACCAATGTTCAGCGAGCGTCACCAGGTTGACATCCGTGTCGATCGATACCGGCAGGTCCAAGCGGCTCGCCAATTCCTTGGCGAAGGGAAGATCGCGTTCGCCGAATATCGAACTCTGACGGCAGACCCCGCTCGCCCGCTCGACGACGCCCGGCAAGCCGACGCAGAGGCCGGCGATGTCCTTGATCGCAAGCTCGGCGTCGGCGATGCAGCGCCTGACGCCGTCCTCGACGAGATCGGCGATGACCGAGGCCGGCTGACGGGTGACGCGAATCGGCATGGCGAGGCTGGCCAGGAGATCGGCGCGGAAATTGGTCGCCGCGATGGTGATCTGGTCGGGCGCCAGCTTGACGCCGACGACATAGGCCGCCTCAGGGTTGAGTTCGAGCATGACGCGCGGACGCCCGCGCGTCGCGTCGCGGACGTCGCCGATCGGACGCGGCACGATCAGCCCATCCTCGATCAACGCGGCGGTGATCGCCGAGACGGTTGTCGGGCTTAAGTCCGTGCGCCCGCAAATCTCGACGCGCGAGATCGGCCCATGGCGGCGGATCGAATCCATCACATGGAATCGATTGATCGCCCGCATCAGTTCTGGGTCGGCTGTCTTCATCTACGCGCGCGGCGATCCTGCGGGGTATTGTTTGGGCACGGAATAAATTTCACCCCGCTCCGAGGGTGTCAATGGGGACGGACCGCCATTTTCGGCAGAAAGTGAGGGGCGTTCTTGACAGAGGTCGAAAGTCGAGCGAGATTTAATACGCATATCGCATAAAAAAGTCAGCCTACTGTCCCGGGGAGGAGACCATGAGGTTTCGGACTTTCGCGCTCGCGTCTTTAGGCGTCGCTTTCGGGGCGACCGCGGCCTTCGCCGACACGACCATCCGCTGGCTGCACCTGTCGAACGACGACGCCGGCACTATGGAGCTCTACAACAAGATCATCCATGATTTTGAGGCGCAGAACAAAGGGGTCAAAGTCGAACTCCAAGACCTCGAAAACGAGGCCTTCAAGGCCAAGCTGCCGACCATGCTGCAATCCGACAAGGATCGGCCCAACATCTTCTATAGCTGGGGCGGCGGCGTGATGCGCGCGCAGGCGAAGGCCGGCTTCCTTCAGGACATAAGCGCCGAGGCTGCGCCGTGGGCGAACACGATCTCGCCGACCGCGGTGGAGGCGTTTCAGGTCGACGGCAAAACCTACGGTATTCCCCAGAACACCGGCGAGGTTGTCTTCTTCTATAACAAGAAGCTGTTCGCTCAGGCCGGCGTAAAGGCCGAAGACATCAAGACCTGGGACGATTTCCTCGCCGCGACGAAGAAGATCAAGGCCGCTGGCATTACGCCGATCATCGTCGGCGGCGGCGAGAAATGGCCGATGCATTTCTACTGGTCCTATCTCGTCATACGTGGCGGCGGCGCGAACGCGCTGGCGGATGCAAAGGCGGGCAAGGACGGCCGCTTCAAGAACGCCACCTTTGTCGAGGCGGGCAAGCGGCTGCATGAGCTTGCCGCGCTCGAGCCCTTCCAGGCCGGCTATCTATCGACCAGCCATCCGCAGGCCGAGGGCATGTTCGGCGACGGCAAAGGCGCGATGGAGTTGATGGGCCAATGGCTCTTGACCGCGCAAGGGCCGAACGCCGCCGACGGCAAGGGCCAGCCGATCGATAATATCGGCATTTTCAGCTTCCCGACCCTGCCTGGCGGCAAGGGCCAGGCGACGGATACGCTCGGCGGCATCAATGGCTGGCTTATCGGCAAGGGCGCGCCGAAGGAGGCGGCCGACTTCTTGAAGTTCTTCAGTCAGGAAAAGTACCAGCGCGAGGCGGCGGCCAAGGGGATCTACATTCCGGTCCTCAAGGGCGCCGAAAGCGCGATCGAAAATCCGGTCCTCAAACAGATCGGCGCCGATCTCGCCAAGACGACTTATCATCAGAACTTCTTCGATCAAGACCTCGGACCTTCCGTCGGCCGCGTCGTCAACGACATCTCGGTCGCGGTGGCGGCCGGCAAAATGTCGCCGGAAGACGGCGCGGCTGCCGTGCAGCAGGCCTGGGACGAGCAATAAATCGAACCGAGGGGGCCTTCTCTCCGCTTTGCGGAGAGAAGGCGGCCGTGCGAAGCACGGCCGGATGAGGGGCGGCGCCGAGTTTCGAAATTAGCGTCTTGCAGAAGCGCTAATTATCGAGCCCCGCGCAGCCCCTCATCCGGCCGCTTCGCGGCTACGTTCTCCCCGCAGGCGCGGAGGAGGGTTCCGGGCCAAGCACGAGACCGCGGATGACCGTCACCACGATGCAGGAAAGCAAAGGCGCGGCCGGCGGCGCATGGGTCGCCGCGCTGATTTTCCTGCCGCCGGCTCTGTTGCTTTTCACGGTCTTCGTCATTCTACCGATCGGCGAAGCGGCGTGGTACGGTTTCTATAATTGGGACGGCTACAACCGCCCGCAGAATTTCATCGGTCTCAAGAACTATATTTCGCTGTTCAACAATTCGAACTTTCGAACGGCGCTGCTGAACAATTTCATCATCATCGCGATTTCGCTGGCGATTCAGTTGCCGCTCGCGCTCGCCATGGCGCTGTTGCTCGCCGGGCGCGCCTTCGGGGCCGTGGCTTTTCGCCTCATCTTTTTCCTGCCCTACATTCTCGCCGACGTCGCCGCCGGCCTGATTTTTCGCTTCATCTTCGACGGCGATTACGGACCGCTTTCCGGCGCGACCCAGGCGCTCGGCTTCGGCCCCGTTTACATGCTGGCGAGCCCGACTTGGGCGATGGTCGCGCTGCTTGTCGTCATCGTCTGGAAGTATTTCGGCTTCCACATGATGCTGTTCATCGCCGGCCTGCAAAGCATCGACAGGAATCTTTACGAGGCGGCGGAGATCGACGGCGCGGGCGCGCTTCAGCGCTTTCGGTTCGTGACAATCCCGCAGCTCTCGCCGATGATCAAGCTGTCCGTGTTCTTCGCGGTGATCGGCGCGTTGCAGTTCTTTGACGTGGTCGTGCCGCTGACCGACGGCGGTCCGTTCAACGCCACCAATACAATGGTCTCGTTCCTTTATCTGTTTGGCATGACCCGTATGCGGGTCGGCTTCGGCTCGGCGGTCGGCGTCGTTCTCTTCATCATTTGCGTGACCTTCGCCTTCGGCTACAGACGGCTCCTGATGCGCGATGACTGAGCAACTGACCCTTGCCGCCCCTTCGAGCCTCCTCAGGACAAGGCGACGCTCGCGCGACCAAAAACCGTTCGATCTCTTTCCGCTCTTTCGCCTCGCCGTGCTCCTCATCGTCTCGAGTGTCGTGCTTCTGCCGCTGCTGGCGACCGCGATCGGCGGCTTCAAGGAGCTCGGCGAGCTGCGCACCAATCCGCTCGGCTTGCCGCATCAATGGCAATGGCGCAACTATCTCGACATTCTTGAAAGCGCGCGATACTGGCGCGTGCTCGGCAATTCGCTGTTCATCGCCTGCTTTACGGTGGCGATCACGGTCGCGCTCTCGGCCATGGCCGCCTTCGCTTTCGCGCACCTGAAATTCTTCGGCAGCCGCTTCCTGTTCACCTACATGACGCTCGGCCTGATGTTTCCGATCGCGACCGCGATCCTGCCGCTGTTCATCCGCGTCCGCGATCTCGGCCTGCTCGATACGCCTTGGGGCGTGATTCTGCCGCAATCAGCTTTCTACCTCGCCATGGCCGTGCTGCTCCTCCGCAATGGTTTTCGTCAACTCCCGAGCGAATTGCTCGACGCGGCGCTCGTCGATGGCTGCGGCTACGTCCGCTACTTTCTCTATGTGACCTTGCCGCTGTCGCGGCCGATCCTGTCGACCGTCGCGATCATCGCCTTCGTCAATTCCTGGAACAATTACATCGTGCCGTTAATCATGCTGAACAGCGAATCGCTCTATCCCTGGCCGCTCGGCATGATGGCGTATCAGGGCGAATACATGACCGCCTGGCAATTGGTCCTCGCCTTCATCACGCTGACCATCCTGCCGGCGATCATCATGTTCCTCCTCGCGCAAAAGCACATCGTCGCGGGCCTGACGGCGGGGGCGGTGAAAGGGTAGGCATGGCGCTCAGCCTTCCCTGCCGCGCGGCGCTACGCCGCGGCTTGCGCCGTCGTCAGCGCATAAACCGCCTGCTTCTCGTCGATGTCTTTCAGCGCATGCGCGCCGAGGCTCGCCACCTCCGCCGCCGGCAATAGCGCCGCGAGCGCCGCGGAGAGAATGATCGGCTGGTTGATCGCCGAGCATAATTTTTCGAGCCGGGCGGCGTGGTTGACCGCTGGGCCGATGACAGTGAAGTCGAGCCTGGCGCTCGCCCCGATGTTGCCGAACATGACCTCGCCGATATGAAGCGCAAGCCCAAATCTGATCGGACGTTCGTTCTTCTCCATTCGGCCCTGATTGACCGCGGCGACGCCGCGCGTCGCCGCCCTTGCCGCTTGCGCGGCTCGCGCCGCGGTCTCGCGTCGGGCTTCCGGACTATCGATCGGGAAGATCGCCAGCATCGCGTCGCCCATGAATTTCAGGATTTCGCCGCCCGCCGCGGCGACCGCCGCGCCCATTTCGCCGAAATAGTCGTTGAGCAGCGCGATCACCGCGTCGCGCGGCATCGTGTCGGAGGCGCGGGTGAAGCCGCGCAAATCGCAATACCAGATCACCGCTTCGATCGTCGGCTGGCCGAGCCGCCGCTGGATATTGCCCGAGAGGATCAGCCGGCCCGCGGCGTGGCCGACATAGGCGTCGAGCAGATATTCGGCCGTATCGCGCAAGGTATGGACTTCGACGATCCGCGTGAAGGCGAATTGCAATTGGAACATCCGGTCGAGGTCGTTCAGCGAAAAGCCGCCGGCTTTGTCTGAGGCGATGCTGAGGGCGTGGATCTGTCCGTTCGAGAAGATAAGCGGCAGCGCCACATAGTCGGTGACGCCGTCGGCTTTCAGCTCCTGCAAGACGGGGACCTGCGGCTCGACGGCGTCGAGGCGGACTCTGATCGTTCTTTTCTTCTCGAAGACCAGCGCGATCGGGCTGTCGCGATAGCGCGCCTCCGTCTTGAGCGTATGCGGCGCCGGGCTCACCAGAACCTTTTGGTCGCGCCGCCAAGCGTAGCTTTTGCCGAGAAGCTCAGGGTGTAGGAACAGTTGAAAATAGGCGAGGCGATAGACCGGAATGCCGGCCGCCACGAGATGCGTCGCCGCCGCCTCGACGAGTTCGGCGGTGTCGGCGATCTTATAGGCCTCGGTGACGAACCACCGGGCGAGGGGATCGCTGTAGACGCGGGCGGCGATGTCGTCGTCCATGGCGAGGTTATAGCAGACGGCGACGCGCGCGCGGAAAACGCCGGCGCGCAAGGCGTTCTATGCGCAAGGCTAAACCGCCTGCTTGACGCCCCGCCTCTTATGTCTAGTCTTAATAGACTTGGGCTTCAGGCGGCAGCGATCCGTTTGACGGCGTCGAACGGCCGGCGCAAGAATTCGCAAAACTTTGTAAAACCCAAAACGGGGGAGAGCCATGACCATCTTCGACCCGCGCGGCCTTTCGCGCCGCGCTATCATGAAAACCGGACTCGCCGGCGCGGCGGCGTCGGGCGCTTATCTTGCCGGCTTCGGCCGCGCTTTCGCCAACACGCTCGCCGACATCAAGCAGCGCGGCGAACTCATGGCGGCGACCGAGATGCAATTCCCGCCCTTCGATATTTCCGACAACGGAACCTATAAAGGGGTTGATCGCGAGCTCGTCGACGCGGTCGGCGCGATCCTCGGCGTCAAGGTCAAATATCTCGACCTGCCCTGGACCAGCATTCTGCCGGGACTCGAAGCCAAGAAATTCGACATTTGCATCGCACCGGTGACGATCACCAAAGAGCGCGTGAAGCGCTATCTCTTCACCGTGCCGATCGCCAACGCGACCGCCGCCTTGATGAAGCGCGCCAATGATTCCTCGATTTCCAAGCCCGAGGACATCGCCGGCAAGACGGTGGGCGGCCAGAAGGGCACATCGCAACTCGAGCAGTTGAAGGCTTTCGCGGCCAAGCTGCCGAAGCCCGTCGACGTGAAGGAATATGTCGACAACAACCAGTCCTACGCCGATCTCGCGGCCGGGCGCGTCGACGCCTCGGTGAATTCGTTGCCGAACCTCGCCTATGCCGCTGCCCAGCGCTCCGATGCTTTTGCCGTGGTGCTGCCGCCCTTCGGCCAGCCGACTTATTTCTCCTGGGTTGGCAGGCCCGACGACAAGACGCTGATCGACGCGATCAATGAGGCGATCATCAAGACCGAGTCCGATGGCACGATGGCGAAAATCCAGAAGACCTGGTTCGGACAACCGATGGATTTGCCCAAGACGGTGCCCGAACCATCCATATGATCAGAGAAGCAGAGGGCGGCCCGAAAGGCCGCCCTTTCTCCTTCTAAAAAGCGCGATGCGCCCCGAGGTCATCCTTCATTCGTTCTGGTACTTGATGCAGGCGGCGGGCGTGACGATCGCCCTCTCGCTTGTCGGCATTGCGCTCGGCTTTGTCCTGGGCGCGCTCGTCTGCATCGCCCGCCTCTCGGGCAATCCGATCGCGACGCGGCTCGGCGCCTTTTACGTGAGCTTCTTTCGCGGCGTGCCGCTATTGGTGCAGCTTCTGTTCATCTACTATTTCCTCGCTGAATATGGGCTCGACGTGCCGGCTCTGGTGGCGGCGATTGGCGGCCTCGGCTTCTCGTCGGGGGCCTATCAAGCTGAAATCCTGCGCGGCGCCTTGAACGCCGTGCCGAGCGGGCAAGGCGAAGCCGCCGTAGCGCTGGGCTTCTCGCGCTTGGCCATCTGGCGGCGCATTCTCTTGCCGCAGGCTTTGCGCATCTCGGCGCCGCCGCTAATCAATGAATTCATCCTTCTCTTGAAAGCCTCCTCGCTCGTTTCGGTCGTCGGCATCGCCGAGCTGACGCGCGTCTCGATGAATATCGCCTCGATGACCTATCGGCCATTCGAGGCCTATCTCGGCGGCGGCCTCATCTATCTGGCGATCAATCTATGCCTTGCCGGCTTCGGCGCTGTCGCCGAGCGGCGCCTTGCGACAGGACGAAGCTGAGATGAGCTTCGACGTCCTTTGGCGTTACGCCCCGGCGCTGATCAGCGGCTTTGGCGTGACCGTGCTCTGCTGGAGCCTCGGTTCGGCGCTTGGCCTGGCGCTCGGCTTTGCGATCGCGCTCCTCAATCGCCTGAAGTTCGCGCCCTTGCGCTGGCTCCTGCGCCTCTATGTCGAGATCATTCGCGGCACGCCGTTCCTGGTGCAATTGTTCCTGCTCTATGCCGGCGGGCCGTCGATCGGCTTAAAGCTTAGCGCGACAATGGCGGGAATCGTCGGCCTCGCCCTCTATTCCTCGGCCTATTTCGCCGAGATTTTCCGCGCCGGCTTTACCGCCGTGCCGCAAGGCCAGGTCGAGGCGGCGATGAGCGTCGGCATGCGGCCGGTTGACATTCTTTTTCGCGTGTCGCTGCCAACGGCGCTCATCGCCACAGTCCCGGCGATCGTCAATATGCTGGTCATTCTGTCGAAGGAGACGGTGGTCCTCTCGATCATCACCGTGCCCGAGCTGATGTACCAGATGCAGACCATGGCCGCCGAGACTTTCACCGCCTTCGACGCCATTTTCGCCATGGCGGTCTTCTATTGGCTGCTGGTCGAGGCCGTGTCCCGCGTTGGCCGGCGCGTCGAGACAAGGCTCACCGCCTATCTCACCCGCGAGGCGGCGGCATGAGCGACAAGATGATCGAGATCAAGGGCGTCTCCAAACGCTTCGGCGCGCTGCAAGTGCTGCGCGATGTCGACCTCGACGTCGAGCGCTCGCAAGTGGTCTGCCTCATCGGCCCGAGCGGCTCCGGCAAGAGCACGCTTCTGCGCTGCGTGAACTTCCTCGAAAGCTATGACGCGGGCGAAATCCGCATCGGAGGCAAGCTCATCGGCTATCGCGAGGCGAGCGGCCAACGCCGGCCGATGAGTCAAAGCGAGCTCCGCGCCATGCGGCGCGAGATCGGCATGGTGTTCCAGCATTTCAATCTCTGGCCGCATATGAGCGCGTTGGGCAACGTCGCCGAACCGTTGCTGCGGGTGCGCGGCCTCGCGCCGGCGGAGGCGAACGAGCGCGCCGGCGCGATGTTGAAGCGAGTAGGCCTCGCCGACAAGGCCGACGCCTATCCCGGCCGGCTCTCCGGCGGGCAGCAGCAACGCGTCGCTATTGCGCGAGCGCTCGCCATGCAGCCGCGGCTGATGCTCTTCGACGAGCCGACCTCC
>Ga0070733_10001150_pt1 | contig 20106 bp, 19 predicted proteins | sample Coa_R1_9_FD_66450 | JGI IMG/M metagenome (GOLD analysis project Ga0070733, IMG submission 66450) | Surface soil microbial communities from Centralia Pennsylvania, which are recovering from an underground coalmine fire - Coalmine... | ecosystem: Environmental > Terrestrial > Soil > Unclassified ... | reverse complement strand
CGCTGTTCCATGGCCCCTTCGCGGTTCTGGCAGCGGTTGAGCCGCCGGGCCGTCTCAACACGGTCCCCATCCCCGGCAAGGTGAAGATGCTCTCAAGCGTGGATTTGGTCGAGTGGAAGGAAATGGACGTGGACTATCGCGCGGTCGCGACTACCCTGGCGCTGGCCGGTCCCGATCCCGACCATCTGTGGGCCGCCACCGACACGGGGATGATCTTGCATCTGGTGAAGTAGTTTGCGGCTGTAGATCCGGGAAGTTTCTTCGTCCTCCCGGTAGAACCTTCCACACGCAGGCATCCAGACCTACGCGGAATCAATATGATGGGAAATGGCCCGCTGAGTGCACTTGTCCACGATCTATGTGGGGAAAAACCAGTGAATCGTCCTTCAAGTCTCTTGTTGCGGAACCTCCAGCCGCTAACTCCTCTCCGGAACGGCCGCAAACGCCTGCGATGACGCCTCAGCGAGTGACGGCGTGCATCGGCAAGACCACGCGCCTGCAGGGCGAAATCTACAGTGAAGAAGAGCTGTACCTCGATGGCGAAGTGGAAGGCTCGGTTGAGGTGCGTCATCTCCTGACCATTGGTCCCAACGGCACGGTGAAGGCGAACGTCAAGGCCAGGGAGCTTGTGGTAAGCGGGTCGATTCACGGCAACGTCGAAGCCAGCGACCGCATCTCCATCATGAAAGGCGCCAGCATTGTCGGCGACGTCAAGACCGCCGGAATCGTTATCGAAGACGGCGCGTACTTCAAAGGCGGCATCGATATTCTACGCCCGGAAGCGAAGAAACCAGAGCTCGCTGCCGTGAAATCCGTCCAGGAACCTGCGAGTTCGGTTGCCGTCCGAGCGGCCGCCCGTTAGGTCGCCAAGCGGGCCGATGCGGGTTCGTGTGCTACAAAAGAGGGGATGACAGTCTGGTTGACCGGACTCCCTTGTTCCGGAAAGACCACGCTCGGTCTGGCCGTGACCGCGCGTCTCAAGGCCTCAGGATGGAAGGCCGAATTTCTGGATGGCGATGTGCTCCGCCGCGAGCTGTGGCGCGAGCTTGCCTTCAGCAAAGCCGACCGTGAGGAGAACGTACGCCGCTTCGGGTTCCTGGCCGGACTGCTTTCGCGCCAGGGCATCGTCGCCGTGGTTTCGGCCGTGTCACCCTACCGGGCTTCGCGCGATCTGGTGCGCTGCGATTCGACGCAGTTCCTGGAAGTCTACGTGAACGCACCGCTGGCCATTTGCGAGCAGCGCGACGGGAAGGGAATGTACCGCAAGGCCCGCGCCGGCCAACTCCCCGGCTTCACCGGCGTCGCCGATCCCTACGAACCCCCGCTTGATCCCGAGGTCGAGTGCCGGACCGATCTCGAAACCGTCGAGGAGAGCGTCGCAAAGATCATGACAGCAATCGACGCCGCTTTTGGCGAGCTGCGCTCGGCGGCATCTTCGAAGGTGTGAGCCGATCCCGTTACGTGTTCCGCAGAGCCACGGTCGGCTCCACGCGCGTCGCGCGCCGAACCGGCACGAAGCTGGCGGTCAGCACCACTGCGCACAGCACCGCGAGGACTCCCAGGAACGTCGTCACGTTGAACGCTCCGGCGCCGTAGGTATAGTCCGGAACATCGGGATATCTCATGAGCGAAGAGAGCAGCGTCGAAAGCCCCAAAGCGCCGAGGAGCCCGATGCCCGCGCCCCACGCCACAGCCCGAAGACCTTGCGTCATCACCATGCCGATCACGTCGCTGTGACGCGCCCCGAGGGCGATGCGAATCCCGATCTCGCGCGTACGCAGCGCCACCAGGTAGGAAACCATCCCGAAGATTCCGATCGCGGCCGAGAGAAGCGCGACCAACCCGAGGATCGATGCAACCACCGCCGGACCCTCCGCAAACAGCCGCTGTATCTGTACCGGACCCTGCTCCAAAGTCACCAGCGTCGATGCCGACGGGAGATTGGGACGAAGTTCGGCGAGACGTGCGATGGTCCTTTTCATCGCCGCTTCCGGAGCGATGCGGGCGCGGACTAACAGCGGGCTGCCCGGGAGAATCGCCTTCGGAAAGTAGATAAATGGAGAATCCAATTTCGACAAATAGGTGCTCCGTACACTCTTCACCACACCGATGACGGTATACGTGAATAGCTTCGATGATAGTGGACCTCGCTCGCCTTTGAGCCACCCGCTGGCCGAGACCCGTTGTCCCAGCGGATCCATTCCCGGCCAGAACGCGCGCGCCGCGGACTCGCTCACGATCGCGACCGCGGCGTTACCCTCGGTTTCCGCCGGAGTGAATGTGCGACCGGCCAGCAGCGGGATTCCCAGAGTTTCGAAGTAATGCTCGGACACAGCGTTGAACAGGCAGGCGACGCTTCTGTGTTCCGCGTTCTCAAACGGGCCCGACCCATGGCCGAGAAAAGGCGCACGATCCGCCTGCGCGACCGCAACAACCTCCGGCAGATCCGCAACGCGAGCCGCGACCTCGCGGATCAGCGCCGTTTGCGCGGTATTCGTGGAGGCAAGCATGTGCGTGCTGATCCCCAACCAGAAAATGTGCTTCGAGTCGAATTGAGTGTCCACGTCCTGCGAGCGCCAGGCTCCGCGAAAGAGCACCCCCGCTCCGGCGAGGAGAATGAGGCAAGCGGCCACTTGCGAGGTGAGCAGGATATTGCGGCTGCTCCAGAAGCCGCGGCGCGAGTCGATGGCCCCCTCCTGCTTCAGCACGCCATTAATATCGGTTCGTGAGGCCCGGATCGCAGGCCACACACCCACGAGGACTCCGGTCAGCACGGACAATGCCGCGCTATAGGCGAAGATGCGCCAGTCCGGGGATACATCCAACGAGACCGCCAGCTCGCCGGAGATTCGCTGCAAGATTCCGAAGATCGAGACCCGAATCCAATCCGCCGACCACATGGAAAGAACGACGCCGAGCGCCCCGCCCGCGACGCCAAGCACGAGACTCTCCATGCACAGCTGGCGGATTAGCTGGAGCCGTCCGGCACCGAGAGCTTTCCGTACAGCGAATTCACGTTCCCGCGCCATGCCGCGCGCGATCAGCAGGTTGACCACGTTCACGCAGCCGATCAGCAGGATCAGCCCCACCGCCGCCATCAAGACGCGGGTGAGGACGGTGAACACTTCGAACTCTCCCGAATCCGGTTGGAAAAACGCCGCGGGCCGAGCGGACAGACTGGTTCTTTTCCCGTCAGTAGACAAGGGCCAGCCGGCCGCGAGCGTATCCAGCTCCGCCGAAGCTCTCTCCACGGAGACGCCCGGGTTGCGCCGCGCCAGGATCTGCCATTGCCGCACGGCCGGATCGTGGAGCCAATCGACGTTTGACAACAGCAACGGCTGCGCGGAGAGCGGCAGCCAGATATCCGGCGCCTGGGGAGGCAAGCCGGTACCAGCGAAGCTCTCCGGAGCTACGCCCAGAATCGTGAAGGCCGCGCCCTGGATCGTCATGGGTCTGCCCAGGACGGAAGGATCTCCCAGAAGGCGCGCTTCCCAGAGAGCGTGGCTGACGACCACTCCGCGCTGGTCCTCGTGAAGCGTTTGCCCGAGCACGGTATTGACCCCGAGCGCCGGGAAGTAGTTTGCCGAAACGAATCTTGCGTGAACCAGTTCCCCATCTTCCGGTCTTCCTCCGGGCATCACCGCCAGAACACTTTCCGGCAGCGAAGTCGCCACCATCGACGCGAAGGAGCGGTTGGCGTCCCGAAGCTGCGTGTATTCGGAGTAGGAGAATTGGTCGAATGGATCGGCGGTCTGGGTTCCGGGACCGTTCAGCCGTCCGTAGACGCGGACGATCTCGCCGGGCGCGCGCACCGGCAGGGGCTTCCACACCACCGATTCGTAGAACGTGAATACAACCGTGTTGAGGGCGATTCCCAGTGCCAGGGTCAGAATGGCGACCAAGGCGAACCCTGGCGACTTAGCGAGCATTCTAAACGCGTAGCGGAGATCCATGAGGCTGATTCCTGCAACTGTAGCCCCTTTGTAAGTCAATGTTAAATCGGAGTGATGGTCTTCGCGCTCTGTCCGCTCCTGGGAATCGCGGAATCAATTGCGGATAAGATTTGATCGTGCGGCGGCTACGGCTTCCACAGGCGAACGCCGCCCTTGAACGCGTTTTCGTTATCGCCGAGCCGGGCGCCTTTGGGCAGGTGCTTCAGCAGCCGGGCGTTGCCGCCGCCGAGCACGACGTAGTCCGCCTCCAGGGCGCTCTTCAACTGCTCGGTCACGTCGAAGACATGCTTGCGCCACTTCTTTTTGCCCAGGCGCTTGAGGCCTGCCAGTCCGATGTAGTCTTCGTAGGTGCGGCCGCGCCGGTAGGGAAGATGCGCCAGCTCCATCGGCTCCAGCACGCCGTCGACGATCATCGCCGAGCCCAGCCCCGTGCCCAATCCGAGAAACAGCATGCGGCCGCCCTCGTAACTTCCGATGGCCTGCATGGCGGCGTCGTTGACGATCTTGACGGGACACTCAAACGCTTTCTTGAAATCGAAGCTCACCCAGCCGGGCCCCAGATTGTGCGGCTCGCTGAGCGGGCGCCCGTGCAGGACCGGGCCGGGGTAGCCAATCGAGATCGCGGAATATTTCCAATCGGCGGTCGTCTTGCGCACATCCGCGACCATCACCGCCGCGGTCATGCGCGGGCCGGAATCGATCTTGACGGGGGCTTTGTGCTGTTGATCCGCAATCTTGACGTGGGTTCCTCCCACGTCAATCACCAGAATGTTGGAGGGAGGACGAGCCATGACGATGCTCTAAACGAAACCGATGGCTCGCCCGCACACGGCCACACCGAACCACAAGCCCAGGGATACAAGCGCCATCAACCTTCCCCAGATCGGAATGTGTGCCTGCATGGAGCGCACTCGTGGGTATAGCGTGTATTGAAAGATGATCGCCAGAGACAGCAGGATCATCTTGGGGCCAAAGGCCGCGCTGTCGAACAGTTTGCGGGGTTCGGCGATGAAGAGAATCACTCCCGTGATCAGAATGATCACCACGCTGACGTTAACTAAGGAGTGGACCTGTTCCACGATCTGCGCCGGCGACCATCTGCGAATGGCGATGCCCAGCAGCCGCAGGTCGATCAGGAAGAGAGATCCAAGCAGCGCCGCGAGCGCCAGAATGTGAATCGTCTCAACAAGAGGAAAGACCCAGGTGGTGCCCTTGATGTAGAGGCTCATGCTGGTTCCATCCACCCAACTGAAGAACGGGAACCAGGACGGGAATTGCGCGAAAGCGAACTGGGCCGGCCCCTCCGGGTCCGCGCCTTGGGCGGCCCATCGGAACGCGTGAGTTAGCAGCAGTGGAATTAAGGCGAGCATTGCGGAACCTTCACAGATTATACGCGGTATATCGGCCGGCGAAAATTACAGCCGTCCACAGAGTCAGCGATAGCATGCCGGCCATGCGCGCTCGAAAGGGCGGCGGCGAAGCGGTGTCCCATTGCGCGGTAGTGCGGTCGATGGTGGAATGGAACACCAAGGCATTCAAGCCGGCCAGGATCAGCGCCACAACCTTAATCCGGAAATATCCGCTGTTGTAGCACTTCAGAGGCTCGGACCAGAACAGGAGAACGCCGGTGGTGACCATCAGAGTAAAGCCGAAAAACGTGAGCGGGAGGAAGCTCCACTTGACCTTGGAAACAGGCTCGCTTTTCCAGCGGACCCCGATCAGCCGGAAATCGTACATCATCACCGGCGCCATCATCAGCGCCATCCCCAGCAGATGCGATCCTTCCAGCACCGGCCAGAAGGTAGTGGACTCACGAATCGCCGTGCTGATGGAGCCATCTTGCAGCCACTGGCAGAATTCGAGAATGGACATGCATCGAGCCTTTCAGCGTGGACAGATTACCTGGAAAAATGGACCACGGTGGGTGTCGGCCGGAGAACCTGCCGAGTCACGAACTTTTAACTATGCCACACGGGGTTGCCACCGTCAAGGACGCGAGGCTCTAATGACGCGAGGCTCTAATTGACATTGATCAGTACAGCAGGTATGGTCGTGCACGTCGGGGAACAGGGTAGAACCGGCACAGGGGGCGAGTCCACGCCTCCGACGGTAACCACCAATGGCTGCCGGCCGGTGGGAGCGTTGGACGGAACCTGCACGTTGAGCTGGGTTACGCCTACCGACCATGCGGGAACCCCGTTAAATTGAACCTGCGCCGGTATCCCGCCAATCGTAACCGAGAGGGGGAGGCGCGCCTGCGGTGTATCGCCTACGGGCCCGGATCCGGTGGCGACGAACGGGCTGACGTCGCCTTCGCCGGTGATGTACATATCGAAGACGCCGCCTCGTTTCCCCGGATTCGTGTCCCCGCTCGCAACCAAGCCGGTGTTCGCGTCATAAGCAATACCGGGGTCGGATGCGTCGATGTATATGGGATAGGAGGTGACGGCGCCGTTGTTGTTCACCGCGAGGAGCGCGTCGCCCTGCGGAGTTTCGTAGGGAATCTGGATGTCCAACTGCCCAGGAGAGACGTAGTACAGGGGCGCGGGAATGCCGTTGACGGTGGCCGAAACGCCCTTCATCTGGAAGGGCAGGGGCAGCGTCGCAGCACTCTGCGCCGCAGGCGCGAGATTCGTGCCCTGGACAATCGTCAGCATACCTGCCACGGCCACCCCTGCGTAGGAGAAATTATTTCCTACCGCCGAGATACTGAGGCTCGAAGAACCTCCCACCGTGAACGTCACGGGCACCTGGACGAACTGCGGCAACGTGTTGATAGACTGGATCACCAGATTAGCTTGAAACACTCCCGGCCCGAGGCCTGCCGAAGCGGCGGCCACCGTTACGGTTCCGGACCCGGTACCCGAGAGTGGAAACACCACCAGCCAACTGGTGTGGGGATTTGCCGGGAACACCGTCGCGGTCCAGTTTTGGCCCGGCGGCAGATTCACCGTGAATGTCGTCTGCGCGGTTCCCGAGCCACCAGGAGCCAACGCAATCCCTGAATTCGGAACGCTGGTGCTGAGAGCTCCCGCGTTCGCTACGGGGCCCTGGAACTGCGCCGTCGCAGTCACCACGATGTTATTGCCATTGGTATCGACCCCGTCCAACTCATAGTCGAAGGTGGTCGGGACTCCATTCGGCTGCCAACATATTCCCGCCAGCAGGCTACCAAAGGGAGCCAGGCGCCAGGAACCAAACCAATCCGGAATGTACTGCGTGTAGTCATTGCCAGCCGCCAGGAAGCGCGTCAATTCCACTTCAAATCCGTTCAGCTCCTGCAAGTCCAACTGCTGAAAGAAAAATTGGTAGGGCGCGGGGCAACCTTGGACGCCGTTCGGTGTTTCGGCCACCGTGGAGGGCGCGCTGGCAAGCGACATGGCCGCCGAGATCTGTTTCGGCAGGAAGGGGACGGTGATCTGCTGGCTCCACTGCGCGCCGCTGGCGTCCTGGCCGCTGAAGCCGAACACTACGTTCCCCGGCGAGGTAAGGCTCGTGCGCAGATTGGAGGAAAGGGTTCCACGGGCCTGGATGCTGGAGCTTCCGAAAAACGATGCGATGCTGTTCGAGTAATCCTGCCCGGAGATCGTGAAACCGGTCAAGGTCGTCGCCACGCCCGCGGTCTCGGTGAGCCGCACTGTGTAGAAGTAGCTGTACCCTTGCGCATCGGGAGCCTGCTGGTAAACAGGGTCGGGGACTACGGAAGGCACCACGGCCGATCCGGTAGTGGCCTGAGAAACCGATAAGGTGAGCGAAGTAGACGCCGCGGTAAAGCTGCCGCTGCCTCCGTAGTATGCCGATATCGACTCGTTGCCCAGCGCTGCCGCGAACACGCTCCCGTAAACGGTGATGCTCGCGGTGGCGCTGCCGCCCGATCCGGACAGCGTGGCGGTGCCGAGAGAAGTCGTGTTCCAGTTAAACGAGACCGTGCCGGCCGGAGTGCCCGTGCCGGAAGTCGTCTTCACCGTTGCCGTCAGCACCGTTTTGCCATTGACAGAAATGCTGGACGGGTTCGCGGACAAAGTAATCGAATCCGACCCAAATGACTGGCCGCTCCACTCCGTGATCAGATTATTCACGTTCGCCGAGCCAAGCCCGGTCACCGTGTCATAGCCGACGCCGGTGGTGTAGCCCATCTGGCCGGTGCTGCAATTAGGCGTGCCGACTTTGCAGGGCACGATGTTATTGCCAACCGTGATGTCGTGAAAGATGTTGTTACCGGAAGTCGCCAGGCTATATAGCTTCGGATTGATGTTCCCCAGTCCGGCTCCCTGGGTTTGCACCTTGTTGGTGACCAGGTATTGATTCAAGATCGCAAGAATGCCGCCGAAAATCGGCGTAGAGATGGAGGTGCCGCCTTCGCCAAACGAGTTCGCGCCGGACACGTAGATAATGTAGCCGTCGTGATAATCGGCGGCCGCGAACGAAATGTCCGGCACGTCGCGAGCGCCGTCGTTGGGCACTCCCAGGCCGGTTTGCCAGGTTGGCTTGGGGTAAAGAATGCTGACGCCGCCTCCGGTAGACGCTAATCCACCGCCATTGGCGATGCTCTGGGTGGTATCGTTCCACGCCATCTCCGGAATGTACCCGAGCGCCGAAGCTCCAATGGAATTGTTCCCCGAGCTCCAGTAGGCGATGCCGGGGGTCTCGTTGAACTCAGTCCCGCCGACGGAGGTGATCTCCGGGATCGTGGAGGGCCACAGCGCCGCGAGACCATGCTGAGCCAGGGTGAGCTTCCCCGTGTCGCAAGTCGCCGCGCCCTGATCTCCCGACGCGCTTACCCACGTGATCCCTTCCGCATTCGCCTGCTGCGCGGACTGGCGCAGACTCGCCGCAAATGCACCATTCGAGGACACACCGGGTTCGCAACCGCCGTAGCTGGAACTGATCACAGGAGCCAAACTCTGGTCGACCGCATACTGTGCGGAGGTCCATACATCGCTGGAATAAACAAAAATGACACTTGCCAGATAGGCGATGCCGCCCGAGTATTCCAGATCCAGCGTGGCTTCGGGCAGATCGCCTGCGACGATTCCGGGCTCGGTGGACCCGGGCACGGGGATAAGCGACGGATTATTCGCGGGCAGACCGAACTCCTGACGGAAGGCCGCGATATCGCTAATGTTGACTTGGGTCTGCCCCACGACTACCAGCTTTTGCTGCGATCCGTTGAAGTTTTGCTGATACAACGGGTTGATGTTGTAAATCGTGGCGATATCGCCTGGGGAAAGAAAGTGGGTACCGTTTGAGTTGGTTTCGGGGATCGCCGTTTTGGCAAACAACGGCCGGGGCCGAAAGTCGTTGAGCCCCTGGATCGCCAGGATCAGCGGCTCCAGCGCCGATGGAATGGAGGGGTCTGCGACGTTGGCGAAGTGGTCCTCGCCATCCACCTGATAGCGATGCAGCTCGGTCCGGAAAGCCGTCTGCACCTGCCCGGCCGTGCCGTTGAACATCACATAGTTGCGGGCACGCGCCACATAGTCGACGCTGAATCCCTGGCTGACCAGCCAGGCCGAGATGCGGGCGATGTCGTTGGGGCTCAGGCCGAATCGCTCCCCGTACTGCTCCGGAGTGAGCCAGTTGTGATAGTCGGGTGAAGCCGGATCCTGCTGCGCGGCAAGAAGCTGGTCGAGGTCGGCCTGCTGTCTGGCGGTCAGTTTTGCAACCAACCTGACTCCTGCGATCTTTTGCGACGCGGGCAGGAGCCCCTGATCATACCGTGGCTGCGCCTTTGGGTCGGTGTTCCCTTTCAGGGTCACCATGGAGCGAGTGTCAATCGGCGCCAGCAGACGATCCGGTTGTGCGAAAACGGGCGCTGCGGCGGCCAAAAGCCCGCCGAGCAAAACAACGTGCCGCATGAGAAACATCCTCCAGAATTCCGGTTGCTAAGGGGAACCAAATAATAGCAACCCTTTCCGAGCGGTGTCAAACTGGCCGCGAGCACCCGAGGCGCGGGCACGCTCGCTGTCGCAAAAACGGAGACCTCAAGTTTAAGGGCAGCGGGTTACGTTGCGCGGCCGACGGCTTTTCAGTACAGTGTGGAAGTAGCACCCATGACAATCCAAGCGCGCACCGCCGCCGGCGGCATCCTGATTCTGACTGGACTGTTGGCTGGCTGCAGCCACAGCGCACCAAAGCCCGCTGAATCCGCCATGGGGGAAAAGGTGACGCTGGGGCCTTTGACCTATACCGTGATCGACAGTTCCTGGCACAGCCAATTGGGCGACACCTTCAGTATCCGTCCAGCCCAGCAGCGCTTTCTGATCCTCACGGTCTCTGTCACGAACGGTGGAGGAAGCGACGTTTCTATCCCGCTGCTCAACCTCGAGAATTCCGATGGGAAGGATTTTCTCGAGTCCGACAACGGCGAGCACGTCGACAACTGGTTCGGACTGCTCCGCAACATTAGCCCGGCGCAGACGCAGCAGGGGCGGATTCTCTTCGACGTGCCTCTGACCTCCTACAGACTGCGCCTCACCGACGGCGCCGGACCGGGCGAAGAGAAGTACGGCTGGGTGTCGATTCCTTTGCGAATGGACGTCGACACCGATGTGCCCACCCCGGCGCCCGGCGTCCCCGGGAAATAGGCGGCAAGCAGTGAAGCGCGCTTCCGCGCTCGCTTTATTTTTCGCGTGGGCTTTGTGCGGCGCTGTTTCCCCGGCGGCGAATCTGGCGGTGGAGCGCATCGCGCTGCACCAATTCGAGGATGGTCCACTGCTTGCTCCCTCCTACGAATTCCTGCCGGGCGAGACAGCCTATTTCAGTTGCCGCCTGAGCGGTTATCAGACCAAGATTCTGGACGACGACCGCCAGGACGCAAAACTCTCCTGGCGCATGGAGGTGCGCGATCCCGCCGGGGTTCTGCTGGAGGAGCCCGCGCAAGGCCGCATCGACGCGGAGCTCTTTCCGGAGGACACCAAGTGGCTTCCGAAGTTTCTCAAGAGCTTCGTGGTGCCGCAGTTTGCGATCTCGGGCGAATACCGGATCACGGTTCGGGTCCTCGATGAAATCGCGGGCGCCGAAGTGTCCGGCGAGCTGAAGTTTCGCGTGAAGGGGCACGCGCTGGACGCAAGCGGCGCTTTGACCGCACGCAACGTTGTCTTTCTGAGTAGAGAGGACGACACGTTGGGAACCCGCTCAGCGGTGTACCATCCGGGAGGCACCGCGTGGGTGCGCATGGACGTGAGCGGATACAAGTTCTCCGACGGCAACGGCGACAAAAACCGCTTCTCCATCTCTTTCGGAATGGCGCTCGAAAACGCCGAGGGCAAGCAATTGTTTTCGCAGCCCGACGCCGGGACCGAGACCGATGCGTCGTTCTATCCGCAGCGCTATTCCACCGGCACGCTGACGCTGAATCTGGGTAAGGACATGCCCGCGGGCGCCTACACTCTGGTAGTGACGATCCGCGACAAGATCGGCGATCAAACCTACGAGGTGCGGGCACCGTTTCGAGTGGAATAAGCCAGGCCGTCTAATTCGGTGATGGCCGCTCCACGTGGTCGATTACCAGAACTTCGATAGGGTCCTTTTGCGGGTCCAGCTTGAGTCCAAGCTGGTCTTGAACGGCGGTAAAGATGGACGGACAGCTCATCGCCTCCGGCTTAAGCTTGCGCTGTTCCTGAAAAGCGGCGAAACTGGCGGGACAACTCAAATCCGACGGCGGGTCTGAGTCGGGCGTCCACGTCAGTCTGAAATCGAAGGCGTCGCTGAAGTTGGTTTTATCCACTACGGGGCGATCGACCAGCCCCGAAAGTACCCGAATAAACGCCGGCATGGCCACGTTGGTCCCCTGAATCCAGCCCTTCAGCATGGAGGCGATGCCGCCGCTTCCACGCGGCCGGCCGTTGTCCTTCGCGACCGCGAGTTTTGTTCTACCCTTCGCCGGAATCAACGCGTACACCGGCAATTCTCTGGTCTCCATGTGGACCTTCAATTGAAACCGATCCGCCAGCAACGCCTTGGCCATCTCGCGGACCTGATCCTCGTTGGGCGTGCCTTCCGCCTTGGCCTCGATGTCGAATCGCGCAGTGTTCCAATCGACGATCCATTTGGGGGCGTTCACAATCTGGAAATCCCTCAGGCCGTACACTTGCTGAATCACGAAAATCAACTGCGCGTTGTGTACCTCAAACCGCCCGCCCGGCGGGAAGCGTGCATATCCGCCCAGCTCATTTGGGTCGCTGGGTTTAATCGATGCTACGTCAAACGCCGGTCCCTGCGCGAGCGCAACGGATGCAACGAGAGCGAAAAGATACGCGCGCATTCTCAAATAAGACGCTCCAATCCGTGTTTTCGTTGATTCTAGCGCCAGCGAAACAATTTCAGCGCCAGAGAAAAGCACACCACCAGCCAAACCGCCAGGATTCCCAACTGCGGAGCCAGATGGGCGAAAGACTCGCCCTGAAGCATGTTGGCTCGCAGGGCGTCGATCAGAGCCGTCAGCGGAAGTACGCGGATGATGGGCTGGACCGCGGCCGGAAAGCGTTGCGCCGAAAAGAACACTCCGGAGACCACCCACATCGGCATCATCACCAGGTTCGAGACGCCGGAGGCGGCCTCGATGGTCTGGAGCCTGGATGCGATCAACAGCCCGATCGCGCTAAACGAGAGCGATCCGAGAATGCAGAGCAGGGCCAGGCTCAGCAACGATCCGCGCAAGGGCACTTGAAATACCAGCGCGCCGAATCCGGCAACCAACCCGACCTCCACCACCAGGAGCCCCAACCGCGAGAGCAGGAAGGCGAGCAGATAATCATGCCGCGGCATGGGCGTCGCAATCAGGCGCTTCATCAGCTTCTTCCGCCGCGCGTCCACGATCGCGAACACCAATCCCCAGATGCCGCTGCCCATCAGGTTCATGCCCAGCAGACCCGGAAGCAGGAAGTCGATATACCTCGATCCAGGCTCGCGGATCAATCTTTCGGACGAAGCCACGGGATCTGCGCGGCCGGAAGCCCTCTGGATCGCGTCATCGGCCAGCATCCGCGCGGTGCGGGCGTCGGGATTGGTGTCGTCATAGTGATAGACAACCTGCCCGGCCGAGCCGCTAGCGGATGGAGCGGGTTCGATCAGCAACGCTATTTTTCCGGTGAGCAACGCCTCTTGGGCGTCGCCGTCAGCGGTGGAAAACTCGGTGACGTCCAGCAATTTCTCACTCGCCAGAGCGGCTCGGAGAGGAGCCGAGACGGCCCCGATCTTGAGCACCTCGGGAGGCCGGTTGCGGAAGGCCACGCCCAAGCCGGCGGCCAGAATGATCGGGAAGCCGAACACCCAGAACAGCGCCTCCGGCTCGCGCAGGAATTCGCGGAACCGCACCAGCGTCAACTGGACTAACGCATGATCCCGGCTATTCGTCACGCAAGTGCCGCCCCGTCAAAGTGACGAAGACGTCCTCCAAAGTCGCGGAATGCGTGCGCAGCTCGGTCAGTGCAACGCCCTGGCGTCCCAGTTCCCCGAGCAGGGCGGGCACGGCCCGGTGCAGCTCCGTGACCTGCATCATTACGCTCCCGTTTTCGCGGCGGACGTCGCGAATTCCGTCCATGCGGCTGAGCCCGGACATGTCGAGCGCATCGACGGCGCCGCCGGCCGAAAACTCCACGATGTGCTCGACGCCGATCGACGCAATCAATTCCCTGGGCGTGCCGAGCGCGATCACTTTGCCGTGATCCATGATGGCCACACGATCGCACAGCCGTTCGGCTTCGTCCATGTAATGTGTCGTGAGCAGAATGGTCCGCCCAGCGGCCTTGAACTGCTCGATCAAATCCCACAATTGCCGGCGAGCCTGCGGGTCCAGGCCTGTGGTGGGCTCATCCAGGAACAGAAACTCGGGATCCCCCACCAGCGCGCAGGCCAAGGCAAGCCGCTGCTTTTGCCCGCCGGAAAGGCCGCCGACGCGCGCATCCCGCTTTTCGGTAAGCTGCGCCTGCGCGATCACTTCCTCGGTAGTCGGTCCCTGATGATAGAAGCTGCGGAAGAGCCGGATGGTTTCGGTGACCGTGAGTTTCTCGGAGAGTTGTGTCTCCTGGAGCTGAATGCCGAGTTTTTGGCGCAGCGCGCCCGCATCGGAGCCCCAGCCCATGCCCAGCAGTGCCACCTCGCCTGCATCGGCCGTGGTCAATCCTTCGCAGATTTCGATGGTTGTGGTCTTACCCGCGCCATTCGGTCCCAGCAAGCCGAAACATTCGCCGCGCCGGACCTCCAGATCGAGCCCGTCCACGGCGACCACGTCACGGTATGTCTTCCGCAGATTGCGCAGGCGCAACGCGGGCCCCGAAGGCGTGAGGGACATACGCCTATGGTGGCACATCGCGCCCGAGGCATTCCCGCCGTAGTAGGATAACCAAAGTAGGATAACCAAGGGGACCTATGCTGAAGCCTCTACTCGCGATCGTTGGTTTGATCGTCATGACCGGGCCGGCTTACGCACAGCGCTATACCAGTCCACCAGCCAACGTCTCGGCAATCATCGGCGGGAAGAAGATTACGGTCGACTATTACGCGCCCTCCATGCACGAGCGTAAGGTGATGGGCGGCCTGGTGCCGTTCGGCGAGGTGTGGTGCACCGGTGCGAATTACGCAACGGCGATCACGTCGGATGCCGCTCTCCAGATGGGCAGTCTCAAGCTTCCTAAAGGCAGGTACAGTATCTGGACCATCCCCACCGAGAAGGAATGGACGCTGATCATCAACAAAGAAACGGGCCAATCTCATCTCAAGTACGATTCCTCGAAGGATTTCGGCCGCACCAAGATGAACCTGAAAGCGCTGGCGGCGCCCGTGGAGACATTCCGCATCGAGCTGCGCTCCGAGGGAGCCAATAAAGGAATCCTCGCGCTGATGTGGGAGCGGACCGAAGCCTCCATCCCGTTCACGGTCGTCCAGTAAGCAAAGGCAGTAAACAAATCAGTCAGGCACGAAAGGAACTCGACGTATGAATCGAAGAGATGCGGTCAAGCTGGCGGTCTCCGGGCTGGTTTTGCAGGTGGGCCAGGGAAGCGCTCGGGCGGCCGATTCGCCCGCCGCTTCCGGGTTCGACGTGCGAACATTCGGCGCCAAGGGCGACGGCAAGACGCTCGACACAGCCGCGATCAACAAGGCCATCGACGCCGCGGCGGCGGCCGGAGGCGGGACAGTGATCCTGCCCGCGGGGACCTACGCCAGCTACTCGATTCATCTGAAGAGCAAAGTTTCGCTCTACCTCGGTCCCGGCGCTACGATTCTGGCCGCCGACCCTCCTCCGCCAACTGGAACCGGCGGCTACGACCCGGCCGAGCCAATGGAGCTCGACAAGTATCAGGATTACGGCCATAGCCACTTTCACAACAGCCTGATTTGGGGCGAAGGTCTCGAGGATATCGGCATCCTCGGCCCCGGCATGATTTATGGCAAGGGGCTGTCGAAAGGGACCGGGCCGGGCCTGCGCGCCGAGGATCCGCACGTCGGCAACAAGGCCATCAGCCTCAAGAATTGCCGCAATGTGGTTCTGCGCGATTTCGCCATTCTCCAGGGCGGACATTTCGGCATCCTGGCCACGGGCGTCGACAACTTCACCATCGACAATCTGCGCATCGACACCAATCGCGACGGCATGGATATCGATTGCTGCCGCAATGTGCGCGTGTCCAATTGCAGCGTCAACTCGCCGTGGGACGACGCGATTTGTCTCAAAAGCTCCTTCGGCCTGGGCCGTGCGCGCTCCACCGATATGGTCACCATCACGAATTGCCTGGTGAGCGGAAGCTTCGCGCTGGGATCGCTGCTGGACGGAACCTTCAAGCCGCTGCCCACCGGCGAGCGCATCCCCCGCACCGGCCGCATCAAGTTCGGCACCGAATCGAACGGCGGCTTCAAGAACGTGACCATAACCAACTGCGTCTTCGACGGCTGCCAGGGACTGGCATTGGAGAGCGTAGACGGAGCCGTTTTCGAGGATGTCGCGATTTCCAATATCACGATGCGCGACATCATCAGCGCCCCCATCTTCATGCGCCTGGGCAGCCGGATGCGAGGCCCAGCGGGAGTGCCGGTGGGTGTGATGCGGCGGGTGGTGATCAGCAACATCGTGTGCTCAAACACGGCGGCGTATCTGGGGTCGATCATCAGCGGAATTCCGGGACACCCCATCGAGAACGTGAAGATCAGCGATGTCTACGTCCAGCACCAGGGCGGCGGGACCAAGGAGAACGCGGCCCTCGCGCCGGCCGAGAAAGAGGACGCCTATCCCGAGCCCGGCATGTTCGGGACCATGCCTTCGCACGGTTTCTATATTCGACACGCGAAAGGCATCGAGATCAGCAATATCCAGATCGAGACGGTGAAGCCGGACGCGCGGCCGGTGTTCGTGATGAACGACGTCGAGAACGTCGATCTGTTCCGCATCAAGGCCCCGCGCGTGCCCGATGTTCCCGCGTGCATCTTGAACAATGTGCGCAACTTCGCCGCCTCGGCCAGTAAGCCGCTGATGCCCGACACCCAGATCGACCGCGCAGATCAAAACAAGATCTAAAATGACGTCCAATCCATGGCGGATGGGGCGGCGGATGGGGCGGCGGATGGGGCGGTGGGTAGGGCGACTGGAAGACGCGAATTAGGGTCCCACGAGGCCCGCCCCTAGTCCAGGTGGTCCTTGACAATCGGATGTCATTTGGGTATCCTAACAATTCGTTAATCTTCGGTACGCCTGCGAAGTACTCTCCGGCCTACGATTCCCTGATAGTTTTTTCCTGGGGGTCGTGCCGACGCTGGAAAAATAGGAGAAGCATGAAGCAGCATTATTTTGTAGTCGTCCTAGCGCACTCTTTACACGGAAGGCTCCGGCGCATTCACATACCTCATAAAGCTCTGTATGTAGTTGTAGGATTGGCACTTTTTGGTTCAGTTTCGCTTTTTGGGATGGTTTCGAGTTATCTTCGCATGACCTGGAAGGTAGCCAACTACAATTCCCTTCGCGACCAGGTGGACACGCTCCGTACGAAGTACCAGGCGCTGCTCAAGGAGAACGATCAGAAGCAGGAGCAACTTGCTTCCTTGCAGGTGATGGCCAGCGAGGTGAGCGCCGCTCTGGGATTAAACCGGAGCCTGGCAGGTCCCGACGACATCGCCGAGGAAGGTCCATTGGTTCCGGGCTATAAGGAATCCATCGACGAGTACAACTTCTTGAAAACCGCCAGCATCTCCCGCCTGCGGCACGAAAATGCCCGGGCCTGGCAGAAGAACATCGTTCCCGACCTTTGGCCAGTCAACGGCCGTCTTTTGAGCCGGTTTGGCGAGCGGATGGACCCTTTTTCGGGCGAGGGCGAGGCGCATAACGAATTCCACAAGGGTGTGGATATTTCCGCGGTGATGGGTACGTCGGTGCATGCGGCGGCGGACGGAATCGTCGAATATGCCGCGAACGTCGGCGACGGTTACGGGAAGATGGTGGTCATCGACCATGGCAACGGATTGCAGACCCGTTACGCGCATCTATCGAAGTTTGAAGTGATTCCGGGGCAAGAGATTCGCCGCGGCGAGATTCTGGGTTTCTCGGGAAATACGGGACGAGTCACCTCGCCGCATCTGCATTATGAGGTGCGCCGGGGCGGAGTCGCGGTTAACCCCTATCAGTTTCTGACGCACTCGCCGGTGCTGCAACAGATCCAGCCGGATCTTCCTTTCTAGATTTAAACTTCGCTACCATCGAAAGCATGAAGCGCACGCGGCGCTGGTTCTTGTCTGCCGCTCCAGCCGCCCTGGCTGGCCTGACTGGCAAAGCTAACGCCGACAAAACCAAGCCGGTTCCTTCCGCATATTTCCGGTACAAGGACCCCTCCACGGAATTTCCGGTTCTGCGCTTGACCGACCCTGCGTTTACCAGCCTGCTGCCGGCGCATTACGGGCGAGCGGTCTCGCGCAAGAGCACCTTTCTGCTATTCGCGTCCGATGTAACCGGCCAGATGGAAGCGTTCCGCATGGAGTCGAAGACCGGGGCTTCCCGCCAGCTTACTGAACAGGAAGGTCTGGACCCTGCCTCCCTCACCCTCACCGCCGATGAGCGTAGTTTCTGCTGCCTGGCCGCCGGGAAGTTGTTGATGGTGAACCTGGGGAGCGGGAAGATCCGGGAGGTCTACCGGATCCCGGAAGGCTTCGAAGCGGGTTCGGGTATGAGTCTGGCCGAGGACGGGTTGTATTCGGCCCTTATCGAGAAGAAGGGGGCCAGTCACCGGCTGCGGTTGATCCGCTTGGCCGACGGGACGGCGACGACGTTGGCGCAGGCAGATGAGGAAATGCGCGACCCTATTGTTCGCCCGCGCCGGGCCTCGGTTCTGTATTCCAGGGAGGGCGGCTTGTGGCTGGCCAACTACGACGGGCAACAAAACTATCGCCTCCGTGTGGCGGAGGGAGAAACCGGACCGGCGAATTGGAGTCCGGACGGCCGCAGCGTCCTGTATTTGAACTACCCCGCTGATCGTCGGCGGCTCCACAATATCCGCGAATTCGTCCCGGATACGAACGAGGATTCGGTGATCGGCGATACCACCCAGTTCGTGGCGTTCGAGCGGAATGGCGACGCGAGCGTCTTTACGGGCGCCAGCGGCAGCAAGGCCTCGCCGCATGTGCTGCTGCTGGTGCGGGCGGTTAAGCGCGAGCTAACGCTGTGTGAGCATCGAGCCAGCGATCCTCGCATGGTCTCGCCCATCTTCTCGCCCAACAGCCAGAACGTTTTCTTCGTCAGCGATCAGCACGGCAAGCCGGCGATTTATTCCATGGCCGTGGAGAAGTTCGTGTCCGCGACCGATAGTACTCAGTGAGCCGTAGTTTACTGTAAAGGAGATAGCAGCCCATGAGGTTTGTCATGGCCGGTCTGATGCTGGTGCTGGCGGCCGCGCCGGTGGCGGAGCCCAAGAGCTCAAAGTCGGCGTGCATAGACCGTTTACAGGGTCAATATAAGGCCTGCCTGAAACGCACCACCATCAAGAAGGGCCGCTCTCAATGCAAGGTGGAGCGGAACACCGCCCAGAAGACGTGCCGGTAAGTTACTTGCTGGGGCGCGGTAAATTGACCGGTAAATTGACCGGGAGATCTTCCGGTCCGTGAATTTCCTGGCCCAGGACGAACAGGCGATCGACCGCGTTCTTGGAATGGGTCGAGGACTGGTCGAATCGGAAGAGCGCGATGCGAAAAGAGCTGACGGCGCGGTGGAATGCGGAGCTTGATGCGCCGGAACTATGGAGTACCTGGAGGAGCGCCTCGGTGAGCGGCTTGATGTTCTCCGCGGTCACGCGCCTGGCAAACAGCGTCTGCACCAGCTCATCCGCAAAATCGGAAACGCTTTTCCGGGTGGGTTGCGCATCCTTGTCGGCCAGCGCCAGGATGTCATCCGTGACTTGCTGAGCGACGGCGCTGCGTGAAACAATCGGGCTCGACAGAGCCATCAGGTCCGAATTGAGTTTGTCTGTGGACTGCGCGCACAAGCCCGCAGTCGCCAGCAGAAAGCAGCACAACGCGCTCTTCATCGTGTTCCGAGATCCTCCGGTCCATGAACTTCCTGGCCCAGGACGAACAGGCGATCCCCTGCGTTCTTAGACAGCGGCGTCAACGAGCTGAGCGCCACGCGAAAACGGTCGATGGCTGCGTGGAAGCGTGAACTGGTCACGCCAGAGCTTTGGAGCACATCGAGGATTGCCTTGGTGACGGGCGTGATTTGCTCCGCCGTAAGTTGCTTACCCGCCACGGCCTTGGTCAGCTCATCCGCAAAATCGAGAACCTTCTCACGGGAGGGCGGCGCGTCCTTGTCGGCCAGCGCCAGGATGTCATTCGTGACTTGCTGAGCCACGGCGCTGCGTGACACTGCCGGATTTGCCAGGCTCATCAAATCCGAATCGAGTTTGCTGGTGGACTGGGCGCACAAACTCGCGGCGAACACCAACACGCAGCAAGTTGCACCCTTCATGGCCGAATTGTACCTCTTTTAAGGATCGCGCGAAACGGGAGCGGCGCCGCTCCCTTTGCGCTTTCGAGTATGCTAGAGAATCATGGCTAGCCGCAGCGTCAATAAAGTGATTTTGATCGGACATCTCGGCCGCGACGCCGAGACCGCCTACACCGCGTCGCAGACCGCGGTCACCAAGTTTTCAGTGGCCACCAACCGCCGCTGGAAGGATCAGCA
>Ga0070733_10001149_pt1 | contig 20113 bp, 16 predicted proteins | sample Coa_R1_9_FD_66450 | JGI IMG/M metagenome (GOLD analysis project Ga0070733, IMG submission 66450) | Surface soil microbial communities from Centralia Pennsylvania, which are recovering from an underground coalmine fire - Coalmine... | ecosystem: Environmental > Terrestrial > Soil > Unclassified ... | reverse complement strand
CAGTTAACGCGCCACCTGCGACGGGATGACTCCCTGAACGCCGTACCAATCGTGGCGTTCACAGCTTCCGCCATCAAGGGAGATGAGGAGATCGCCCGCGCCTCCGGATGCGATGGCTATGTCACCAAACCCATCGACACGCGTACCCTTGGCAATCTGGTTCGCGAATTTCTGAACCAGGACCAACCGGCACGCAGTTACACCTCCCAACCCGGCCTCACTCGCCCGCGATTTCGACTCTGCTCAGGTAATCTTCAAGCTCGTGGTACAGATGATTGAGTTTCGGGGTGTCCTGGTCAGCCGCTGCGCGCTCGATCGCAGTACCAAGTCTGGTCAGATCGGAAAAACCGTAAGGGCAGCCGGTTGCTTTCATCTGGTGTCCAGAGATTCGCACACGCTCATAGTCGCTTGCGTTTAAGGCCGCGTTTAGCGCGGACAGATCCTTTCGGCTGTCATCGAGATATTCGGACACCAAAGTCCTGGGAAGCTCCGGCGGTGGCTGCACCACAATCCTTAACGACTTTTCGGACCGGACAAGGGGCGGGATCGTCGGCATAAGATGAACCTTTGACAAACGCTTGGTTTTACCGGGTAACCAGCCGGCTCATCTTGATCCGCGAATCTCGTGCGGAATGCTCCATTACCTCGGCCAGCTCCGCCCGGCGCATGACCGGGATATAGCCTGAGATCACCCTGCTTAAATCGCATACACCGATGGCCGCCAGGCTCTCGGCCTCAAACACGACCAGTGGAATGTGAGCGTGCTGAGCGGCCGCGCACAGGTCCGGCGCCGGCGGAATCGAACCGAAAATGGGAATGGAAAGCGCGGCTTCAATGTCGGGCATCGGCAGCGGCGACACAAGACCGGCGCGATTCACAATCACCGCGCCCATCACCACAGCCGCCGCATTCCAGTGATCCATGGCGTCCAGGATCTGCTTCGCCGCTTGCAGACAGATCGGATCGCGCTCCACCACCAGTCCCAGAAGGCCCGCTTCTTCAATCACCGTCCGGTTGGTTTCCGATAGTGAAACGGGTAGATCAACCACCACGTAGTCTGCAAACCTGCTTAGTATCTCGAGGACCACTCTTGCGTCTTCGGGCCGGATGGTTTGGAGATTGTTCACGTCGCGCGGACCAAACAGTATTTCGAGCCCAGGCGCATCTTTACAGGGCCACAGGCAGGCTTCGACTTCTTTCTCGCTGATCGCGACCTGAGCCTTTTTCAAGAAGTGGCTGATATTCTGACTGGAGCGATGCGGCTGGCAATAGTGCGGCAGCGTTCCCAGGATGGGGTGAAGTTCCGCCAGAATCACGCTGTGGTGTTGCGCCAGCGCAGTCGCCACGTTTAAGGCCACCGTGGTGGTGCCCGCTCCGCCTTTGGCTCCCATGAAGGCCAGCACCCTTCCGCGCTTGGCGGAACGCGGCGCGGTGCGGCCGGATTCAAGTAGAGGGTTAAGTTTCCCAACCGTCGAGCTCAGAACCCTGAGGAGATCTATGTCGTAAGCCTCCCGGATCAGGTAGTCCGCCGCTCCTTTCTGCATCGCTCTCTCCGCCAAGTTCTGATCCGCGGCATCGCATACCACCACAATCGGAACTTTCTCAGCTCCGGCGTGCAGCCGGAGGAAGGCGTCCCACCGATCGCTCTCGGAACTTCCTGCGGGTCCAAGACGCATGAGCACGATGTCCACACCACCTCCCGCAATACGTGCCAGGGCAGTCGATACATCGTCCACCCATTGCAACCGATAGCGATCCGTTTGATCGGCCAAGGCCTCCCGAATCGGATCGATTGCGGAGGACGTTTCGTCGACGAGGAGAACGAACGTATTCTTATCCATGGGAGCCGCTCAAGTCCGGGAAGCTGCCGAGGCTCCAGCGTCCTCGGTGAGTTTTCGGAAACGCTCCGCCAGCGAAATAAGGGAGGTGAGCGTTCCTTTTCGGGCTTCTTGGGGGAGTCCGCTCAGTTTTCGCGCCAGTCCGGCAATCGCCTGCCGTATATGGCTGTTCTTGCCGGACAGCCTTTTCTGAACGCCGGCGCTGTGCAGTTCCTTGCTGTCATTCGGTAGGGTGGCATAAGTCGGAACGCCGAACATGTTGTTCAGCTCGCCTCGAGACCACGGTTGTGTCTCTCCCACGTGATTTACGATCAGCCGAATCCGATCCGATTCGATGGCTTCCGAGTGCAGCGCCTCGATGATACGCTTGGCACTGTAAAGCGAGGGAATCGCGGTGGTGGTCACCACAAACACATCGCTCACCGCAGCCACTAAAGCTAAAGAGTCCTGGTTCAGGCGTCCCAGGTCCAGCACGCTCCAGTGGTACAGCGGCTGAGTGAAGGCCAGCACGTCGCGGAGACTCGTCGTCTCCGGCCGGGGATCGCCGGGGAGGCCAGCCGAGGAAATGACGTGAAGACCATCGGGCGCCTCCGCCACGATTGCTTCCCAACAATTGACGTCCAAACGCTGACTGTTGCTGATAGCGTCCAGAATCGAATATTTACCTTCGATTCCGGTGAGGAATCCGACGTTGCCTCCGTCCGAATCCAAGTCCGCCAGCAGCACTTTTTGACCGGTCTGCTGCCGCAGCTCCGAGGCCAGATTGCACGCAATCGTTGTGACTCCGACGCCCCCCTTTGCTCCAATGACCCCAATGACACGGTTCGGAATGGAGGGGGCTTGCTCCGAGTGAGTCTGGGACTTGCGTCTGACGATGGCATACATTACCGCCCGTTTCAGCGTCTCTGCGTCGCAACTGCTTTTAAGCAGGTAATCCTCCGCTCCTTCCTGGATCATCTCGAGGGCCAGCGACTCACTCTCGGCGGAGCTCAGAATCAGGATTGGCGTTTTAGGAGCGCGTGCCCTGGTTTGGGCGTACGTCTCGAGCCCATTACAATCCGGAAGACCAAGATCGAGCAGGATCACATCCACACCGCCCTTGTCCAGGCGGCTCATGCCGGCCGACAGAGAATCCGTCCAATTCAACAGAAACCCGCTTTCCTCCGACGAACCGGAGAGCCAATGCTGCACCAGGTGTGCATACTGCGGGCTGTCCTCAATCAACAAGACGGTAAGCGTGCGTTTTTCCAAGTCGTCCCCCCCCTTTAGAAAGGCTCTTTAGAGCATGTGCCAATATCTCTCTTCGGCCAATGCACCGTGAACATTGAAGCTGCTTCTTACGTTTCGCGGGTTGGGGTCGAGCCGCTAAATCTTACCGGCCGAACCAACCGGATGGGGAACGGCCGCGGGCTTAATTACCGTGGGCTTAATCACGGGGGGTTTAATCACCGGGGGTTTAATCACCGGGGGTTTAATCAATGTCGCGTGCAACAACGATTCCAGATCGGACTTCATCCGATCCGGTGAGCACGGCAGGTCGGCAAAAAACGTGCTTCCCTTGCCCGGTATGCTGACCACGCCTACCTTACCCCCTTGTGCTTCGACCAGCCGCTTGGTGAGCGCTAGGCCCAAACCAGTGCCCTGAACCTGCTTCGACAGACCCCCATCCAGCTGGTGGAAATCCTGAAACAGCAGCCCGATATCCTCTTTTGCGATCCCAATTCCGCTGTCTTGCACTTCCAGCCGCAGCAAGGAATCCTCTCCAACCTGCGCCCGCACCGTGATCGTGCCGTCCGCGGGTGTGAATTTAAGGGCGTTAGAAAGAAAGTTCAGAAGAACTTGCTTCAATTTTTGAGGATCGAGAAATACTTCGATGGCCGACATCTGAACGTCACTGGTCAAAGCCACCTGGCGTTCCGCCGCCAGCACCCTGAGGCTGCCGATACTCTCTCGGATAAGGTCGGGCAGACAGACCGGCTCCGGGCGCATCGGCATCATGCCGGACTCCACCCGGGCTAGATCCAGAATGTCATTGATAAGACCGAGCAGGTGCTTCCCGTTGGCCAGGATGTCCTCCATGAAGTCGAGTTGCTCTATCGAAAGGACTCCGACCTTGCCATCCACCAGAAGCTCCGAGAACCCGATAACGGCGGTCAGGGGCGTGCGCAGTTCGTGGGACATGTTGGCAAGGAAGATGCTTTTCATGCGACTGGCCGCTTGTGCCTGGTGATACTGCTGTTCGAGCTCAACGTTTTTCTGCAGTAGGGCCTGTTCCATCGCCAATTTCTGACCGCGTAATTCCCCTTCTTCTAACGCCCGCTGCACCGCCGGTCCCAACCGGGCGATGCGGTCTTTGAGGAGGTAGTCGGCGGCGCCCTTCTTCATGCATTCGACGACCCTGTCTTCCCGGACGGCTCCCGTAAGAACGATGAAAGGGGTCACCAGGTCCATCTCGTGCAATATTTCCAGGGCGCGCAAGTCGTCGAATCCAGCCAGCGAATAGTCCGCGAGAATAACGTCCGGTTCCTCTTTGAGCCGGCCAATGAAATCCTCCTCCGTCTCAACGCGTTCGTAGCGGCCGTCGAAGCCAAAACGATCGAGCTCATGCGTGATCAATTCAAAATCGGCGATGTCGTTTTCGAGAATCAGGACGAACAGTGGATTCGGCATTTCGTTATCCCTGGACGGTCTTATCGGCGGACCCAGGTGCAATCGTAGCGGCCTCTCGGGAAATCGACGTCTCCGCGCATCAGACGACGAAGGCTCCGGGGGGCGGCGGCTCGTTTCTGACCAGCCAAAACACACCAATCTCCTGGATCGTATTACGGAATTCTTCGAAATCCACCGGTTTCTGGATAAACGCGCTGGCTCCCAGCCGGTAGCCTGCGATGAGGTCCTTCGTCTCCTTGGAAGAGGTCAGAATCACGATGGGGATAGCCCTCGTTCGTTCATCAGCTCTTAGAGCCTTGAGCACTTGCAGTCCATCCACCTTGGGAAGATTTAAGTCGAGCAGAATCACGCTGGGGCGATCGCATGGACTACGATCCTGATAAATTCCCCGGCAAAATAGATAGTCGAGCGCCTCCGCGCCGTCTTCGGCGACTGCAATGGAGGTCGCCAACCGGCCTTGTTTTAAGGCGTGAACGGTCAGTTCCACGTCAGACGGACTATCATCCACCAGCAGAATCTGGTTATTGCGATATGCCATGCTACATTACTCCGCGCTCTCCAACCCGGCAGCCGGCAAAGCATGCGCATCCGGTCTTCCAGAGAGCTTGCTCCTATAATCGGCTTGTTTTTCTTGCATTGGCGATAGGAGATTACTGTAGCCTTGCTTCCCCGGACTGCTTATCGCCCAAGCCCGCCGGGTGGTGCGAACCTTTCGAGACTGATTGTGAGCCAAATGTCCGTACCTGTGGGCGTACGTCGTAAGCGGTTTCGGAGAACTCACCGGGGCCTCGCCCACCATTAACTAGCGGCTTATGTTTTTCTGGATGCTCGAACCCCAGGTCGGTTGGCTGTTCGGCGCGGTTAAGGTCGTAACCGCGGTTGCCTCTGTCGCCGTGGCTACGGCCCTGTCCCCCCTGCTTCCGAGCAATGCGGTGTCCGAACAACGAACACTCGATTTGGAAGCCGCAAATGAGGTATTGCGGCAGGAGATCTCCAAACGCAAGGCGGCGGAGGAAGAGGTTCGAAGGCTCAATGGGGATTTGAAAGAGGTGGTTCGCATCCAGACATTGAAGATGGCCGAAATGAGTCAAGGAGCCGCGCTGGCCGAGGCCATTCTTAAAGATTCGAAGTATGCTGTCTGGACGCTCGATCTGAAGGCTTCCATCACCGGATGGAATTCCGCAGCCGAGCTTCTGTTCGGCTACCGGGCAGAGGAGGTCTTGGGCCGTCCTGCTTCCTTGCTGGCTCCGGCGGAATTAGCGACTGAATCGGCACAAGCGGTGGCCCGCATGCGACAGGGCGAGGATACTGCTTCCCACGATTCCGTGCGCATTCGCAAGACTGGCGAGTTAATCGACGTTTATCTGATGTTCTCTCCCATTCGAAATCAACACGGCGAACTGGAGGGCGCCTCGGTCCTGGCCAGCGACATCACCGAGCGCCGCCGCGCCCAAGACATGTTTCGGATCGCCGTCGAGTCTTCACCGAACGCCATGATCATGGTGAATGCCGAAGGGACGATGGTATTAGTGAACGCCCAGACCGAAAAATCGTTCGGATACAGGCGTGACGAATTAATAGGATCCAAGGTGGAGATGTTGCTTGCCGACAAGAGCCGGACGCCGCACTCCGCCTACCGTAGCGGTTATATGCGCGATCCGCACGATCGGGCCATGGACGTATTGCAAGACCTACATGGAATGCGAAAGGATGGCAGCGAGTTCCCTGTAGAGATAGGGTTGAATCCCATCAAAACCGACCGGGGAACTCTGGTGCTGAGCGCCATTATCGATATCACCCAGCGCAAGCAAGCAGACGAGGTAATCAAGCGGCTGAACCTGAATCTGGAACGCAGCGTGGCTGAACGCACCGTTGAGCTGACGGTGGCCAATGCCGAGCTGGAATCTTTTTCTTATTCGGTGGCGCATGATTTGCGGGCGCCGCTTCGTCAGATCGCGGGCTTCTCAAAAATCCTAATGGACGAAGGCGGGCCTGAAATCAGAGGCGATACCAGGAGATATCTGCAGAGAATACAGGATGGCGCTAAGCACATGGGAAACCTGGTGGACGACCTGCTTCTGCTGGCAAAAGTGACCCGCCAGACGCTGGCGCGGCGTCCGACAGTCCTGAACGAACTGATCAGCTCCGTGCTCGAAAATCTTCAACCGGATTGCGCGGGCCGGGAAATCCGCTGGGAAATAGATCCCCTGTGGACCGCGCGATGCGATCCGGCATTAGTAGCGCAAGTATTCGTGAATCTGCTCTCGAACGCCATTAAGTTCACCCGCCTCCGCGCGCAGGCGGTAATTCAGGTCGGACAAATCGAAATGAACGGGAAGCGGGTGATTTTCGTCCGGGATAATGGCGCCGGGTTTGATATGGCGTACGCCGACAAGCTGTTTGGCGTATTCCAACGTCTTCACAAGGCGACCGAATTCGAAGGCACGGGAATCGGCCTGGCGAATGTTCAGCGAATTGTTCACAAGCATGGCGGACGTATTTGGGCTGAGGCTGCGCTTGACCAGGGCGCAACGTTTTTCCTGACGCTGCCGGACGCGCCTTCGCCGGATGCACCCTTACCAAATTCGTGAAGCTGGCAAGAAAACTCTCACGGTCTTGCTCCCCCGGGCGATATGTGTTCACTATATGAGCGGAGATCCGGTTCTCATCGTCGACGACAATCCCGCAAGTCTAAAACTTTTGCGTGTCCTTCTGGCGGCGGAGCTCTATGAGGTTCGCACGGCAAACAGCAGCGAGGAAGCTTTGACTCTCCTCGATAACTTTCGTCCTCGCCTCATCTTGATGGATATTGAACTTCCTGGAATCGATGGCCTGGATCTGGCGCGCCGGTTGAAATCCAATCCCGCGACCCGTGACATCATCGTCGTGGCCATCACGGCCTATGCGATGGCGGGCGACGAGGAAAAAGCACTTCGCGCCGGTTGTAGCGGGTATGTCACCAAGCCGGTGGATACCCGGACGCTTCCGGCGACCGTGAAGCTGCATCTCGAATCCAAGCAGGCCGCGAGGCCCGCCTTCGAAGCCGGCGATTACCACGACTTGTTGGCCGAACTGCGCACCAGTTTTCTCATCGAGGGCGGGGAGGAAGGCGACGGATTGCTCCGCGGTTTAAAGCATGGCTTTGAAGCCGACTGTGTCCAGCGGATCGCGCATCGTTGGGCAGGCATTGCGGGAACGCTCGGTTTCGCCGAAATTGTCGGCAAGGCGCACGGGATCGCGGATTTCCTGGCTGAGCCGGGTAAGCTAAATGAGCAGGGTTCAGGGATCATCGCCCCGGGGGAGTGCGTAAGCCGCTTGCGATCGGAGCTTTTGAGCATTCTCCAAATGTTTTCCGAGGCGGTGCAAGGAAAGCGGGATACGCCCGACTTGCCACTGGCCGTCTGGCAGGTGCTGGCCCACAAGATGTTCGCGGTGATCGGTTTTGAACATCCAGAGGCGGCCCGCATCACCCGGGCCCTGGCCCACGCCCGGTCCCTCTCCCACGTGTTCACGGAGGTGCCTGATACCGGGGCCCTGCAACCCTTCCATGCCGTTGTCGTGAACGTATGCCGGGAACAAAGTGTTTCCTCGTGGGTCCACACCGGGGTATTTGCCGCCAGCGATAAGCCCATCCTGTTCATCGGATCGGCCGAGACCCTCCTCAGAAGAGAGCCCGGAATTCCAGAGCGCTCCTGCGATTTTCTGCTCGGGCCTTGGGATACCGATGAGCTGATCTTCAGGGCCTATCGGCTCTTTTCGTCGAATGCAGGGGGCGCCTCGGCTGCGCCGCCGACGCTCCATGCCGGGCCGGATTCGCCTCTCAATCTTGAACGGACCTTCAAGCCGATTCTCCAGCCGTGATTTGCTGGCATCCGCCGCGACGCAACTCGCGGCCCCGCGCTGGCTGATACAATTTCAGGAAGTGCAATCCAGGAAGATCAGCGCCCCCTTTGTCCTGTTTCTATCGGCGACTTTTTCCTTATATGCTCAGAATTCGACTCTCCGTGGCCTGGTGACCGACGAAACCGGCGCTGTCGTGCCGGCCGCAATTGTTACGTTGACAGGATCGGACGGTATCGAGAGAACGGCGGCCGCCGACGCGAGCGGCTCCTATGCGTTCCCGAGCGTTGCGCCGGGCGACTACACGCTCCGGGCCTCCGCGCCGCAGTTGGTTCAGCGGCAACCGCAAGCAGTTACGCTGCGGGGCGGCACGCAGGTCGTGAATCTGCGGCTGATGGTGGCCTCCACCGTGCAGCAGATCGTGGTCGAAGAGAACGCCGGGCCGGCAGTGAGCCTCGAGGCCGCTAACAATGCGACTGCCGTGGTGCTGCGCGGCGACGACCTCGCGGCCCTGTCCGACAATCAGGAGGATTTGCAGTCGGATCTGGAGGCGCTCGCCGGACCGTCGGCGGGTCCTAGCGGCGGCACCATCTACATTGATGGATTCAGCACCGGCGATATTCCTCCCAAGGAGTCGATTCGCGAGGTGCGTATCAACCAGAACCCGTTTTCGCCGGAGTTCGACAAGCTCGGCCTGGGCCGAATCGAGATCCTTACCAAACCGGGAGCCGACAAATACCACGCCGCACTGAATTACAATTTCGCGAACGATTTCTGGAACGCCCGCAATCCTTACTCGGCGGAAAAAGCTCCGCTGCTGCTGCATGAGTGGGAGAACAACCTGGGCGGGCCCATCAACAAGCGCGCATCCTTCACCCTGGACGCCAACCAGAACAACATCGACAACGGCTCCATCATTAACGCCGTGGTGCTCGATCCGCAGACCCTGGCGGAAAATCCCCTGCTCAGCGATTTCCGGACGATACAACGCCGCACGCGCATCAGTCCGCGCATCGACTATCAAGTGGACGACAACAACACCTTGACGTTCCGCTACGACATCACACGCGGCGATATTCAAGGCGCCGGGATCGGCGGCTTCAATCTGATCTCGAGCGGATATCATGTCCATTACTTGTCCCAAACCGCGCAGGTGATCGAGACCACGGTGCACGGAGCCGCCGTGAATGAGACCCGCTTCCAGTACCACCGCCATGCCACCCAGATCACGGGCAACACCGCGAGCCCCGCCCTTCAGGTGCTGGGGTCGTTCAGCGGCGGAGGCTCACAGTTCGGACAGTACTTCGATACCACCAACAACTTCGAATTGCAGAACAACACCACCGCCGTTCACGGCGCGCACACCTGGCGATTCGGGATGAAAGCGCGCGCGCTTACCGACGATAATATATCGCCTCAGAATTTCAATGGGACCTTCACCTTCGGCGGCGGCGACGCGCCTGTGCTCGATGCCAACAATCGGGTGGTGTTGGATTCCTCCGGACAGCCGGTGATCGAGCAGATCAATTCGATCGAACGTTATCGCCGCACGCTGCTGTTTCAGCAACAGGGGCTCTCCCCAGCGCAAATCGCCGGACTGGGCGGCGGCGCCGCGCAGTTCAGCGTCAGCACCGGCACACCCGGGCTCGGTGTCCGCCAGTACGACATTGGGGTGTTCGCGGGCGACGACTGGCGCTTGCGTCCCGGCCTCACACTGAATCTGGGTTTGCGCTACGAGGCCCAAACCAACGTGCATGATCCGCGCGATATCGCGCCGCGCGTGGGGTTCGCCTGGGCGCCCGGGGCCAGGGGTTCCAAGTCGCTGGCGAAAACCGTGGTGCGTGGCGGCTTCGGTATCTTTTACGATCGTTTCGCGGTCAATAACACGCTTACGGCTGAGCGCTACAACGGAATCGTCCAGCAGCAATACGTCTGCACCAATCCGGATTTCTTCCCGAATCTTCCGGCTCCCTCCGTGCTCGCTCAGTGCAGGCAGTTGATCCAGCAGATCGGTCCGGCGGTGCGGGCGCCGTACACCTTGCAAGCGGTGCTGACCGTGGAGCGTCAGTTACCGAAGGGCACCACGTTGGCGCTCACCTACGCCAATGCCCGCGCATTCCGGCTGCTCCGCTCCGCCGACATCAACGCGCCCTTTCTGGGAACCTATAATCCGGCGGTCGCCGATAGTGGTAGTTTTCCGCTGGGCCGCCCCGGACCCGTGTTCCAGATGGAGAGCAACGGCGCATACAAGCAGAATCAGTTTATCGCCAACGTCAATTCTAAGATGAGTCAGACCATCTCGCTGTTCGGTACTTACGTGTTCAATCGTTCCATGAGCAACACCGAAGGCGCCAATACTTTCCCGGCGAATCCATACAGCCTGGCGGGCGAATATGGCCCGGCCGGAAACGACGTGCATGATCGCGTGACGTTGGGCGGCTCCATCAACACCAAGTGGAATGTGCGTTTCAGCCCATTGATCACGCTTCAGACCGGCCAGCCGTTTGATATCACCACCGGGAGCGACCTCTATGGCACCACGTTATTCAACGCGCGGCCCGGAATCGGGGCCGATCCCAATAAACCGGGACTGGTTCAAACGGCATACGGCCTACTGGATCCCAACCCGTCGCCCGGGGAGACGCTGCTTTCACGCAACTACGGGCGGGGTCCCGGGCAGATAATGATGAACCTGCGGGTCGGCAAGACCTTCGGATTCGGGACCGAGCGCAAGTCCGCCACATCGGGAGGCATCTTCGCCGCGCCCAGCGAGCGCCGCTATAGCCTGATCGTCGCGTTGTCGGTTCGCAACATTTTGAACCACACCAATGCCGGTCCCATCATCGGCAACATCACCTCGCCGTTATTCGGAGGCGCGAATCAAATGGCCGGGGGCGTCAATGGCGAGGGCTTTTCGGAGAACGCCAACAACCGGCGGCTCGAGATGCAGACCCGCTTCACCTTTTAGGGCGCGCTACCCCGCCAACGCGGGTCGCCGCATGTGCCATTCGGTAGCCTGCTCGTATGCGTGGGCCAGCGCAAGGACTGCTGGCTCGCCCCAATGCGGGCCGGTGATCTGCAAGCCGATGGGCAGCCCGGAGCTGGTGAACCCGCACGGCACCGAGATCGCCGGCAGCCCGAAAATATCGAAGGGCTGGGTGTTGCGCAGCGAAAAGCCGACGCCGCCCGGCGGAGGAACTTCCGCGTTCGCGCTCTCCGCGATGGTGGCGGGCGAGACGGGAGTGGTCGGCGTGATCAGTAGATCGACGTTTACAAACACTTCACGCACCCGGCGACGCAGGCGGTCGAGCTCACGCCGGCCTTCGATATACGCCTCGGTGGTAATTTTTTTCCCCGACTCGACGCGCTCCCGAACCGAAGGCTGATAGAGCTCTGGTGTCTTGGTCACGTACGCCGCGTGGTAGGCCCACGCCTCGGCCGCGACCACCGGCAGAGTTCGATAGGGCGGCAGCTCAATGTCACGAACGCCCTCCGTCAGCTTGCGCAGCGCTTCAATCGCCTGATCCATCGCCGCTGTGATCTCCGGATCGATCTGCTCGAAAAACATTTTGCGAGGGACGCCCAAGCGCAGCGCGGAAATCTTCGCCCGCAAGGCCTGCGTGTAATCCCGCACGGGTGCATCCACGCTGGTGATCTCCTGCGGATCATAACCGGCGATCCCTTGCAGCAGTAGCGCCACATCGCCCACCGTGCGGCACATCGGTCCCACATGGTCGAGCGACCACGACAACGGAATCACGCCGCGCGGGCTCACCCGTCCGTAGGTCGGCTTCAGACCGGCGATGCCGCAATAGGCCGACGGTTGCCGGACGGAACCACCGGTGTCTGAGCCGAGCGCGCCAAAGCACAGCCCCGCGGCCACCGCTGCTGCCGATCCGCCCGACGACCCGCCCGCGATGCGGTCCAGTTTCCATGGATTATGCACTGCGCCGAAATAGCTCGGCACCGAAGTGGCCCCGTAGGCGAACTCGTGCATGTTGAGTTTCCCCAACAGCACCGCTCCGGCGGCGCGCAGCCGGCGCACCACCTCGGCGTCCTGCTCCGGAACGCGATCCTTAAACACTCCGCTCCCGGCCGTGGTCCGCACTCCCGCCGTATCGAACAGGTCCTTCAGTGCGACCGGCACGCCGTGCAGCGGCCCTCGCCACTTTCCTTTTTGGATCTCGGACTCTGCATCGCGAGCCTCCCCCAGAGCCTGCTCGGCCGTCACCGTGATGAACGCGTTCAGAGCGGGATTCAGCTTGGCGATGCGCGCCAGACACGCTTGCGTCAGCTCGATCGGGGACACGGCCTTGCGGCGCACCAACGCTGAAGCGTCCTTAAGATTGAGCTGCGTCACCTCGCCGGATTTGCCCTTCAGTACGACCCTTGACGCGGCGCAACCGGCCGCCGTTTTCAGAAGCTGCCGCCGGGTCATGATGACTCTCACTTCAGGCCGTAGCCCGCCGGCAACACCTTTTTCGGATCCATGCGCACCACCAGGTACACGATCTGATCGGTGGTGATCTCGCTGAACCAATGCGGCGTGTTGGGCGGGATGATCACCACGTCGCCGGGGCCGAGTTTGCGCGATACGCCGTTCATAACTGGCCCGCCGTTGGTGCTGGGGCCGTTGAGCACCGTTACGACTTGGTTATCGGCTGGTATCTCCTTCGCATTTTGAATTGTGCCCCCGGTCACCAGCGTTCCGTTGCCCGAGATCACGTGATAAACCTCGGTGATCTGGCTGTGCTCGACTCCGCCGCCAATGTCGCGGCCCGCCGTCTTGGCGCGGTGCACCACGCCGACGCCGACGTTGTAATCGCCATTGATGTTGACCACACGGATCTGCTGGTCGCTGACTGGCGCGGATATCGTCTTCTGGACCGTCGCCTCGATTTCCGCCTTGCTCACATCCACTGCCTTTCCGCGCGGCGTGTGTTGGGCCCTCGCCTGGCTGGCCATCAACAGCGCGAACAGCAATGTAATCGCACTAAACATGAATTTGCGCATCGTACTCTCCCTTCGGGCTCGTCGCGGGAGGTATTATACAAGATTCGAGCCTATTCCATGCTGTTCCGCGTCGTTACTAACGTCGTCACGGTCGCGATTTTGGCGTCGTTTGCGCTTCCGCGTTTCGTAGCCGGTCACGACATCCCCAACGATGTGACCATTCAGGCGTTCCTCAAGCCGGAAGGCCAGCGGCTGCGCCTGCTGGTTCGCGTGCCGATGAAGGCCATGCGCGACGTGGTTTTTCCGGAGCGGGGCGTGTTCCTCGATCTGGCGCGAATCGACCCCCTCCTGCACGACGCCGCCCAGATCTGGATCTCCGATTCGATCGAGTTGGACGAGGGCGACCGCCGCCTGCCCAAGCCGGCGATCGTAGCCACGCGCGTGTCGCTTGAGTCCGACAAGTCCTTCGCATCTTACGAGGACGCGCTGGCGCACGTGACCGGCTCACCGCTGCCCAACGAAACCAACGTGGTCTGGGACCAGACCATGCTCGATGTTTTGTTCGAGTATCCGATTCAGTCCGATCGCTCCTACTTTTCCATCCACCCTGGGTTTGAGCGGCTAGGCCTGCGCGTCGTCACCGCGCTGCGCTTTCTTCCTCCCGGCGGCGCAGTCCGCGCTTTCGAATTCACTGACGATCCCGGCCTGCTTCGGCTCGACCCGCGCTGGTATCAGGCGGCCGGGCGGTTCGTCCAGGGCGGATTCCTCCACATCCTGGATGGCACCGACCACTTGTTGTTCCTGTTTTGCCTGGTGATCCCCTTCCGGCGCATGCGCACGCTGATCCCCATCGTGACCGCGTTTACCGTGGCGCACTCCATCACCCTGATCGCCTCGGCGTACAATCTCGCACCCGATGCTTTGTGGTTCCCACCCCTGGTGGAGACGCTGATCGCAACTTCCATCGTCTACATGGCGCTTGAGAACATCGTCGGAGCGGGCACCGCGCACCGCCGCTGGATCATCACCTTCGGCTTCGGCCTGGTGCACGGATTCGGCTTCTCCTTCGCCCTCCGGCAGACGCTCCAGTTCGCTGGTTCGCACCTTCTGATGTCGCTGCTCTCTTTTAATGTGGGCATCGAGCTGGGGCAACTGCTGGTGCTCGCGTTAATGGTACCGGTGCTCGAAATCCTGTTCCGGTTCGTTGTCGCCGAACGCATGGGAACCATCATCCTCTCCGCGCTGGTCGCTCACACTGCCTGGCACTGGATGATCGACCGTGGCACTCAGTTGCGGCAGTTCCGCTTCGAGTGGCCCGATCTTAACGTCGCCGTGCTTGCGAGTACGCTGCGCTGGATGATGGTGATCGTGGCCCTCGCCGGCGCGGTCTGGCTGGTCCGCATGCTGCTCCGGGAGCGCGCGCGCCGCCTGCGCACCGGTTGACCCTACTCAAACACCTTCGCCGCGGGCACGATCTCGACGTCCTGCGGGCGCAAGCCCAGGTCCCATTTTGCGACGATTTTGTCCTCAGCCAAAATATCGGCCGGCTTGTCCGAGTTGTATTGAATCGCCGACGGACCGGCGCCGGTGATCTGCCTCTTCAGATCCTCCGCGTTGGCGGCCACGGCCACGATCTGCAACCGGTCGGCGCGCAGATGCTTGCGGATGGCCGCATTCACCTGTTCCCGCGTCAGCTTGGCCACCGCGTTCTTGATGTAGCCGTTATAATCCTGGATGCCGTAAACCAGGCTGTCGATCGCATAACCCAGCTCGGCGCTTTTGGTTTTGATGAGTACGTTGACATACTTGCCTAGGAATTCCTTGGTGCGCTCGAAATCGTCGGCGGGGATGCCTTCCTTGACCAGCTTGTCGAGCTCATACACGGCCAGCCGCAGGGTGAACGCAGCCGCCGGCGGCTCCGCCGGGCGAATCCAGATCTGGAAAATCTGGCTGCGCCTTACGAGGTTGGGCGAAGGGTCCATCAAGAACATCCCGCGCGGAAAATATTCGATGTAGGCGTAATCGCCGTAGTTAATGCCGCGGATCTCGCGGATGCGTTGGAACAGGCGGCCTCCGCTCATACGGTGCGGCCCGAAATACGACTGCATCAGCAGCAGCGCCGGGTAATCGGGATCGCCTCGCTTCACGTCCAGTGGAAAACCAATCGAGTACGCCACCGAGCGCGTGTTCTTCTCGACGATCAGCGCGCGCGTATGATCGATCGCCCGAGGCTTGACCTCCAGCGCAGGCGTCGAATCCTTCGCGGGCAACGCGTCGAAATCTTCCTTGATTCGCTCCAGAAACTCCGGCGGATAGCCGCCCGCCAAACCGATGATCAAGTGCGATTGGGTGTAATGCTGTTTGTAGAACTGCTTCAGGTCGTCGAGTGTCATCTTCTCGATGGCCGAAACCGCGCCCGTACTGTAGTGCCCGTAGGGCGTTCCACGATAGAGCACCGAGTAGAGCGCCTCTTTACCGAGTTCTTCGTCGTTATTGCCGCGGAGACCAATCCGCAGCGCGTTGGTCGCTTCGTCTTTAAGGCGCTTGAAATCGTCCTCGCGCCAGCCCGGTTCCAAAAGCATCGCGCGAAACAGCTTATAGTAGGCGTCCAGATTGTCCACATGCGTGGCACCGATGAAGGTGGTCATCTCCTGATCGGTCTGGGCCGCTACGGAACCGGCCATGGGAAACATTGCATCCACGATCTGTTTGTAGGTCAGGTCCTTGGTACCCCCGCCGGCAAGCATCGCGGCGGTCAGGTGCGCGAGGCCCGGCTTGTCCTCGGGATCGGCGGCGGCGCCGGTCGTGAACACCACGCGGAGTGTGACTACGGGCGATTTGCCGGGAAGTGTAACGGTTCTCATTTGCGCGAAGGCGATGGAAGCCAGCACAAGCCCGGCCAGCAGGCGCATCACTTGCCACCTCCCGCGGCCGGGCCGGTCAGCGTGACAATCGTCCGCCCGCTTTCAGCCAGGTACTTACGCGCCGCCGCGCGAATGTCCTCCGGAGTCAGTTGCGCGTACACGGCGAACAGCCGGTCGATGGTGTCGGGCGTACGCTTCAGAGCTACATAGCGCGCTACCGTCGCGGCCACCGTCTGGCTGTTGTCGAGCTGCATGGTGAACTGGTACCGCTCGCGGCTTTTGACGGCTTCGAGCTTGCCGGCGGCCACCAGCTCGCCCTGGAACCGCTTGACCGTATCGAGGATCTGATCCCGCACATACTGCACGTCCTCGGCGCGCTTCACTCGCGCGTCCACCTCAAACAGATTTGGATCAACCCGGCGGGCCATTTCACCGTCTAGCGTATCCACTTTCTGCTCGTTCACCACCAGCTTCTGGTAAAGGTCGGAGGTGCGCGAAAACGCCAGCGTCGCCAGCACGTCCAGCGCGGCCCAGTCCTTTTGAGTATCGGTAAACGCCGGCCCTTTATAGGCGACCGCGATCAGCGGCAGCGTGGACGAGGGCCACGCCACATGATTCTCGCGCGGGGCCAGTTGCGCGGGCTCAACCGGAATGTCGGGGTGATAACTTCCGCGCTTCCAATTGCCCCAGGATTGATCGACCAGCGCCCGCACGCGCTTGGGATCGACGTCGCCCGCCACCACGATGGTGGTGTACTCGGGCCGGTAGTAGCGGTCGAAGAAGCGCAGGCTGTAGTCATACTGGTTGGGCATGTCCTGCACGTCTTTCAAAAATCCCATGGTCGTGTGCTTGTAAGTGTGGCGGTCGAAAGCGGTGTCGTGCAGCACTTCGTCCAGCTTCTCCTCGGGGTTCGAGCTGTTCTTGTTGTATTCGCCCAGCACCGCTCCGGTTTCGGTCTTGAACAACTCGGGCGAGTATTTCAGGTGCTGGAAGCGGTCGGACTCCATGGCCAGAATTTGCGGCAGGTCTTCTTTCGAAAACGTCGTGTAGTACTGCGTGAGGTCGTCGGCGGTTGACGCGTTGGACGCCGCGCCCGCGCGCGACAGCACTTCCTGATATTTCTCGGGCGAATACTTTTCCGTGCCCCGGAACATCAGGTGCTCGAACAAGTGCGCGAAGCCCGTCTTCCCCGGCTCGACTTCATTGCGTGACCCGGTCTGGACCACGATATAGATCGAGACCAGGTTCGGCGAATCAGTCGGAATCGTCACCAGCCGCAGCCCGTTGGGCAGGTCCTCCTGCGTATGAGGGAACGGGAATGTCTTCTTAGGAGGATCGGCCGCGAACAAAACCGCGGCGGCAAACACGAAAAGCAACAGCCTCATACTCTCATTGTCCACCCGCGGCTACGGTAGATCAGGCCACGTATGGCCGCACGCAAGACGCGGTTAGGCGGAAGCCCGGCCTACAATAGGCAAGGAGCCCGTCAGTTAGGGTGCAGGGACCCCGTGTCCAATACCCTAGTACCCATAGAGCCTACGTGATTACGGTATAGTAACTTAGGCTTTAGCCTGATCCGCGGAATGGTCAGGCACGTGCGATGCTGGGCCTGGGGCCACTGTGTTCGAGCCCCCCCGCATATTAGGTAAGTAATATAATGTCCTTAGGGATCGTTATCAAGGGATCGGAAGGCGTCGTGCTTGCGGCGGACAGTCGTGTTACGCTGTTCAACCAACTGCCTCCGAATCCGGCTGCGGCCAACCAAGTAGTTTTGATTCCAGCCAACTTCGATAACGCAACGAAATTGCTCACGGTGGCTGGGCAAGATTTTGTTGGGGCCGTAACGTATGGCCTGGGAGCTTTAATGACCGGCGACGGGCCCCGAACGATGCACAGCTTCATCCCTGAATTCGAGAAGGACCTCCAGGATCAAAAAGTCGGAAGACTCTCGGTCTCTGAATTTGCCCAGCGCCTGAGTGATTTTTTTATGGATCGATGGAACACGCTGATCAACCGTCCGGCCAATCCCGGTGAGGACATCAATTTCCTTGTGGGGGGATTTGACTCTGACGCGGCATACGGAAGAGCATTCCAATTCCAAATTCCGAGGCTTCCAGACCCAATAGAGCAGAATGCCGGAGCGGGGCAATTCGGCATTACTTGGGGTGGTCAGCCAGAATTGGTGAACCGGATGCTGTTTGGTTATGACCTGGAACTCCCAGCGTTCATCCAGACGACCCTGAACTTGCAACCAGCGCAAGTAACACAATTAGGGAACCAGATGCAGCAAAGGTTCGCCGCCGGTATTCCATATCAATTCTTACCTTTGCAGGACTGTGTGAACCTGGCAGTATTCCTTATCGAGAGTACAGTTCGATTCCAGAAATTTTCAACAAACAGAGTTAGGGGTGTGGGAGGACCGGTTGAGGTAGCTACAGTGACGAGATCCGGCAAACTAACCCGCGTATTGGGAAAACAAGCCGTCCCCACTAACGAACCATAGGGAGGAGCATCATGAACACATTTTCACAGGGAAACGAAGCGTGGAAGCAAGTCACCAAGGACATGACGATTTACGCTTACAATCCAGGATTTAGAGCGGCGGAAGGAACGTTGCAAGTTCTGCCGGCAGATGGCTCAGAAGATGACTGGCCCTACACCCGCGCGAGACCGAGTCCTGGTTCAGCGCGTATTCTGAGGTCACTCGTTACTGCCCGCCCTCCTAGTCACCCGCGGGAAAAGTGAACTCTTATGTTCCTCGTTGATGCGGACATGACCTGTCTGCGTCAGGGAGACATTCTTGCCAGCATGTCTTTTCCAGTTCTGCGCGCCGGGAAGTTGTCGTACGTTGGCAAGATTGAACCTCCCGCGCCCGGTTCTGAGCCGGCGTTCGTGGCACTGCCCACTGAAGATCCAAGGGGACGACTGTTCTCAATCCAAACGCCGGTCCGCATCGTCTTCGCGGCTGTCATTTCGCAATGCTGCGACATCGCGCCTCGGCGCGGGGGCAAGATTGAAGGTCAACATACAATAGCGCTAGCGCGGTTGGTGCCATTGCCAGAAAAAGCCCGCGCCAACGAGGAATTGCTCCTGAGTCTGCGGGCAAACGCTAATCCATACGGCGTAGATGCAGCCTTTTTAGGGCTGTTCCATGTTCCAGCTCACGCTGCTCTTAACAATGAGGAATGGGCGATAGACTACAGTCAAGTATTCTGCGTTCCGGCTCCCGATCTCTCCGTCGTCGTTAAACGTAAACTTTTGCAGATGACTGACGAGTCACGCATAAAGTTCAAGCTGAAGCTATCTTTCTTTTATGGTCGATTGACTGACGAGGAAGTGGCTATGAACCATGAATGGGTACGAGAGGGGGCCTAGCTGACACTGGTCGCTTCAGCCATATCGTTCCTCTCAAGCGGCCTGACTTTCATTGTCCACCAGCGGGCCGGCGTGCTCGGCCCCTACCTGGCTGCCGCCCGGATATACGCGTCCACTTGCCGTTCCAGGATTTCGAGCGGCACGGTTCCGGTCCCGAGCACCGCGTTGTGAAATTGATAGAAGGAGAACTTGTCGCCCAGCGCCTTCTTGGCCTTGTCGCGGAGCTCCAGGATCTTCAGCTCGCCGATCATATACGAGCACGCCTGCCCCGGCCAGATCGCGTAGCGCTCCACCTCGCTCGCTTCGATCCCGTAATCGATCGCCTGCTGGCGCGTCCAGTGCTTCGAATGAATACCCGTATCGACCACCAGCCGGCGCGCCCGGAACAATTCCGAATCGAGCTGGCCCAGCAGACCCTCCGGATCATCTTTATACCAATCGGATTCAGCGGCGAGCCGCTCGGCGTACAGCCCCCAGCCCTCGACCAGCGCCGAAATCCCACCGAACGCGCCGATCTGCCGGAAGCGAGGCAGGTCCTTGTTCTCCACCTGCAACGCGATCTGAAAATGATGG
>Ga0070733_10001148_pt1 | contig 20115 bp, 11 predicted proteins | sample Coa_R1_9_FD_66450 | JGI IMG/M metagenome (GOLD analysis project Ga0070733, IMG submission 66450) | Surface soil microbial communities from Centralia Pennsylvania, which are recovering from an underground coalmine fire - Coalmine... | ecosystem: Environmental > Terrestrial > Soil > Unclassified ... | reverse complement strand
ACGGCCGAGGGCCAGAATCCGATGCCGCGGGCCAGCGTGAACTGGGAGTAGCCGCGCACCAGGAATTCCTCAAAGAAACCGACCAGAAGAAACTGGAGGGTCCAAAAAGCGGCGAAGCGCGCCAGCCGGGCCCCGTGCAGAACGATGTGGCCCAACTGGAAGGTATGTGCTGCGAGCAGCAGCAGGATGAGAAAGCTGACCGAAGCGAAGCCCCAGCTTGCTCCGGCAAAGAACGAGCGCGGGATGGACTTGCGCAAGGGGAAGCCGTAAGTTCCCCATGAGCGGCGCTCGATGGCGGCCAGGGCGAAGGATGGGACAAAGGCGGCGGTCAGGCTGGCGACTTCGACGAGCATGAAGGTCCACAATCCGCTGGCCCCGAAGTCATGACTGTATGCCGCCTCGACCAGGGGAGTCTTCAGCAGGTAGTAGGTCAGGAAATATGCGGCCAGTCCCCAACCAGGGCGCAAGCCATCCGGCGCCCAGATGAGCGACTGGGCGTAGGAGGGTTCCGATGCAGAGGAGAAATCGGGCGCACGGGACTGCTCTGGGGCAGGGGAAGGATCGAGTTGCGAACCGCCGGGAGGACCGAGACGCGGATTGGAATCAGGTTGGCTCATGAACTGTCACAAGAACCCTGCGACATGGTAAAACACTCGGCTCACCATTATGGGGCTGCTTTCTAAGGACGGCTTTCTGGGTTCATTCCGACTGATGGCGCTGACGCTGCTGCTGGCTTTCCTGGCCCAGGCAGCCTGGCTGGTTCATATCGAACTTGCCGGAAAGGACAGTTCCGCCTTTGGAGATGAGGAAGTTCGCATCACGAGCGGCTGGCAGCAGTGGCACGGGGAAGGTTTGGCGGGCGCTCCGTATCCGAATCCGCAGAGCGCAGGGGGAGCGGCGGTGTCGGAAGACGGGTTCGATGTGGAGCATTCTCCGCTGCTGGCGCTGGTGAGCGCGGCGCCGCTGCGGTTGCTGCCGGAGGGGCTGAGAAATTCCGTATTGGGGGAAAACTGGCGCTGGCTGGCGCGGCTTCCTTTCCTCGCCTGCGGACTGTTGCTCGGTGCATCGCTCTGGTATGTGGCGCGACGGCTCTGCGGAAACACCGGAGGATTGATCGCACTCACGCTCTATTGTTTTTCTCCGGCGCTGCTGCAGGCCAGCGCGTCGTGGCACTCGGAGCCGGACGTGGTGGCGGCGTGGGGGGCGTTTGGGACCGTATTCACGGCGATCGCCGTCGGGCATACGCTTTATGCTCCGCGAGAAGTGGTTCTGTGGAACTGGCGGCGGATTCTGCTGCTCGGAGTTGCCATGGCGATCGCAGTCGGAGCGCAATTCTCCATGGTGCTGGTCGTCCCGCTGGCGCTGGCGCTTCTGATGTATGTGGCGCCGGTGCGGCGCGGCGCGGGCGCGATCATATGGCTGGCGGCTTGCATGGCGGCGCTTACGCTACTGTTCGCGATCTATTTTTTTGACCGGCACGCGTTTTTTGAGAGCTTGCGGCGGGCCGAGTTCTGGGGAGCGGGCTGGCGCGGATTTGCGATTGCTGGCGTCTACAAGCAGGTCGCCGCGCAGCTGGGGCGAGCCTGTCCGGCGTTCGCGCTGGCTCTGCCGTTCACACTGGGCACATACCTGGCGTGGCCGCGAACGCGATACTTCGGCAATACGGCTTCGTTGCTGGTGGCGGTTCTGATGGTAGTGCTGGGGATTGCTCATCCGCATACCGGCGGCGCTGGATTCCTGCTGGCGGCCGCTCCGTTCCTGTTCATTTTTGTGGCGGGCGTGCTCGTGGATCTGATGGAAACGCGACGCCGCACTCTGGTCACCGCCGGAGTGGTCGGAATGCTCGCCGCTTATGTGATCTGGAGCGTGGCTTCGCTGCTTGGGGTTCCCCGCGGGTAGACAATACAGCGTCACGGAAAAGCTCTGTTAGACTCTGTGCATTCCAAGTGAGAGGGTTCGTGATGAACGGAAAGCGCGCGTGGATTCTTGTGGTCGGAACTGTGATTTGCACTCTGGCAGGCCTTGGCCTGAAGGCGCAGTCGGGAACGCCGCACGGCGGCGCGGGGATGCCCGCCGGGCAAGGCGGGGACAAGAAGGCAGAAGAGCAATTCAAGAACATTCAGGTCTTGAAGGGGGTTCCGGCCGAGCAGATTTTCCCGACGATGCAGTTCATTTCAGCGTCGCTTGGGGTGGAGTGCGAGTTCTGCCACGTGGAAGGCGCGTTTGAAAAGGACGACAAGAAGAACAAGCAGACGGCGCGCAAGATGATGGAGATGATGTTCGCCATCAACGCGGACAATTTTGACCGGCATCGCGAGGTGACTTGCTACACGTGCCATCGCGGCAGCGCCGACCCGGTGGGGATTCCTCCGGTAATGACCGCGGAGGAAGAGAACCGTCGCCCCGAGCCTCCGAAGCGAGAAGAGAAAGCGCCCTTGCCCTCGGCCGAACAGTTGCTGGATAAATATGTGCAGGCGTCGGGCGGCGCGGCGGCGATTGATAAGATCACCAGCCGGGTGATCAAAGGGACGATTGATTTCGGCGGAAAGTCGCTGCCCATTGATATTTATGCCAAGGATCCGGAGCAGCGGATTTCGTTCACGCGCATGCCGGAAGGAGACAACATCACGGCATTTAATGGTCGGGAGGGATGGCTAGTACCGCCAGGGCGTCCGCTGAGTGAAATGCACGGTAGCGATCTGGATGGCGCCGCGATTGACGCCGACCTGCATCTGGCCAATCATCTGAAGCTGATGTTCACGGAGATCAAGGTCGAAGGCACTGACCGAGTCGGCGAGCATGAGGCTTACCTGGTGGTGGGCCGGCGCGAGGGAAAGCCTCCGATTGAACTCTATTTTGACGAGCAGAGTGGGCTGCTGGTGCGGCTGGTGCGCTACGGAGAAACCGCGTTGGGCCGCATGCCCACGCAGATTGATTACGCCGATTATCGTGACAATGATGGAGTGAAGGTTCCCTACCGCTGGACGCTGGCGCGCCCGGGCGGGCGATTCACGATCCAGGCGAGCGAAGTGAAGCAGAATGTGCCGGTAGACGATACGAAATTCGTCAAGCCGGCAGTGCCGCCCAAGGGACCGGCCAAGTAGCAAGTCCGCTTTATCGCGAGAGTTGAATAACAAAAGCTGATAGGAACGATAAATAGATTCGATTTCCGCGGCGCCAAACTGGAAGGTACAGTGAGGCGTCTGTTTTCTTGAGGATCGGATCTTCATCTCCTTCGAACGGGGGCCTTGCGCAAGTGTCTATTCGGAAGATGCTCGTCACCGGGCTGGTGACAGGCCTGCTGATTGTGGCTCTTACTCCGCTCTTGTGCGCGCAGGGAGCTTCCGGCTCCACGGCGGACACGAGCACGCGTCTGGCAAAACTGGAGCAGGCGACCGCCGACGCGAAAAGCTCCGCTGACAATGCCTGGATGCTGACCAGCGCGGCGCTGGTTCTGATGATGACCGGGCCTGGGCTGGCGCTGTTTTATGGCGGCCTGGTGCGCAAGAAAAACGTGCTGGGCACGATGATGCAAAGTTTCGCGCTCATGGCGGTGATCACCGTAATGTGGGGACTGTTCAGTTACAGCCTGGCATTCGGCTCGGGAAACAGTTTTATTGGCGGATGGCAGAACCTGTTCCTGCATGGCGTGGGCGCGGCGCCGGACGCCGATTATGCGGCCACGATCCCGGCACAGACCTTCATGGTGTATCAGTTGATGTTTGCCATCATCACTCCGGGGCTGATCGCGGGAGCTTTCGCCGAACGCATGAAATTCAGCGCCATGCTGGTGTTTATGGTGCTGTGGTCAGTGATCGTCTATGACCCGATGGCGCACATGGTGTGGGGCAAGGGTGGGCTGCTGAATGCCTCGCTGGGCGGGCGCTTCCCGACGCTCGACTTCGCCGGCGGAACGGTCGTGCATGTGACTTCGGGAGTGTCGGCGCTGGTGTGCGCGCTGTATCTGGGCAAGCGCGTGGGGTATCCGAAAGAGCCGATGCCGCCGCACAGCGTGGTGCTGAGTTTTATTGGAGCGTGTCTGCTGTGGGTGGGATGGTTCGGATTCAACGCGGGCAGCGCGCTGGGAGCGGGGAGTCTGGCGACGAGCGCATTTGTCGCGACTCATTTTGCCGCGGCCGCAGCGGCGATTGGCTGGGCGGGGGCGGAATGGATTCGCAATGGCAAGCCCAGCGTGCTTGGCGGAATTTCAGGGGCGGTCGCGGGACTGGTTGCGATCACGCCGGCGGCCGGATTTGTGCAGCCGATGCCGGCGATCGCGATTGGACTGATCGCCGGAGTCTTCTGTTACTGGATGGTCGCCAAGGTCAAGGCGAAGTTTGGTTACGATGACTCGCTCGATGCGTTCGGCGTGCACGGCGCGGGAGGAACGCTGGGAGCGCTGCTGACGGGAGTGTTCGCGGTGAGCGCGGTTAATCCGATCTTCAAGGATGCGCAAGGCAACCCGACAGCTTCCGGGCTGCTGGAAGGCAACACACACCAGTTGCTCAACCAGGCCGTGGGCGTGGGGATCGCCTGGGTGCTGGCGATCGCAGGAACGCTAGTCATTTTGAAGGTTGTGGATGTGACGATTGGACTTCGAGTCTCAGAGGATGATGAAGTGCAGGGCCTCGACCTGTCGCAGCATGGTGAAGAGGGTTATTATTGGGAAGGATCGTAACCAAACTGCGTGAGACGCGCAAACTGAACTGGCGACTATGACGAAGCTCGAAGCCATCATACAAAACTCGAAGCTGGATGCGGTCAAAACAGCACTGCAGGAAATTGGCGTGGAAGGCATGACCGTCATCGAGGTCCGCGGACACGGGCGACAGAAAGGCCATACGGAAGTGTACCGGGGCCGCGAATACAGCGTGGACTTGATTCCCAAAACCAAGCTGGAAGTGGTTCTGGTGGATGCGATGGTGGACAAAGCGGTGCAGGCCATTCTCGCTTCTGCGCGCACGGGAAAGATCGGCGACGGCAAGATTTTTCTGTCCAAGGTGGATGAGGCCATCCGCATCCGCAATGACGAGCGAGGCGAAGGCGCGTTGTAACCCGGATCAACCACTCGCATGACGGGAGCGTCCTCCTTAACCGGCGAGCTGCGACTTCACCTCAGCGAAGAATCCGCCCATATTCAGAAGGAGTTCGAGACCACCGGAAACGGGCGCTCGGCTGTCTCCCGGCGAACCCATCTGGTGGAGCAGGTCCTGCTCAAGTTGTGGGAGCGGACCTTTCCCGACTCGCCTCCCGGCCTGGCATTAGTTGCAACCGGCGGCTTCGGCCGCGGCTGGCTGTTTCCCCACTCCGATATTGATTTGCTGTTTCTTTCTGCCGACCGCGAGGTTGAGCAGGCCTTGAAGGAATCCGTCCGCCAGATCTCGCAGGATCTGTGGGATCTGAAACTAAAGCTGAGCCCGGCGTCGCGTACGCTGAGCGAGTGCGACCGCTACGATTCCGCCAATACCGAGTTCACCATTTCCCTTCTCGACTGCCGCTATCTGGCAGGAGACCGCGAGTTGTTCGATCGGCTGTATGACAAAACGATTCCGAAGCTGGTGATGCGGGAATCGAAAGCACTGGTGCAGGGGCTGGCCGAGGTCACGCGCGAGCGTCACGCGAAATATGGGATGACGCTCTACCATCTCGAGCCCAACGTGAAGGATGCGCCCGGAGGGCTGCGCGATTGCAATGTGGCGAGCTGGCTGGCGCTGATTTCGGCCATGGACAAGCTGCACGAGTGGCCGGAAGGAAGTCCGCTGCGCGCGCCGGTGCGGCGGCAGATGGACGCGGCGCTCGACTTTTTGATGTCGGCGCGGTGCTTTCTCCACTTCCGCCACGCGCGGGACGACAACACGCTGAGCTGGGAAGCGCAGGATGCCGCGGCGGAGAAGAAGATCGGCGCGCCCGAAGCGGAATCGCTCTCGGCAGCGGACTGGATGCGGATTTATTTCAGTCACGCCCGCGCTGTACAGAGGACGGTGACCCAGCTTCTGGAGGAAATTCCGGAAGCCTGGTCGGCCGTGTACCGCCAGGTGCAGAGCTGGCGGTCGCGGCTCACGACCTCGGATTTTTCCGTGGTAGATGGTCTGATCTATCTACCGCAGTCGGCCGCGTTGCAGGATCCGGAGGCTCTGTTGCGCCTGTTTCATTTCATGGCGCGGCATGGACTTCGACTGAGCGCGACTACGGAACAGCGCGTGGAGCAGGCGCTTCCGGCTCTGGCGGCGACGCCGCCGCGGGGCGCCGAGCTGTGGCTTTATCTGCAGGAAACGCTGCTGCAGCCGAATGCGGCTGACGCGCTGCGGGCGATGCAGTCGCTGCGGCTGCTGGGGTTGCTGCTGCCGGAACTCAAAGTGATTGATTCGCTCGTGGTGCGGGATTTCTATCATCGCTTCACCGTGGATGAGCATTCGTTTATTGCGATCGAGAGCCTGCACCGGCTGAAGCAGTCGCAGTCGGAATGGGACAAGCGGTATGCCGCGCTGCTCGAGGAACTCGAGGATCCGGAATTGCTTTATCTCGCTCTTCTGCTGCATGACACGGGGAAGGGCGTGCAGGGCGGGAACCATGTGGAGGCGAGCCTGGAGATTGCAAACCGCGCCATGGACCGGCTGGACGTGGATCCGAGGGAGCGCGCCGAAGTGTTGTTCCTGATCGAAAATCATCTGGAGCTGTCGTCGACGCTGCGGCGCGACATTTTCGATCACGCGACGGTGGCGGCTTTTGCGGAGAAGATGGGAACGCCCGAGCGTCTGAAGATGATCTGCCTGCTTACTTATGCAGATATCAAGGCGGTGAATCCGGAAGCGCTCACGCCATGGAAAGCGGAAAATGTGTGGCAGCTTTACATTGCGGCCGAGAATTATCTGAACCGCAGCGCGGACCAGCGCCTGCATGCCGACGCCAACAGCGACAAACTGGCGCGGTTGCGATCGCTGGCGCCGGTTACAGGAAGCAGGTTCAAGGAGTTTCTGGAAGGATTTCCGCAAAGATACCTGCTCATGCACACGGCCGAGGAAGTGATGCAGCACTTGCGGATGGCGGACGGCCTCGGACTTGATCCAGCGCAAATTGAATTGAAGCGCGGACGGCACTGGTACGATCTCACGCTTGTAACTCAGGATCGCCCGGCCCTGTTTGCCACGCTGGCCGGCGTTCTGGCCGCGTGGGGCATGAACATCGTAAAAGCGAATGCATTTTCAAATCAGGCAGGCATCGTAGTGGACACGCTGCACTTCACCGATCGCTTCCGAACGCTGGAGTTGAATCTTTCGGAGTGGGCGCGTTTCAAGCAGAGCGTAACCCAGGTCTTACTGGGGAAGGCCGACCTGCAAAGGATGTTACGCGATCGCCAGCGCTCGGAGAAGGGTGCGCACGCAAAAGTGAAGGTCGAAACCAAGATTGATTTCGACGATACTTCCTCGGCCACGACCACGCTGCTGCAGGTGATTGCGCAGGATCGCCCGCGCCTGCTGCACCGGATTGCGTCGTGCCTGTCCGATCAGAAGTGCAACATCGAGATCGCGCTAATTGACACCGAGGGGCAGATGGCGATTGACACGTTTTATCTGACTTCGGCAGGAAAGAAGTTAAAGCCGGAATATTGCCGGCGAGTGGAGAAGGCTCTGATCGAGGAGTTGAAGGCGGAGTAGAAGTTGACGATGCGCGATGGCTCGAGACTTTCATTTGGCGACAGGCCGGGATGCGCCCAGCGCCGCGCCGACATCAGCTTCAAGTTTGCGAAGAGCCTCCTGCAGTTGGAGGAGACTGCCGGGCTGAAAGCTGATTTCCGGTTTCTTGAGATCGGAACTGACTGCCTGGCACAGGCTGTAGGCGGTACGGACGCGCTCACCGGCAAGAATGGTGAGCAAAGTGGCGGGATCCTGGCCAACTTCCTTCTGACCGATGTACTGCTGCACTCCCCATGCGGTGTTGCGCACGCGATTGACGGCGGCGCGCAGGTCCCGCAGCAGGTGTTCGTCGATCTCGCCGGTGAGGAGGAGCTTTTCCAGATTGCGGAATCGTTTGATCGCGTCCTTAAGCGAACTTCTGGTGTCAGCCTTGGTATTGGACGGACCGTTCGACACATCGCGGACCCGCAGACGCTTTTCTCTTGGATTCTCTGTCGCGCGAGCCGGCGATCTCACAGTCGTCTCCCCAGGCGGTTGACTTGCAAGCAGCATGCCAACTATCTGAGAACGAGCGCGAACTAATTTGTCGCGAGGCGTAGGTCATTCGCACCCACAGCTAAGAAGGTTGTAACAGGGTGGCAGCGGATAGATTAGCTGGTTCTGAGCTACTCCGAAAATTCACTTCCTTACTTTGCCGAAAACTTAAAGACGGTTTCCTGGCGGAAGGTCTCTCCCGGCCGCAAAATCGTGTTGGGAAAATTCGGGTGATTCGGTGAGTCCGGAAAGTGTTGCGTCTCAAGGCAGAAAGCGGAGCGGCGCTGATAGGCGTGCCCTTGTTTCCCGGTCACTGACCCGTCGAGAAAGTTAGCGGTGTAAAGCTGCACCGCGGGCTGGGTCGTGGAAACTTCGAGCGTGCGACCGCTGCCGGGTTCGTACGCGCGGGCGGCCAGCACGAGGCCGGTCTCAGCCTGTTGTCGGTTGATGACAAAGTTGTGGTCGTAGCCGTGGCCGAGCACAAGCTGCTCATAGTTATCGTCGATGCGCGCTCCGATCTTCGTCGAAGTGGTGAAGTCGAGCGGAGTCCCCTTGACCGAGCGTAGCTCTCCAGTCGGGATGAGATCTTTATCCACGGGAGTGAAGCGGTCGGCATTGATCATGACGTCGGTATTGAGCACATCGCCGCTGCCTTCGCCGGCGAGATTGAAGTAGCTGTGCTGCGTGAGATTGATCGGAGTCGCTTTGTCCGTGGTGGCTTCGTAATGGATCACGATCTCGTTTGACTCGGTCAGCGTGTAGGTCACGCGGACCTTGACATTGCCCGGCCAGCCGTCGTCCCCGTCCCTGCTGAGAAAGCTGAAAGCCACGCCCGTAACGCCTTTCAGCGGCTCGCCATCCCACACGACGCGATCGAAAGTGCGGGCGACCCCGCCGTGCAAAGTGTTGGGGCCGTTATTTTTCGGCAGCGTGTACGTCTTGCCGTCGAGGGTGAAGGTTCCATTGGCGATGCGATTGGCATAGCGGCCGATGATCGCGCCGAAATAGGGCAGGTTGGGCAGGTAACCCTCGAGCGTGTCGTGGCCGAGAACAACGTCGGCGAATTGACCTTTGCGATCAGGAACGCGGATGGAGACGATGATGCCGCCGTAATTCATGGCGCGAACTTCCATGCCGTGCGCGTTGGTGAGTGTGTACAGCATGACCGGCTTGCCATCGTGCGTGCCGAAGGGTTGCGTGCGGACTCCCGGCTTTGAATCCGATTGCGCGAAGGCGAAAGGCACGACAAAGATGAGCGCGAGGCTGGCAAGACGTAGGAGAGTCATGGCGGAAAGTGTACTACGGGAGCACGGGAACCGCGATTTCATGGGTGGCCACTGCGGGTCGATGACAAGTGGCGGCTTGCCCTCTAGCTGGGCTCCTGCGGATCGAGCGTGAAGGCTGCGGCGCTCTGCGGCGTGAGGCCGGTTGGCTGAGCGGCCGGTGAAACGGCTGCGAACCCGCGGTAGATGCGGACTCCGACCACAACAGCGCAGATCAGAGCAGTGGTGCGCAGCGGCTGCGCGAAGGGAAGAGCGGCATCGCCCCAGGCGGTCCGAAGAAGGCCGCAGGACGCGCTCGTGACGCACAACACAAAGTAGATGCGCTCGAGGGTGCACCGAGAAATGCCAGCAAGCCAGGCCAGAATCGAAGCGACGACAACATAGATCGCAACCAGAGCGACACCGGACGCCGCTCCCGTCCCGTGAAGGACGATCGGGCGCCGGGGAGAGATAAATCCGTGCAGTGCGATAGCCAGGAACACGACCGAGTGGATCAAGGCGATCAGGGCACGCTTGCGATTGGTGAGCACGGCGAAACGAGGAGTCGTGGGTGCGCTCATAGTCTGGTTTGAGTTTCCAACATGAGAGTGGCGTGCGGAGTGATCTTCAGTACTTGGGCACGTGATCGAGATCACTCGCGGCGACGTTGCCATAGGAGCGCGGTGAAAAGAGTAAAGGCTCCGCCCGAACCCGCAAAGGAGTGCACAGTTACTTCCGTCACCACGACACTCCATGCGCTCAAACGCATGATTTGGCGCGGCTTTCCGGGCGCGCGCGGCGGGAGCACTGGATGAGCAATTGCGCCTTCATGCCCGCTGCGCCGCTTGCGGCGAGCGCCTATGCAGCCGCCAGCCACTCGTCTTCGTTGTTTCCCTGCGATCGTTCTTGTTCTGACTGCCTGCGTTGCCGCACGCGCTCAGGGCCCCGACACACACGACTCGATTCCAGACGCGCCCATGCCCGCGGTACAGCCCGCCCCGGCATTCACACCGACGATTGCGAATTCACCGAGCGAGCCGTCCGGGCACAAGTTCTGGGATAGAACGAATCTCGCACTATTCTCGGCCTCAGCCGCATTCAGCGCCGCCGATTTTGCGGTGACGTGGACGAATCTGCAAAACGGCGGACGCGAACTCAACCCGGTGGTGAGAATCTTCGGCAAGTCCGCGCCGGGCCTGGCGTTGAACTTCGCCGGCGAAACCGCAGGAGTGATCGGCGTGAGTTGTTTTCTGCATAAGACCGGACACCACAAGCTTGAGCGGATTGTTTCGATCGCAAATATTGGAGCGTCGGCGGGTGCGATTGGATATGGACTGGCCCACCGGTAAAAGCTGGAAATCAAGTGAGAAGAGAAAAGGCCGCGCTTGGCAGCGCGGCCTTTGAGTTTGATGCGTCGAGTTTAATGCGTCCCCAGGGACGTTTCAGGCTTGCTAGAAGCGAACGCGCGCCGCAACCTGGATGGCGCGGTTGCCGCCAAGGTTCTCCTGCGCCGAACCGAGCAACTGTCCGAAACTACTGAAGGGCAGACCCCAGGGTTGGCCGGGATCGAGCCACTGATCGTGGTTGAGGACGTTAACGAACACGGCCTGGAATTCCGTGGTGACAGACTCCGCTATCCGAATGCTTTTGCGGATGCTGACGTCGAGGTTCCAGTAGGGCAAACCGGTCAGGTAGCTGGTATCGCGGCCGTCAATTCCGAGCACCGGATCACGATACATTGCTTGCGCCGCTGCCGGATTCTTGAAGATATTCGGAAGACTCCCGGGCACGGCGTTGTAATACGCGTGGCCGTGGGCTGGCAAAGGTCCGGTGGGTAACGCGGTTTCGAGGCTGAAGAAGTTATCCGCCGCGTCACCTTCGCCGAACGACTGGGTAGTCCAGTTGGTCCCCGGCCAGATCTGAAGCGGCTGACCGCTCCCGGTGGTAAAGATGGGCGAGAAGGTCCATCCGCCGAGAACCCGGCCTATCAAGCCCTGCTGGCTCTTGTAGAACGGAGGTGTGTAGACCATGAACGTGTTGAAGACGAATTTGCGGTTGTAGAACTGCTGACCGTACATTTCGTTCAGATCGAACGCATTGTCGGCTGTGTATCCACTCGTGGCCTGCACCAGAGCGCCAGTACCGAGCGCCTTTGCCCAGGTGAAGTTGGACTGCATCGTTAGACCGTTCCAGTCCGCCATCTTCAGCGAGGCGAAGCCGGCGTTGTAGTTGGAGTGCCCGATGCTGGCGTTGACGGCGATACCGGAGGAGAACTGACCGGAAGCACCGTTGGCAGAACCAGGAATCTGCGTCTGCATCATGCTCCGGGGGAAGGCGAATGCGCCGCCCGGACTGCCGTTGACTGCGGTGCAGCTTCCGGGACCGCTCGGGCAACCAACTCCGGAATCAAGATCGCTCCACAGCGACCATACCTGGTCCGCCGCAATGTTACCGGCTTCGTTGGCGACAACCTGAGCGGTGCAGTTACCCGGGGTGCAGTACCCGGTTCCGGCCAAAGCAGTTTCAAAGAATGGCTGGGAGGCAACGGTACCGGTTTTCGTGCAATTGGTCGGGCTGACGTTGTTGAGGCCGCCGCAGTACTGGGTGACCATGTTGGCCCAAGCCTGCGCGAAGGACTGGCCACCTAGAGTCATCATGTAAGGCACGGCGTTGATGTTGATGGGTTGATATTCATGGGTGATCCTGCGACCGATGTAACCAACCTCCAGAGTCAGCCTACGATTCAGCTGGCGTTGCAGGGTCAGGTCGAAGGAGTCCACGGCGGTCGGACGGAAGTGAGGATCGAGCGATTCTCCGGCGCCGGCTGCGATGGCGTTGAAGCCGGGATAGTCCGGTTGCGGGAGAGTTGCGCTTGGAGTTGGGAGAGGCGCGTTGATCGTGCCGGGCCCTGCAGCGCTGTCAACGCCAATCCGGAAGGCGTTGCAAGCCGCGACCCCGGTCGTACCTGCTGGGCAATTGTTACCACCAGTCGGGGAAAGCGGTGACACGTCCTGCACCGCCTGGATCAGGCCTGTGCCCAAGAGCGGCACGAGCACGAGATCCACCCCGTTGAGACGTCCGTACACGCGCCCGTAGCCACCGCGCAGAACAGAACTGTCAGTGCCAAAGAACTTGCCGCCGATCGAATCGGCGTCGAAGTGCGGGTTCCAGGCAAGCGCGACGCGCGGGCTGAATTCGCCATAGTATGGATCGTAAGGATACTTGAGACCGGCGCCAGTGTTGCCCACCAGCGCGAAGCCAAGCTCCGGATTGTAGACCTGACCCTGCAGAGCATTGTTTTTCCGTTGGGTCAGATAGCTCTGAACATCCACCGGCTGGTCGCTCGCATCCACCAGTTCGACCTGTTTACCCTGGGCCTCAGTAGGCGGCATTTCGAGCGTCCATCCCAGACCGTAAGTGAAAGTCAGCGACGGCTTCATGTGCCAGGTGTCGCTGAAATAAACGTTGTAGTAGGGAATCGTGCTCTGATCGAATGCCGGCGTCAGAGGCGGATTCAGCTGAAGATTTGCGCCGGTGCGCGTGAAGGCAATCTGCGAAATCGAGACGATCCCCAGCGTGGCTGCCGTGATGTCGGAGCAATCCGGCACACCGGGGCTGAGGCTGTTTGCCGGGATCGGGTTCGCGGTGCAGAACGCGGGATCTCCGCCCTGCGAGAGGCCGGAGGTTGACCCATTGCCGAGCTGGTAAACCGGCTGGTAGTTGATGCCACCGCCGTTGTCGGTACGCTGGTGATAGTTGAAGTTGTGCTGATATTGGCCACCGAACTGGAACAGGTGATTGCCCTTCAACATCGAGAGATCGTCACGCACCATCTGGTCGCGACCGTCCCAGAAACGGGTGCGGGTGTTCTGCGTGTTCACGTTATAGGGAGACAGATCGTCGGTGTGGCCGTTGCCTTCACCCGACGCGATCTCCAGCGCTCCGCCGAGAGAGCCAAGCGCGTTGGCCTGAGGGACGTCACCGGCGCGCTGCCATTGCCACCAGTTGCGCAGGAAGCTGTAGTGAAAATCGTTGGTGGTGTTGGGAGTGATGTTGGTAGTGAGGCCGGCAACCCAATACCACGCCTGCTGTGGATCGCCCGACTGTGATGCAGGCACACCCAGCGTGTCTCCGCTGAAGTAGCCTCCGATATCCACCTGATCGGCAGTGGCATTCGTCCCAAACTTGAAGTAGCGGTAGCTGGACATGAAGTGCCATTTTGAGCCGAAGTCGTGGTCAATGCGGCCGACCATGAAGTTCGTTTTCTCCGGCTCGACGACGTTGCCGGTGAAACCCAGCACGTTGACGCTGTCGCAAAGAGGGTTGCCGCTGAAGCAGCCCGAGTTGGAGGCTGGCTCATACTTTTGCCAAATCTGTTGGACCAGCGGATTGATGCCGATGCCGCGCGGGTCGTTGGCCGACGCGACGCATGTGAACACGTTGGACACGGTCGAGCAAGCCGAATTCCCTGGGTACGTCACGCTGTTATAGGTAACTGCAGCTGGGTTCAGGTTGTAAACGGTGGGATTTATCCCAAGCATCGCATTTCCCGGATCGGTAAGCAGGCCCATCTGCATCATCGGAGACGGAACATCGCGGTGAATGGTCACTGCGTTATCCGGCCAGCGGAATCCTTCATAATTGAAAAAGAAGTAGGTTTTGCCGCCGAGAACTTCCTTAGGGATAAGTGGACCACCAATCGCTCCGCCGAAGCGGTTGTAGTGGAAACTGGGCAGGCCGACGTGCTCGGGGACACCGTTGACAATCGTCACGATATTGTTCTCGAACGAGTTCGACGACCAGTTGTTATCGAGATAGTAGTCGTATGCCGTGCCGTGCCAGGAATTGGTGCCGCGCTTGGTCACGACTTTTACTTCAGCGCCGGACGAGCTGTTGAAGTCGGCGGTCTGGCCGGCGGTGTTGACCTTGAATTCTTCTACGCTGTCTTGCGGCGTGGGCAGGACACCGGTGGGATTTGCGGTGAGATAGAAAGTGTTCTGCGCCGCAACACCGCCGGTCGGGTCACCGGCATAAGTTGCGGTGTAAGTGGACATGTTACCGTCCATATCATTGGTGTTATTGCCGCCGTCGAGTGAGAAATAAGTCTGGTCGTTGACCGTGCCGGCGACGCTGCCTTCGGGCGTGACGCCGGGCTGCAGCTCGACAAAGGTGCTGACGTCGCGACCGATGCTGGGCAGAGCGTCAATGGCGGCGCTGGTGAGCGTGTTGCCGACGGTGGCGTTCATGGTCTGGAGTTCGTTGGTCGCGGCCGTGACCTCGACGACGACGTTGCCGCCGCCGACGCGCAGCGAGAGATTCGCCGTGGCCGAAGATCCGACCGTAACGGTCACCTGCGTTTTGGTGGTAGTGAAGCCTTCCTTGCTGACGGTCATTTCATACGCACTGGGAGCAACATCCACGAGCGTATAGCGGCCCGCATCGTTGGTGGTGGTAGTGCGCGAACTCTTGGTCGCGGTGTCAGTGAGTGTCACGGTCGCGCTGCCAACGACGGCGCCGCTGGAGTCAGTGACAGTGCCGACAATCGTGCCGCTGTTAGTAGACTGCGCGCACAGTGGGAGACAACAGATCGCGGAGAGGATTGTCAGCGCGACGATTGCAAGCAGAAATTGAACTCGGGAACGCCCCATCGCAAAGGACCTCATACAAACCTCCAAAAACTGAGCACTGATGGGGGTGGACACTAACACCATCAATTGCGCGAAAACAAGTAGGAAGTGTGAGGATTTCTTGAAATAGTAGAAAAAAACAAAGGCCGCGTCTGGCGACGCGGCCTGTTAGGACTTAGATGTCAGACATAACATTATCTGACATCAACTGACAATTGTTAGAAGCGAACGCGAGCACCGAGTTCGATCTGACGATTGCCACCAGCGGGTGATTGCGCCGAACCGTTCAGTGCGCCGAAGCCGCCGGGATTGTAGAGACCGATGCCGGTGGGATCAAGCCACTGATTGTGATTCAACACGTTGGTCATGACGCCCTGGAATTCCATGCTGATGCTTTCAGCGATGCGGATACTCTTCTTCACGCTGAGATCCATGTTCCAGTATGGCAGTCCGTTGAGAATGCCTGCGCCTCCGTCGCGAAAATCATATCCAAGAATCGGATTGCGCCAGTTGCTGACTTGGGCTGGGCCGTTCTTGAAGATGTTGACCGGAAGAGCGTTGGACGGCTGATTGTAGTACGCGTGACCGCTGGTGTAACGGTTGATGGGGATGGCGTTTTCGTTGCCGAAGAAGTTGACGTCATCGCCGGCGCCAAACTCCTGACCGTCACCGGTATTGGTGTAAACCTCGATCGGGGTTCCGCTTCCCGCGGTAAACACAGAAGCGAAGGTCCATCCGCCGAGAGCGCGTCCAATGAACCCGTTCTGGCCCTTGAAAAACGGCGGCTGATAGACGACGAAGGTGTTGTAGACGAACTTGCGATCGAAAGGCTGGCGGCCATACATCTCGTTGAGATTGAAGGGATCGTCCGGAGTGTATTCGCTGCTGGCCTGCACCACGGCTCCGGTGCCGAGAGCCTTGGAGTAGGTGAAGTTCGACTGAGCAGTGATGCCGCGCCAATCGGCAAGTTTCAAGGAGGCGAACCCGGCATTGTAGTTGCCATGTCCGACGGCGGCGTTGACGGCGACACCGGAGGAAAGTTGCCCACCGCTGCCGTAAACCGGGCTGAGCGACGCCGGGATGGGAGTGTTCATCATGCTGCGCGGGAAATTGAAAGCACCGTTGTCCAAGGCGCTCCACAAACTCCACACCAGCGAGTTGGCGAACAAGCCACCGAGATTGTTCACGACGGCAGCTGTACAGGTCGTCGGACTGCCACCGATCTGGCAGTACGACGGGTTGATGGCGTTTTCGAAGAACGGCTGAGCGGTAACCGCCCCCGCGTTTCCGGCGCAGCCGCCGCCACCCATGCTCTGCACACCGCCACAGTATTGAAGAACAGTGTTGGCATAAGCCTGGGCAAAGCTCTGTCCGCCGAGAGTCATCATGTAAGGCACGGCGTTCAGGTTGATCGGTTGATATTCGTGAGTGATGCGGCGACCGATGTAGCCGAATTCCAGAGTGACTCTGCGCGAGACCTGACGCTGAATGGTCAGATCGAACGAATCAATCACGTTGGGGCGGAAGTGTGGATCCAGCGCTTCGCCGGCGCCGGCAGCGATGGCGTTGTAGCCGGGGTAGTCTGGCTGAGGCAAAGTGTTGCTGGCAGCGGGGATCGGAGCAACCAGACCATCCCAACCGCCGGCCGTCGGACCGACACGAAATGCATTGCCGGCGCAGACCTGGCCAACCGGGCAAGAACCGAAGTTGCTGCTGGTCGTCCCAATCGGAGTAAAAGCCTGCACGGGCTGGATCAGGCCGGTGCCCAGCAGCGGAACCAGAACCAAATCCACGCCGTTGAGGCGGCCATAGACGCGGCCATAGCCGCCGCGGATAACGGTGTCTTCGTGGCCGAAGATCTTGCCACCCACGGAATCAGCGTCGAAATGGGGATTCCAGGCCGCCGCGACGCGCGGGCTGAATTCACCGTAGAACGGATTGTAGGGATACTTCAGGCCGGCGCCGGTATTACCGACGAGCGCGAAGCCAAGTTCAGGGTTGAACACCTGACCCTGCAGGGCAGCGTTCCTGCGAGAGGCGAGGTAGTCGGTCGCGCTGACGGGCTCGGCGTTCTGATCCACCAGTTCGATCTGCTTCCCGGCGGTCTCGACGGGCGGCATCTCCAGCGTCCAGCCCAAACCGTAGGTCAGGGTGAACGAAGGCTTCATGTGCCAAGTATCGCTGACATATACGTTGTAGTAAGGAATCGTGCTCTGATCGTAGGCCGGTGTGAGGGGCGGGTTTAACTGCAAATTGGCCCCGGAGCGGGTGTAGGCGGTTTGCGCGATGGACACGATGCCGAGAGCCGCCGCGGTCACTGCGCCGCAGTTTTGTATGCTCGATACGGCACCGCACAGCGCGATGTCGCCACCGGGCAACAAGGACCCGTTGGATCCGTCTCCGAGCGCATACACCGGCTGGTAGTTGATGCCGCCGCCGTTGTCGGTGCGCTGGTGATAGTTCCAGTTGTGCTGATACTGGCCGCCGAACTGGAACAGGTGGTTGCCTTTCAGCATCGAAACGTCGTCACGAAGCATCTGATCGTGACCGTCCCAGAAGCGGGTGCGAGTCTGTTGCGTGTTGACGTTGTAGGGACCAAGGTCCTGCGTGGCGGACTGTCCGCTCATAATTTCGAGCGCGCCACCGAGGCCCGCGCAAGCGCTGCATCCCTGAATTACGTCTCCCGCTCTGCCCCATGACCACCAGTTGCGCAGGAAGCTGTAGTGCAAATCGTTGGTGGTGTTGGAAGTAATGTTCGTGGTCAGGCCTGCAACAAAGAACCAGGCCTGCTGGGGGTCACTGGAGTGCGTGACCGGGTTCCCTACCGTATCGCCGGTGAGAGCGCCGCCGATGTCTATCTGATCGGTGGTGGCGTTCTTCAAATTGTAATAGCGGTAGCTGGTCATGAAATGCCACTTCGCACTGAAGTCATGATCGAGGCGACCTACCGCGAACTTGCTGCTCTGCGGTACACCCACGTTGGCCGAGTAACCGAGGATGTTGACGCCATCGCAAAGACTGCCGTTGCAAGCCGCGTTGGACTGCGGCGAGTTGGAGCTCCAGATGGAAGCCACCAGCGGATTGATGCCCAGACCACGTGGGTCGCACACCCCACCCGGCAAGGAGGCGCAGCCCTGATTGGCCGTGTAGGTCGTGCTTCCGACGGTGACCGGATAGGGATTCAGGTTGTAGAAGTTGCCCAGGCCGTCCTGGAGTACGCCCGCCCGCAACAATGGAGAAGGAACGTTGCGATTGATCGTGGCCGAATTGGGGAATCGGAAACCTTCATAGTTGAAGAACACGAAGGTCTTTCCGCCGAGGACTTCCTTGGGAATAAGCGGACCACCAACGGCGCCGCCGAAGCGGTTGTAGTGGAAGCTGGGCAGGCCAACTCCGTTGAAGTTGTTCTGCCAGCTGTTGGAGGACCAGTTGTTGTCTTTGTAGTATTCGTAGGCGGTGCCGTGCCAGGCGTTGGTGCCGCGCTTGGTGACGACCTTGATTTCGGCGCCGGCGGAACTGTTGAAGTCAGCGGTCTGGCCGGCGGTGTTCACTTTGAATTCTTCGACGCTATCCTGCGGCGTCGGCATAACGCCGGTGGGGCCGCTAACGCCGGTCCACTGGGCGGAGACGCCGCCTGTCGGATCGCCGGCGTAACTGGCGGTGTAGACGCTCATGCTGCCGTCCATGTCGTTGGTGTTGTTGCCGCCGTCGAGCGAGAAATAGCTCTGGTCGGTCACGGCTCCAGCCACGCTGCCGTCAGGAGCGACGCCCGGCTGCAACTCAACGAACGTACTCACGTCGCGGCCAAGAGACGGGAGGTTGTCAATGGCGATGCTGGTGATGGTGTTGCCGACGGTCGCGTTCATGGTCTGCAGTTCGGTTCCCGCCGCAGTGACCTCGACCACGACGTTGCCGCCGCCAACTTGCAGCGACATATTTAATGTATTCGTCGTGCCGACCTGGACCGTAGTCTGGGTCTTGGTGGTCGAGAAGCCCTGCTTGGAGATCGTCAGCTCGTACGCGCCCGGCGCGACGTCTACAAAGATGTAGCGTCCGGCGTCGTTGGTGACGTCGCTGCGCGCGCTCTTCGTCGTCGTATCAGTCAGGGTCACGGTAGCGCCGCCGACCACCGCTTTGCTCGGGTCAGTGACGGTTCCGACGATCGTGCCGGTGTTGGTGGACTGCGCCCACAGGGGCGAAGCAGCGATCAGGGAAACGATCAACAAAAATGAGAGGAACAAAACGCTCTGGAGACGAACGCGCATAGAACCAACCTCCTCAGAAAAAAACTTTGTTCGCGATCGAGTCGCGGATAAAGCTGCGTACGGTGATCTCTCTTCAAGAACAAATTTCTTTACAAAATCACGGGAAACCCGGCGACAAGCTCGGAAACCTAACAAAACACGCCCCCGTGTTTCTTAATGGGGGCACACACTAACACCTTTGGCCAAACAAAAACAAGTAGGAATTACGTGGATTTGTTATTTTGTTAGATTAGGCCGTAACCCATTGATTACAGGTAAGATAAATATGAAATAATCGAAATCTTGGACGCACTGGAGCGGCATAATCCCGGAGTCGTCCGGAGAAGTGTCATGGTGTGCAAATGTGTTTTGTATCGCTCAGAAGGTACCTGCGAGAGGAGGACTATCGGGTGACGATACATGTCCCCGCATTCGAGAAAGGGGCCGAAGAGCAGTATTCTACGGAGTGAGGATGGGAGATTTTTAACCCTGACCTTAACGCCATGCCACATCTGCTATCGCTGATCCGAGAAGACGTCGCCATGGTGATGAAAGACGATCCGGCGGCCAAGTCGCCGCTGGAGGTCTTGCTTTGCTATTCGGGGCTGCATGCAGTGTGGCTGTACCGGATCAATCACTGGTTGTGGAATCATCATTTCTTCTTGCTGGCGCGGTGGCTGTCACAGGTGGCACGGCTGCTCACCGGAATCGAGATTCATCCTGCGGCCAAAATTGGACGGCGGCTCTTCATTGACCACGGCATGGGGGTCGTGATTGGCGAGACTGCGATCGTCGGCGACGACGTGACGCTCTA
>Ga0070733_10001147_pt1 | contig 20122 bp, 43 predicted proteins | sample Coa_R1_9_FD_66450 | JGI IMG/M metagenome (GOLD analysis project Ga0070733, IMG submission 66450) | Surface soil microbial communities from Centralia Pennsylvania, which are recovering from an underground coalmine fire - Coalmine... | ecosystem: Environmental > Terrestrial > Soil > Unclassified ... | reverse complement strand
TGACCCCAAGCTCAACGGCCCAGAACCCGTGTTCGTCAAGGAGAAGTGACCGTGCCCGAGATCAAGAACCACTTCGCATCGCACAAGCAGCCCAGCAAGCGCGTCCCGGCCAAGCCCGCGGCCCGTGCCTCCCGGTCCCTGAAGACTAAGCACGCCAAGTCGGGCTCGAAGCTGTCCCTCAAGGCCTGGGCCCGCGCCCAGAAGGATGACGTCACCGTCATCCAGGTGCAGGACTGGTTCCACAACAAGCGCGCCAACTTCTCGTCCAACGAGAAGTGCATCGGCCGCACCCGCACCCGGGTCAAGAAGGGCGGCGGTGGCAAGCCCGAGGGCAAGGCCAAGAACCTGTCGGGCCGCTGATGCTGTTCTGGCTGATGTCGCTCCTCGGCCGTGTCCCGGGCGTCTTGCCCCTGGCCTTGTGGTTCGAGGAGCGGCTGCACCAGCGTGAGGTCCGCAGGTGGCGGGCGAAGAAGGAGAAGGAACGTGGCGAAAGACAACAAGCCCGCTGACCTCGCCCCGACCGAACGGGAGATGGAGTCGTGGTTCGGCATGCTCGACGACGCTTCCAAGGCCGACGTGATGAAGGCCAAGATCGCCGCCGACGCCGAGGTCGAGAAAGCCAAGGTCAACAGCGACTCCTGGCAGCTCGGCTTCCAGATGAGCAAGCTGTTGCCCTGGGTCGCCATCGTCATCGTCGCCCTGTTCTCATCCTGCACCGCCATGTGCATCTCCTCCAACAACAAGGACGTTGCACAGTCCAAGATCGCTGCCGAGCACCCTACGCTCGCGTCGCCGCCCGCTGCGTCTGCGACCCCCGCCCCATCCAAGTGACGGGAGTGGAGTATGGTGGTCTCTTGAGGAGACCACAACGATGTCTGACAACGAGACCATGACCAAGGAAGAGTTTCTCGAGGGAATCCAGGACGCTGCACAGGACCTGGCTGACCCCGAGGGCGAGTTCAACTCGATGGTGGACGGGTTCCGGGTGGGCGCCGAGCAGGCGCGGCCGTTCGACCCGGTCATGACCGAGAAGGTGCTGGCCATCGTCGCCGCCTTCGAGGACTTCGGGGCCTACGTCAAGTCCCGCGCCGAGCTGCTCACCGCCAAGACGGAGGGCTGATCATGGAGAAGATGGACAAGGGCGAGCTCCGGACCTGGGCCGAGATGTTCGCCACGCAGCTGTGCCGGGGCATCGGCACCCCCGCCATGACCGAGCTCAAGTTCGCCCACAACGGCGTCACCATGACCCCCGACGAGTTCATGGCCCGCCTCACCGCGTCCGACCCCGAGCTCGCCAAGCGCTTCAAGGCCTGGTTCGATGCCTCGATGTCGCTCGGGTCCTACGTCAGCGATCGCTTGGAAGGGAGCCACTGATGGCCACCCGTTCAGGCGGCGGCCTGTCGACCGCGGGCACTGCAGCGCTCAGCGAAGCTCGCCACGCGCTCGAGAAAGAGCTCAAGATCATCCCGGTCGCCAGCAGGGTCAACGAGGCGGGCTACAGCCTCATGCTCAGCGTCAGGTCCGAGGAGGAGCTGGCCTTGGTCAACAAGGTCCTCAAGAACGGCACCTACCGCAAGTTCTCGGTCGAAATCCGGGACCTCACCCCAAAACCCACTGAGTGAAACCCGACCCGTGACCGTGGTACACTGCTACCATGGCCCTGGCGAGTTTTCCTGCCTCACCCGAGCGCCCTCGTAGCGTGCCCCCGCCCCTCCCGGTGTCCCTCCGGTTGGAGGCCGAGCCCTGGAGCAGCCTGCCCAAGAACCTCATCCTCGACCTGCGCAACCGCCTCACCAACAACGAGGGGCGGGACGACAGGAAGGACGACGGTCGCGGTGCAGGCAGCCTGTTCAGGGAGCTCATCGACGACTACAACATGGGCATCATCTCGGGCCACGAGTGGTGGGCGATCACCGTCTGGCCTTCTTCGTCGTTCTGGCGGGGTCCCGTCGCCTGGATGCTGCTCCGCCCCGAGCCACGCTACCTGCCCACCCTCCGCGTGGGCACCTACACCGACCCGTCCTGGCGCAACCGGGGCCTCGGCAAGCTGCTCAACAACGAAGCCATGCGCGTCGGCCACCAACAGGGCTACAAGCGCCTGGTCGCCTCGCCCTGGAACAAGCGCAGCGACGCCTTCTTCCGGGCCGCGGGCTACGCTGTCCTGTGCCCCTATGGTGGGGGCCTGTCAGCCCTCGCAGAACTCGACATCCCCGAGGAGTGCCCGGCCCGCCTCCCCTGGCGTTGCAGGCCACCGGAGAACGCATGAGCGACCACCCGTACCGAACCCCTGCTGACGTACCCCGCCCACGCTACCGCATCGTCCGGGCGAGCTCCTTCTACACCGTCGCCGACCTGGGCAACTCCCTGGAACGTGACGAGCGTGTGGTCGCTGTCTTCCCGGTCATGATGGGCAAGGACAACGACGGCGACAGCTACATCGAGCACGACGTCCTCATCGAGACCTACCTGCCCGCGCCCCGGGTGCCCCGCCCGCCGCCGAAGCCCCCGAGGTCCCTGCCCCCGCCGATCGTCACAAGAGGTGGATGATGGAAGACGCACCGCGCTACCACGTTGTCACTGTCTCCCCGCACTACGTCGAGCAGGACCTGAGGCAGCACCTCCGCCCGGGCGATCGGGTCGTCAGCGTCTTCCCGTCCCACATCGGCAACCACGGTGACGAGCACAGGCTGTGCCTCAAAGCGCTCCTCGAGCTCCGGCACCCGTCCTGGGCAAGGGAGGGCGTCGGTTGGGTCGCAGGCGATGAGGCTGCAACACTGTAACGCCACATCCTTCCAGGTCGTCTACCCGCACTTCATCAGCCGAGGGGCTGCGCTGGCGAGCAACGAGACCTGGGCTAGCAAGGGCCACGACTGCTCCTACGACTGGGAGGGTCGGGCATGGAACTCAACGATGATCAAACCGGGCGATTGGGTCCGTGTCGTCAGGCCGGGGGACAGCGGGCTGTCGCGCGGCAAGGGCTGCCGCCCGGAGGGGATGGTGATCGCCTGCGTCGGCAGCGACTACCTCATCCTGTGGGCCGGTGATGCAAGCGTGGACCGCTTTGGCGTATGATGGACACATGATCCCAGGCATCATCGGTGTCCCGGTCGCTCCTCCCACCATCGAGTGGACGATGGAGCAGCGTCTCGACCTGTGCAGCAAGACGCAGTACAAGATCCTCGAGCACCTGTGCGAGACAGCCATCCGCCAGAAGGAAGAAGCCCGGGCGACCAAGCGCAAGTTCAGGGGCGGGTGGACCTACATGCGCTACAACCAACGCGTCAAGCTGGCGTCGGTGCGTGCCCTGAAGACCCTGGGCCTCGTCGAGTTCTGCTGCGAGGGCCACGCTGGGACAGACCTTGTCCGCATCAGCCGCCAGGGTGTAGAGTTCATCGAGTTCGTCACTGGTGAGGAGGTGCTGGTGTGAGTGAGCAACGAAGGACACACCTCAGGATCGACTTCATCGTCCAGGAGGTGTCCGACGACGGGCTGACGCCCGACGACGACCTGCGCTACATCAAGTTTGGGGACGACGTACCCATCCCGCACGTCCGCGACTTCTTCGACCGCTGCGGCAACGCCATGTCGACGATGTTCCGCCAGGGCGATGCCGTGGTGTGCCTGGTCAGCTCGGGCCCCAACAAGATCCAGCTCATCAAGGTCGTCCGCGAGCTGACGGGTTACGGGCTCAAGGAAGCCAAGGACGTCGTCGAGGCCCCGTCGGGCACCGCCGTCTGCATCACCAAGGACAGCTACTCGCTGCAACACGTCCTCCGGGCCATCGGCGATACCGGGGGCAAGGCCGAGGTTCGCACCATGGGACCTGCTGACCAGGTTCGCTTCTCGGTCAATGGTTCACCCCTGCCTCCCATCGCCACCTACGTGAGACCCGCATGAAACACAGCGATTTCAAGCTCGGCACCCGTTTCACCTGTGGCCAACGTAAGTGGTTGGTCACCGACCTCGGCGCTCGCACCGTCATCGCCGTCTGCCTGACAGCGTCCAGCGCGAACGACTACGCTCGTGGCCTGCCCGAGGACAAGCAGGACGAGATGTGGGACAGGGACCCAGGCGGCGCACCCGAGGTCGACCCGTCATGGTTGCACGGCCCGCCCTACGCGCTGGCCGAACACGTCTTCGACGAGAACGACGTCAAGGGATGTGAGGTGCTGCCGTGAACATGCCACGCTGGCTGCACTACACGTTGCTCGTCGGCTTCACTGCCTGGATGGCGCAGTCGCTGTGGGCCACTCGAGGCCAGTTCAGCATCGGCACCGTCCTGTGCCTGCTGTTCGTCGGCTGGAACCTGCTGGTCCTCTACAAGGACCTGAAGCCCCGCTACCTGCGTTGGCGCTCTTCTCGACGCACCCGTCAGATCATGGAGAGCTTCAAGCGCCAGCACCCCGACTTCAAGTCGAGCAAGCCATCATGAAGAAGCTCCCACGCTGGGCCGCATATGCCTGCTATGGCGTCGCCTTCGTGCTCATCAACTGGGACCTGTGGCGCCTCCGCGCAGATGGGTTGACCGCCGTCTCGTTCGCTCTGCTCCTCGTCGGGTCGTTCTGCCTGGCCAAGCTATCGTACCTGGTCTGGCCACACCCGTCGAAGCGGCACATCACCGTGATCGAGGTCGTCAAGCCCGCTGAGAAGCTCACGTCGAAGAGGCTGGCGTGAAACCGTTGGCTCGCTACCACCTGGCCTGGGCGCTGGTGTTGCTGGTCGTCACCGGGATCGTCTTCGGCTACACCCTGACCGACTGGCTGAAGCAGGGGCGTCCGCCCATCTACCACTTCTGGGCCCAACAGATGCTCATCGTTGCCGGCGCCTACAGCGCCTGGGCTCGCATCAAGGCGTTCAACAACTCAAGGAAGTCATGATCTCCCTTCCCACCTGGCTAGTTGTCACCGTTGTCGCTGTGTTGCTATCAGGCATCGCTCTGCTGTGTCTCATCCTCTTCGCCGTGGCCGAGGTTGCCTCAGGTTTCCTGGGCATCTTCGGGATACCCACTAAGAAGCGCCGATGAAGCTCCGCATCGACTTCAGCGTCCGTGAGGCTGACGTCCCGCCCGAGGATGCCCGTGGCGTCCGCTTCGGTGATGACATCGACGTCAAGCAGATCTTCGACTTCTTCAACAAGTGCCGTGACGCGATCCTGACCCTGTTCAACCAGCGTGTCCCAGTTGACCCGTTTGCGGATGAGAGGCAACGCCTCGAAGCAGAGATCGCCAAGCTCAGGGTCGAGCTGAAGAACCGCGACCTCGAGCGCATGAAGCCCAGGTCAGACCCGGGTGTTCCATGCAACCCACGTGATCCTCTTCCTTGGGAGTACAGGCCCGGGCGCGACAAGCACTGGATTGCTGAACAAATCCGGGCCTTGGGTGATGATGGCTCGCGTGGCGGAGACGGGCCGCCCGATCCCGAGTACCTGAAGAAGGTGGCCGAGATCACCAATCCCGATCGTAACCGTTACTGAGACAGGAGCCATCATGCTTGGACTTCCCCTTGTTGTCAGCCCGGCGGCTGACCACACGATCTGCGCCGCATACGCGGACTATCTTCATGCCCAGAAGGGCTTCGACTGGAGTTACACCTACGGCGGCGCCCGTTGGGAGCTCGGTTCGTCACGACTGTATGGCGTCAACGTCTGGCGCGCTGCAACTGCCCACCTGGTGCGGGTCAAGAACCCGACAGCGGATGACTGGATCTTCGACTTCGTCGCGGGCCGGCGTAAGGTCGATTGCAAGGCCGCGGAGCCTCTCGCCTCGGGTTACCCGCCCAGCCTCATCGTTCCAGAGCCCCATGCGGGCATCGACTACTTGTTGGGCAACTGCACCACGGCGTTCCCAGGAAAGAACGATAGCGCTCGTGACCTGACGTTCAAGATCGGCGGCTGGCGCTCGGGTGACGACCCGATCTGGAAACCCTGCCCGTTCAACGGGCCCACCAAGGACAAGCCTTGGGTGCCCGCGGCTGACCTGCTCCCTTTCATCGACCACGTCGGGCTGGTGTGAAAGTCGCTTGAGAAGCCTGGTACGATGGTACCATGACCGTCACCACCCCTCCCAACGCCGTCGTCATCGTCCCCGGGTGCGCCTTCCACGTCCCGGGCTTCCTCACCGCCCAGGTCGCCGACCAGCTCGGCGAAGCCATCGTCGAACAGACGTATGACCGTTGGGTCGCCCAGCTGTCGTACAGCAAGGGTTGGCCCGCTCGCGTGGACAAGGGCCACACCATGGCCCGCTTCGGCGCTCCCGGCGTCACCTACACCTACAAGGGCAAGCCCAAGCCCATGTTCCCGTTCACCAACGCGTTGTGCCAGGCGTTGGTGCGGGTCGACCTCGCCCTGGGCACCGCCTTCAACTGCGTCGTCGTCAACTCGTACTCGGGCGGCGCGGGCCTGTACCCACACCGGGATGGCAACTACATCCCCCAATTGGGCCAGAACCCAGTCATCGCCGCGCTGTCGTTCGGCACTACCCGTACCTTCCAGCTGTTCCCGTCAGTCCCGGGCCAGAACAAGCGTGTCAAGGGCGGCACCCCCATCTGCGTCCAGTTGGGCCACGGTGACCTCTTCGTCATGCACGGCAACTGTGACACCACCTTCCACCACGGCATCCCGGAAGAGCCAGATCGTCAGGGAACTCGGTTGTCTCTCACGTTTCGTCGCCACAACTCGTGAGTGCGCCTGGGCCGATAGCTATGATCGGTGAAGCGGTTGCTTTCGGCCCTCTGCGCTGGCACGGTGCTGTCGATCCTGGTCTCGGGTTGCGTTGGCACCCAGTGGACCAAACCCGCCCTTGAGGTCCCGGCCTTCGAGCAAGGGCACATCTACGTGTGCCTCGACCTGCCCGACGCGTCGCTTCCAGGCGCGCACGATGCTGTTGACAAGTGGGACCGCGCCCTGCACCAGTGGCGCCACGTCGAAGCCGTCGATCACGGCAAGCCCTGGCTGACGACCTGCACCCTGTGGGTCCACGAAGCGAAGGACGCGCCCCAAGACAACGATTCGGGCACCAACCAGCCCAAACCGCTGGCGTGGACGTCGACATTGGGTGGCTTCGAGATCTCGTTGAAGAAGGGCTGGTACGAGCAGGACGTCAGCGGCATCCTCCAGCATGAGATGGGACACGCCTTTGGTGCCCAACACGTTGCAGGAACGTTGATGAACCCATCATGGTACCCACACGCTTTCACCTGCCCCGACAAGACCACCGTCGCCCAGGTCGCAGCGTGGTGGCAAATCAACCTCGACGGGCTGTCGTACTGCTACTAGTGAAAGCGTGACGGTCCCTGGCTTACGATGCCTACATGGCAACGAAGCTGGTCGACCTGGCGGACCTCAAGGTCAAGCTCGCCCTGGCGGGCTCCCGCCTCCGCGAGGCTCTGGGCGAGGTCCAGGAGATGACCCAGAACGTGCGGTTCATGAATGCGCTCGAAGAGCACGAGCTCTGCAACCTGCAGGACACCTACCGCAGGCTCTCGACAGAGCTCGACTACGTCGACGAGGTCTTCATGAACACCGACAAGCGCGTGAAGCGCGCCACCCGAAAAGCGAAGGTCACCCACGCATGAAAGCCAAGGAGATCGCTGTGGCCAAGAGCCAGCAACGTCGCATCGCCATCCAGAGCGAGCCCCAGGGCAAGAAGGGCGAGCGCCCGCCCAAGAACCCACGGGTGCCCATCTACCCTCCCCAGGTGGTGCCGCTGGTGAACCTCCTCAACCAGATGATCGACAACCCTGAGACCGACGGTGAGAGACGAGCGCTGGCCTACGGCGTCCTGTCCCGCCTCGCTGTCGTCTGGGCGCCGCCCATCATGCGAGAGCGTTTCAACGTCGTTGCCGACCTGGTCGAGTACCATGAGGACAAGCCTGACGAGGCTCGAGCGAGGCTGTCACCCGGGAACGGGGCCCTCGTCAACGAGCTGGTGACGATGACAGCGAAGCTTTTTCCCAACGGGGAGGGGTTGCCTCCTCAGGAAGGTTGCGGTCCACTGTGAAGCTCAAGGCAGGTGACGTTCTCAACATCGACTGGCTGTGCCTCGACGGCTGTCCCCGCTCGTCCTACAGGATCGTCGCGGTGGACGGCAACCACATGTGGTACTACCGCACTGACGGTCGTCACTTCCCCGACGACAAGAAGGTCGCAAGCACCACCATCGACAGCATCGACGAGGCAACCAAGCGAGGCGAGCTCGCGGTGCAGGTCTCGCACACGGTGATCGGGCTGTCATGATCATGTGGGCCACGGGCAACGCGTTCGTCTGGGTGGTCCGCCTGGCGGTCCTGCTCGGCGCGTGCCTCAGCATGAAGTTCATCCTCGCTGACCAGCTGGGTTACCGAGTCGAGTTCCCGCAGCTGTTCATCGCGGGCCTGTTGGTGATCATCACCGTCCGGGTCTGGATGCCCTGGACGTCACCGCTTCGCGAGGAGAAGAGAAGTTTCGACGACGTTTCAGGGATGTAACACAGTCGCTGTAACTTAGCGGCGTGAGGAAGCGTTCCATGCTGCGCAAGCTCTGGCTGCTGGTCGTCCGTTGGTTGCGAAGCGGGAGGCAGCTGTGGAAGTGCCCAAGGTGCCTGCGGGTCAGGCGCTGGGGGACGGAACACATCCTCGACACCTACCCAATGTTGGAGGACATGTGGAACATGCCCGCCTGTTGCAGGCAGGAGTTCCCCCGTTGGGCCTACGGCCCTGATACCCTCTGAACGGGTTGTGGTAGGGTCAGGGCATGAAACGCGTCCTGTTCCTCCTTCTGCTCGTCGGTTGCGTCCGCGACCCATACGCACCCGAGCCCAACTACATCCGCGACGACCTGTACTGCTGGCACCTGGGCCAGGACAACGTCTGGCACGTCCAGGGCTTCTCTCGCCAGTGCCCCGAGAACGCTCGGAAGGACGATGTCCACGTGCTGTACCCTGACAGGTGAAAGTCCTGTCGTGACTGTGGTATGATGGGGCCGTTATGGACCCGATCGAGCTGTTGGAGCTGTGCGTCGTGGGTGCCACTGAGGGCGCTCCTGATGACATCGTCGTCCCCCGTGTCTTCACTGCGGGAGAGTTCGAGGACGTCTGGCGTCGAGCGCCTGCTCGTGTCCGCGCTGCGCTCGACGCGATCCTTTGCGGTCCGCACTGCGCCGACGGCCTGGAGCTTCTCCTGAAGTCGGGCTGCCTCGAGGCGCTCCTGCCCGAGATCCGGGAGATGAAGGGCCTAGGCGAAGACCCGCTGGCTGCGCTGCACAAGGACGTCTGGGACCACACCAAGCAGGTGGTCGCGGGCGTGCCCAACCAGCTGGAGCTGCGCTGGGGCGCACTGATGCATGACATCGGCAAGGCCCGGACCCGCAGGTTCGACAACGGCCGCGTCACCTTCCACAACCACGACATCGTGGGTGCGAAGATGGTGGACAGCATCGAGCGCAGGCTCGACCTGTTCAGCAACAATGACAGCCTCTACATCACTGTGCGTTTGCTGGTGCTGAACCACTTGCGTCCCGCGGCCTACAAGAAGTCGTGGGGCGACAGCGGCGTCCGACGCCTGCTGGTCGACATCGGTGGCGTGGGCAACTTCGAGCGCCTGATGGCGCTGTCACGCGCTGACCTGACAACGAAGCGCCCCGACAAGCGCGCCCGGGCCCTGGCCCGTGCTGCCGAACTCGAGGTCCGCGTCAAGGAAGTCTACGCGGCCGACACCGCACCCAGGCTGCCGAAGGGCACCATGGGCATCATCGCGTCCAAGGTCGCCACCCAGCCCGGACCCTGGCTCCATGCTGTCCAGGACGAGCTGAACGAGATGATCCGCGCGGGCGTCCTGGATGCTGACAAGCCCGTCGAGTACTACGTTGAGCACGGTTTGAAACTGGTCGAGGAGCACGCTAATGCCCGTCCCGAGTCTGAAGAGCCCGATCTGTGAGGTCCTCCACGCCCGCCTGGTGCGTCTGCACGAGGTCTTGGGCATCCAGCCGCAGGTCCACTTCTGGCCGCTTCCACCCGACAACGAGTACGGCGCACAGTACGCGCTGGCGTGCTGGGAGTTCGGGCGTCACTTTTCTCACGAGGAGCCCGTCCTGGTCGGTGACGACCCGGAGAGGCTGTACCGCGAGATGGAGCGGCACCTGCACCGGTGCCTCGAGGGGCACATCCACGAGCACATGCAACGGGTCAACGCGGCAGCTGATGGGATCAAGTTCCTGTTGAGGGAGTTCGACTGATGTCACCGTATCGTGTGAATGCTCAACCCGAGATGTGCGGCCAGGCCAAACATGGGTACGTGTGTACCCTGTTGAAGCTGCACAAGGGTGATCACGTTGCAGAGTGCTTGACATCATCGCCTGCGCTCAAGTGGCGTCAAACCACGCTTGAGGTCGAAGAGAGCGAAAGGAACCCATTCCGTGCTTGACAAGGCATACATCAGGTTCCGGGAGAACATCCCGGACAACGCCAACACCTACGCGGCTGCCGAGGGTTTCCACATCCAGGGCATCCCGGTCGTCCCGTTCTACGGGTTCGGCGATCTCAACCTCGAGAACATGCCCGACCTTGGACCGACGACCATCGTCTGCGGCAACATCGGCGATGTCTGGGAAGCGCTGAAGCTGATGGGCAAACCCGTGCCCCAGCCCTACGACTACCCTGAGCACCTGGAGTGGATGTTGGGCCGCAAGGTCGAGTTCACCACGTTGGAGCAGGTCCGCGCTCTCATCACCCGCAAGTTCCTGAAGCCCGTCAAACAGAAGCTGTTCGGCGGCTTCGTGTATGACCCGCTGGACCCACGGTCACGCCTCGCCGTGGCACCGTACCCAGACGACACGCCCTGCATCATCAGCGACGAGGTCGACTTTGTCAGCGAGTACAGGTGCTTCGTCAGGCACGACCAACCGTGCGGCGTCCGTCATTACCGCGGCGATGCCTTCACACCCATCAGCAAGGCGGTCTACAACAAGGCGTTGAAATGCAGCAAGGGCAAGATGCCCGCTGCGTACGCCATGGACCTTGGCGTCACCGCGCAGGGCGAGACGCTGCTGGTCGAGATCAACGACGGGCACTCCGTCGGCTCCTACGGGCTCACGGGCCTGGTCTACGCCAGGTTCCTTGAGGCTCGCTGGGACGAAATGACACGCTGAACACCCCTCACAAGAAGGATAGGATGCCCGCACCATGGCGACCGTCTACCTACTGGTGATGCACCAGATCAGTCATCACCCCATCCACGGCCTCGAGGTCGACGTCAAGAACAGAGCATTCGTGTCTGACGAAGTCAGGAGAGCCGCTGCCCGGCGGTTGATCGACACTTTGCTGGCTCACCTTGACCCACGTCGGCTCCCGCCCGAACGCATGGTCGAGGTCCTGGACCACATCGACGACATGCTGTTTGCGCGCAGGCAGGACGACTTCTCGTACGAGCTCATGTGTTGCCGTGAGGTCTTCGGGATCGAGTTCGGGGTGCAAGACATCCTTGTCGAGCTCGAAGAGCTCGTGGGCGAGGTCATCAACTAGTGCAAGTGTACAAGCGGCTGGCATATGATGGTGTCATGACAACGGACCCATCGATGCGCGAAGTCGACGACCTCTTGAGCCAACCCATCCCGGGCAGCAGGCCGGGCATCAACGCCCCCATGCCCGTCCGGGACGAGATGGACACCGGTGTGTACGACACCACGTTCTTCATGGGCACCGATGCCTTGCCCGTGTCACCCCTCGAGCGGTTGGCAGACGCCAAGGTGGGCCTGACAGTTTTCCTCGAGGAAGCTGGCAGAGCACTGGAGGCTCCCAACGATGAGCTGACACCCGACCAGCGCGTCCATGTCGCGACGATCGTCAGCTACATCGAGGCCCTGGGCACCAGGTTCGACGTGATTAGGACGCCTGGTTTCACACAGAAACGCAAGAGCCGCCGTCCGTAACCGCGTTGTAACTGTCCTTAGTGCCCCGAATGGGGTACTTAACGAGCATGGCACATGTCTTTGCTCAAGGCAGTCTCCTCGTCACGGGTGAGGACGAGGTCGTCATCGACGAGGTGTTGCCCGCCGACAAGGCGCTGCTGCAAAACCCCGAGGCGTACATCACAGTCCAGTTCGACCCGTCGCAGCCCGCCCCGCCCCCGTGTGCCGGCGGCTTGCCCGACGAGGTGGACTGGGAACTGTTCTTCAAACACATCCATGACACGGGCCTCTTCGGTCTCCAGAAGAAGCGCGAAGAACTGAAGCTCAAGATCTTGTGGCGGGTGCAGTCAGAACGCACCGTTCTCTGGCAGATCCTGACACCATGAGGGCGTGATGCCGCGATCAAGAGACGACAGACACTACCCGCACCACGACCTGAAGGTCCTCCAAGAGGGCGAGATGACGGTCACCGGGCGTGGCCATGCCACGCTTGATGAACCGCTACGTCGTTCGCGCGCTTTGCTGGTCCGTTCAGAAGAAGCAGTCCTTGTCGAGTTCAAGCCCGACGATGAGCCGTGCCCGCCCTGCGCTGGCGAGGCACCCGACGAGCTCGAGTGGGAAGTCATCGAGAAGCGTCGCCAGCTGTTCCTACGCATCAAGTGGCGCGTCAACTGCGCTCGCACCATCATCTGGAAGATCTACGAAGTCGACTGAGGCATCATGGCTGGTCAGGCGGAGTGTGCTCACTGCCGGCAGATGTTCGAAAGTCAATCGCGGACGCGTCCACCAAAGTACTGTTACGTCTGCGTACCTGACATTCACAGCTACAACCGGATGTTCCACTACAACATCACGGAGCCTGAGTTCCAAGAGCTCCTCCGCCGTCAGGAAAACCGCTGTGGAATTTGTAGGGTGTCGTTTGACGACATCCCGGAGAAGTTCAGGCACGTAGATCATTGCCATGAAACGGGCAAGGTTCGTGGCGTGTTGTGTGTCAAGTGTAACACTGCCATCGGACATTTGGACACTCTCGATCTTTTGCAACGCGCGTTGCAGTACTTTCAAAGAGGAGAGTAATGGCTGCGCCTGTTCTGGTCTACGGCTGGTACGGTAGGAGAAACGCAGGCGACGAGCTGATGAGGCTCGCGCTGGACCAGATGCTCCGCGCGCATCGCCTGGTGCCCAAGTTCGTCGAGGGCATCAATGAGTTCGACGTTGAGGCCTCAGCGGGCGTCATCTTCGGGGGAGGCAGCATCCTCCAGGACTGGCCTAGCATCTCGCCCAACGCGTGCACAATGCTGTTTGGTGACGATCACTGGAAGCCGCTTCGCCCCGTCTTCTACCTGGGCGTGGGTGGCGAGACAGACATCTGCGACTTCCATCAGGCTGGGATCAGCATCGCCCCCGTCGTCGCCTTCCGGGAGCTCGACACCCCTGACCTAGCGTACTGGCATGCCAGCGATGTTGACGACGTTTGCAGGTACATGGCACTCAAGCCCGAGGGATTGCTGGTCATCCCCAACGTCGAGGTACTCCCGTCACACAACGACCCGCACTGGATGCACGCATCCTGGGAACACTTCAAGAACGAGTTCGCCCAGCTGTTGGACCGTGCGGTGGAGAACGGGCACAGAGTGTCGTTCCTGGCGATGTGCGATGCTGATAAGAAGAAAGACATCTGGGCTGCCCACGAGCTGATGGGCCGCATGTCACGACGTGACAGGTACCACGTCTACCAGCCCTCGACCAGCGAACCCCTGTGGGTAGCGGGCTTGATGCGAGCGCATAAGGTTGTCATCACCCAACGTTACCACGGCATCATCCTGGCCGAGATGGCAGGCGTCCCGTACGTCAGCATCAGCCACCACAACAAGCTCAAGCTCACTCACCCGCATCGCGGGTCCGACGTGTCCTATTTCGGTGTCCAGAAGGACCCGTTGTGGGATCAGGTCGACGCAGCGATGTCATCGCACCTAGATCCTTATTGTCCGCCCCGTTCGGTGTACGATGACGTCATCCGACGGATCGCCGCGGTCATCAAGGAGCGAGGGTGAAGAGCAAGTATGTCATCGCCAAACGGGGGACAATCAACCTCGTCTCCAGCTCGCCCATCATCACGGGCGACAAGGATGCGTCAGTCGTTGAGATTCCTGAAGAACACCAGCACCTGACGCCCCAGGAGCTGATGTTGGGCTTCCGCGTCCACGGCGGCAAGCTGCGTCCCAGAGCCCGGGTCAAGCGTGGACCCGCCAAGGGCCTGAAGGTGGCCTTCGTTGGCAACTGGAAGATGCAGTGTGGCATCGCCACCTACAGCGAGAACCTGTGGCCCGAGGTCGCCAAACACGTGGGCGACTTCAGGCTCTTCATCGAGAAGAACGATGCGCCGACGGGTCCAACCAACGTCATCGGCGAGGTCGCCATCCCGCCCGACCGTGTCATCCAGTGTTGGAAACGGGGCGAGCCGCTGGCCGAGCTGGGCAAAGCGATCAGGGCCTACGACCCTGACATCGTCTGGATCCAACATGAGTTCGGCATCTGGCCCAACGCGGGCTACTGGCTCGGGCTGATGAACCAGCTCAGCAACCACCGCGTCATCGTGACGATGCACTCGGTCTTTCACCACCGTGACAAGACGATCGTCGAGGCTGCGATGCCCGAGATCGTCGTCCACCTCGAGGGAGCCCGCACGGTGTTGAAAGATGAGAAGGGCGTGCCGGGCAAGGTCCATGTCATCCCCCATGGCTGTGCCCCCGTCTCGAATGTCGAGCGCCTGTACAACTTCTACAAGAGCGATCACACCTTCATGCAGTTCGGTTTTGGCTTCAGGTACAAGGGCTGGGAACTGTCAATCCACGCTGCTGACATCCTGCGACGGAAGTACCCGGACGTCTTCTTCACGGGCCTGTTCAGCGAGAGCCCATACAACCGCGTCGACCACCAGGTCTACTTCGACGAGCTGTGTGCCCTGGTCGATGACCTTGACCTCCACTCCAACGTGGGCCTGATCCGCGGCTACCAGTCAGACATCGCACTCGACTCGTACATGCGCACCAACCAGGTCATCCTGTTCCCGTACGTCTCCCACCCGCAACACGAGGTCTTCGGGGTGTCGGGCGCTGCACGGCTGGCGATGTCGAAGATGGCACCCGTCGTCACCACCAGCGTTAATCACTTCAGCGACGTCCCGACACTGAAGGCTGACACGCCCGAAGCGATCGCTGAAGCGCTCGACCAGATGTTTTCCAACGCAGTCGCGAGGAAAGAACAGGTTGATCGTCAACTGGCGTACCTGAACGACAACACCTGGGCCAAGGTCGCGTTGCGGTACATTCGGTTGTTCGAGACCGGCGCAGCAGAGTAGTTTTGATCCATGGACCCGCTCGTCAGGAAAAAGATGCCTCCTGGCTGGGTCGACCTCGCAGTCGGGGAAGCCCACGTTGTCAGGAACGCGTTGCAACAGTCGTTCCCAACGCAGCTGTTCGCTTTGGATGACGTCACCGTTGGGTGTGACTACCAGGCACCCGAGGGTTACAGGCATCTCGTCGAAGCGTTGGAAAGACGCCATGGTGGGCACGTGGTGATCACTTCAGGGGCAAAGCAGGGGCTGCTGGCGGTCTTCTACGCGCTCAAGAAGCTGGGATGTGAGCACATCGCCATGCGAACGCCTTACTGGTCACAGATGCCTGAAGCGATTCGCCTGGGCGGGCTCGGGTTGGTGTTGGGCAACGAACCGACCTACGGGTGCTCGTACCTGATCGTCTCTCCCAACAACCCTGACGGCCACATCACCTCGCCCGAAGAAGCCCAAACGCTGAAAGCGAAGTGCGACCAGTTCAAGACGTTCCTGATCCATGACGCTGCATACCATCAACCCGTCTACCTGGGCGGTCCTGCGCCGAAGCTGGCGGGCACCACCGTCTACAGCGTGTCGAAAGCGTACGGTCTTAGCGGTCTCCGCGTCGGTTACATCGTCACCGATGACCCTCGCATCAGGCAACTGGCATCGGACTATGTCGAAGCGTCAACCGTCGGGGTGTCGTTGCCAGCGCAGCTGATCTTGCACCGCCTCATCACCCACGAGGAAGAGTATCCATCCGACTTCAATGTCTTCACCCAGCTCGCCAGATCGTACTTGGATGACAACAAGAAGCTGGTGGCGACGCTCAACCCGGAAGTCATCGACGCTAGCGAGATGCCCGAGCACGGCATCTTCGGCTGGTTCAAGCCCGGGCCCAAGTTCGCTCCTGAGAAAGCGATGGTCCGCATCCCGCCTGGCAGCGCTTTCGGCGACAACAGCCGGATTCGCATCAACCTCGCGCTCGATCCTGTCTACCTGAAGCTCGCTGTCCAGCGCCTCAACGCCCTGTGAACCTGAGCCCGGTCACTGTGGTAGACTGCTGCCATGTGGTCGTTTTTTCTGATCGTGCTGGCAGTCTCCTCTGTGATCGCCGCGGGTGCCTTCGTCTTCCTGAAGGGCATCAACTGGAAGGAGTTCGGTTGCATCTTCCTGGTCAACCTGGTCATCGCCGGGTCAAGCGCCGGGATCGTGTCGTGCTCGTCAAAACACGACACCGAGATCTGGAACGGGCGGGTGACCAACAAGTACAGCCACCATGTCTCCTGTGAGCACGACTACCCGTGCAACCCGTACCCATGCAACTGCGACAGCAAGGGACGGTGTTCGACGTGCTGGCACACGTGCTACGACCACGCGTACGATGTCAACTGGACGGTCAACGACAGTGTCGGCCAGTCGTGGAACATCTCCCGCATCGACAGGCAAGGCCTGAGCGAACCGCCGCGTTACACTGCGGTGGTCATCGGCGAGCCCACCAGCGGCGAGAACTCCTACGACAACTACATCAAGGCTTCACCCGGTTCGTTGTTCCGTCACCAAGGCCTGATGGAAAAGTACGCAACGACGCTGCCCAACGAGCCCATGAACATCTACGACTACTACCGCCTTGACAGGTTGGTCTTGGTCGGTGCGTCGGTCGACGATCCGAGGGCATGGAACTGGGACCTGATGAACATCAACGCCGACCTGGGCCACAAGAAGCAGGCCAACATCAAGCTGGTCATCGTCAAGAACCAGCCACAGGACTGGTACTACGCGTTGGAGGAGAAGTGGATCGGGGGCAAGAAAAACGACGTGACCTTGGTCGTCGGTGTCGACAACGACATGAAGCCCCAATGGGCCACGGTCATGGCGTGGACGACCAACGAGCTGTTCAAGGTCAAGCTGCGTGATGACGTCATGAACGACTCGACGCTGACCCGTGACGCGGTCATGGCCGATCTGCGCACCAACGTCGACCAGTACTTCCAGCGGAAGCCGATGGCTGACTTCCAGTACCTCGAGGCTGAGATGACGCCGTCGACAACGGCATGGGTCATCACCCTCATCATTGCCCTGCTCGTCAGCATCGGGCTGACGGTCTTCTTCGAGCTCAACGACCCCTTCGAGGAAGGGGACACGGACGATGACTTCGTCACCAACTTCAAACGATCGCGGCGTCGCCGCGGTTACGGATACTGAACAACCCACACCAACAAGGTAGAACTCTCCCATGTCAACCGCACTCAAAGCTCTCATCGCCATCGTGGCGCTCGTCGTGGTCTTCGGCATCGGCTGTTTCTCCTGCGTCGCCGGCGTCAACAACACCTGCGTCGCCTCGGAGGCCGGGCTCGAAGCGCAGTACAAGCAGAACCAGAACAACTACGCGAACTACTTCAACAAGATCCAGGAGATGGCCCAGGTCCCGTCGATGTACGTCGCCGGCCTGAAGGACGTCTACACCTCGGCGTTGCAGGGTCGCTACGGCAAGGACGGCAGCCAGGCGGTGTTCCAGTTCATCCAGGAGCACAACCCGACGTTCGACGCCAGCATGTACACCCGCCTCCAGCAGGCGATGGAAGCCGGCAGGAACTCGTTCGAGGCCGACCAGAAGTCGCTGCTCGACAAGAAACGGGTCTACGAGACCTACCTCGGTTCGATGCCGAACGGCCAGTTCGCTCACTTCCTCGGGTTCCCGAAGAAAGACCTGTCCGTCTTCGACATCGTCATCAACGACGAGACCCAGAAGGCCTTCGACACCAAGAAGGCAGGACCCATCCAGGTCGGGCCCGCTCCCACCGCTTCCCACTGAATCCCACTCGGGAATCCCGCACGCGCGGGGGCTGTCCATCAGGCAGCCCCCGCTGTGCATTTTCTGGAGCCATCCTGGTACAGTCGGACCATGGCCAAGAAGGGCAAGCGGCACCCTCCCATGGTGATGAAGCAGGACGACCTGGACAAGCGGCTCAGGATGCTCAGGGCCTGGGACTTCCAGTGCGTCCTGTGCGGTGAGGTGTTCGAGACGGTTGCAAGCGTCACCACCGAGCACCTGGTCCCCAAGTCGCTGAGACACATGGCAAAGGACTTGCCGACCCATGGCCTCCACGAGAACAAGGCACCCTCACACTACAACTGCAACCAGCTCAGGATGAACATGAGCCTCATCGACGCCTGCTACGTGCTGGCCCGAAAACGTCGGGTGATGGGCTTGTCAGAGTTCACCAGGTGGGCCAACAAGAGGGTCCCACATCGCATTATCCCGCCACAGTTCATGGCGATCAGCACAGTGCCTCCCGAGCCGCCTGTCTCGCCCGATTTCGGCTTCATCCAGCTCCCGAACTGGGTCCCGGGCATGTGATGAAGAAGCTCAGTCACGAGGAGAAGAGCCTTCACGACATCAAGAGCTGGCCCCCGGGCTCGTTCATCCTGATCGATCAGAACGCGGAATGGAAGCGAATGGGGTCACCGAAGCACCTGAAGCCCTTCGTCGGGCTCGGGATGGTGATCGCCAACGACGGGGTGAGCCAGATCTACGTCCTCTGGGGAGCCAACTGCAAGGACTGGTTCACAGAGTACCACGTGAAGACGCTCAACGCAGCGACCATGTACCACGTCGAATAGTTACCCTCGTGAGGGTCAGGCTCGGTCTGCTCAGGGAGTTTCTCTTCGAGGCGGTGTTGTCCACGCACGGCGGCCGTGCTGCGCCCACCGACCCAGACGCCCAGACGCCAGGTCACCTGCCCAACGAGCTGCCCGGCAGCGCCGCGCTGGACGATGAACGTGGCAACCCACCCCAACCGGGTGAGGTCGATGAGGAAGCGATCGTCCCGGGACGTTGGGCACCCAACGGGCTCGAGAGCGAGCCTTGGGACCACGAGCGCCTGGGCGACCCGATCGGGCAACCGTCCGGCGCCGAGATCGGTGACATGGACGAGACCGACGATCGCATGATCGGCGATGGCAAGGGCAACGGCATCCCCGACCCGAGTGACGACCTGGAAGACATCAAGATGTCGCCTCACCTGAAGGGCGACGACGAGAAGACGTCGTTGGGCAGCCCACCTGAGGAGGACCCCGAGAAGGGCTTCTACGGCGAGGGCGCCTGGTTGGGCCATGAGATCCACGACTACATGCAGCAGCGTCAGTTGCTCCTTGAGTACCCGCCCGGTGCGGGCATGGTCGATCCCGTCGAGGAGCCCAAGGGCTTCTACACCGACTTCGACATGTCACGTGACCACCACGACGGTGAAGACATCCAGGGCATGTGGTACGCGTCTCCCGCCCGTCCGATGGGCACTGACGGTGACTTCAGGCGTGAAGAAGACCCGCAAGCGCAGCTGAAGATGCACGTCCCCGACACTGACCCAACGACGATCCACCCCGCAGCGATGGGCATGGACGGCACAGCCTCCAGGCGAGCTCCCGAGATCGGAGCGCTGACGGGTGGCGGCGACACCAGCCAGATGCTGGGTGCCAATGCAAAACCCGGCGTTGAGGATGTAGACTCTGATGATGAGTCGGAAGAGGGAGAGGGCGGAGACGCCCAAGGCGAGCAAGGCCAAGCCGAGGAACAAGGTCAAGGCGAGGATCAGACCTGAGGTCGTTCTCTCGATCGTCACAACCGACAACACCTTCCATTGGAAGCCTGCCCAGCTGAGGTGGGAAGACCCCGCGCTCAGCCGTTCGTTGGGCCTCTGGCACGGGCGCTGCATCCACTGCAACACCAAGCTCGTCGTCAGCCGAGATGGACACACTGACGCGACCATCGAACACATCAAACCCCTGTGCGATGGGGGTGACCCGACTGACCCTCGCAACCTGGCGTTGGCCTGCTCGCGGTGCAACAATGAGAAGGGCATCAGGCACGACATGCACGCAGGCAAGGGCGGGCGCGCTGATGAGGTCATT
>Ga0070733_10001144_pt1 | contig 20164 bp, 13 predicted proteins | sample Coa_R1_9_FD_66450 | JGI IMG/M metagenome (GOLD analysis project Ga0070733, IMG submission 66450) | Surface soil microbial communities from Centralia Pennsylvania, which are recovering from an underground coalmine fire - Coalmine... | ecosystem: Environmental > Terrestrial > Soil > Unclassified ... | reverse complement strand
TAATCACGGAGTCGATACCGACGATCAGGGAAACGGCACGATCTCTGAACACCGCCTGTACCAGCTCATTCGCCAGATGAGCGCGATTGACGATCGCACTTTCGAGATTGAGTTTCTCGATCCCGGAGCCCAGGCGTTCGCGTTTACCTTCGGCTGAGCTCCGAGCCGACTCGCGCCTACTCCTTCGGGAGTGGCATCGCGTACATTTTGAACGTCCCCGGATCCTTGCCCTTCATGGCCGCATCATTCCGGTAATTCAACTTCCCCTCGACGATCCACGCCATGCCGCGCGTAGCCGTCACGCCAGGCGTGCTTTCGAGTCCTTCTTTGATGGTCTTGATCACCGCGTTTTGTCCGTTAAACGTCACGATGCTCATCTTGCCCGAGTTTTCCGCCAACAGCAGCCGGTTCTTGCCGATCGCGCGCATTCCGTCCGGCCGGTCGACGGCGCGGGGAAGTTTGAGCTCGACGATGCTTTTCGATTTACCGTCGGCCCCCAAATCCAGGCGCAGTAATTTATTGGTCGTGACGCAGTTCACATACAGGATCGTCTTTTCGCCGAACGCCAGACCATCGGCGCCGGCCAGAAGCGGATCTTTGGCTGCGATCTCCAGGCTTTTTCCGCCCGGCTTCAGCATCAGCACGCTGCCTTGCAGCGTGTCGCTGATATAGGCGGTCCCGTCCTCAGCCACCGCGATGTCGTTGCACAAGGGGCCCGTCCCCGGCAGCGGATAAGTCCCCTTAATCGCGCCACTCTTCAGGTCGAACGCCTTCACCGAGGTCGCCTCGCCCTTTTGCTCGAGATTGTTGGAGCACACCCACAGAGTCTTACCCCGCTCATCCGCGAACACTCCCAGCACCTGGTTGAGGCCGCCCGTGCCGGGCTTGATCCACTCCTCGGCCGTCGCCGATCCGGGCGCGATGCGCATCACGTTCCCGTGCCCCAGGCTCCCGACAATCAAGGTTCCGTCCGCCGTGGAAGTTATGCTTTCGGGGTAGACCAGCGTACCGGGGAGCGTGATTTCCGTCACGGCCGTGGCGGCAAAACCGCTCCCGGCCATGAAAAGGAGCGCGGCGGCAGGAGGCCCGTGCTGACGAAAGGATGATTTCATATTTTGGTTGTTCCCGCATTGCAGGATATCAGGATCTCCATTCGCCGCGCCCGCCCTTACTTGAACCGCTTCCGGTATTGAAAATCGATCCCGAATAATCCGTTGGCGTCGCGCACGGCGATCGCGGACCAGTTGCGGTTCAGGTCCCACTGCACGCGCACGATCTGCTCCGCCGTGTAGTTGAGATTGGTGATGTACGTCATGGTCACGTCTTTCGACACCTGCTGTTCGAACGTCAGCCGCGCCTGGGGAGTGTTGTCGATGCCGGTCATGGTGGGATCGATCTTCACGCGGCTGGCGCCGAGAAAACGTTGCAGTTTGCTGCTGGCTTGCGCGGCCAGAGCCTCGCTCAGCAGCCCTCCTCCGGCTCCTACGAAACTGGCGGAGTTGGCGGCGGTCTGTGCCGAAGCTGCTTCCTCGATCTGGGCCGGATCCCTCCCCACCGCCAGCAGCGCGATGATCTTGGAGGATTCCAGCGGCGGATCGGAGCTGAAGTTTTCCTTGAGGTTGTCCACCGCACCGGAGAGGGAGACGTTCACCGTCACCCCGCTCACCTTGGTTTCCAGAGCCAGATCCAGCACCGGCTCGAGCTTGACGGGATTTGAAAAACGGACATCGCCGCGGTCGATGACATATTGATTGCCGAAAAGCTGCACCTGCCCCTGATCCACGGAGATCGATCCCAGCAGAATCGGGCGCGCGGCCGTTCCCCGCACTTGTAAATCCACCGAGCCTTGCAAGTCGCCCGTCAGCGAGGTCCGCAGTTCGAAGCTCGCGGCGCTGACGATGCGCACGTCGAATCGCATGCCGCGCAAATAGTCGTTGGGGGATGCCTCGGGCGTCGGCCTAGCCGCCGACGCCAGCAGCTCGCCCAGATCCGTACGCGGGTTGAAGATGGCGCGGTTCAGCGTCAGCGTTCCGGATAGCGTGCTGGCATCCGAGGTCCCGGTCAGTTCCAGGTCGGCGTTGAAGGTGGTGCTGAGATCCAATACACGCAGGCGCACTTGCTGGGCTCCGGCCCGCAATCTGTAGAGCAAGGTCGAGCCGAACTCGACGAACCCGCCCAGAGAAATGGTCCCGCTGTTGATTTCCGCGGTCATCTTGTCGATGGTCGCGCGGTTGCGATTGAACAGCACCGTGCCATTGGCGTTATCGATTCCGGTGGTCACATCTTTCATGTATAAGGAGGCGCCCTTGAGCTCCATGCGGCCATTCAGCGCGGGATTGCTCAGAGAGCCCCGCAAGGTGGCCTCTACCGTGGCGTTGCCGCGCGCGAGCAGATCGGGGTTGAGCAACTGAAGCGCGGCCAGGCTCACGGTCCCTTTCAGCGCCAGGTCGGCGCCGCCCGAAGCCGCGAACGGGATCGTCCCGGTCATCTCGATATTCGTGTCGCGTCCCGTAAGCCTCGCCGATTGAATTCTGGCCTCCTTGGCCGTCACGGCGAACACCACCGGCTCCGTGTTTTTGAGCACGATGTCCTGCGGTTGAACGCCGAGCCCCAGGGTTTGCCCCGCCTTGGGATTGAATTGCATCGTTTGCGCCGTCACGGATGCCTTGAAATCGCCCGGATGGCTGAGGGCGAGCGAGACCGTCGCGCTGACTCCGTCGATAAATCCCTCCAGCGGCAGGTCCTCGCCGGATTCGTGCGGCGCAGCGCCCCCCAGCATGGCCAGCCGGTGCACGTCGTCGATGCTCATGCGGGAAAAGCGAATGGCCGCGGAACCGGGCTGATCGCCGTCCAAACGCCACGAGCCTTGCCCTGCGAACGTCGCTGTATCGAGTTTGCCCTTCGCCTCCGCCATAACTTCCTGGCCGCGTGTCTCCGCCGTGACCGTGAATTCTCCCGCTGGTTGGCCGTGGACGCTGACCGACTGCGCGGTAAGCGTGCCGTTGGCCGAGCTGAGCGAGAACGCACCGTTGGCGATAGTGCCTTGCGCGCGCAGATTCCCGTTGACGCGCCCATCGAAGCCGCTCTGCAAATTGGCGAACGCGTGCAGACGCGTGGCAACAACATTGGTCGCGGTCAATTGAACCTGGATGCCGCCGCTCTTCCAATCCGATCCGGTGGGCCGGTAGCCGCCGGAGAACGTCAGCCTCGCAGGTCCGTTTTCGGCTTGCCCGTTGGAAACGTCCAGGGAATCCCGGGCGATCTTCAGCGTCGCGCGGACGCGATCCAGCGCTTCGCCGAACGCCTCCGGCTTGGCGACGTCGAGCGTGACATCGGCCTGCGGCTCGCGCACGGTTCCGGTCACCCGCACATTCGCCGAGGCGATTCCCTTTGCCGCAACCGAGCTACCCGCTTCCTTGAGCAACTCCTCGAGATTCGCATTGCGTACGTTAACCTGCGCGGCGACAGCCGCATCATCGAAACTGTCTTGCCTCGCCGTGAAGGTGGTGTTGCCTGTGGCCTCCGTCGCGCCGCGCGAGAGTACGAAGCTTGACGCCACAATCTGGCTTGGCATCAGGTCCACGGGAGAGCTGAAGCGGTCGAACGCATGCCCCTCGACGATCCCTTTCAAGACCTCCACCTGGCCGCGGAAGCGCGGATTGTCCAGCGGCCCAGTCACGGTTCCATTGGCCGCGACCGATCCGCCGTCCAGCTTCAAAGGCAATTCACTCGGGGCGTCGCTTGTAAGCAGCGGCAGCGCTGCCAGCACGTCCTCGAGGTTGGTGGAACGAAACTGGACCTCCAGCCTGCGGCCCAAGGTTCCGCTCACATCGAGCCTCGTCGCCGGCGTGGCGGCGTATGAGGATCCCAGGGATAACTCGCCCGCCCGCTGATCGTAAAAGGCGTCCAGACGCCCCTCGATGGGCGCGCCTTTGTCCTGCGCGGAAAGCCCCGCTGGGGAAATCGTAAGATTCGCCCGAGCCTGCGTGGTCTTGTCGCCCGCCGTTGCCAGAGCAGCCCCCAGGGTCGAATCGATCATGAAGCTTCCCGCCAGCGTTCCGTTCCACGGCAGCGTCCGCGGCGTCACGATACTCGCTGCCTCGGCCACGGTTAATCCATCCACGCTCCCTTCCGTGTGCAGCTCCCGCCACCGTCCCAGGGAAAGCGTTCCCGAGAAACGTGCTCCCAGCGCATCCGCTTCGACGTCCTTGGCTTCAAGCCCGCGTGGCCCAAAATCGACCTGGCCGCGAACCAGCGCATCCTGAATATGCAACCGCCCTTCCGAGTAGCCTGCGCCGCGCACCGTTGCCCGGCCGGTGATCTCATAGTCGGCGGGCGCGTTGAAGTCGACACGCAACGTGCCCCGGAAGTCGGCCGTGCCGGTGGGAGCCAGGGGAATGGGAAACATCGCCGCCATCTCCCGGATGCTAGCCGCAGCCTGAAGATTGAAGGTGCCGTGTGGCCTCAGAATGTTCTCCAGCACGCCCTGCAAATCCGCATGCGATTGCGGGGTGGAAAGCCGCAGCGCCGTAACCACCAGCCGCGACTTCTCCAACGCGAATCGCGACGACAAGCCCACCTCGATGGGAGCCAGGCCGGCGATCGCCACGCGCAGCCGCCGCGAGCCGAGCTCGGCCTGGTAAGACGGAGTGCGCGCGTCGTAGGCGAGCTTCAGCGCCAGGTCCTCGCCGCGCAGGTTCACGGGGAGGCTGCGCTCGTCCAATTCCACCGTGCCGTCGGTGACCTCGTAACGCCCGACGGCCAGGTTCAGCATGTCTTGCGGCCAGCCACTATGGGGACCGGGAAGGAGCTGGGGGCTGGGAAGATTGTCGGAGCCGTCCGCGTAAATCACGATGCGCACTCTCGGCTTGTCCACTTGAACCGACGCCACATCGATCTTGCGCTCGGCGAAGGAGAGAATCCGCAGGCCTATCGTCACGGACTCTGCGTGCAGCAAGGGCGGCTCGCCCGCGGGTTCCTTGCCGTGCAGCACGAATTGCGAAACCCGCGCGGTCAAGGTCGGGCCGCGAAATGAGAAGCTCCCTAACTCGACACGCCCGCCGGTGGCGTGCTCAATCTCGGCGATGATGCGTTGGCGGACATACTCGTGGAACCATCCGCTCTGCACCACCACCAGGCCGGCCAACGCGGCGATGACCACCAGCACCGCCACCGCGGCGATGCCCCGAACCAGAACGTGCCACAGGACGCGGCCGAGCCTTCTTATGTAGACGCCTCTCATTGAAACGCCGCCTCTCTGTATTCGACGTTCTGCTTCTGCCGCGCGGTTTCGAGCCATTGATCCAGCGCCTGCATGGCGCGCTGATCCGTCAGCAGCTTCTCTAAATCCGCGCGGCTTTCCTCCAACGACGGGGGAGCGCCGGGATGAGACGCGCGCCACTCGGCGGCGAATTTGTCGTAGGCCGCGTTCATCTCCTGCTCCGTGATTTGGACTTCCGGGCGGAATCGCAGATCGGTGAAGCGCAATGCCCGCGCGCCTGCCAGGAGGTGCTTCGCAAGATCCTGTTCGCCGATGTGATATTCCCGCAAGGCCGCCGTATAAGCGGCTTCACTGGGGTACTGCATCTTCACCTTCTCGAGCAGCGCCCGCGAATCCTCCTCCGCGGGCAGGGTGAAGTGGCTGTCCTCGGCTTCCGCCAGGATCAGGTACCGGTCGACCAGCGCGGCGGCCGCGGCGCGTTTGGCGCGACCGCTCAAATCCACTGGCTTGCGGTCCAGGAACGCGGCCACCCGCAGATACCGGATCACGTCGCTTTCCGCGATCACCTGCTTATCCACGGTCACCGCGATCCGGTCCAGAACTTCGGCGGCAAGCCCCGGCGCGAGCCACAATGCGCATACCAAGATCCACGCAAGAGTCCGCATCAGAACGTGGGCCCCAGGGAGAAGTGGAATTGGAACACGTTGATGCGCTGATTGACCAGCTTTCCCTGATTGGCCAGAAGCTGGTCCAGGGTGCCGGAGAATCCATAGAAGCGCGGTGAATCCGGGCTCAGGCTGAAGTCCACGCGAATGGGGCCCACGGGCGTGCGGTAGCGAATGCCGAAGCCAATGGAGTTCACCGCATAGTTGAAGTCCTGGATGTTCTGCTGCCGGAAACGGAAGCTCACGTCGCCCAGGCTCGAATACACGTTGCCGATGTCGTGGAACAACACTCCGCCGACATTATCGCCGATCAAGGGGAAGCGCAGCTCAGTGTTATTGAACAGGAACGCATTGCCGCCCAGAGGGAAGCCGGTCTCCAGATCGCGCGGGCCAGCCTGATTGTCGGGAAAGGCCCGGTTGGTGGACGCGCCACCGGAAAAGAACCGTTCCGCGAAAGGAATTTCGGACAGCCCGCCCAGCCTGTCGATATAGCCGACCTGCAAGCTGCGCGCCAGCACGAGATCGCGGCCAATGCGATGGTACGTGGAATTGCGCACCACGATGCGCGCGTAATCCGTCGCCGAACCGAAGCCCTTCCAGGCCGAGCCCAGGTCCACCGTGTTCAGGTAACCGCGGTGGGTGTTGATGGGATCGTCGCGCCGGTCCTGAATGAAGGACATTGAGAGAATCCCGGCCCGGTCCTCTTGCGACAGAATCGGAATCAGCTCCCGCGATACTTTGGGCGTGCCTACGATGGTCACGCGCCGTACCGTATAGCGGTACTGAAGCGTGTTCGCGCGAGACAGCTTCTGGGCCAACTGGATGGAGCCCTCCAAGCGATGGGACGTGAAGGTCTGAATACTGCTCGAATCGTCGAACAGGCCGGAGAACGTCAGCGACAGGTTCTGGTGTCCCGTGAATTGCGGCGCCTGGTAAGTCAGTCCCACGCGCTCCTCCAGCGTCGAGAACAGCGTCTGCAAGCTGACGATGTGGCCCAGGCCCAGGAAATTCAGGCGGCTGACGCCCAGCGAGATGCGCGGGGTGAAAGCCGTTTTCCCCGCCGGCGCATCGAAGGTGGTGACGCCGCCCCCGATGCGCGCCAGCGCCGCTCCGAAGCCCACATTGAAGGAGTACCGGCTGGCTTCGTCCAGATGGAACAGCACGTTCTTGCTGTCTTCATCGCCATCGGGATTCTGAATGGCGGTCTGGACTTTCGAGAAAATACCCAGATCGTAAAGCTTCTGCTGGCTCTCGCCGATGCGGGCTTGAGAAAGCGGCCCGTCCGGCTCCAGCGTAATGCGGTTGATCATCAGGGAAGCTTGGGTATGTTGCAGGCCGCGCACGAAAATGTTGCGGACGAATTCCTGCTTGCCTGGCCGCACCACGAAGTGAAGATCCACCTGCGTGGCCGAAGGCCCCGGGGATTGGGTCCAGTCAAAGGTCGCGCTCAGATAACCGTTGTTGAAATAGTAATTCAGGATGGAGTCGCGGTCCGCCCCGATGCCGGCTTCGCTGTAGGGCTCCCCCGCGGTGGAGTGGAGCAGCGGGCGCAGGTTGTCCTCATCGGCGGGAAGCACGCCCTCGATCTCCAGATTGTGAACCATCCACTGCTGGCCCTCCTTGACCTCCAGCAGCACGGCCAGCTCGCCACGTTTGCCTTTGTAGTCGTCGCTCTTGGTGGAGACCACCCGGACGTCGCGAAAACCATTGGTGCGGTACAGGTCCAAAATGGCGTTGGTATCCTGTTCCAGCAGCCGCTGCGAGAAACGCCCCCAGGGATAGCGCAGGAAACTCGCAGGGGTCATCTGCAGCCGCTCTCGGACTGTGGCGGAGTCGAAGTACTCGTTGCCGGTGATCTGGATGTTCGCCAGCTTGCTGCGAAGACCGCGGGCGATGCTGTAGCCGATGACAGAGCGGCCCGGCGCCGGCTGACTCTGTTCGAAATCCACCCGCGCTTCGACGTAGCCCTGGTCTTGGAAGTACTCGAGCAGGTTCCGCTGCCCCTCCAACAGCAAGCTGTTATCCACTTCGCGTTCCTCGTAAATGGGAATGAGCTGGCGCAGCCGCCCGGAGGAGATTTTGGCGCCGCTGACGTTGACCTCCAGCTCCGGTCCGCTATCGATCCGCAGGCTGGGCGTGACGCGGTTGGTGTCCTGGTGATAATTCAGGCCTTCCAGCGTGACGCGCGCCGCCAGATGGTTGCCTCTCTGCACGCTACTCTGCACCTTGGCGATTCCGCCCTGGAGCCTCTGCTCGGTCAGCTCCCTCCACCCCGGCAGGCGCAGGAAAAACAAGCCGCGCATCCAGCCCGCGGTTCGACCCACGACTTCCGGCGGCCGCGTGAGCGTGCCCGAAAGGCTGATCCCGTCAAACCGCGCGCGCATGCCGGGGCTGATCTCGAAATAGATCCCCGCCTCCTGCGTGCCGGGACTGAAATCGACATGGTAGGATGCCTGCGCCCCATACAAACCGTTGGCGTGGAGCCGCTCCAGCAGATTGGCGACCGCGGGCTCCATCAGGCTTTCGGTGAAGGGACCGCCTAGTTCGAGTTTGGTGGCGGTCCGCAGTTGCTCGCGGCTGGGAGGCTCGGCCTCGCCGTGAATGTTTATCGCACTGACGAAATAGTTGAACTCGGTGACGATGCGCAGTTCCACGCCCTCGCCCGACTGCTCCGCCTCCACCGCGATGTCATGGTAACGGCCGGTCAAATACAAGGCGTTGATGGCCTGGCGCACATCCGCGAGCGAGAGAGGCGTGCCAATGCGCAGGCCCAGCCTCCTGTCGAACTCCGCCTGTAACAGCGGCTGTTCCTCGGGAACCGGCACGATGTTGACGATGGTTCTGCCCTCCAGCGAATCCGTTGGAGACTGCGCCGAAGCGGCGATGGCGCACACGAGAATCAAGACGAGCGAGAGCGCCACGGAACGCACGTACCACAATGATATCGCGGTGTTTTCCCTTCGACCGCGGGAAGGCGAAGGAATCCGGGCTGCTACCATCGAAATATAAACGTAATGACGCCTCCCGCGGATTCCCGTTACTCACGGCAGAGCCGCTTCGCTCCCCTGGGTGAGGAGGGCCAGCGGCGAATCCAATCCGCTCGCGTAGTTGTGGTGGGATTAGGTGCTCTGGGCTCGGTGCAAGCCGACCTTCTGGCGCGCGCCGGGGTGGGCGAGCTGCGCCTGATCGACCGCGATTTCGTCGAGCTCTCCAACCTCCAGCGGCAGACGCTGTACCAGGAATCGGACGCCGCCGAGGCGTTGCCCAAGGCCGTGGCCGCGGCGCGCCGTCTGGCGCTGGTGAACTCCGAGGTGCGTGTCGAAGCCCTGGTCAGCGATCTTTCGCCCCGCAATATCGAGGAGGCGCTGGAGGGCGCCGCCGTGATTCTCGACGCCACCGACAACTTCGAGACCCGCTACCTGATCAATGATTTCGCCGTGCGGGAAGGGATCCCCTGGATCTACGGAGCGGCCGTGGGCAGCTACGGTCTGAAGCTGGCGATCGTGCCCGGGCCCACTGCTTGTTTCCGCTGCGTGTATCCCGAGCCTCCGCGAGGCGCGCAGCCAACTTGCGAAACCGAAGGCGTCCTCGGCCCGGTGACCGCGGCGATCGCTGCGCTCCAGGCCGGCGATGCTCTAAAGATTCTGGCGTGCGGCAAGGAGTCGGTGACCGCGCGGCTCACCACCATGGACGTGTGGACCGGACAGATCCGCCAGACCGCTCCGCCGGCGCGCGATCCGGATTGCCCGTGCTGTGCCACCCGCGAATTTCCGCATCTGGAGGGCAAGCACCGCGCCCCCATCAGCCTGTGCGGGCGCAACGCCGTGCAGATTCACGAGCGGTCGCGGCCTGTGGATCTTCCGGAGCTGGCCTCGCGGCTGGGCGCTCTGGGGCCGGTGCGCGTTAACGAGTTCGCGCTGCGCGCCGCGCTGGAGCCGTATGAGCTGACCGTATTTCCCGACGGCCGCGCGATCATCAAAGGCACCACCGATGCCGGCGTCGCCCGCAGCGTGTACGCTCGCTATGTGGGAATGTAGAAAGGTCCGCTCTTGTCAGGACGGTTTCTTCCGCAATACCCATGTGGTCATCGCGCGTTGATTTTGGACCACCGTTGTCTTCAGCGGGTCGGCCAGTTCGGCGCCTAACCGCTTGGTGTGCGCGCCGAGCAGCGCTGCGTCCACCAGATACCGCTCTGAGCCATCGGGCGACCTGTAGCGGCGTCCCTGGATGCGTTCCACCTGGCTCTCCATGCCGATCGAGGATCCGAGGCGGCAGAAGAAGAGTCCACCGGGTTTCAGGACCCGCCACGCTCCCTGGAGCATGGCGTCGAAGTGGGCGTCGTCGCGAGCGAAATGGAGGACGGCGTTGCTGACCACCACATCCGCGCCAGCGTCGTCGAAAGACATGTGCTCGACGGCTTCGACTCGAAAATTCGACTTGGGGAGCGCGGGTGCGAGCAAACGGGCCAGGGCGCGTACGCTATCCACGGCCTCCGCGTCCAGGTCCACGGCGTACACGTCGTACCCTCCCCGGAGCAGGTACACGAGGTTTCGACCGGCACCGCATCCGGCATCCAGGATTCGCATTCCGGGTGTAATGCGCCCCTTCAGAAGCTGGTCGAAAAGATAAATGTCGATTTGGCCGAATTGTTCCTGAAGCATTGGCACGGACATTCCTACAAAACTACCATGCAGAGTTTGAGACGGGTTCAAGCCGGGGAGGCTGACAGAGCGGCAGAGCGCCCCGGCCGCACATGCCCGCCGGCAAGAAGGCGCGGATCTTCACTTCTGCGCGCCGCTGATGCGGTGCATCTTACGGCGGCACGGAAATCAGGGAACACGAAGTGTGGACCAATGACCGCCACATGCTCGCGGCCGCCGCTTAGTTCGGGCTGAGAGGGCGTTCCGTTTAGCCCCTCGCGAGCGTTCCGGGTGAAACCACATTAAGCCCTGGAGTATCCAAAATACTGGGGGACCGATATGAAGTGGACCATGCCGGCTGCGCTGCTCCTGTGTTTGGCGCCTTTGCCGAGTTTCGCCGGAAGCTGGTCGGGAGTTCTGGTGGACTCCAAATGTTATGAAAACCTAAGGACCAATACAAACCCATTCGAGCCCTATCCCGACGAAAATCTCGACCTCTGGTATTGCCGCCCGAATTTACACACCAAGTCTTTCGCGGTTGTGCGGGAAGACTGGGCGCGATTTAAGTTAGATGCCGCCGGAAACGCAAAGGCGGCTGAGCTTGTCCGGAATGCGGATAAGAAATCGCATTACCTGGACGTCGCCGTCACGGGCGAGTTGGACAAAGGAACAGTCCAGGTGGCGTCAATCTCGCTTGTCAAGTAAACGCGTCTTCTCCGCCGGTCCAGAGCCGATCAGCCCCCGGTTCAGTAGTTCCAGCTCCATCAGTGATGGCAGCGGCACGGCCAGCTGAACCCCCACCCGGTAAGCTCCCCCGTCGGGCTCGCAATAGCAGACCTTTCCGAGCATATGCTCCTCCTCGGCATCGATTTTGACTTGCGTCTCGCAAGGCAGCGGGTTCGGCACCCGCACTTGCAGGCCGTTCTTCGATATATCCACCACGCAGGCTTCGATCGGGCGGCTCCCTGGGGTGTCTAATACCATAAGCATCACCGGTTCGGTTACACGTAGCCGAGGCTCTTTTCGTCTTTCCACAAAGGCCTAATCGGCGAGAAGCGAAGGGATGTGAACGGCTATGATACCTAGTTAATTCCCCTCGCAACTTATCCCCTCCGACATTGGAGATATGTAGGTCTCCGGCGCTCTCGCCGAATGCTTGTGGAGGAGAGCATGCGGTATACGATCAGCTCGCTGGTTCTGGCCACCGCGTTAGCATTTGCACAGCCAAGTGTGGCGCAGCCCCACCTGCAAGGTGCGCTTCCCGCCTTCTTCATCCCCAACGTCGGCCAGACCCACCCATCCGTACGCTTCCTGGTCGACACGCCCGAACTGCGCGCCGGCTTCACCGCCGGTTCGGCGATTTTTCAGCTCGACGGCCTGAATCTGCGCGTGCGCTTCGCGGGCGCGAATTCACATCCCGCGATGGAGGGCGTCGAGCGTCTGAGCGCACGTGCCAACTTCCTCCTCGGGGATCGGCCCCAGGACTGGAAGACCAACCTCCCCGTGTACCAGAGAATTCTGTACCGCGACTTATACCCCGGCATCGACATGAGCTATGGCGGCTCCGGGCCAAACATCAAGTCGGAATTCCTGGTGGCCCCAGGCGCCGATCCGAATCAAATTCGCCTGGATTACTCTGGCGCGGCACTCGCGATTTCGCCGAATGGCGATCTCCTCATCCGCGACGGGAATGCCGAGGCGCGGGAAGCCGCGCCAGTCATATATCAAGAGGCCGCGGAGCACCGGCACGTCGAAATTCCCGGCCGCTACCGTCTGCTCGACGCGCACACCGTGGGATTCGAAATCGACGCGTACGACCGCTCGCGGCCTCTGATTATCGATCCTGTATTGTCGTACGCAACCTATTTGGGCGGCAGCGGCCTCAGCGCGGTGACCGGCGCGGCCGTTGATTCCTCCGGGAATTTGTACGTGACAGGTTGGACGGCGTCGCTCGATTTTCACATCGTGACGCCGGTGCAGGCATCCAATGCGGGCGGCGTCGATGCCTTCGTCGCCAAGCTCAATCCGGCGGGCAGCGGACTGGTGTATGCCACCTACATCGGCGGGCGCGGCGACGACCGGGGGCAAGCCATCGCCGTGGACGGCGCCGGGCAGGCCTACGTCACCGGCTCCACCGCCTCGGCCAATTTCCCGCTGCTTGCGCCCATCAGCTCGGCGCTCAGCGGCGGACGGGACGCCTTCGTGCTCAAGCTCAGCGCCGCCGGCAACATACTGCTCTATAGCACGTATCTCGGTGGCGGCAGCGCCGATTACGGCAACGCCATCGCCGTGGATTCCTCGGGCAACGCCTACATCGCCGGCGATACTCTGTCCTCCAACTTTCCCGTTGTGGGCGCGGCGCAACCTGTGTTCGGCGGCAGCCAGGACGCTTTCGTGACCGAGCTGAGCTCCACCGGGGCGATCTTGTTCAGCACATTCCTGGGCGGGGCGCTCGTTGAACATGCGGGCGGCATCGCGCTCGATTCCAGCCGCAACGTCTACATCGCGGGAGGAACTACTTCCACCAATTTCCCCGTGGTGGGCGCGATTCAAGCGTCGAACGGCGGCAACCAGGACGCTTTCCTCACCAAGTTCAACTCCACAGGATCGGCGATTGTCTATAGCACGTACCTGGGCGGGAGCGGCGGTGGAATTGGAACTCCGGAGCAGGCCAACGCCGTAGCCGTTGATTCAAGCGGTAGCGCTTACATCGCAGGCACCACCAACTCCGTCAATTTCCCGGTCACCACAGGCGCGCTTCAAGTTTCCTACGACGCGGTGCAAACGGCTTTCGCCGCCAAAGTGAACCCCGCCGGCAATGCACTGGTCTATAGCACATACCTGGGCGGGTCCGTCTTCGACTGGGCCAACGGGTTGGCGGTAGCGGCGAACGGGAGCGCGTATGTCGCCGGCTTTACCTCGTCGCCCGATTTCCCCACAGCCGTCCCGCTGCAAGCGTCCTTCAATGGCCTGTACGACGCTTTCGTCTCGGTCCTGAATGCAACCGGCAGCGCCTTGAATTTCTCCACTTTTTGGGGAGGCACTGGCGCGGATGAGGCCAACGCCATCGCGCTCGATGCCGCCGGCAATATGTACGTGGCGGGCCAGACCAGCTCCATAGATTTGACGCTACTGAATCCCATTCAATCCTCCAATGTAGGGGGCAGCATCGGATGGCTGGCGGCGATGGGAGCCGCTACCCTGCCTCCACCGCTGCCCGCGACGGACGGGGTTTCGCCGGCTTCCGGCAGCGGAAGTTCGGCGATCTTTACGGCCCAGTACTCGGATCCGGCAGGGGTGGCGGCTCTCGCATCCGTCACCGTGCTGGTCAACACCACGGGTTCGCCGGATCACGGATGTCAGGTGACCTATCTGGCTGCGTCGAACCAGTTCGCGCTGGCCAATGATATCGCTTCCACGGGATCCACATTCGTCAATCCCAGCGGCGGAAGCGCGCAGAACAGCCAGTGCACTTTGAACGGTTCGGGCAGCTCCGTGACTGTCGCCGGAAACGTTCTTACGGCCGTCGTCTCCATGACGTTCCAGCCCGGTTTTGCCGGCAGCGACACGGTTTGGTTATCCGCCGTCGACACCAGCGCCAACACCACCGGGCTGGTTTCCGCCGGAACGTGGACGGTCACCGGCGCCGGGCCCATACCCACGGTGACGTCGGTCACGCCCAGCAGCGCCATGGGGTCCATCCAGACCTTCACGTTCACCTTTTCCGACACTCAAAATCCTCTGAACATCACCACGATGTCCCTCCTGTTCAATACATCGGTGAGCTTCCCCAGCGCGTGCTACATTAGCGTCGACCGCATCCAGGGGACCATCGGCCTGGCGCTGGACAGCGGCTCGGGATTTACCAGCGAGCCCCTCAGCTCCAATTCGCTGTTGCAGAACAGTCAATGCACCGTGGGCGCGGCTGCCCTCGTTACCTCCGGGCTGTCCGCCAACCTCACCGTGGCGATGACCTTCAATGGCGGCTTCGGCGGCGTTAAGAATATCTATATGTTCGCCTCCGATAACGGCGTCACCACCACCGGATGGGTGCAGATGGGGACGTACACGGTCGCCGCCCCGCTGCAGTTTTATCTCGTCCCTCCGTGCCGCATCGCCGACACGCGCGCCTCACAGCCCTTTACAGGCGCATTCGGGCCGCCGAGCCTGCCGGCCTACGCAAGCCGCAATTTCCCGTTGCCCTCCTCGGGCTGCTCCATTCCATCGACCGCGCTGGCGTATTCGTTGAACTTCACGGCGATCCCCAGCGGACCCCTGAGCTTCCTCTCGGTCTGGCCCGCCGGCGACCCCTATCCAGGAGTCTCGACGCTGAATTCGAACGATGGCAGCGTCATCGCCAATGCGGCTATCGTGTCGGCGGGAACAAGCGGCGGCATCACCGTCGTAGCCGGAAATCCCACCGATCTGACGATTGACATCAACGGATATTTCGCTCTGCCCGGGGACGCGGGGCTGGACTTTTTTCCCCTCACGCCCTGCCGCATCGCCGATACGCGAACCAGCCAGCCTTTCACCGGCAAGTTCGGACCGCCCGCTCTGAGCGCGTACGTTACCCGGGATTTCCCGATCTCGACCAGTGCGTGCCTGACCGGGTCAGAGCAGGCATACTCGCTGAACGTAACCGTGGTTCCTTCTGGACCGCTGGAGTTCCTGTCGGCCTGGCCGGTAGGGCAAGCGTATCCGGTCGTCTCGACGCTGAATTCGCCCAACGGCGCGGTGCTGGCAAACGCAGCCATTGTTCGCGCCGGAACCAAGGGGGACATCAACGTTGTGGTGGGCAATCCTACCGACGTGATCATCGACATCAACGGAAAGTTCGCCGCCCCGGCCACCGGCGGGTTGCGATTCTATGCCGTGACCCCCTGCCGGGTGGCCGATACGCGAGCCAGCCAGGGCTTCACCGGAGCGTTCGGGCCCCCCCCGCTCGCCGCGTATATGAGCCGGAATTTCCCCATTCCGTCGAGCCACTGCGGCATCCCAGCCGCCGCGCAGACCTACGCTCTGAATATAACGGTGGTGCCGCCGGGCCCGTTGAGTTTCCTGTCGGTATGGCCGGCGGGACAGCCTTATCCAAGCGTATCGACGCTGAACTCGCTCGCCGGCGATGTGATCGCGAATGCCGCGATTGTTCCCGCCGGCACCGGCGGGGCCATCACCGTTGTCGTCGGGAACCCTACCGACCTCATTATCGACATTTTGGGGTACTTTGCTCCCTGAGGGGCTTGACAGAATCGCCGGACTGCCGCATACTTCCATCGATAGACGATGGGAGCAAAACACCCGGAACTCCTGCCCGGCACGCTGGACCTGCTGATCCTCAAATCGCTGGTGCGCGGCAGCATGCACGGCTATGGCATCGCGCAGCACCTGAAGACCGTCTCAGACGAGGTTCTGCAAGTCGGCGAGAGCTCGCTGTATCCGGCGCTGCAGCGCCTCTTGCTCAACGGCTGGGTCGCGGCCGAATGGGGCGCCTCCGACAACAACCGGCGAGCCCGCTACTACACGCTGACTCCCTCCGGACGCAAGCAGTTGCAGCGCGAGCGCGCGGAGTTTGAGCGCATGATCGGCGCGATCCAAAAGGCGCTCGCATGAAAATTCTGCGGCGCATTCGGTATCTCCTGCGGCAGCGCAAGATCGAGGCCGAGCTCGCCGAGGAGATCGAGCATCATCGGCAGATGAGCGCAAAACACTCAAGCGACGCCGGTCCCACGATGGGCAACGTCACGCGCGCCCGCGAGGACGCCCGCTCGGTGTGGATCTGGCCCTGGCTCCAGAGCGTGTGGCAGGATCTCGCGTACGCTATCCGCAATCTGCGGCGCTCGCCCGGATTCACGGCCGTCGCGCTGCTGACACTGGGCACCGCCATCGGACTGAATACAAGTTTCTTCACGGTCTTCAACGCGATGGCTTTGAGGCCGTGGCCGGTGAAAGACCCGGCGCAAATGGTCAAGGTTTTCTCGATGGACACCCGCCGTCCCAACGCCAGCGGCGGAGGAATCGGAGTCGTGGAATATCGCTATTTCGCGGAACACGCACGCTCCTTTTCGGGATTCGCCGTCGCCTTCGGGCAGAGTGTGCGGTTTGGTTTTGAGCCCTTTGGGAAATCCTCGCAAGCCGTGCTGGTGGGCGGAGATCACTTTCGCGTACTGGGCATCGAGATGCATCTCGGCCGGGGATTCCTTCCGGAAGAGAACCGGGTGGACGCCCCGGAACCGGTCGCGGTACTCAGTTACACCTATTGGCGCGATCACTTCGGCTCCGATCCGGCCGTGATCGGCAAGCAAGTGTCTGTGAATGATGTCCCGTTCACGATCGTCGGCGTGACGCCGGAAGACTTCACCGGCACGGCCGACGGAGGCGGGCGTGAGGATGTGTACTTGCCGCTCCCCTCTCTTCCACTGCTCCAGCCTGGTGCATCCTGGACTCGCGACGTCCTCACCTCTCCGGGGCAGTGTTGCCTTCCGGCTTCGGGCCGCCTTGCCGCTGGAATCTCCCGCGCGCAAGCGGCGGCGGAGCTGGAGGTGCTCGACCGGCAATTCCGGTCTCAATTCCGGCTGGAGGGAGGCCGCGTCTTCCAGTTGACCGGTTCCGCGCTGATGGCCGATCCGAACCGGAAATCGAAGGGCACGCCGATTGTCGCGCTCCTGTTCGTTGGCGTCGCGCTGGTGGTCCTGCTGGCCTGCGCCAACGTAGGGAACCTACTGACCGCGCGCGCCGGCGCGAGGCAAAAGGAGATCCAGATTCGCCGCGCGATCGGGGCTGGACGCGCCCGCATCATCCGGCAGCTAATGACGGAGAGCCTGCTGCTCGCCGTGGGAGCCGTCGCGGTAGGGCTGCCCATCGCGTACCGGCTGCCGTTATTCGTCATCAATCAAACCGGAGACGATCTGTCCCTGCGGCTGACGCCCGACGGAACGGTTTTGGCGTACGCCATCGCGTTGGCTGTGTTCGCGTGTTTCGGCTTTGGCCTGGCCCCGGCGCTGCATGGGACTCGTCAAGGTTCACGGTCGCGGTTGCCGTTGCGGAGCCTGCTGCTCACCGTCCAGGTGGCGCTTAGCGTAATCCTGCTGATCGGCGCGGGACTGGCGCTCCAGGGCGTCGCGCGGTTGCGCCAACAGGACCCCGGCTTCGCCGTCGACGGCGTGTCGGTGGTTTCCTTTGAGCTGCCGGCGAGCGATTATGATGCCGCGCATGCCGCCGATTTCGGCAAGCGTCTCACGCAAGGTCTGGAGGGCGGCCAGCCGTTTGCCCTCACCGGACGTGAACCTCTCTCCATCAGCCGCTGGCTGGCCGATTTCAGGCTGCCTGGGCAACCCGAGGGCGGGACGCGCGGAGTGCTGTGGCAGGAGGTCACCGCGAGGTATTTCGATGTGCTCCGCATTCCGGTGGTCGCGGGCCGCAACTTCGCTTCGGGCGATGACGCGACCGGTGCGATTCTGGTGAATCAAATGCTCGCGCGCCAGTATTGGAAGAACGACTCTCCGGTGGGCAAAACCGCCATCTGCGTGGGAGGCCGCACGCGCGAGATCGTGGGCGTGGTCCGGGATGCATACGTCGAAAACCTCGATCAAGTCGAGCCGACCATCTATATTGCCTTTCGTGGAACGACCATCCCTAAAGTCCTGATCGCTCCAGCAGCCGCCCAGTCCGTCGCCGCCATCGCCAGCCGCATCGAGCCGCGCGCCCGCACGCAGGCGTTGCCGCTCCAGGCCAACGTCGACCGCTGGTTTAGGACCGCCCGCATCGGCGCGGAGATCGCCGGAATGCTGGGCGTTTTTGCGCTGATCCTGGCGACGGTGGGGATGTCGGGAGTATTCGCCTACGTCGTCCAGCAACGCACCAAGGAAATCGGGATTCGAATCGCGCTCGGTGCGCGGCCGGAACAGGTGGTCCGGCTGGTGCTGGCGAGCAGCTCTCGCGCGGTGATCGCCGGGCTCGGAATCGGAGTCCCCTTGGCCTTGCTTGCCGCGCGCCTCATGCGCGATGTGCTGTACGGCGTGAACCCGCTCGACCCGGTCGCGTATCTGTCGGTGGCCTGCATCCTGGCCGTTGCCGGCATCGCCGCCAGCTACGCTCCGGCGCGCCGCGCCACCCGCGTCGATCCGCTTCAAGCTCTGCGTCACGACTAGAAGCCCTGCTTCAAGAATGACCGGCCACGTTACCATGAAGGGGCATGTCCGTCTATGACGATCGCAAGGACGCGCTCGAAGAGCACGAGTTTCGCATGGGCCTGGAGCGCGGCCGCCTCGCCGTCACCCTGGATCTGTTGACCGACGCGCTGGTGCTGGTGGGCCAGCACGGGGTCTACTGCCAGAGCGCCCGCCAGCCCGGCAAACCGGCCATGGACATCCAGCTCATCAGCAAATCTCTGATCGACGCCAAGGAGTTGGTCACCAGCGTCATGACCGAGCTGAAGCGGTCAAAGAGCATATAGGTTGGCAGCAAACGGGACGCGGGTTTTTCCCCGGCAGAAACCGTCCGCGCCGCGGTTGCTAGACGATTTCATATTTCATCGAACAACCAGAGGGCTCCGAGGTTTAGTTTTCCGAAGGCCTCTCCACCTGATCGATGACCAGAATTTCGACAGGGCCTTTGGCCGATTCGAGTTTCAGTCCGGGTTGCTCGCGCACAGCCTGAAGAAACGTAGTTCCCTGTGCTGGGCCATCCGCCGAAAATCCGGCCTTGAAAAGAACGCGAGGCAGCAGACGTATCGGCTTCCCGTAGACTCTCTGTCGGCGGCTCCGCAATCCCGCCGTCGACACTGCGTGGGCGCTAGCGCCCCTGGAGGAACGGATTCCGCTCCTTCTCCCGCCCAATCGTTGTGTTGGGCCCGTGGCCCGGAATCACCACCGCCGTCTCCGGCAGCGTCAGCAGCTTGGAGTGAATCGAGCGCAGGATCTGACGCGAGTCTCCTCCCGGCAGATCCGTCCTGCCGATGCTGTCGCGGAACAGGGTATCGCCGGCGATCAGCTTGTTCTCCGAGGGAATCCACAGGGAGATGCTGCCCTGTGTGTGGCCGGGTGTGTCCAGGATGTGGAACGTCGTTTGCGACGGCGCCTCGCCCAGCGTGAGCGAGCCGCCCTCGCGCGCGGCCGTGTCGATGGTGGTCCGCTCCGGCGCAGGCATGTCCAGCCAGGACGCCTGCGTGTCCAGATGATCGTACAGCGTCTGGTCGTTGGCGTTCATGTACACCGAAGCACCTGTAGCCGTCTTTAGCTTCGCCGCGCCTCCGATGTGATCGATGTGCGCGTGGGTGATCACGATGGCTTTGACGGTGAGCCGATGCTGCGTGAGCACGGCGAGAATGTCGTCGATCTGATCGCCGGGATCGATGACGATGGCCTCGCGCGTGGCCTCGTCGCCGAAGATCGAGCAATTGCATTGCAGCATTCCCACCGGCAGAATTTCGTGAATCATTGCACCTCGATTGTATACTCGGGGTATGGATGCAATTCTGCCGATCGCCGTGCGCTGGCTGCACCTGGCGTCTGTGATCGTGCTTCTGGGCGGCCTATTCTACGCTCGGTTCGCGGCGGGGGACCTTGCGCCTGGGTTTAAGCCCATGGCCTATGCGGCAATCGGTGGAATCCTTGTCTCCGGACTCTATATTTTTTTGA
>Ga0070733_10001137_pt1 | contig 20256 bp, 11 predicted proteins | sample Coa_R1_9_FD_66450 | JGI IMG/M metagenome (GOLD analysis project Ga0070733, IMG submission 66450) | Surface soil microbial communities from Centralia Pennsylvania, which are recovering from an underground coalmine fire - Coalmine... | ecosystem: Environmental > Terrestrial > Soil > Unclassified ... | reverse complement strand
GAACTCACCGGCAAAGCCCTTGAGCTAGTCCTTGTTCATTTCCCCGAAGGTTTGGACGCCAAGCGCCTGCTGCTTGTTGGCGCGGGCAAGCCCGAAAAATTCACGCAGTCCGACCTGCGCAAAATCGCCGGCACCGCGCTGCGTTATCTGAAAACGCGAGGCGTCAAGAAATTTATCTTCCTCGCGCGCGAAGGCGAACGTGGGCCGGCTGCCGCGCAGGCCGTCACAGAAGGCCTCGGCGTCGCCGATTTTGAGTCCAACAAATATCAAACGGACAAGAAAACCGCAAACCGCGAAATTCAGTCCGTGCTGCTCGCCGGCTTCGACGCTATTCAGAATGGCAATCTGTCCCAAGCCGTCGAACAAGGGCGCGTCATCGCCGAATCGCAAAATTTCGCGCGCGATTTGATCAACGAGCCTTCCAACCGCCTCACTCCCCGCATGCTCGCAGCGCGCGCCGAAGCCATGGCGAAGGAAGTCGGCCTGGGCGTTGAAATTCTCGACGAGCGCAAAATCTCCGAACTAAAAATGGGCGCGCTCATCGGCGTCGCGCAGGGCAGCGTCGAGCCGCCGCGCGTGATCGTGATCCGTTACACTCCGGAAAATGCGCGGCCCGATGCGCCGGTTCTTGGTCTGGTCGGCAAGGCCGTCACTTTCGACACCGGCGGCATTTCCATCAAGCCCGCCGACAACATGGAAAAAATGAAATATGACATGGGCGGCGGCGCCACCATGCTTGGCGCCATGCGCGCCATCGCCTACCTGAAGCCTTCGGTCCCGGTGATCGCCGTGATTCCCGCTACCGAGAACATGCCGGGCGGGCGCGCGCAGAAACCGGGCGACGTGCAGGTCGCGATGTCCGGCAAGACGATCGAAGTCATCAACACCGACGCCGAAGGCCGCATGGTCCTGGCCGACGGAGTTTTCTACGCGCGCAAACTCGGCTGCACGCACCTGATTGACGCCGCCACCCTCACCGGCGCTATCCAGGTAGCGCTGGCAAACGTACACGTCGGCGCGTTCGGCACGCCGCGCGAATACCTCGATCAGTTTCTCGAGAGCGCCAAGGCCGTCGGCGAAAAAATGTGGCCCATGCCGATGGACGACGAGTACGAGGAAATGATCAAGAGCAATATCGCCGACATTCGCAACACCGGCTCAGGTAAGGGCGGCGGCGCCATCACCGGCGCTTGGTTCATAAAAGAATTCGCCGAAGACACCCCGTGGATCCACCTGGACATCGCGGCGACCTGCTGGGTAGACGATGGGAAACCGTGGCTGGCAAAAGGGCCGACCGGCGTGGCGATTCGCTCCATCGTTGACTTCGCCATGAAGCTGTAACCTATAGCCCGCCGTGTCTTGGTTCGCGTTCGCAGAGCCACACCCGCCAATACCCGTTAGGGGCGCTGCTTGCTGCGCCCCAGCTTGCCAAGATGTCAGCCCCGCGCCTCTTGGACTCCGGCGGCTTGCCACCGCTTTGCCCTGTGGCGAGGCTTGCCTCGCCTTCTCTTGACTTGCATCTGTAGAGGCCGGTTCAGGTTCATCGAACCGGGCAGCCGTTGCTTTTTGCCTTTGGTGTTCTCTGCGTCTCTGCGGTAGAAATTTCTTCTCGCCGTTCTCCTTTAACTCTTAACTTTGAACTCTCAACTGCGCTCTCACATCTTCTCCGGCGCCGTAATCCCCAACAACCCAAGCGCGGTGACCAGCTGCTCCCGCACCAACGTCGTCACATACAGCAGAAACGCTCGCTTCTCCGCGTCTTGCTCGCGATTGATATTGTGTTTGTGGTAGAAGCCGTTGAACGCTTGCGCTAACTCGAACGCGAAGCGCGCGACATTCGCGGGTTCCTGCGCTGCTAGCGCCAGCTCCAACCGCGCATCCAACGACCCAGCGAGCAAAACCAGATCCCATATATCCTCATACTCCGGCGAAGCCAAAAAACGGCTGACGTCCAACTCGCCGCTCCGAAGCCGAGCAGTGTTGGCAGCGTCTTCCACCGCCAAGCTCGGCTCCAACTCCGCGCCCTTCCGCAAAATCCCATTCACCCGCACCACGGCATACTGCACGTAGGGTCCGGTCTCGCCCTCAAAACTCAACGCATCCTTAAAATCAAACGCAATCACTGTAGACCTCGTAAACCGCAGCAGAAAATAACGGAGCGCCCCGATGGCGACCGCGTGGGCGATCGCGGCGCGCTCGGCGTCGGGGCTTTCCGGATGGCGCGAGTCCACTTCCTCGCGGGCGCTCGCTTCCAACCGGTCGAGCAAATCGTCGGCCTTCACTCCCTGTCCCTTCCGTCCACTCACTTCCACGTACGGCCGCTTCGCATCCTCCGGCGGAATTTCGTAGCCCATCTCCAGAGCACAACGCGGAGTCAAAGCCACCACGTTGTAAGCGAAATGCTTCAAGTGATCCGCTTCGGCGTTGTAGCCGAGCGCGCGCAGCCCCGCCACCACCACCTGCTGCGGATAAGACTGCCGCGAATCAATCACGTTAAATACTTCATGCGCGTGCCCAAACGCCGGCGCACCGGGATCATCCCGCTCGCTGGCGGTGATCCACACCTGGTGCCCGTCGGGATGTTTGTAAAAATGGTGATAGTGAAAATCGCGCTCCAGCAATCCAAACTTCCAGAGATGCAGCGCGATATCCTTGCCCACGTACGTGACGGTTCCGGTCGACCGCACGATAATCTTAGCCTCAGCTTCTTCCGGCGGCTCCTCGGTTGCGTCGGCAGAAGCTGGTTCCGCGCCTTCAGCAGGCTGCTTCGCCGCAGCCTCCTTGTCGGAAGGCAGCTGCATCACCCAACAGCCGGCATTTTTTCCCGCGGTGGCGAGCTGCACGGCGCCGCTGCGCTTCAGCAACTCGAATGCTGCGTCCCAAAATTTCAGGTGCAGGATGTCACTCTCCTGCGTCAGCAAATCGTAATCAATCCCCAGCCGGTCGAGCGTCCGCAGATGGCAGTAGTTGATCGCCGTAGCAACAATCTCCCCCATCTTCGCCGCCTCGCCGTGCCCCTCTTCGATTTCCTTCAATATCTGCCCGCGCAATTCCAGCCGCGCCTTGTCCTCCGCCAGAAACAAAGTCACCCGCGTGTACAAATCCCAGCACAAGTAATCGAACTTCGGCGCCTGCGTAAGCACCCGCACTTCCTCCGGCGACTTTTTCTCCAAATGCAGAAATCCCAGCACCACATCCGCAACCTGCACCCCGGTGTTGTCTATATAGTTCTGCACCTCCACCCGCCGCCCGGAATGCCGCAACAAACGCGCGAACGTGTCGCCCAAAACTGCATTGCGCAAATGCCCAATGTGCGCCGCCTTATTCGGATTAATGCTGGTGTGCTCCACAACCGTCTTCGTCGCCCCAGCTTCCGCGGTCACCGCTTGGCGTCCGGCTTCCTCCGCGGCAGCGCGAAAGAATGCGGCCCGGTCGAAGAAAGCGTTCAGGTAGCCGCCGCCTGCGACTTCCACGCGCGCGATTCCGGCGATCGGTTTCAGGGAATTGGCGATTTCCTGCGCCAGCGCCCGCGGCGGCTTCTTCAATCGCTTAGCCAGCTCAAAACACACTGGCGAAGCCGCCTCTCCCATCGAAAGCTTCGGCGGACGCTCGGTAACAATCGGCACGTCCGTCTTGTAGCGTTCGTGAATATGATGGCGCAGCGCCTTGCGAAACCGGTCTTCGACGGCTTTGTACACGTGGCTCCCTGTGCAGAGTGAATCCGGCGATTATAGGGAAAGCGGCGGGAAGCGTCAAAGCCGCTTGCGCCTGCGGATTTGACAGGGTTGGGAGGCCAGACTAGTATCGTTTTTTCGCGATTCGACGGGATTTGTGCAAGACCATCCGATGAAAACGTTGCGGCACGCTTATTTCGATTGTTTTTCAGGCATCAGCGGCGACATGGTGCTGGGAGCGCTGGTGGATGCGGGCGCGGATCTGCGCGCGATCGAAGCGGAGCTGCGTAAGCTGGGCCTGGAAGGCTGGTCCATTTCGGCCGCGAAGGTGAAGCGCGGTGAAATTTTCGCGACGCACGTGAAGGTGGCGACGAGCGAAGGGCACCACCATCGCGGTCTTTCGATCATCTTGCAGCGAATCGAGAACGCGAAGCTTGCGCCGCGCGCGGCGGAGCGAGCGCGCAAAATATTCACGCGGCTGGCAGAGGCGGAAGCGAAGGTTCATCAACTGCCGGTGGAGCAAGTGCATTTTCACGAAGTGGGCGCGGTGGATTCGATTGTCGATATCGTGGGCGCGGCGATCGGATTCGAACTGCTGGGGATTGATGAGTTTGCCTGCTCCGCGCTGGACGTGGGCTCCGGGCAGGTGAAGACCGCGCACGGTTTGCTGCCTGTGCCGGCGCCGGCGACGGCCGAGCTGCTGAAGGGCGCGCCGATGTTTACCAGCGGGATTGCGAAGGAACTAGTGACGCCTACGGGTGCGGCGATCGCTACTACGCTTGCAACGCGTTACGCCGAAATTCCGGAGATGACCCTGAAAGCAATCGGTTATGGCGCGGGCAGCGCGGACTTGAAGGAAAAGGCGAACGTGCTGCGCCTGCTGATCGGCGAAACAACCGTCAGCGAGGCGGGAGAATATTGGGACGCACCGGTGACGGTGATCGAAACCAATATTGACGACATGAGCCCGCAAATCTATGGCTATTTCGTGGAGCGCGCGCTGGAAGCTGGCGCGCTGGACGTGTTTTCTTCGCCCGTGCAGATGAAGAAGAATCGACCGGGAATGCTGGTGACGATATTGAGCGAGCCGCACAACGTCAGCCGCCTGATCGATCTCACATTCCGCGAGACCACCACCATCGGCGTACGCACGCATGAGGTGCGGCGTAAGACGCTGGCGCGGGAATCGGTCACGGTCGAGACTCCTTTTGGCGAAGTGCGCATGAAAATTTCGCGGATGCACGGCTCGGTGCTTAACGCCACGCCTGAATATGAAGATTGCCGGCGGATAGCCGCGCAAAAAAGCATCCCGCTGAAGGATGTGCTGGCAGCCGCGACCTACCAATTTCAAAAATGGCTCGAAGCGCAGCCGGAATTTTCGGATGCGGCCACTCGCGAGGCAACGGGCGACCGGTAGACACACCCAAGTTCCGCCTTTGACTTTCGTACCGCCGGCGTCCCGCCGGCTCTTTTGCAGTAGCAGTTGAATTTGTAGCGGCCGCCTGCTTTTGCAATTGAGGCGGGCGCCTTTCGTAGCGCTGGCGTCCCGCCGGCTCTTTTGCAGTTGCCGTTGAATTTGTAGCGGCCGCCTGCTTTTGCATTTGAGGCGGGCGCCTTTCATAGCGCCGGCGTCCCGCCGACTCTTTTGAAGTCGCAGTTGAATTTGTAGCGGGCGCCTGCTTTTGCTTTTGAGGCGGGCGCCTTTCGTAGCGCTGGCGTCCCGCCGGCTCTTTTGAGGTCGCAGTTTAATTTGTAACCGCCGCCTGCTTTTGCTTTTGAGGCGGGCGTCTTTCGTAGCGCCGGCGTCCCGCCGACTCTTTTGAAGTCGCAGTTGAATTTGTAGCGGGCGCCTGCTTTTGCTTTTGAGGCGGGCGCCTTTCGTAGCGCCGGCGTCCCGTCGGCTCCTTTGCAGTAGCAGTTGAATTTGTAACAGCCGCCTGCTCTTCAGGCGGGCGCCTTTGACGTTGCGGTTGCTCTTGCAGTCATAGCAGCGCCCTTCAGCGGGCAAAATCCATTTACACACACAACGCTTTGCATTTCGCGCACGACAAGAGGATGATGAATCTGTGAAAATGTCGAACCCAACGCTCAGCCGAACCAGTGCGCGCCTCTCGGCGCTCCCGGCCAACCGCCCGGGTGCCGCCTATCTCCCTAAGAGCCAGTCTTTATTCGACGCAAATGAAAATCGTCGGGTTACTACTGAACGAATACGCATTGCCACTCGCGCAATTTCTAATCGCAACACGCCCCGATTCAGAAAATCCGCATCCCCTTGGAAACAAAGGAGAAACGATTTTCTAACCGCAACAAAATTAGCACTGTCGCGGTTTTTGGCACGCCAGACGGCTGTAGGATTTTCTGCCTATTTCGGGCTGCACGGTTCGCGACGCACCGCTCACGGGTCGCCGCTCGCGATTTGCGGTTCAGTGATCGAACCCCAACAATTACGAATCACCACTACAGGCTCGGGCCTCTCATGAATAATTCCAAACAAAAATACTACCTGACCACTCCCATTTATTACGCGAACTCGCGGCCGCACGTGGGGTCGGCATACACCACGATTGTGTGCGACGTGATCGCGCGCTACAAGCGCATGTGCGGTTACGACGTGGCGTATCTCACGGGGACGGACGAGCACGGCGTAAACATCGAGCGGGCAGCGGAGAAGCTGGGGATTTCGCCGGCGGATTTGGTGGATCGCAACCAGCAGATTTTTCGCGATCTGTGGAAGCTGCTGGGGATCAGCTACACCGATTTCGTACGCACCACGGAGCCGCGCCACGCCGTAGCCGTGCAAAATCTCGTCCGCCGTACCCAGCGCGTCTCGCCCGACGCCATCTTCAAACGCAAATACGAAGGCCGTTATTGCATCTACGACAACCTCTACGTCAGCGACACGCCGGAGCCGGCGGATTGCCAGATTTGCGGGCGTCCCGCCGAGCTGATTTCCGAGGAGAATTATTTTTTCCGGCTTTCGGCGTACCAGGAAAAACTTTTGCAGCTTTACAAGGACAAGCCCGATTTCGTGCAGCCGGATTTTCGGATGAACGAAGTGAGGAGCTTCGTCGAAAGCGGGTTGAAGGACCTTTCAATTAGCCGGAAGACGATCAAGTGGGGGATTCCGTGGCCGGGGGATCCGGAGCACGTCTTTTACGTGTGGTACGACGCGCTTTCCAGCTATATGAGCGGAATCGGATTCGTGGACGGCGAGCCGGGCAGCAAGAAGGACAGCGAACGTTTCAAGAAATTCTGGCCGGCGGACGTGCATATGATCGGGAAGGAAATCATCCGATTTCACGCGGTGTACTGGCCCGCCTTCCTGATGGCCGCGTTTCCAGACAGGCCCATGTCCGACTACATGCCCGGCAGAATCCAAGCTCACGGCTGGCTGCTCTTCGAACAGGAAAAGATGAGCAAGTCGAAGGGCAACGTGGCTTACGCCGAGCCGATCGTCAAAGCGCTGGGGAATGATGCGCTGCGTTATTACTTGCTGCGGGAAGTTGTGTTTGGACAGGATGGCAACTTCAGCAAGGATGCGCTGATCACCCGCTACAACGCGGATTTGGCGAATGGGCTAGGCAACCTGGCGAACCGTACCATCACGATGATCAATAATTACCGCGAGGGCGTAATACCTGCAGTTTCGGAAAAGTTCAAGGGAAGCCTCCCTACGTCTGAATGGTTTTCAGCCGACACGCAAGCGAGCAGAGACCAGACGCTCCGCAAGATTCGATCTGCGTACGAGAATTTTCAGTTCTCAATAGCGGCCGAGGAAATATGGAAGATCGTTGCCAATTGGGGCGACCAGTTCCTCGCCGGAACCGCGCCTTGGGTGGAAGCTCAAAAACCGGGACAGGAATGGTTCGTGGACAGCGTTTTATGGCTAGTCGCAGAAACCTTGCGAAGCGTTGTTATTCTTGCTCACCCCATAATTCCAGATGCGACGCAGAAAATTTGGGAACAGCTTGGCCAACCTGGAAAGCTGGCGGAGCAAAGGATTGATCAGCTCAAGTGGGGAGAATTGAAGCCGGGAACGCGGATTGGGAAGCCTGAAGGGGTTTTTCCACGCGCGGAGAAGAAGGAAATATTGGAGAGGATCGAAACCATGGAAAACGAGATACGCAATCCAGCCGCAGCGACTCCGGCCACGAGTCACGAGTCACAAGTCACGAGTCACGCTCCTGTCGTCGCAGCAAAAATCGGGATTGAGGATTTTGCGAAGGTGGAGTTGCGCGTCGGCGTGGTGAAATCTGCGGAGCGTATTCAAGGCGCCGACAAGCTTCTCAAGCTCTTGGTGGATATCGGCGACGAAGTGCGGCAGGTCTTGGCCGGCATCGCGCTTTCGTACGCGCCGGAAGACTTGGTTGGCCGCAAAGTTGTGATCGTGGCGAATCTGGCGCCGCGAAAGATGCGCGGGCTGGAGTCGAACGGGATGCTGCTTGCCGCATCCGTCGGCCCCGACGGTAAGCCGGTGCTCTGCACGTTCGCAGAAGACGTTCCAGCAGGGGCGAAAGTAAAGTGAGGAACAGGAAGTGCGACATCGCGACTTCAGTAGCGCCGGCGTCTCGCCGGCTCGTGCTGCGCGAACCGCCAATTGACAGACGTAGGGGCGGGTCTCAGACCCGCCCCTCGCCTAGGCCGCCGCACCAGCGCCGCAGGCGCGGCACGAGTTAGCCCAGCCGGGAGCCGGGAAAACTCGCAAGAAGAGGTCGGAGCGCCGTAGGTGCGACACGGCCTTGGCCGAAGATCTCAACACAGCTAGCTAAAATTAAAACCAAAAACGGAGCAGAGCAAAAGTTGGAGATCGTTGACTCACACGCGCATCTGGAGTCCGAAGAATTCGATGCCGACCGCGCCGAAATGCTCCAACGCGCCCAAGCCGCAGGCGTGCGAGTCGTGCTGGCTATTGGCAGTGGTGGGTCGGGGCCGGATCGGTTGGATGCGGCGCTTTCTGTAGCCAAAGATTACGACTGGATTTACGCGACCATTGGAATCCATCCGCAACACGCGGCTGAGGCGCAGGAGCCGCATTACGCGCAACTGGACGCGCTGGCGAAAAATTCGAAAGTGATTGCTTGGGGCGAAATGGGGCTCGATTATCATCACGAGGAGCCGCCACCGGAAGTGCAGCATCCCGTATTTCGTCGCCAACTGCAGCAGGCGCGCGCGGCGAAGCTGCCGATCGTGATTCACTGTCGCGATGCTTGGGACGATTGCCTGGCAATCCTGGAAAAAGACTGGAAGCCCACGGGCCTGGGCGGAATTTTTCACTGCTTCAGCGGCACGTTGCGCGAAGCGCAGCGGGGCCTGGACATGGGCTTCCTGATTTCGTTTGCCGCGAACGTGACCTATCCGAAATCGCAGCTGATCCGGGATGTGGCGCGGGAGCTGCCGCTCGACCAAATCCTCACCGAAACCGATTCGCCGTTTCTTTCGCCCCAGGGGCGCCGCGGCAAAAGAAATGAGCCGGCCAACGTCGTGGAGGTAGCGCAGACGCTTGCGAATGTGAGAAACTTGGGCCGCGAAGAAGTCGCCGCCGCGACGGCGGCGAATTTCAGACGGTTTTTCCGGCTAGGCGGCCTGGAAATTCCAGCCCGGCCAAGGTGAACCCCAGGATGGCTTTCGCTGTCCAAATCGCAAAAGGTATTTTTGATCTGGTGCGCGACGATTTAGCGCTCGTCGAACAGGAAATTGCGGCGCAAAACAGCGCTGCCATCGAACCGGTTTGCGAAATTTCCAGTTACCTGCGCGAAGGCGGTGGCAAACGCCTGCGTCCCGCGCTGCTCCTCCTCGCTGCCGGAGCCTCCGGATATCGCGGCGAGAGCGCCATTCGTCTGGGCGCGGTGGTGGAGATGATTCACAGCGCCACGCTGATTCACGATGACGTGATTGACGGCGCGAATACACGGCGCGGCCGGCCTAGCGCGAATGCTCGCTGGGGAAATCATATGAGTGTGCTGGCGGGCGACTGGCTATACATGCAGTCGTTCGAGATGGCGCTCCGCGAACGCAATTTCGCGGTGCTGGATATTTTGATTGATCTGACGCAGAACATGGTTGAGGGCGAGCTGCTGCAGCTGACTCACCTGGGCCAGATTGATTTGAACGAAGCGGAAGCGACGGAGCTTGCGTACCGCAAGACGGCTTGTTTGTTCAGCGGATGCGCGCGGCTCGGCGCTGTGTTGGGCAAGCAAACGAAGGAAATCGAAGACGGGCTGGCGGATTACGGACGGAATGCCGGGCTCGCGTTTCAGCTCGTGGATGATCTGCTCGATTTCACGGCATCGCCCGAAAAACTCGGCAAGCCTGTGCTAAGCGACTTGAAAGAAGGAAAGGTCACGCTGCCTTTGATTTTCGCGCTGGAAGCGCAAGCTCACGCACACGCGACGCCGCACACCGCGAATGCCGATGGCAATGGCCAGCCGCACGCAGCCAGCGACGGACGGCGGATGGTGGAAAAAGTTCTGGAAGAGCGCGATTTCCGCAGCGTACGCGCCGAAGAAATCGCCAAGCTGGTGCGCGAAACAGGGTCACTGGACCGCGCCACGAAACTGGCAAAAGAGTACGTGCGTCGCTCAAAGGCCAGCCTCGAAGTCCTGCCCGACACCGAATACCGCCGCGCGTTGCTGGCCGTCCCCGATTTCATCCTCGAACGCGAAAATTAGGCTTTCGATCCACGCTCTAAGTCTTACCGCAGAGACGCAGAGTTCGCAGAGAAAACCGAGGCCAGCCAAGGTTTTCTAGTAGTGGAACCTCCATTTGAATTCGACGTAGAGTTGCCGCGGATCGTTGAAGTGAAACCCACCGAAGGTGAGACTGTTATCTAGCAGGACGCGGCGATTTCCTGCGTTGAGCGCAGTGAACCCCACGGTGTATTTCTCGCCGAAGGATTTGCCGAGTGAAATGTCAACGGAGGTGTGCGCGGGCAAGTAGGCGTTGGGATACGGCGTTCCCGGCGTCGGCGTTCCGTTGGTGAACCCGGAGCCGTAATACACGTTCATCGAGGCGAAGGATTGCCACGGAAGCGTTGCGTTGAATCCCGCGTTCAACGTGTTTCTCTGATCGTGGTCCACCGACCCATATCCCGGCGGCGGATATAACGGGCATAGCGGGTTCGAAGAAGGGCAGACCAATCCTCCGGTGATGGGTGAGCTGGCCTGCGCAATTTGATTGGAATAGGCGAGGTGAAATTGGCCGCGGTTCCAGATACGGGGCGACCGCAGGGTGAGTTCCCACGCCTGAATTAAAGCTTTATCCCACGTGATCGGCCAGAAAATGTTGGATTCGCCGATATTGTTGTGATCGAGCCAATTGCGCGCATAGGTTTGGAACGTGTCCGCATCCAGAGCCCACCCGCGATACGGAATCGTGACGCCAAGCTGATACTCGCGATCGCGTTCGCCGAACAGAGGTCCAAACGTCACCCCCTGGTTGACTGCCAAATTGAGCAGAGGCCCTGTCGCCGTGAGCAAAGGTGGGGCCTGATAGAAGTCGCCCCAGAACCCGCGAAAGACCCAGTTCAGCTTCGGCACCTGAATGGCAAAGCCATATCGGGGATCAACGTGGTCCTCCGTGATGTCCCCGGCGAAGTGTGATTGCCGGAAGCCGGCGATCAAAGTGAGCCACGACGTCACTTTGAACTTATCGTCCACATAAAATTCCTCGAGCCCTCCGGTGATCGCGCCTGTCGAAGCGGGGGTGTTGATGCAAGCCGGAGAGACGCAAGGGTTGAAGACGTTGTTGAAGTACTCGCTCTGGTGCTGGGCGAAACCATACATTCCGACTTGAATGTCGTTTTTCCAGACGTGTGCGCTGACGGAAGCCTGCAGGCCTCCGTAGTTGGAGGTCTGTGTGACGTCGGAGATTACCGGAGTATCGTTGGGCGACGCGTCGTAGCTGGCCTTGTTGTAATGGTAGAAGGGTGAAACGGTCGTGAGCAGGTTGGGATCAAACGTGTGCACCCACGAGAAGGTGACGTAACCGTCGGGTTCACGTTCAGCATCGCGCAGCCCGTAGCTCTGATAAGAACTTCCGGCTGAGTTGGGATCGTAGGGGATCTGGTAAAAGTCCTGCCGCAACGAAGTGACCACCCGAAATTGGTTTTGCGAGTTGGGGTTGAATATTAACGACGCGAATCCCCCGAAGCCGTTCTCGGCATCGTGAAACACCTGGCCAATCGGGGTCTGCAACCCGTAATTGCTGCGATTCGCGTTTACGCTGACGTAGTAAGCGAAGCGCTGGGTGTGGCCGCCGAAGTTGAGCTGATCGTTCGTCTGGAACCAATTGCCGAAAGTGGTGACTAGCTCGCCCTCGTTGTCGCGCTCGAATCCGGTGCGCGGCACGATATTGAAAATGCCATAGGTACGGTCGCCGTAGGCGGCGTCGTAGCTGCCGCGCTGAACCTCCAGATAGTCAATGTCTTTGGGATCAATCTGCGGACCCAGATTCGTCGCTATATTGGTGTTGGGTACGGGCACGCCGTCAATCAGCCACGCCACCTGGTGGCCGCCGCGCATGTGCAACATGTCGTGCGTCACGTAAGCGCCTGGCACGTAGTCTGTAATCATTTGCAAACCATTCGTGCGGTCAGCGCCCGGGGTCTGCGCGATGTCGAGGCGATCTACCAACGTCGTTGGCGTCACCGAATCCACATTGGCCACCTGCGCTTCGCCGACGACCACGGTGGTTTGGTTCAGGCTCGCGATGGCGAGCTGGAAATGCAGGACTGGCGAGGAACTGGAAGCGACCGTAACGGTTTGCTCTGCGGTCTGGAATTTAGGCTGCGTGACGGTGATTTTGTAATCGCCTACTGGCACGCTCGTGAACGAAAACTCGCCGTTATCGTCCGTTTGCGTTGTTTGCGACCAGTCCGAAGTGATCGCTTGCAGCTTTACTGAGGCGCCGGACACCGGGCGGTGCTGCGGGTCGTGCACCACTCCTTGTATTTTTCCGAAAATGGTGGCGTGGAGCAGCGAGCCACAAAACAAAAAGACCATGAGACACGAACAGAAAATAAACTTGCGCACAAAACCTCCGTCCTAAATTTTTATTTTTTTAGCTTTTTTGCGGACGAGGCTAGCTGCGCGGCGGTTGAAACGGACCTGCCAGGAAACCGGCGGACAAATTGCCGGCGGGGAACTGCGGATTGCCGAAGCGAGAGGCTTTCGGCTGAGCGATAGACGCAAACACGGACGTCTGAGCCGGCGGGAACGGTGCGAGTAGGCCGTAATCCATGCGATGCTGGCCGGATTTCATGCTGCATTGCATCATGTGCCCCAGCGCGCCATGATGGCAGGCCATTTCTTCATCGTGGGACGCCGGCGCGGTGTTCCGTGTTGGCGCATGATGATGCGTGCCGTGCGGCAAGCAGCACATCCCGTTGCAATCCGCCATGCCGGAATCGTCCGCGCGCGCGAGCAATGCCAGGGGCGTGGCGAGCAGCGCGACAATCACGAGAATGGCTTGGACCCGACGCATCGCCGGAAATTCTACCACAGCCGATGTCGGCTCGCATCCGCAGGCCACGGCCAGGTAGCGTCCTGATTTGCGGGCAAGCAGATCGAGAGGTCGCGGAGGATGCGGGGGCGGACGGGTTGCGCTGCTGAGCGAGCGCCGAAGCAAGCTTCGGCTTGGAAAGGCGGCGGCCCTTCAATCCTGCACAGCGGGATCTCAGGATGAATTGCGCTGCAGCGCAATTCACAAGCCGCCACACTCCCAGATGCGTCGCGCCGCGAGTCGTTTCCCTCGATGATTTGCGCCGGGAAAGGCATCGCGGTACGCTGGCTTTATTGTGCTGCCTTTCAAATTGATCTACGACGAACGGTACGATCTGAATCTGGGCGACCACGTATTTCCTTCGCAGAAATACCGCCTGGTTTACGAAGAACTCTTGCGTCGCGGTCTGGCTGACGCCGGCGATTTTCTTTCGCCCAAGCCCGCATCGGATGAAGACGTTTTGCGCGTGCACAAGTCGGATTACGTCCGCAAATTGAAGACGGGCTCGCTCTCACGCGCCGAGTTGCAGCAACTTGAGATCCCATATTCCGAGGAATTGATCGAAGCCTGCTGGCTCGCGGCGGGCGGCTCGATTCTTGCCGGACAATGCGCGCTGCGCGATGGCTGGTCAGCGAATATCGGCGGAGGATTTCACCACGCGTGTCCCGATCATGGCGAAGGTTTCTGCGTGATTCATGATGTGGCGGTCGCCATCCGGCGCCTGCAATTTGACGGCGCGATCGAACGAGCGATGGTGGTGGATACGGATGTGCATCACGGCAACGGCACCGCGACAATTTTTGGCGGAGATGAGGACGTCTTTACACTTTCGATTCACCAGCTGCATAACTATCCGTTTGTGAAGCCGCCATCCACGATGGACATCAACCTGCCAGACGGCGTGGGCGACGAAGATTACCTCGCGATTCTGGAGAAGCATTTGCACAAGGCATTTTCTGATTTTTCGCCCCAAATTATTTTTTACATTGCGGGAGCTGACCCGTATCGCGAAGACCAGCTGGGCGGCTTGGCACTCACCATGGAAGGACTCGCGCAGCGCGACGCACTGGTAATGGACTACGCGCGCAGGCACAGGTGTCCGCTGGTTATTACACTAGCAGGAGGCTACGCGCGGAGGGTGCAGGACACGGTGGCGATTCACATCGGTACAATTCTAGCAGCCCGCGATGTGGTCCGGAAGAAGCCCGCGGGAAATTAACCGCGGAATCTTCGTAGCTCATGGCTTCCGCCATGACATTAGTCCGCGCATGATCGATGTGGCTTCACAGTTTGTGGAAAAGGGCACAAGGCCTTTGTAGCGGCGGTCTTCACACCGCGATCGGTGATAGCCGCACCACCGGTGGCGCACTAAAGTGCGCCGCTACAACGGCAACGTCAAAGGCGCCCAGCTAAAGCTGGCCGCTACAAGGTCAAAAGCTCCGCCGACGTTCATTCTCCTGCAAACTGTTCAATCACGGAAGTCTGTTTTAGCAGCCGCCTATCGCGCAACCGAACCTCAGTTCGCTGCCGTGCTGGAACCTACGGCCGCCTGAATTGCATTCGTGAGGTTTTCGGCAAAACCTTCGGGTGGGTAGCCATTGATGCGATAGGTGATTTTTCCGGCGCGATCGAGAATCATCACTGTGGGCAACGACTCCACTTTCACAAAATCATCGAGGCCATCTGCATACACGACTGGCACATCCCACTTCTCGTGACTTAGAAAGGGCGCGACCAGCGATTCATCCTCGTCCGTGTTCACCGCGTAGAAAACGATGCTAGTGTTTCCCGCGTAATTTTTGGCCACCTGCACGAATTGCGGCTCAAGTTCGCGGCACGGCCCGCACCACGTGGCCCAAAAGCTCAGCACGAGAACCTTTCCGCGGTCAGCCGCGAGCGGAACGGCGGTGCCATCCAGCTTGCGCAGCACGAACGCGTAAGCGTCCTTGGCGCTTTTATTTGCCGCAGCCGGACCTGATGAAGCCGCAGCAGTTGTGTTGGCGGCAGCTGCCGCCAACAAATCGTATTGCGCTAGCACAGCTTCGCCCAGCCCCTGCTCGCTCCCGTGCAGCTGCCGCCAAACATTTCCCAAGCGCTTGCGCACTTCGCGCCGGTTTACTTTTCCTACTGGTCCATCTTCTGGCAGCACAAAAGCGAGCAAGTATTCTTGCGCGGCAGTCGCGTAGTCGCGGCGCATCTCGGCAATCTCACCAAGCTGCTCCGCCGCGACGGCGTTCGGCCGCACCGAATAGCTCATGCGTAAATCTTTCTCGGCGGTAGCATCGTCGTGCTGTGATTTTTCGATTTGCCCGCGCAGATTGTAGAGAGCGGCGCGCAGTTCGTCGTGATGCTGCTGCCAATCGGCGAGTGAAACCCGCTGAGGCTTTTCCGTCGCGGTGGATTTTTCGATGCGATCCAGAACGCGGCTGACGTAGCCAGCCGCGCGCGTCAGACTGGCTTCGTCTCCCTGCTTTTGAAGCAGCCCCACGGCTAGCATCATGATTTCGGAATCGTCGGGGCGCAGCGCGATCAATTGCTCTGAATACTTCAGCGCGCAAGCGTCGTCCTGCAACTGTTCGCAGGATTCAACCAGGGCGCGAAACACCGCCGCTTTTCTGGGCGCGTCCGGAAAGCGCTGCAGGTAATGTTCCAGATTGCGCACCAATGCAGCGCGATCGTTACCCGCATCGGCAATCGTCTTTTGCAGTTCGGTTTCAGGGTCGGCGTCTTTTTTGGAAATGGCGTCCGAAGGTGTTTTAGGCGCAGCGGGCGGCGACGTAGCATTTTGAGCGCGGGCGCTTGGTGCGGCAGCGATAAAAATGCCGAAAATGAATAGCGAACAAAAGGTTCGGCAAATTGCAGTTCGGCTTTCGCGGGCTGGCAGAAACAACTAGACCTCTCAGAATGCGCAGCGAAGCCACGCTGAATGGGATTCTAACGCGAAAGCGCCAGAGCAAGCTGGGAATTACAAAGGTGCATTACTTCAACGAAACGCTGCCGGAAGAAGTCTGAACTTCGACGCGCGCCTTGCCATCACCGAGCCGCGCGCGCAGTTCATGCTTCTGCGTGGTTCCTTCCATCATGATCGGAATCGCGGCATCGATGTCGCCCGAGTTCGAATGCGCCATGAGGCGGAAACTCGCTGAAGGTGGAACTTGCAGCACTACGTCGCCGGAACTGGTGCGAATATCCCAGTAATTCGAACCTGCGGGATCGCCCTCAATATCCACGTCGCCCGAGCCCGTGCGCAGCCGTAAATCCGCGGACGCGCCCCTGACGGTGATGTCTCCGCTTCCTGTGCTGGCTTCCAGCGCTTCCGCGGGATTGGTGATTTCCATGTCGCCCGAGCCGCTGTGCAGCCGGACCTGATTCCGCACTTCTTCCAGCGTGATGTCGCCCGAACCGGTGGTCGCTTGCACCTGGCCTTGCACCTGTGAAAATTTGATCTCGCCGCTGCCGGTCATGGCCTGCACGTCGCCGGAAATGTTTGACGCGGTGATCGCGCCCGAACCGGAAACGAAATTCGCTGGGCCTTTGATGCCGTCTACTACAACGTCGCCCGAACCTGTGGCGGCGTGAATCTCTGCGTCCGCCGGAACTACGATCGTGTAGTCAATCGAAACGTTGCTGGCTTGCAGCCCGGAGCCGCCAATGCGAATCAGATTGCTCTCCTGCGAGAGCGGAGGATTCGATGCGATTTCCTGGGCGCGCTGCTGGCTGTTTTTCTCGGACCACGAATGCACTTCGATCTCGCCGTGGACGCGCACTTCGCCGGGGGCTCCCGCGCTGATGTGGGCATCGCCGCTGCCATTGGTTAGCTCAATGCGCACGGGGCCGTTCACCGTGAAGGATTTATCGAACGTGCCTTCGGCGGTGGGCTGCGACCTGCATCCGGCGAGCAGGAGAGCCGTGCAGGCTGCCATTGATATGCAAGCGAGTTTGTGTGAGCGGGCCATTTTTTGTGTTCGTCGCCTGGTGGCTGGCACCTCGGGCACATGAAATGATCGGGCCCGGCCATCCTTCCTATCAGAGATATACGAGAGAGCGCAACCAGAAGTTCCGCGCGCATGGGGCGGAGGCTGTTCGTGTCGGAACAACGAGGTCGCGGAAGAGAGATCCCTGCCTGCGGCAGGCTGGGTTCGCTGCGGTCCCTTTGCACAATCACTCAGAGCAAGCAGGATGACGGCGCGCGGTGGAAAATGCGCTGAAATCATTTGAGCGGGAGAAAGGGCGGGTCTGAGACCCGCCCCTACAGAAAAACCTGGAATGGCTCGATGCGCCGCGAGAGGGGACAGGCGAAGAGAGATCCTTGCGTGCGGCAGACAGGATTCGCTGCGCTCCCGTCGGAAAATCACTCAGGGCAAGCAGGATGAGCGCGCTGGGCGAGGGCGCTGGTCACTTGATTTTGAGGAGCGAATTCAGCGAGCCTTGGCGGTAGCCTTCCAAATCCACGGTGACGATGGCGAAGCCGGCGCTTTTGACGCCTTCGGAAATCTGGCGCGAGACTTCAGGATCGAATCCCCGCGCAAGTTCGTCGGGGGCAATCTCGATCCGGGCCAGCTCGCCATGCGCGCGCACGCGGAATTGACGGAAGTCCAGCGCGCGAAGAACCGCCTCCGCGCGATCGATTTTCTCGAGTAGTTCGGGCGTGACGGCTGTGCCATAGGGCACGCGCGAGGAAAGGCAAGCCGAAGCGGGACGGTTCCATGTAGCCAACGCAGCCCGCTGCGAAAGAAATCGAATTTCGGCCTTGTAGAGCTCGGCGTCCAACAGCGGCGCGAGCACATGATGTTCGTGCGCGGCGCGATGGCCGGGGCGGAAATCGCGGGTGTCGTCCGCGTTGATTCCGTAGGCGATCGCTGCGAACTGGCGTGAGCGCGCGAGCGCATCCATCTGGTCGAAGAGCTCGTCTTTGCAGTGGTAGCAGCGGTCTGCGTTGTTGGCGACGTAAAAAGGATTTTCGAGTTCGCGTGTGGCGATGAATTCGTGGCGCACGCCTGTGGCGGCGATGAATGCCTCGGCCTGCTCGCGATCGTGGCGCGAAAAACTGGCGGAGAGTGCGGTGATCGCTAGCGCGCGCTCGCCCAACACTTGATGTGCCGCCCAGGCGAGATATGCTGAATCGGCTCCGCCGGAAAAAGCGATGAGCACGGAATCAAGCCCGCGCAAGGCAGCGAAAAGCTTTTCCTGCTTTGCAAGCGCCCGTAACTCATCCACCGGGGGAGCAGGAGCGGCGGCCGTAGCGATCGACAATCGTGAAGCGCTGGACATGTCTAAGCCAGTATAACTGAATTCCGCCTACTGAAAATCCAGCAGCACGTCGACCTTCGCACTTTGCGGATCGAGCTGCAAGAAACGCCCGATCTTGTCATAGTGGACCGGCAGCCCGACAAACGCAGCCTTAATTCCCGTGCTGACGAAATCGTCGTACACGCTCTTATCGAAAACTGAGCCAGGAGCGATGCTCCACGCTTTCTTAAGGCGGCGTTCACCCTCAATCGAAAGTCCGGTGAGCACAAGTTTTCCCATGCGATATTGCGGGCCTTCGGTGACCGCGACCTCATACTTCACTCGTTTCGCTTGATCATCAAAAGTCGGCACGGGATTCAAGGCCGCGTCCAGATAGCCCAACTGCGCGTACGCCGCCCGCGCTGTTTCCCAGATGGACTGAATTTTATTTCCGTCCGCCAGGTCGCCAGGCAACAGCGCGGAAAATTTGTTTAAATCCTGCGCCGGAACGGAATCGTTGCCCTTCCACTCGACACCGGCCCACTGATAGGCAACGCCCACATCAATCGGCACCGCAACAATCAACTGCCCGGAAAGTGGATTTGTCGGATTCGCGGCAAAGTGCGCCTGGGCCTGTCCAAACTGCACTTTTAGATACGCATGCGTCAGGTAGATCGGGCGCAACTGTTCAAACTCAAAAAGTTCCACACGGCTGCGCGAGTAAGGTTTACCAAGCAGGTCGGGAAGACGCTCTTGCACCACTCGGTCGTTCTGCGCCAACGGGTCGGAAAAATCAATCTTCTGAATCGTCAAATCCGTGTTCTCGACGCGGAATTCTTGCACATTTTGGTTGTTGAAAGGATGCGCGATCACTTCGTGCGACACGCGCGCATGCACATTGCGCGCGTCCAGCAGCTTTTCCAGCGCGCCGGACATCGCATCCAGAATCGTGCCTTTCGACGGCGCGCCACCATCGAACAGAATTCCCGAACTCTTCAGTCCGGCGGCCAATTCCTCGTCGGTAAACCACGGAAAATTATCAAACGTGACCGGCAGCGCCGGCACGTCCGACACTTGATAGGTAACTTTCACGCCGTTGGCGACGGTCGAAAAGCGGTATTGGATATTGGAGAACAATCCGAGCGCTGCCAGCTTGTCCGCGGCGCCCTGTAGCTCCTCGCGGCCCACGGTCTCGCCGGGCTGTAGTCCAATCGCCGCTGTGATCTGCTCCGAAGTGAATCGCATCGATCCCGCAACCAGCACAGAATCCAGCCGAGCTGTTCCCGGTCGAGCGTTTTGCGGAGTGGCGCGGAGACGAGACGCGGACAGCGGCGTGAATGCGAATCCGAACAGGAGGCACGCGCAGAGTAAGGACGAGAGCTTGTGGAAGACGTGGTGGCGCATCATCCCATAATTCTAGAACACAGAAACCGTAAGGGGAACCCGCGAATTGCGCTCGGCAAAAAATTGGCCGAAAGGCGACGCAACTCCGCTATTCGACAGTGACGGACTTCGCGAGGTTGCGGGGCTGATCCACATCGCAACCGCGACGCACGGCGATGTGATACGCGAGAAGTTGCAGAGGGACAATTTCAAGTATGGGCGCCAGCAGCTCAGGCGCCGCCGGCACCTCGACAACGTGATCCGCAATCTCCCGCGCCTGGCGGTCGCCTTCGGTAGTTACCGCGATCACGATTCCATCGCGGGCTTTCACTTCCTGCATGTTGGAAATCGTCTTCTCGTAGCGCGTCATCGAACCCGGATCCGATTCATCGCGCGTGGCGATCACGACGACCGGCAGATCCTCGTCAATCAACGCGTTCGGGCCGTGCTTCATTTCTCCGGCGGGATATCC
>Ga0070733_10001136_pt1 | contig 20258 bp, 16 predicted proteins | sample Coa_R1_9_FD_66450 | JGI IMG/M metagenome (GOLD analysis project Ga0070733, IMG submission 66450) | Surface soil microbial communities from Centralia Pennsylvania, which are recovering from an underground coalmine fire - Coalmine... | ecosystem: Environmental > Terrestrial > Soil > Unclassified ... | reverse complement strand
GCACCGGACGGCCGGAGGAACCGTATTTGATGTCGCCCGGCGCGTTCGACAAAAAGATATGCAACAGCTCGGTCGAGCCGACGCCGTCGAGAATGTCGACGCCGAAGCGCGCCTTCCAGGCATTGCCGACCGATTCCGGCAAAGCTTCGCCCGCGGAGGTGCAGATCCGCAAGCGGTTGCCGCCGCGCTCAGTTTTAAGCGCCTCGTCATGAAGCATCGCGGAAAACAGCGTCGGCACACCGTAGAAGATGGAGGGGTTGTATTGGTTCATCAGCTTGAACATCAAAGCCGGCGTCGGGCGCTCGGAATTGAGAATCGTCGTCGCGCCGACCGACATCGGAAAGGTCAGCGCATTGCCGAGCCCGTAGGCGAAGAACAGTTTTGCCGCCGATAGGCACACATCGTCCTCGCGAATGCCGAGCACCTGCTTGGCATAGGTCTCGGCCGTGGCGGCAAGATTGGCGTGCAGGTGCCGCACGCCCTTCGGCATGCCGGTCGAGCCGGAGGAATACAGCCAGAACGCCGGCTCGTCAGGGTGGGTCGCGGCAGTTGTAAAAGCATCGCTTTCGCCGGCGAGTTCGTCGGCGAGTTTCTTGTAACCATGCGCATCGTTGCCGGACACGACGATACGGTCGAGATCGGGCATTCGCCCGACCATGTCCTTGACCACCGGCAACAGCGCCTCAGAGATTAACAAAACCCGCGCGCGGCAATCCGCCAGCACGTAAGCATATTGATCCGAGGTCAAAAGCGTGTTGAGCGGCACCGGCACGATGCCGGCGCGGATCGCGCCCAGAAACACCGCCGGAAAATCGACGGTGTCGAGCATGATCATGGCGACGCGCTCTTCGCGGCGGACGCCGAGCCGGCGCAGCATGTTGGCGACGCGGCAGCTCTGCTTTTGCAGATCGCCATAGGTCAGTTCGGAGACCGTGTCGGTATAGGCAAGCTTGCTGGCCCGGCCCTCATCGACGTTGCGGTCGAGTAGCCAGGTCACCGCGTTGTACGAACCGGATGTGTCGCTCATGGCAGGTCCCTCAAGCCGCTTTCCTCAAGCGAAAGCATGTCACGACGCCTCTTCCCGACTTTAAGAATTATAATTCATAGAAAGGCATCGGATACGCTTGCTGTCAATCCTCTTCGGCATTATGTTTCCTACTACCTTGGACGCGCACGAGGATCATGACCCAAGCTAGCGATCCCGAAACCGGCTTTCTCGAGCAGCTCGGCCAACATGTCCGCACCATGCGCGCGCTTCGCGGCATGTCGCGAAAGGTGCTCGCCAAGGTCTCCGGCATTTCCGAACGCTATATCGCCCAACTCGAAAGCGGCAAAGGCAACGTCTCGATTGTGCTGCTGCGCCGGGTGTCGAACGCGATGGGCGCGCATCTGGAAGACCTGATCCCCGTCACCGAGCCCTCGCCGGACTGGGCCGTGATCCGCGACCTCCTGCGCAAGGCTTCGCCAAACCAGATCGCGCAAGCCAAGGATATTCTCGCAGGCCAGAGCGCGTCACTGCACCGGCGGATGTCGTTTGCCGGCATCGCCCTGATCGGCTTGCGCGGCGCCGGCAAATCCACGCTCGGCAAGATACTCGCCAGGAAGATCGGCTGGAATTTCGTCGAGCTCAACAAGGAGATCGAGGCGCAGAACGGCCTGTCGGTCGCCGAGATCATCGCGCTCTACGGCCAGGAAGGTTTTCGCCGCATGGAGCAGGCAGCGCTGGGGCAATTGCTGGAGCGGAAAGAGCTGACGGTGCTCGCCACCGGCGGCGGCATCGTCTCCGAACCTCTGACCTTCGACCTCATCCTGTCATCGTTCTACACGATCTGGCTCAAGGCCGAACCCGAAGAGCACATGGCGCGCGTGCGCGGCCAAGGCGACCTGCGCCCGATGGCCGACGACCGCTCGGCGATGGCGGAACTGCGCACCATCCTGAAAAGCCGTGAGCCGCTCTATGCGCGGGCTTCCACGGTAGTCGATACCGCGGGGCTCACCGTGGACGCCGCCGCGGCGCGCCTGATCGATGCGGTGGCGCCGGTGCTGCAGGGCGAGCCGCGAATGTTCGCGCGGGGTTGAGCGGGCTGTTACGCCTTGCGTATCCGGATCAGGAAGAAGGCAAACAGGCTGCCCAGCACGACGTGGATCACGACGCCAGGTGCGACCGCAAATCCCGCGCCGAGCTGCGCCGTGCGCAAGACCACCAGGAGCGAAAGCACCTGAACCACGAGGTTGCCGCCGAGGATGGCAATCAGCCCCTGTCGATCGGCGTTGCGGGCGAGCCAGTTGACGACGCCAAGTCCCACCAGCGTTGCGCCATGCGCCTGGGCAACCGTCGCGATCATCGGCGTCATCGCTATCCCGGTCGGCGCATAAAATTCAACGGGAAAAACGAGCATCATCGCGCCGAACAACACTGCCAAGACAGCCGCAATCGAGATGAAAATTTTCATATCCCTCCCCTATGCGTCCCAAGCTGGTGACAACTTCTGGAACACGCGCTCCCTCTGGATATTCCGCTATCGGGGCGCGCTGCAATGGTTCGGTTCCCGCGGGAAAAGCGGCTTGACCGAACACGAAAAGCCCGATGTTCGGACAAGAGGTTGCCTCAGCATGACCATACCGGCGAAAGCCGTCGCTATGGATAAGGAAAGCGCTTGCCCCGACCCGCAACCCTAGTAATTTGATTCCGAACGACTATTCGACCCATGGTCCATTTGCGTTCGCAGGGAGGACACCCCGCCATGATGAGCCAGGAACAAAACGACCTGATCACCCGAACGGGAGCGAAAGATCCTTGCGGCAAACTGATGCGGATGTATTGGCAGCCGGCGGCGCTGGTCGACGAGTTGGCCGGGCCGCGCCCGGTGCGCCCCGTCAAATTGCTCGGCGAAAATCTCGTGCTGTTTCGCGACGAGCAGGGACGTTACGGCCTGATCGAGCGTCGCTGCGCGCATCGCGGCGCCGACCTGGCGTTTGGGCGGCTCGAAAATGGCGGGCTGCGCTGCGCCTTCCATGGTTGGCTGTTCGATGCCACCGGCCAATGCCTGGAGACGCCGGCCGAGCCGAAGGACTCTCAACTTTGCAAGGGCGTCAAGCAGCGTTCCTATCCGGTGGTCGAAAAAAGCGGAATCCTCTGGGCGTATCTCGGCGAAGGCGCCCCGCCGGCCTTTCCCGAGATCGACTGCTTTGCCGCGCCCGAGAGCCACACCTTCGCCTTCAAGGGTCACATCAATTGCAATTGGCTGCAGGCTTTGGAGGTCGGCATCGACCCCTCGCATGCCTCGTTCCTGCATCGCTTCTTCGAGGACGAGGATACGTCCGAGGGCTATGGGAGGCAGTTCCGCGCTGCTTCCGCCGGCACCGATTTGCCGATGACGAAAATCCTGCGCGAATATGACCGCCCCATCATCAATGTCGAGCACACCGAATACGGCCTGCGGCTGATCGCGCTACGCGAGATCGATGAAGAGCGCACCCATGTGCGCGTCACCAATCAATTGTTCCCGCACGGCTTCGTCATCCCCATGAGCACGGAGATGACGATTTCGCAGTGGCATGTGCCCCTCGATGACGAGAACTGCTACTGGTACGCGATCTTCACCTCCTATTCGACGCCGGTCGACAAGAAGAAGATGCGCGACCAGCGCCTCGAACTTTACGAGCTGCCGGATTATCGCTCGCGCAAGAACAAGGCGAACGACTACGGCTTCGATCCGCACGAGCAGACGACGGCTACCTTCACCGGCATGGGCAGCGACATCAACGTGCACGACCAGTGGGCGGTGGAATCGATGGGTGCGATCCAGGATCGCACCCGCGAGCATTTAGGCCAGGCCGACAAGGCGATCGTGCTGTACCGCCGGCTATTGCGCCAGGAGATCGAAAAGGTCTTGGGCGGAGAAAAGCCGTTCATGTTCCTCGACGCCGCGCGTGCAAGGAGCATCCAGGGGCCGGCGACCATGGATGGCATCGGACCGACGCGAGGCTGGGAAACCTTCTGGATGGAAGTCGACGTGAAGCGCCGCCGCGGCGCGCCGTGGGCGGCGCCGGTGCCGCAGGAGATCGCCGACGAGGTGCCGCATCTGAGGGCGGTTTAGTGGCTTCTCCAGCACAGCGGCTTCATCCTTCGAGACGCGGCCAACTGGCCGCTCCTCAGGATGAGGTCTTAGACCCTCATGGTGAGGAGCGCGGCAGTGCCGCGCGTCTCGAACCACGAGGCCATGAGGCGCTCACTTGCGGCGATCGGTACCTGGGAGCGACGCCTTGAGTTTTGTTCGGCGTCACGGCCTGTGGTCCGACGAGCAGAGGGAAGCAGCCGCGCGGCTGGCGCGGGTCGTCGAAGAGCAGAGCCTCGAAGTCATCCGCCTGTCGTTTCCCGATCAGCACGGCATCCTCAGAGGCAAGACGCTGGTGGCGCGCGAGGCGCTGGCCTCGCTGGAGAGCGGCTGTACCATCACCACCACGATGTTTGCCAAGGACACCGCGCATCGCACCGTGTTTCCGGTTTTCACCTCGGGCGGCGGGTTCGGGATGCGGGAGATGGAGGGCGCCGCCGACGCGGTGATGGTAGCCGATCCCTCAAGCTTCCGCGTGTTACCTTGGGCGCCCTCAACCGGCTGGCTGTTGTGCGACGTCTATTTTGCCGACGGGCGGCCAGTGCCGTTCGCAACGCGCCATCTTTATAGGTCAGTCCTCGGCAAGCTCGGGCAGCGCGGCTACGACTTCATCGCCGGGCTCGAGGTCGAATTCCACATTTTCAAACTTGAAGACGCCAGAATGTCGCCTGCGGATGCGGGCCAGCCCGGCCAGCCGCCGGATGTCAGCCTGCTCTCGCACGGCTACCAATATCTGACCGAGCAGCGCTACGACCAGATGGAGCCGGTGCTGGAGATTGTCAGACGCGACATTCTCGCGCTCGGCCTGCCGCTGCGATCGATCGAAGTCGAGTTCGGCCCGAGCCAGTGCGAATTCACCTTTATGCCCACGACGGGGCTCGAAGCCGCCGACACCATGATCCTGTTCCGCAGCGCCGTGAAGCAGATCTGCCAGCGTCACGGCTATCATGCGACCTTCATGTGCCGTCCGAAACTGCCGAACGTGTTCGCATCCGGCTGGCATCTGCATCAGTCGCTCGTTTCGTGCGCCGGCGGCGAGAATGCCTTCATGACGAGGGAAGGCGGCGAGCTGTTGAGCCCGCTCGGACGACATTATCTCGCAGGTCTGTTGCAGCATGCGCGCGCCTCCGCTGTATTCGCGACCCCGACCCTCAACGGCTACAAGCGCTACCGCTCCTATTCGCTGGCGCCGGACCGGGCGATCTGGGGCCGCGACAATCGCGGGGTGATGGTTCGCGTCCTCGGCGGACCCGGCGACCCCACAACGCGGCTGGAAAACCGCATCGGCGAGCCAGCCGCCAATCCCTATCTCTACATGGCCTCGCAAATTCTGTCGGGCCTCGATGGCGTCGACCGCGCGCTCGACCCCGGCCACCCCGCGGATGCACCCTACGAGACAAAGGCCGCGTTGTTGCCGAAGACGTTGCGCGAAGCGCTGGATGCGCTGAAGGACGATGCGTTCTTCCGCGACGCGCTGGGCGCGGGCTTTGTCGACTACTACGTCCACATCAAGAACGCCGAGATCGAGCGCTTCCAGGCCGAAGTGTCGGACTGGGAACAGCGCGAATATTTCGAGATGTTTTGAGGGACGCGGCGGCGGTGCGCTCCCCTCCCTCCGCGCAGCGGTGGGGAGGGGAGCGCATTGTGCCTTGAGAGCAAGCTTCGCCTCACCCTCCGGGGGGAGGGAGCGGAAAAAATCAAATCCCCAGATATTTGTGCTGCAGATCTGGCACCGCAATCAATTCAGCCGACGAGCCGCTCCACACCGCACGCCCCCGCTCGATGATGTAATGCCGGTCGGCGATGCGGGTGAGATGCTCGACATTCTTGTCGATCACCAGCACGGACTGGCCGCGTGCTTTGAGCATCGACAGGCAGTTCCAGATCTCCTGGCGGATCAGGGGCGCAAGCCCTTCGGTGGCCTCGTCCAGGATCAAGAGCCGCGGATTGGTCATCAGCGCGCGGCCGATCGCCAGCATCTGCTGTTCGCCGCCCGACAAAATGTCACCCATGTTGGTGCGGCGCTCGGCGAGCCGCGGAAATAGTGCGTGGATTTTTTCCAACGTCCAGGGGTCGGCGCTGCCGAAACGATTGGCAGAAGCGGCGACGAGATTTTCGCGCACGGTGAGGTTCGTAAAAATCTGTCGTCCCTCGGGGACGAGGCCAATTCCAAGTTGCGCAATCCGAAACGGGGCGAGGTTGCGAACATCCTTGCCGAAGAAACGGATCGTGCCGGCGCGCGCCGGCGTCAATCCCATGATTGAGCGGATGGTGGTGGTTTTCCCCATGCCGTTGCGGCCCATCAAGGTCACCATCTCGCCGGAACGAACCGTAAGCGACATGCCGAACAGCACTTGGCTCAGACCGTAGCAGGTTTCGATTCCCTCGACTTCAAGCAGGGGCGCGGTATCAGCCATGGCGGGTCACCACATGCTGGTCGCCGAGATAGGCGCGCTTGACCTCGTCATTGACTCGGATCGCCGCCGGCTCGCCGGAGGCAATGACGCGTCCATAGACAAGGACAGTGATGCGGTCGGCGAGCGCGAACACCGCGTTCATGTCGTGCTCGACAAGGATGATGGTGACTTCGCGGCGCAGATCCGCAAGCAGCTTCACCATGCGCGCCGATTCGGTTGCGCCGAGACCCGCCATCGGCTCGTCGAGCAGCAGCAATTGCGGCCGCGTGGCGAGCGCGACCGCCAGCTCCAGCTCGCGCTGTTCGCCATGGCTTAGTTCCGACACGACCACGTCGGCGCGATGTTCGAGCCCGACCCTGGCTAGCGCGGCACGCGCCGCCTCGCGGAGATTTTTTTCCTTGCGGGCATTGCGCCAGAAGCGAAACGAGTGACCTTCGCGCGCCTGGGCGGCGAGCGCGACATTGTCGGCCGCGGTGAAGTCCGGCAGCAGCGAGGTGATCTGGAAGGAGCGCGCGAGCCCAAGCCGGCTGCGCCGCCACGCCGGCAAATGGGTGATGTCCTCACCCGCGAAACGGATGGTGCCGCCGCTCGGTCGCAATTGCCCGATCAACTGGCTGATCAGCGTGGTCTTGCCGGCGCCGTTCGGCCCGATTATGGCGTGCAATTCGCCACTTTCGAAGTCGAGCGACAAATTGTCGGTCGCGACGATGCCGCCGAAGCGCCGGACCAGTTTCTCGACGCGTAGCAGCGGATCAGCCACGGGCGAACCTCCCCACGAGGCCGAGAATGCCGCCGCGCCCGAACAATACGATCAAAAGCAACAGCGGGCCCATGATGAGCGCCCAATATTCGGTGACCTGCGAGAGAAATTCTTCCAGCATGAGATACACGATCGCGCCCAACACCGGCCCGAACAGCGAACCCATCCCGCCGAGAATGACCATCACCATCAGATCGCCGGAGCGGGTCCAGTACATCACGGCCGGGCTGATAAAATCGGTGTTGTTGGCAAGCAGCGCACCGGCGAGGCCGCACATCGTGCCGGCGATGACAAAGCAGACTAACCGGTAACGCGTCGCGGGAAAGCCGATTGCTTCCATGCGCCGCTCATTGGAGCGCAGGCCCTGCACCGCCATGCCGAAGCGCGAATTGACGATGCGCCACACCAGATAAATGCCGCCCAGCAGGCAGGCGAGGCAAAGATAGTAGAACTGCACGCGGCTCGACAGATTGATCAGGCCGTCGAAATTGCTGCGCTTGTAGATCGTCAAGCCGTCGTCGCCGCCGTAGCGGGAAAGTCCGGAGGCGACGTAGTAGGCCATCTGGGCAAAGGCGAGCGTGATCATGATGAAATAGACGCCGCGGGTGCGTAACGACAGCGCCCCTATCACAAGCGCAAACAGCGCCGAGGAAAGCAGCGCCACCGGCCACTGCACGAAACCGGAGCCGACACCTTCGGCCGCGAGGATGCCGACCGCATAACCGCCGATCCCGAGATAGGCGGCATGACCGAAACTCATCATCCCGCCATAGCCCATGATGAGATTGAGGCTTACGGCGGCGAGCGCAAAGATGACGATGCGGGTGAACAAGGTCAGCACGAAGACGTTGCCTGAAAGCTGCGAAAACAGCGGCAGCAGCGATAGGCCGGCGACGATCAGCGCCGCGACCACATTGCGAGGATTGAAGAATGCGCTCATCGACGGTTGGCCGGAAACAGCCCCTCCGGCCTTGCCACCAGCACAATCGCCATCAGGAGGTAGATCAGCATCGAGGAGAGCGCGGGCGCAGCGCTAGCAGCCGCGGCCGAGCTCAATATGTGCCGCAGGAAGTCGGGCAGAAACGCGCGGCCAAGGGTGTCGATCATCCCGACCAGGATCGCGGCGACGAACGCGCCGCGGATCGATCCGATCCCGCCGATCACGATGATGACGAAGGCGAGGATCAGGATGTTCTCGCCCATTCCGATCTGAACCGTCAGGATCGGTGCCTGCATCAGACCGGCAAGGCCGGCAAGCGCCGCGCCGAGCCCGAACACCAGCGTGTACAGCAGCTTGATGTTGATGCCGAGCGCGCCGATCATTTCCCGGTTGGAAGCGCCGGCGCGGATCAGCATGCCGATGCGGGTGCGCATCACCACGATATAGAGCATCAACGCGACCGCGAGCGCGACGGCGATGATCGCGAGCCGATAGGCCGGATAGAACACGCCGGGCACGATCTGGATCGGCACGGTGAGCCAAGCGGGCAGCGGCAGCGCCAGACCCGCCGGACCCCAGATCAGCCGCACCATGTCGTTGAAGAACAGGATCAGTCCGAAGGTGGCCAGCACGTGATCGAGGTGATCGCGGCCGTAGAGATGCCGCAGCGCCACGAATTCCAGAACAATGCCGAGCAGGAGCGTCGCGCCGAGCGCCAGCAATATGCCGATGATGAAATTGCCGCTCCAGGCCACGAAGGTCGCCGCGAAATAGGCGCCCATCATGTAGAGCGAGCCGTGCGCGAGATTGACGAGGTCCATGATGCCGAAAACGAGCGTCAGGCCCGCCGCCAGCAGAAACAGCAGCAGGCCAAATTGCAGCCCGTTCAGGGATTGTTCGACGACAAGCAGCATGGGTCCTTTGATGGAGCTGGCGATTGAGGGGCAAAAACCAGAACGGCGATGGCGCGTGAGCACTTCCGCTGTACTAGACGATCTGCGAAAGTGGAAGCCGGTTTTGCGCCCGGCCGCGCTCTTGCACTAGTCATTTTGGCGCGGGTTGGCGGCTGTCACTTCATGGGGCACTTGTCGTGGAAGCGATCCTGGTCGTCCTTGACGATGGTGGTGACGGTCTTGAGCGAGAGCTCGCCGCTTGAGTCCTTCACCACTTCCGAAAGATAAAAATTCTGAATCGGGACGTGGTTGTTGCCGTATCTGAACGGACCGCGCACGGATTTGAAATTCGCCTTTTCCATCTCTGCCTTCATCGCGTCCTTCTTGCTCACATCGCCTTTCACCGCGACCACGGCGCTGTTGATCAATTGCGCGGCGTCGTAGGCTTGGGCGCCGTAATAGGTCGGGCGCAGACCGAGGTACTTCTTGCGGTAATCGGCGACGAACCGTTTGTTCTCCTCGTTCGGCAAATCGTTCACCCATTCCTGCACGCCGGGAACGCCGAGCGCATTCTCCTTCTGCAACGGCAAGGACAATTCGTCGACGGTGCCATCCGTGTAGAGCGGAATCTGCTGCTTGAGCCCGGCTTGCACATATTGATTGAGGAACTGCACGCCGGCCGCCCCGGGAAGGAACACGAAGATCGATTCCGCCTTGGAGGCGCGCGCTTTCGAAAGTTCGGCCGAGAAATCGAGCTGGGTTGGCCACACCGTGTATTCCTCCCCGAGCACCGCGCCCTTGAACGTGCTCTTGAGACCGGCCAGATGGTCCTTGCCAGCCGCATAATTCGGGCCGATCAAAAAGGCGGATTTGACGCCTTTCTGGTTCATGTAAAGGCCCATGGCGGCCGGCATCTGGTCGTTTTGCCAGGATGTCGAGAACACATAAGGCGAGCACAATTCGCCCGCGAGTTGAGACGGTCCGGCGTTGATACCGATGAGGAAGGTCTTCGAATCGACCGCGGGTTTGAGCGAGGCCAACAATACGTTCGACCAGTTATAGCCGACGATGAAGTCCACCTTATCAGACTGAATCAACTTTTCGGTTTTCTGCTTGCCGACATCCGGTTTCTGCTGGTCGTCCTCGTAAATTACCCGGACCGGCTTGCCACCCATTTTGCGGCCCATGTGATCGAGCGCGAGCTCAAACGCATTTCGCGCGTCGCCGCCGATCGCGGCGGCCGCACCGCTGAAGGTAGAGACAAACCCGATCTTGACGGAATCCGCCGCGTCGGCGGGCTGTGCCAATGCGAGAGCCATCGCACCTACGAGCGGGAATGCGGTTCTCATATCCGTGCCCTCCCCCCTGTTACACATGCCGCTGGTCAGCCGGCCCGTCTCCCCCAGGAATTCTCCGCTTGTTTCGAGCTTTTCTTTTCTGAGTGAGGACGCGTTTGAGTACAAATCGCGCGGCGCCGTCTCGATGGATGATGCCCCCGGTTTGACGGGAATCGAGCCGCAGAACAGGCGTCGACAGGAAAACAGCGGCAGCGCAGGCGCCGCCGCTGCGTTGAACAATACCCGCTACTTACTTCATCGGGCATTTGTCGTGGAAGCGATCCTGATCGTCCTTGACGATGGTGGCAACGGTCTTGAGCGAGAGCGTGCCGTCGGCATCCTTTACCACATCCTGCAGATAGAAATTCTCGATCGGGATGTGGTTGTTGCCGTATTTGAAGGAGCCGCGCACCGACTTGAAGTTCGCCTTCTCCATCTCCGCCTTCATCGCGTCCTTCTTGCTGGTGTCGCCGTTGACCGCCACGACCGCGCTATTGATCAATTGGGCGGCATCATAAGTCTGCGCGCCGTAAAAGCTCGGGCGCAGGCCGGGATATTTCTTGCGGTAATCGGCAACGAATTTCTTGTTCTGCTCGTTCGGCAGGTCGTTGACCCACTCCTGCGCGCCGGGCACGCCGAGCGCATTCTCCTTCTGCAGCGGCAGCGACAATTCGTCGATCGTGAAAGCCGTGTAAAGCGGTATCTGCTGCTTGATGCCGGCCTGCGTATATTGATTAAGGAACTGGACGCCGGCAGCACCGGGATAGAACACGAAGATCGATTCCGCAGTCGAGTTGCGCGCCTTGGTGAGTTCAGCCGAGAAGTCGAGCTGGCTCGGCCAAACCGTGTATTCTTCGCCCACCACCTGGCCCTTGAAGGTGCTCTTCACCCCGGCCAGCATGTCCTTGCCCGCGGCATAGTTCGGGCCAATCAGGAACACCGACTTGACGCCCTTCTGGTTCATGTAAAGGCCCACGGCCGCCGGCGTCTGGTCGTTCTGCCAGGATGTCGAGAACACGTAAGGCGAGCAAAGCTCGCCTGCGAGTTGCGAGGGACCGGCATTGGCGTCGATCAGGAAGGTTTGCGAATCCACCGCCGTCTTGAGCGAGGCAAGCAGCACGTTCGACCAGATATAGCCGACGATGAAGTCCACCTTGTCGGACTGCACCAGCTTTTCGGTCTTCTGCTTGCCGATGTCGGGTTTCTGCTGGTCGTCCTCATAGACGACCTCGACCGGCTTGCCGCCCATCTTGCGGCCGAGATGATCGAGCGCGAGCTCGAACGAATTGCGCATGTCGTTGCCGATCACCGCGGTCGGCCCGCTAAACGTCGAGACAAAGCCGATCTTGATGGTATCCCCCGCGAACGCCGGGCTTGCCAGCGCCAGAGCGATCGCGCCCGCCAGCCAGAATGCTGTTTTCATGTTGGTTCCCTCCTCATCGTTTGCTTATGCCGCCGGTTAAAGCGGCCCGCGCCGTTTCGAGAAGCGCTTAGGCCATCGCATCTCTTTGTTTGAGCATGATCTCCGCGCAAACGCTTCGCGTTTGTCGCGAGGGAAAACCGGGTTCCCACTTTTCCGGATCATGCTCTGGATGCCTTGTTTTGTGCGCGAAATGGCGGGTCGGCAGCAAGCACGAACCGGAGGCCCCCTCTTAGAACCTTTGGCCCATGCCCCACTGAGCATGCACCATAATTCGCGATGGGCGCCGATGGCAAGAAATATAGTGCCGGTCTGGGTTCGGCAGTCTACGACCTTCGATCGGGCAAAGGCCGGCACCGGGATTGTCGAAGGCGTTCACCCGCATCTTCGCCAACATCGGTCATGCGAGAAAACCGCGAACAGGCCGGCGCTGGCGATGCGCGTTCGCGATCGGCCGATTGGCAAAGCAGGCTTGGACAGAAACCTGCAACGGCCTACGTTTTGGCGTGCATGCACAGTTCCAGACCGAGAGGCCGCCATTCATGACGACAGCCACACCGCACCCGACGGCGGACCATCGCGTGGCGATCGTCGGCGCCGGGTTCGGCGGGCTGGAATGCGCGCACCGGCTCAAGGGCGCACCGGTCTCGATCACGCTGATCGACCGCCGCAATCACCATCTATTTCAGCCGCTGTTGTATCAGGTCGCGACCGCGTCGCTGGCGACCTCAGAGATCGCCTGGCCGATCCGTTATCTCCTGCGCGATCGGCCGGAGGTAACGACCTTGTTCGCAACCGTGAGCGGCGTGGATGCAACGAACAAGCGCGTGCTGCTCGATGACGGCGATGCGCTACCCTACGACACGCTGGTGCTCGCCACCGGCGCGCGACACGCCTATTTCGGTCACGACGAATGGGAGCCGTTCGCGCCCGGACTGAAAACGCTCGAGGACGCCACGACGCTGAGGCGCCGCATCCTGGTCGCCTTCGAACGCGCCGAGCGCGAGACCGACCCCGCGCGGCGCGCCGCACTCTTGACCTTCGTCATTGTCGGCGCAGGTCCGACGGGCGTCGAACTCGCCGGCACCATCGCTGAACTTGCGAAAGACACGCTGGCGCCCGACTTCCGCAACATCGACACCCACAAGGCGCGCGTCGTCCTGATCGAGGCCGGCCCGCGCGTGCTGGCGGGATTTGCCGACGATCTCTCGGCTTACGCGCAGAGCGCGCTGGAAAGCATCGGCGTCGAGGTCATATTGGGACAGGCCGTCACCGAATGCTCGGCCGACGGCGTTGTCTATGGCGGCCAGCGCCTGCAAGCGCGCACCTTGATCTGGGCCGCCGGCGTGCGCGCCTCGCCCGCCGCCGAATGGCTGGGAGCGCCGGCTGATCGCGCCGGGCGGCTGCAAGTTTTGCCCGACCTCACCGTGCCCGGCCATCCCGATATCTTCGCGATCGGCGATACCGTCGTCATCGCGGCCCCCGACGGGGCGCCAGTCCCCGGCATTGCGCCGGCCGCCAAGCAGCAAGGTCGTCACGTCGCGGCCTCGATCAAGGCGCGCCTCTCCGGCAAGACGCCCGTGCCATTCCACTACCGCCATGCCGGAAGCCTCGCGCAGATCGGCAAACGCAAGGCGGTGATCGATTTTGGCGCAATCAAGCTGCGCGGCACCATCGCATGGTGGATCTGGGGCATCGCCCACATCTACTTCCTGATCGGACTGCGCAACCGGCTCAGCGTCGCCATTAGCTGGCTGTGGATTCACGCCCGCGACCAGCGCGCCGCGCGGCTGATTACGCAAGGCTCAAGCAAGGTGGCGCGGTGAGGAATGCGTTCGACGGCGCTTGCCCATCTAATAGGCAATCGATTTCGATAATACACTGCAATCAGCGTCCTAAACGGCCATCAAATAATTGATAATACGGTCTAATCTTCACAATTGAACATCGGAGCACCCGTGTACACAATGGCACATCCCTTGCTTCGAAAAGCATGGATTTCCGCCTCCCCGGAGCGCAGTCAGCAATGGCGACCCCAGCCTTCTTGTTCAGGATTCAACCGGCGCGCTTGCCGGATTTGCCGGTCAGGCTTCGTTCCGATCGGAGTTGCGCGTGACTGAAACTGTCGCTGCGATTGTCGCCGCGCATCGCGCCGGCGCTGCATCGCCTGCGCAAACCGTGGCGCGAAGTTTTCAGCGGATACGCGATTACAACGATCCGGCCGTTTTCATCAGCGTGCGCGATGAGACCGATGCTGTGGCGGAAGCGGAGCGGCTCGCCGCAGACGCCGCGCGGCTTCCGCTCTATGGCGTTCCCGTCGCTGTGAAGGACAATATCGACGTGGCGGGACTGCCGACCACGGCCGCCTGCCCGGCTTATTCCTACATGCCCTCCCGCGATGCCACCGTGGTGGCGCGGCTACGCGCCGCCGGCGCCATCGTGATCGGCAAGACCAACCTCGATCAATTCGCCACCGGCCTTGTGGGCGTGCGCTCGCCCTATGGCATTCCCAAAAATCCGATCCGCGGCGATTTGATTCCCGGCGGATCGAGTTCGGGCTCGGCGGTGGCGGTGTCGACCGGGCTGGTGCCGCTGTCGCTCGGCACCGACACCGCGGGAAGCGGCCGCGTGCCCGCGATGCTCAACAACATCGTCGGGCTGAAGCCGAGCCTTGGCTTGGTCTCAACCGCCGGCGTCGTGCCGGCATGCCGGACGCTCGATTGCGTGTCGGTATTCTCGCTCACCGTCGACGACGCGATAACGGCGCTGACGGCGATGGCCGGTCCTGACGGCGCTGACCCCTTTTCGCGCAACCGGGCGCTCGCCGGTACAAGCGCGTTTCCCGCCAAGCTGCGGCTGGGCGTGCCGCGGGACGGCCAATTGATTTTCTTCGGCGACAAGGCCCAGGAAGCCGCCTACGCCGCGGCGCTCAAACGCTGGACCGCGCTCGGCGCTACGCTCGTGGGATTTGATCTCGAGCCGTTCTATGAAACCGCGCGGCTGCTTTATGAAGGGCCGTGGGTTGCGGAACGTTATCTCGTGATTCGCGATCTCCTGGCGTCGTCGCCGGATTCGATCCATCCGGTGACGCGTGAGATCACCATCGCGGGCGCGCGGCTTTCCGCTGCGGACACGTTTGCCGCGCTATACCGCTTGCAGGGGCTACGGCGGATCGCCGAGCGCGCCTTTGCCGGCGTCGACGCGCTGATGCTGCCGACCGCGCCGACCGTGTATTCGACCGCGCAGGTGCTCGCCAATCCGATCGAACTCAACTCGAGGCTTGGGATCTACACCAACTTCGTCAACCTGCTCGACCTCTGCGGTCTTTCCTTGCCGGCGTCAATCAGGCCCGACGGGATTCCGTTCGGCATCTCCCTGCTCGCGCCGGCCGGCCAGGACGCCCGGCTCGCGAGCATCGGCCGCGTCTTTCAGGCTGACACCAATCTGACGCTTGGCGCGAGAAACATAACCCAGCCGCCGCTCGCCGACCTCGCTCCGGCCACGAGCGAAGACGAAATCGCAGTTGCGGTGGTCGGCGCGCATCTTTCGGGAATGGTGCTCAACGGCGAACTGAAAGCGTTGGGCGGACGGTTATTGGAGGCGACCGCCACCACCGCCGACTACAGGCTTTATGCGCTTCCTACCACGCCGCCGAAGCCCGGCATGCTGCGTGTCGAGGCGGGAACGGGCGCATCGATCGAACTCGAGCTTTGGGCGCTGTCGGCGGCCTCGTTCGGAAAATTCGTCGCCGCGATCCCGCCGCCGCTGTCGATCGGCACCGTGCGTCTCAAGGATGGCCGCGGGGTCAAAGGCTTTCTCGTCGAGGCTGCCGAAATCGAGGGCGCTCGCGAAATTTCCGCGTTCGGCGGCTGGCGCGCTTTTGTGGCGAAAGCCGCGGTGAGTTCGTCATTGCGAGCGTAGCGAAGCAATCCATTGCAACAACAAAGCTGGATTGCTTCGTCGCTTCGCTCCTCGCAAAGACGGCTTAACGTCACCGCCGTCGCGCGCTTGAGCTCACACCGACACCGCGTAGAGCTCGTATTCCCCGTGCACGCGTTCGATGTGCGCGCGCATGGCGGCCGCAGCACCCGCGCGGTCGCCGCGCAGGATCGCCACCACCACGCGGTCATGCTCGGCGTGCGATTTCGCGAGCCGGCCCAAATTGCGAAACTGCGCGCGGCGGAACGGCCTTACCCGCGCCCGCGTCGCCAGCGTGATCTCGGCGACATAGCCGTTCTGCGAGCCGGCATAGATGGTGTTGTGAAAACGTTCATTGACCTCGTGAAAGCGGTCGGGATCGCCGGCATGGCTCAGCACCCGCAATTCCTCATGCAGCGCCTCCAGCCGGTGGCGCTCGGCCGGTGTCATTCGCTCCGCGGCAAGGCCGGCGCACAACGCTTCCAGCTCCGCCATCGCCTCGAACATCCCGGTCAGCCGCTCGAGCGAAGGCTGCGCCACCACCGCGCCACGATGCGCACGCGCCTCGACCAGACCGGAGGCCACGAGCTGACGCAGCGCCTCGCGCACCGGCGTGCGCGACACGCTGAAGCGCCGCGCAATTTCGGTCTCGTCAAGCGCCGATCCCGGCGGCCGCGCGCCGCGCACGATTTCGTCGGCCAGTTGCAGGCGCAACTCCTCGGCGCGTGTGATCTTGTCGGGATAGGGTGCGGACCGGCGGGCGCGGCGAACCATCGTCTCCGCCTCGGCGGCGGGACGCAGCGGCGCGCGCACGGGAAGATCGTCAAGACTCATGTCTTTTGATCCTTCATCTTATCCTCGGATTCGTCGATCAAGCTGACATGCGCGGCGACGATTTTCCAACCTTCCGGAAATCGCACCCATGTCTGCATCTGCCGCCCGACCTTCCCCGGCACGGTATCGCGGTAAAACAGCGTCGAGGCCACGGCTGTGTCGCGGCCATATGCCGTAATGACGGTCTTTGCCGTTCGTCGCATCAGGCCCGCCGGCGAGCGCGCGGCGCGAAACCCCTTGATCTCGTCATGACCGTAGAGGTTTTCGCCGGTGCCGTAGCGCAGGGTGCGGGGATCGGCGCGGAACAGCGCGTTGAGGACCGCGATGTCGTTGGTCACCAGCGCCTTCTCATAACGGGCGAATTGCTCGGTCACCTCAGCGAGCACGTCGGGAAGATCGACCTGCATCTTAAATTCCTTTTGCTCGGGGCGCCGACACCGCGCCGGCCTGTTCGAGCGCGAACGCCACACGCAGCGCGATTTCTTCCCGCCAGGGCGCGGCGATGATCTGCACCCCGATCGGCATCGGCTCGAGCGGCACAGGGACGGCGACCACCGGCAAACCGATGAACGAAATCGGCTGGGTGTGAATTCCGACATTGGCGCGCACCGGCAGTTCGACGCCGTCGAGCACGAAATTCGCCTGTCCCAGTTTCGGTGCAACGCAAGGCGTCGCCGGCGCCAGGATGACGTCGACGGATTTGAACAGTTCGAGCACTTGCCGGCGATACCAGCGGCGAAATTTTTGCGCGCGATCGACCAACGCTCCCGGAATCATCGCTCCCGCGATCAGACGGTCGCGTACGGCCGGGTCGAAATCGTTCGGCCGCTTGCGCAGGCGGTCGAGATGGAGCGAAGCGCCTTCGCAGGTGGTGATGACATAGGCGGCGGCGCGGGCGCGGGCAGCTTCGGGAATTTCGACCGTCCGCGTCACGCCGAGCGCACGCGCGAGGCGGGTTACGGCTTCGGTCGCCTCGGGAAAGACATTCTTCTGGAAATAGCCGCCGGCAACGGCGATCCTGACATCGCCGATATCTTGCGTCAGCAGCGACGCGACCGGTTCGCCCGGCCGTGTCGTGCAGGCGGCATCGTCGGGGTCGGGCCCCTGCATCGCGTCATAGGCGAGCGCGAGATCGCCGACGTTGCGCGCGAAGGGCCCAAGATGATCGAAGCTGAAGACGAACGGAAACGACCGCGCGCGCGACAGCCGGCCGTAGGTCGGCTTCAACCCAAAAATTCCGCAGAACGACGCCGGCACCCGGATCGAGCCGTTGGTGTCCGACCCCAGCGCCAGCGGCACGAGGCTGCCACCGACCGCGCTGCCCGAGCCGCCTGACGAGCCGCCGGTCATCCGCGTCACGTCGTGCGGATTGCGGGACGGTCCGTCGTGAATATTCTCGCCGGTGAAATCGTAGGCGTATTCGCCCATGTTGAGCGCGCCGACCAATACCGCACCGGCCGCTTCCAGCCGCTCGATCAATGTGGCGTCGCGCGGCGCCGGCGGAAAATCGCGGTTGATTTTCGATCCGGCTCGCGTCGCCAGACCCTGCACGTCGAACAAATTTTTCACCGCGAACGGCACGCCCGCGAGCGGGCCTGGATTCTTGCCCGCCGCAAGCGCGGCATCGACCGCAGCCGCCTTGACGCGCGCCCGCTCGGCGGTGACGTCGGTGAAGGAATTGAGCACGGAATCGTATTTTGCTATCCGCGCCAGCGCCGCCTCGGTCACGCCCAGTGCCGAGAGTTTTCCGCCTCTCACCGCTTGTGCGGTTTCCGAGGCCGAAGCCAAGTCGCGGCCGGACGCCGCCGTGATGTCAGGCTGCAAAGACACTGGCCGGCTCGGCTTCGTCGGGCAATGCAAACTCATCCACCAGCCGCGCCAGCCTCATGGACACTTCGAGATTGGCCCGGACAGTGGGCTTCCACGCAACCTCGACCGGCAGGGCCAAGGCTTTCGCGACGGCATCGATGTAATCATCAAGCGGATCAGCAGCCATTGTTCTTATTCTTCCATCGCTAGGCAGGATCGGTACACCGGCAACGGCGGGTGAGGAATCGCCGTCAAGAGCTCCCTTGTATAGGCATCCTGCGGGTCGCCCAAGACCCGTTCGGTGGGGCCTTGCTCGACGATTCGTCCCGCTCGCATCACAATGACACGATCGCACAACAACCGCACCACATTCAAATCGTGCGACACGAATAAATAGCTCATGCCCAGCGACTGCTTGAGGTCCTGCAGCAGATTCAGCACCACAGCCTGTACCGAGACATCGAGCGCCGCGGTCGGCTCGTCGAGAATCACGAGTTTTGGATGCAGCGCGATCGCGCGCGCGATGCCGACGCGGGCCTTCTGTCCGCCCGATAATTGGTGCGGAAAACGGTCGAGAAGATTGACCGGCAGGCCGACCAGGCCGGCGAGCTCCTCGCACCGGGCACGCAGCGCGTCGCGACCCCTGATGCCGCCGAGCTGCAGCAGCGGATCGGCGATCGCGCGGGCCGCGGTGAAGCGCGGATTGAGGCTATCGGTCGGATCCTGGAACACCATCTGGATGCTCTTGCGCAGCCGCAGCCGCGCGAAGGCATTCGGCAAGATGCCGCCGATCTCGTCGCCGTCGAACATGATGCGGCCCGAGGTCTGGTCCAACAGCCGCATCACCATCATCGAGGTGGTGGATTTGCCGCAGCCGGATTCGCCGACGAGGCCGACACTCTCGCCACGGCCCACGCTAAAGCTGATGCCATCCACCGCGCGGAACGTGTCGGGCTCGACCGGCGGCTTTCGTCCGAACAATTTGGCCAGCGTCTTCGAGGCGCCCTGACGCGGATATTCCTTCGCCAGTTTTTCGACGAGGAGAAGTGGCTTGGCGGAGTCGTCACCCCCGGGCTTGACCCGGGGGTCCATCTTCTCAGCAGAAAATTCGTGAGAAGCGGGATGGATGGCCGGGCATAGGCGAGCGGAAGCGACGCCGTCCTTTGGACGGCTATGCCCGGCCATGACGGTGGGAGCCGCTACCTCCGGCAAGAGGTCGCGCAAGGAGACGCCGAGCCTCGGCGTCGCGCGCATCAGTTTCCTCGTATAGGGGTGCACGGGTTTCGCAAAAATGCTGGCCGACGGCGCGGTCTCGACCACGCGGCCCTTCTCCATCACCACGACGCGATCGCAATAGGCCGCGGCGAGGCCCAGATCGTGCGTGATCAGGATCGTGGACATGTTCCGGCGTTCGGTCAGTTCGACGACCAGATCCATCACGGCCTTCTGCGTCGTGACGTCGAGACCGGTGGTCGGCTCGTCGGCGATCAGAAGCTGCGGATCGCAGGCCAGCGCCAGCGCGATCACCACCCGCTGGCACATGCCGCCCGACAGCTCGAACGGATAGGCGTGATAGCGCTCGCGGGGACGGGCGATCTTGACCTGCTCCAGCGCCTCGATCGCCCGATCGTTGACTTGCGCGCGGTCGACCTGGACGTGCTGCAACAGCACGTCCTCGATCTGATGACCGACCTTGCGGATCGGATTGAGCGCGAGCCTGGGGCTCTGGAAGATCATCGACATTTCACGGCCGCGCAGATCGCGCATCTGATCCTCGGTCGCCGCCTTGACATCGATGCCGGAAAACACCAC
>Ga0070733_10001135_pt1 | contig 20273 bp, 19 predicted proteins | sample Coa_R1_9_FD_66450 | JGI IMG/M metagenome (GOLD analysis project Ga0070733, IMG submission 66450) | Surface soil microbial communities from Centralia Pennsylvania, which are recovering from an underground coalmine fire - Coalmine... | ecosystem: Environmental > Terrestrial > Soil > Unclassified ... | reverse complement strand
GATGCGCGCGGCGGGAATTTCCGCGAACGACGCGCTGGCTGCATTGCGAAAAATCAGGATTGTGCCGGTATTCACCGCGCATCCCACGGAAGTTGCGCGCCGCACGGTGCTGCTGAAGCGGCGGCGCATCGCGCAATATCTGGAACATCTGGACCGGCTGCCGCTGACCGCGGCGGATGCAGCGGAATATGAATCGCTGATTCTCGCGGAAATCACTTCGCTGTGGCAGACGGATGAAGTGCGCATGAAAAAGCCGGGCGTGATTGATGAAGTGCGCATGGGTCTGGATTTTTATCCGATGACGCTTTTCGAAACGCTGCCGCGGCTGTACGCGGAGCTGGCGGAATCGTTTCTAGAGGTTTATGGCCGCGCGCTGAAGCACGGAGAGCTTCTGGAGTTGCTGCATTTCGGTTCGTGGATCGGGGGCGATCGCGATGGGAATCCGCTGATCAAGCCGGATTCCACGGCGGATGCGTTGGCGCTCGCGCGCAACGTCATTCTGGAACATTACAATTTGCAGATTCAGCGGCTGATTGACGAACTCAGCTCTTCGCTGCGCCAGGCCGGCTGTTCGGCGGAGCTGCGGGCGGCGGTGAAAGCGTACGAAGCGAGGATGGGCGCGGAACCTTCGCGCGGGAAATGGATTTCGGAGCCGGAACTCAACCGGCACTTTCTGGATTTTGTGCGGATTCGCATGCAGTTCACGCGCGAGGAGCCACGCAATGCCGATGCCTACGCGACTGCGCGGGAACTGGAGCGCGATCTTTTGCTGCTGCGCGCGAGCCTGACTGAAAATCGCGGGGAACGGCTTGCTGAGCTGTTGATTGATCCGTTGCTGCGCAAACTCCGGACTTTCGGCTTTCATCTGCACACGCTGGATATTCGCCAGCATGCGCAAGTACATGCGCGGGCGCTGGCTGAGCTAAAGGCCGCTGGCGTTTCCGATGGCGCGAGTGTGACGGCCGCGCGAAAGGAACCACTGGCCGGGATATCGGCGGAAACAACGGAGCTGCTGGATACTTTGCGCATGATCGCGCAGCTCAAAAAAGCATACGCGCCGGAAGCGATTCGAGCTTACGTGATCAGCGGAACGGAATCCGAGCGCGACGTATTCGCTTTGTTGCGCCTGGCGGAAATCAGTGGCGTGAATGTGGCGGGCTCTGCTGGCGATCCGGGCCTTCTGCCGGTACCGCTGTTCGAATCCATTGTGTCGCTGCGGGCGTCGGCGGAAACCATGCGGCGCGTGTGGACGGCTCCGGAGTATCAGCCCCTGCTCGATTCGTGGGGACGGCGCCAGGAAGTAATGCTCGGCTATTCCGACTCAAACAAGGATGGCGGGATGCTGACCAGCACGTGGGAATTGCACAAGGCGCATCGCGCGCTGCACGCCGTCGCGCGGGAATGCGGCGTGAAGTTGCGGCTGTTTCATGGGCGCGGCGGCACCGTAGGACGCGGCGGTGGGCCCACTCATCGCGCAATTCTGGCGCAGCCCGTAGGCGATTTTTCCGGCGAAATGCGCCTCACCGAACAGGGGGAAGTGTTGAACTGGAAATATTCCGATCCGGTGCTGGCCGAATGGAATCTGGAATTGATGATCGCGGCGTCGCTGGAAGCGCTTACGCGACCGGATGGTCCCGCGACGGACGCCGATCGCCGGTGGGACGACGCGATGGAGGAAATTTCGCAGGATGCATATGCGCACTACCGGCGACACATCGCCGAGAACGCGGACGTGCTGGATTATTTCGAGCAAGCTACTCCGGTGAACGAACTGGAACATGCGCGCATGGGTTCGCGGCCGGCGCGACGCACTCAAAGCCGCCGTCTGGAAGATTTGCGCGCAATTCCCTGGGTTTTCGGGTGGATGCAGAGCCGCCATGCGGTGCCTGCGTGGTTTGGAGTGGGTTACGCGTTGCAGCGTTTTGCGGCGAAAGGACCGGAGCAGGAAAAGCGGCTGAAAGACATGATGCGCCACTTCACACTTTTTTCGGATCTGGTGCGCAACGTGGAAATCGCGATGGCGAAGGCGGACCTGAACATTGCACGTCTTTATGCCAGTACGCTGGTGCAGGACGGTGACCTGCGGGACAGAGTTTTCGGAATGCTCGCGGAGGAGTTCGAACGCACGCGGCTGTTGCTGCTGGTCGTGACGGGCCAGAGCGGACTGCTGGAAGGAAACTCGGTCCTTTCGCAGTCGATTCGGCTGCGGAATCCGTACGTGGACCCGATGAGTTTGATTCAGGTGGAACTGCTGCGTCGGAAGCGAGCTGATGCATCTAGCGACGAGCTTAACTACGCGCTTGGCGCCACGATCAATGGCATTGCAGCGGGTCTGCATAACACGGGCTAGCGAAATATACCGCGCGCTGTAGGTGTGATCGCTACACGGAGAAGCTGTGGCTGTTCTCGCGCCGTGCGCGCGATCGGGCCGTCGATGCCGTGCTAAGCCTTTGCTTTACAGTTAGTTAGCAATTGCCGAACGGGCCGTAGTTTACCTAGTACCAAAACCCGCGTACTGAAATTTTTGAACCGGCAGCGCCATTGGTTCTGTTTGAGGGAATGGCGAAAATGGATGTGCGGGTTGGAAGCTGCGATTGCGGGGACGACGGTTCCACAAAAAAAAGGAGCCGGGGCATCTATCCAACCCGTCCAAACCCTCCTGCTGGCGTCCCTTCCACAAAATTCCGCCGGCAGGCAGGGGGCACTTGAATCCCTCCTTTCTTGGATCCAGCCAGCGATAACTCCAGCATAGAGTTTCGGCATCTTTTGGCAGCTTGCATGCCTCTGATGAATTGGGACGTGGCGGGGTGCATCATGCGCACCTTAGTGCGACATCTGCGGCGCCGCAATGAAAGATGGCGGTCTGAAGACCGCCGCTACGAAAATCTATCGAACGGCGGCAGCGGATTGGCCGCGGCAGATGACAGATTTACAGGACAGGCGATGGTTAAAGCAGGCGGTCATGCAAGGCGGGCGCTGGTATTTTTCGTCGCGGCTTGTCTGGGGCTTGTCGCGCCACTGAATGCCGCTGACCTGCAACCGCGAGCCGCGCAAGCGTATGACCGCTACATCGAGTTGACAGCCGCGCAAGTGGCCGCCGAGCTGGCGCAGACTGGACCGTATCTGTGGGTCGAGCGCCTGTCGCCAGAGCAGCGAGCCGCGGACGAGGAGCAGCTGCGCCACGGGCAACTGGTGATCGAGCGGTTGGAAACGCTGGATTCGGGCAAGTCGATTCCTGTGCCGGGAGGAATCGTTCACCACTGGATCGGCACGATCTTCGTGCCGGGAGCGACGCTCGGGCAGACGATATCGTTCATGGAGGACTACGATCACAAAACGGAATATTTCAAGCCGGACATCGTGCGCTCGAAAATTCTGCGGCATGACGGCGACGATTATTTTGTGCAGCTGCGCTTCTATAAGAAAAAAATCATCACGACGGTAATTGATACGGACCAGGAGATTCATTACCACGTGGTGGACTCAACTCACGCCTACAGCCGCTCGCGAACTACACGAGTGCAGGAAGTGGAGAACGCCGGAAAATCCGACGAAAAACTGGAAGCGGAAGGGCACGACCGGGGATTTATGTGGCGCATGAATACTTACTGGCGATTTGAAGAAAAGGACGGCGGAACCTACGTGGAGTGCCAGGCCATTTCATTGACGCGCGATATTCCCACCGGGCTAGGCTGGATGGTGGGGTCGTTTGTGACGAGCGTGCCGCGAGAATCACTCACGTTTACGCTGACTACCGCGCGCGCGGCGCTGATGCAACGTGCCGCGACCCAGGCCGCTAAATAAATCTTCGCCTTGCTGGAAAAGCCGCACCAATCCAAACCACTAGAAGGTCGTGGTGCCGAGGAAAATATCCTCGAGCCCGTTGGTGTCGCGCGAGACGAGATTATTCGCGGTCGAAAGGAAACTGACCGTATGACCATCCGCGCTGATCGAGGGAACCAGGCTCGCTCCATTCGCGGGGGAAGCGCCGGTGCCGTTGGCAATGCTGGCAAGGGCCACGCCGGTGGTGCAGGTGGGAATCACACCCAGGCAAGTGTTGCGTATGAAGACGTTCTCGACGCCGTTCACGGTGTTAGCGAGGTTCGAAGCAAGCGACGAGAACGCGATGAACTGGCCGGAGGAGTTGGCGCTAGGATGTTCGCTCAGGCCGTTGCCGGGCGTTACGCCGTCTGGCGTTGACACCAGCGTAGTAGAAGGAGTGCATTGAGCGACGACGATGGTAACGCCGAGGCAGGTGTCGCGCACATAAATTTGCTGGGGCTGTAGCGGACCGATGCCTGCCACCAGGTTTGATGCCGTGGATGCGAAGGCCACAAAACGACCGTTAGCAACGGTGGTTTCGGTGCACGCGGAGCTGACGACAGTGGTTACGCTCCCACAGGCGGAGAGGGTTGATTGCACGCTGGGAGCGTCGGCGGGAGTGGTGCCGTCCGGAGTGGAAATCAGCGTCGTGACCTGTACGCAGGTGTTGGTGGTGCTGGTGATTGTGGTGATGCACGTGCCGCGCTCGAATATCTCGGATTGGCCGCTGGGGTTCGGCGCCGTGGACCCCAGATTCGTGGAGGTGGAAGTGAACGAAACGAAAAGCCCGTCCTCGGAAATGGACGGGTTGGTGCTGTCTCCGTTGCCGAACGTGACGCCGTCGGGCGTAGAAACCAGATAGGTGGTGGGTACACAGGTGTTCGTCGGAGAGGTGGTGACGATCGTCGCAATGTTGCAGGTGTTGAAGATGTAAACCTGAGAATGGACGCCGTCCGCGGTAATGTCGGAGACCAGATTCGTCGCCTTCGAAACGAACGCGACGTATTGGCCGTCCGGGCTGATGACGGGATTGGAGCTGCTGCCGTTTCCGGCGCTCTGGCCGTCGGCGGAGATGGAGACGAGCTGCGTGTCGTAATTGGAGCTCGGCGTAATCGTGCATGGCGAGGTGGAAGTGGGCATGCAAACCGGACGCCAGTACACCTGAGTCGTCGGAGGAGTGGTGCTCTGAACGGGGACGGTGGTTACCAGATTCGTCGCCAAAGACGTAAAGGCCGCGTGCGCCCCACTAGAATCAACCGTAGGCTCGGAGCTTGGGCCGTTGGCTGCGTTGCCGTTGGGGTCCGAGCTGACCAGGGCCGTCACCGGCACACAGGTGGCAAGCGCCAAACAGGTGTTGCGGACGTAAACATCGGAATTGGTATTCAAATCGGTAAGCACCAGATTATGCGATACCGAGGCGAATGCGACGTATTGGCCGGAGCTGCTGGTGGAAGGGCCGGAGGTGGTAGTGGTCAGGCCGAGATTGCCATTACCGCAGTTGGCCGCGCCACCGCAAATTCCATTAATTGCCTGCGAACCGTCCGCGGCGAGATCCACCAACACCGGCAATCCGAGCAAGTGCGTGGGATTGATGGAATAAGTGAGGATATTCGATGTGCCACCACCGGGGGCTGGGTTTACGACGGTAATTTGATTGACGCCCGCGTTCACGAGACTGCCTGCGGATAGCGCCGCCGTTGCCGATGTGCTTCCACCAATGGTCGTAGTTACCGGCAGAGAGCTCCCGTTTAGTTGAACGACGGAATATTGATTCAGGAAGCCGGTTCCGGTGATTGACAGCGTCGCGCTTGTCGCTCCGGCAAGGGCGCTCGTGGGAGCGACCGCAGAGATCGTCGGGTTAGCCGTTTGCACGCTCAACGAGACCGGCGTGGAACCCCCGCCGCCCGGCTGAGGGTTCACCACCTGAATTGACACAGGACCGGGAGTTTGAAGATCCGTGGATTCCAGGTCCACCTGCAGCGCCGTGGAACTGAAGTACGTGGTGTTGCGGTTGGCATGGTTCACATAGACGGTTGACTGCGAGACAAAGTTCGTTCCAGTCAAATTCAGCACCAGGCCCGCACTGCCAGCAATAGCAGTGCTGGGATTCATTGAAGTGACGGTGGGCGCGGTGCTGGGAATGGGCGTAATCGTGAATACGGTGCCGGGTGGTGGCGCCTGGTTTTGCGGAGGATAGGTTCCGCCGCCCGGCTGCGGGGTGGTGATATTGATATAAAGCGTGTTCGGGTTCTGCAACAGGCTGGCGGGTAACGTGACGATCATTTCATTCGTATTGATATACTGATTGATCGCCAGCGGCAAGGTGGAGCCGCCCGGGGAAAGCGTATATCCCGGTTGGCTTTGTTGAATCAGGTTAATCCCTCGAATGGTGAGGTAAGCCTGTGGACTAGCCGCGGCAATCGAGGTTACGCAGTTCGCGGTACTCGTCAGCGAAGGACAAATGCCGACCGAAGTAATCGTCGGCGCGGGATAATTGATCTGCTCCGTGCACGCCCCCATCGCGACCATCGAAAATAGCAATAGCCAGAAAGCTGGACAGAATCGTTGCCGCAAATTGCTCACTCCTATGCCTGTAGGTCGGGCCCCAGACGGTAAGCGCAATCCTAGAGACTACTAAAGATGGCCCCAGGGGGCAATCAGGATGCCTGCCCCGCGGACGATTGTCCAGCACACGACGAATCACTGAAGGGCTCCGCGTGTGTGACTTTTGGAGATTCCTTTACGGCTTCCTTATGAATCGGCAAGTATTTGCGTGACTCGTTCGCTTTCGGCTTGACAACTTCTTGATTGCAAAATAATTTTGTGGAGGACGCGTGAAAAATGGTTTCGCGCGGTTCTTAAGCAGTACAGGGAAGCTCGGTAGACGAGGCTCCCGCGCAACACAGAAGCCACTGCCCGACGACATCGAGAGATGATGCGCAGGGTGGAACAGGGATTCCCGACTTAAGGGCCTTTCTAACGTGGCTGAGATTCGAACGGATGGATCTCTAACGAGGCGCGGTGTTGAAGCTTGGACGAGTGAGAGCCGGCGGGGATTTGGTACTTGGAGAAGCTCGCCGGTCCGTCATGGCGCTTTATCCCGCTGGGACAAAGTGATTCTCACTCTGCCTTCGTTTCACCCCCTCCTGAAGACATATGCGAGAACACAAAGACCAACCTCCAAGCAGCTTAGCGCTCTTGGCCTGCAAGATCCGGAAATGAAGCGGTAGTTCTGCATCCTCGAACGCCTTTTCCTCCGCCTCTTTCGGGAAACTGATGCGGATTGGAAGAGGCCCCGGCCCTCGCGCCGAGAACGAATTGGCGCGAGAGCCGGATCCTTCCTTCTTGGTTCGCGACACGCACATCTATTCCATGCTGCGTTGACGGAAGTGTGGCGCGCTCGTTCGGCGCGCACAACGAAAATAGTCTATTCGCTATTTTCACGCCGGCAGCGTGCTTGGAATCGCTGCGCTGAACGCAGAAAAAGGAGCCGGAACATGCGTAATTATGCCGAAGAGATACTCTTCATAGAAACAGCGAGGGCCGAACAAAGCATGCAGCGTTTGCGGCCTGCAATTTCGCACCACGGGTTCTCGCGGTCCGGGAACTCAACATCAACCGCTCGTCCGGTGCTGCGGGCCCGCTGGGTATTGGTGGATGAAACGCTGAAGCTCGTTTGGTCAGAGGATCGCGAGGAGCCACTGAGACGTGCTGCATGATTTGACTGGTGGCTTTTCGCGACTCGCTACACTTCGGCCGAAGGTTCGTTTTTGCGACGGAGAACGATGAGTCAAACGCAACCCGCTGTACTTGTAACCATCCGTTAACACAGATTGTGAGACCTTCTATGTTCTACTGCGCGTTCTGGAGACGCACGATTATCGGGCTACCTTTCCGCGGGCGGACGTGTCAATTCTTTCTCCAAACTATGCTCGCTATTATTTGTGCGCTGGTTGTGTCCCTTGCCGTTCCCTCTGGCACGCTCGCTCAGAGCGCACCGCCGCAAGAAATCGCGGCGCAAGCAACCGCCAAGGACACGCCGGACACCAACAACCAAGCGCAGCAAACGAACGATAGCTCCAGCGCTGCCGATAACAACTCCGATTCCGGCGATACTCTGACGCTATTCCCCCATTCGGAAACCAGCCGCTACTGGATCTCGGGTCAAGCCAACGTCGTCATGCAGTGGCATCCACGGTTCCCAGCGCCTTACACGGGACCCAACAGCCTGACGCCTTGGCCGCAGAGCGCCACGACCCACATTCTGACGCTGTATACGGGCTACGAGCTCACGCATACAACGGAGGTCTTCGCCGACGCGGAATATGCTACGGGCGGTGGCATCGGAACGGCGCTCGGCCTCGCTGGTTATACCAACCTGGATTCCGTGCGCACCGTTTCCGGCGTGCAGCTCTCCCGGGCGCCTTATCTTGCACGGCTCATGTTGCGGCAGATCATCCCGCTTAGCCGCGAGCGCGTCAAAGCGGACCGCGATCAGTTCCATCTCGCCACGTCTCTGCCGGTGCGGCGGATCGAGTTCCGCATCGGAAAATTCGACGTGGTCGATTTCTTCGATACGAACTCCTGGGGCACGGACAGCCACCTGCAATTCCTGAACTGGACAGTGGACAACGACGGGGCGTACGACTACGCGGCGAATACGCGCGGGTACACCGACGGCGCGATTTTGGAATACGACGATCACTGGTTCAGCGCGCGCTTCGGCGTAGTGATGATGCCTAAAGTAGCCAACGGGATTAATCTCGACGCGGACATTGCGCGGGCGCGCGGCGAGAATTTGGAGTTCGACGCCGCGGGCAAACGGCTGCTGCATCGCGCCGGCGTCGTGCGCTTTCTCAGCTACCTGAATACCGCCAATATGGGGAACTACGAAGAAGCCAACAAGATTTTTCTCGACGGCGTGGGAACCACGCCGGACATTATCGCCACCAGGAGACAGGGCCGTCACAAGTATGGCTTCGGCGTAAATGCCGAACAGGAGCTCCCCGCAAACCTGGGCGTCTTCGGACGAGTGGGATGGAGCGACGGCCGCAACGAATCATTTGCGTACACGGAAGTGGACCGCACTGTCGAGCTGGGGATTTTCACGACAGGCGATAAGTGGAAGCGCAAGAACGATCGCGCGGGGGCGGCGTTCGTTGCCAACCAGATTGTCGGCGCTCACCAGCAGTACCTGGGGGATGGCGGCGTGGGATTTATCCTGGGCGATGGCGCGCTCTCGCCCGGCTCGGAAAAGATCGTCGAGGGATTTTACACCGCCCATGTGTGGCGTGGCTTCTTCGCGGCTTTCGATCTTCAGCACATCAACAATCCTGGATATAACAAGGCGCGCGGCCCCGTACTTGTACCGGGCGTGCGGCTTCACGTCGAGTTTTGAGCTTGTAACGCAGCACCGGTTTGCCGGAACTGATTGTGAAAAACTTCGGAACGTTTTAAGCTGCGCGGCGCGGCGTGGGGCAATGATTTGGAGCGGACGAGCCGCAGGGAGATTTACATGTCACTGTTGAGATTTTCGGTTCTCACTGCCTTTCTCTTAAGCGGCGCCGCATTTCCTCTTCGCGCCCAAGAGGACTCCAAGAAACCCAGCGCGGCAGCGCCGGCGGAAGCGCAGGCCGCAACGCCGCAACCGGCTGCAAAGCCCGCGGATGTGGCGTCGCCGGACGCAATACTGGCCGCAACTTACGATGTGATCTCCGGGCCCGCTGGGCAACAGCGCGATTGGGATCGCTTTCGCTCGCTTTTTGTGCCGGGCGCGCGATTGATACCGGTAGTCCCGAAGAAAACCGGGACGGGTTCCGAAACGCGCATCATTACGCCGGATGAGTACATCAAGTTTGCCGATGCGTACTTCCAGAAGAACGGATTTGCCGAGCGGGAAATTTCGCAGAAGGCCGAACGCTACGGCAATATCATGCAGATTTTCAGCACGTATGAATCGCGGCACGACCCGAAGGACGCGCAGCCCTTCGCGCGCGGCATCAACAGCTTCCAGCTTTTTTACGACGGCACGCGCTGGTGGGTTGTAACGATTTACTGGCTCGAAGAGACTCCGGAAAATCCGATACCCAAAGCGTTTCTGCCAGCTACGAAATAGCTCGAGGTATCTGCTGGCGCGCTATTTCGGCTGCGATGGGCTGGCCGGCGACGGAATTACCGGAGCGGGCGTCGCGCTGGGTGCGGCCGAAGTTGCGTCCGCCGGCGCCGCCGCAGGCAACAGGCTCCTGAGAACATCTGGTGGGAGCTTATCGGCGCTGGCCATGAGCGCGGAGACTTGCCACATTTGCTGATCGGTGAGCGCCTTCTGAAAGCCGGGCATGCCGGTGAGACGTATACCGTTCTTCACTTTCCAGTAGGTGACTCCCACCGGATCGTCCGTAACCGTCTCTTTCGCGGTGAAAAGCTGCGGCGCGTGCGGAAACATTCCTTGCGACGCGGCCGACGGCGCCTGCAGCGGCAAGCCGTGGCAGAACGCGCAATTCGCGCGGTACACGTCGGCGCCGGCGGCGAGATCGCCCGCGTTGAATGTAGAAAGTTCGCGGTCCTGCGCCTCCTTCTTGATTCGCGATTGCAATGCGCCCCGGGCGATGAATTTCTCGAATGGCATGGGAGCATCGGATGCGGCCGCGGGGGATTGCCCGGTCTCCACATAAAAAAAGATCGCGATCGGGACAATCAGTACTCCTAGAATCAGCCCCACCAGAAAACCTTTCATTGTGATTCCTTTCGTTCGCTCCAAGCGATGCGGAGACAGTTGCGGAAGAAGTGCCACAGACTGAATAACACAGCAACGCGCCGGTTGCCACGAGATTTGCGGCGGGCAAAAAACGCGCTTGCGGCGGCTGGCACGATGCGAGATGAATACTGCTATTGCCGGGAGGCTTTCCATGTATCAAAGCGATCTGCTGAAGGGCCGCACTATTTTGATTACAGGCGGCGGAACAGGGCTGGGACGTTCGATGGCGCTGCGTTTCGCCGAGCTGGGCGCGAATATTTTTCTGGTGGCGCGGCGCGAAGAGCCGCTGAAAGAAACCGCGGAGGCCATCCGCGCTAAGGGCGCGCGCGCCGCTTACACCTCAGCGGATATACGCGATTTCAGCGCGGTGGAAAAGGCGGTGGACGCGGCGGAAAAGGAATTTGGGCGCGTGGACACGCTGGTGAATAACGCCGCCGGAAATTTTATCGCGCGCACGGAGAAGCTTTCGCCGAATGCGTTCAACGCCGTGGTCGGGATCGTGCTGCAGGGCACATTTTTCTGCACGCTGGCGCTGGGAAAGCGGTGGATTGCGGCAAAGCAGCGCGGCCATGTGCTGAATATCGTCACCACTTACGCCGCGGCGAATTGCGGCTCGGGATTTGTAGTGCCGTCGGCGTGCGCGAAAGCCGGTGTGCTGGCGCTGACGCGCTCGCTGGCCATCGAGTGGGCGCGCCACCACATCCGGCTGAACGCTATCGCGCCGGGACCCTTTCCCACGGAGGGCGCGTGGTCGCGCTTGCTGCCTTCGAAGGAACTGGAAGAGCGCGCGAAGAAACATCACCCGATGGGTCGCTTCGGACGCCACGACGAACTCGCCAATCTTGCCGTGTATTTGTTGAGCGAGCAGGCCGATTACGTGAATGGGGAATGCGTGGTGATTGATGGCGGCCTGTGGCTGCGCGGGGCCGGGGAATTCAACGACTTCCTCGATCTGCCGGACGCGGCGTGGGACATGCTCGAATCAGCGCGCAAGAAATAGCGAGCGGCTGTTCGCCCGCGCGGTGTTATGGAGCTGTTTGCGCGGGATAGACGTTGATCGCGGCCGGATCGATCACGAACCGCAGCACCCAATCGCTGGGCACATTGTGGCCATCCATTTTCGCGGGCGCGAATAGCCAAAGCTTTGCGGCTTCGAGAGTGCGGTCGGCGAAATATTGGCTGGGACCGGGAGCATCGAACGCTGCTTGCGTCACCCGGCCCGATTCATCCACGTGGACTTTGACGCTGACCCGGACCTTCCCACGAATGGTGGCGCGCGCTCTTTGTGAAGCGTCCGGCAAGAACCGCTGAACAACTTTTCCTTGCACGACGCCGCTGCTCGGTGCTTTCGACGCCGCGGATTCTGTGGGTCGAACCACCGTAGGCGGCGGCGGAACGGGTTTGCTCGCGGCCAGGCTCTTGGGTGCAGGCTGTTCCGGGGAACGCACCGCGGGATTCGACGCGGGTGGTGGCGCACTATGTGACGCCGGCTTCGCGACGGGCGGCGCGGCTTCGGCAAGCACGGGCTTCTTCTCCAGCTTTGGCTGGGGAGCTGGCTGGACTTTCGGCTGATCCGCTGGCTGCACAACCGCTGGCGCGGTTGTTACCGCACGCGCGGATTCGGTCTGCGAAGGGTGATGGAAAATTCGCACCGCTGCCAGAATCGCCAGCAACGCGAGCCCAATGGGTGCGGCCGTGCCGACGAAACGCCGCTGCGCCGCAGAGTATTGTACGCCGCGCGGCGTCTGCTTCGGCGGCGTGGGCGCATTGGGCAATAGCCGCGCAGCGATGTCCGCAACGCTCCAGCGCAATTGCGGATCGCGGCGCAGGCAATGGCGCGCCAGATCCAGAAACTCCGGAGGCAGGTTGGAAGGCAACGCAGGCTCCGCCTGGTTGGTTCTCTCCCACACGGGCAGGCGTTGCGTGAGCGCTTCGCAGAGCGCCATGCCCAGCGACCACACATCGCCCGCTGGTGAAATCCTTCCGCCGGCCGCTTCGGGCGGATCGTAGGCTCCGGGCTTCCACACGCTTCCGCTGAATTCGCCGATGCGGCACAGTCCGTCGCTGGAAATTTTCAGCAGCTCATTTTCCGCCATGATGTTCGAGGGTTTAATGCGGCAGTGAACGAAGCCTTTGGCATGAACGTAGGCGAGCGCATCAACCATTGGCCCCAGAATCGCGCGGGCTTCATCCGGCCCGAGCGGCCTTCGCGCGATTACCGAAGAGAGACTTTCGTCAGCGTACTCAATCACTACATAGAACACCGCCGAGCCATCCAATTCGCCGCGGCCCATATCCAGAAGCCGGATCAAATGCGGGTGAAAAAGTTTCGCGGCGTGGCGCCAACGCGCGAGCAGCCCTTCAGCTGCAGGTGAATCCGCCGGAACCAGTTTGATTGCGGCTTTGCGGATGTCGGGGGAATCGTAGTCCGTCAGAAATACAGAGCTGCCTTCGTCTCCGCCCACAAATTCGCCAAGGCGGTATTTCCCGTCAATGACTTGGCCCACTCGTTTTGCCGCGGCCTCGGTCATCTGAACCCCCTTGCACATTCACGAGCGTTGGGCGATCGCGTGCTGCCTGGGCGCTCGTCTCCATGCGAAATCGAAAAGTAGCGTGCGTGATGTCGGACTCCGGCGTTTCGTCTTCAGGCGAGCCATCGCCTGGAGACTGGGCGCTCGTCCGCAGGGCTGCGGTGTACCAGGCTGGGTAGGTCCCGGTCGCGAAGGGTGGATTTACCAGGTTCGCCACCCTCGTTGCGACCCATTTTGCACCATTCCGGTTAACACGGCGCCAGAAAGTGATGCCGTGTTGCTCAATCGCACCCCGGTCGGCTGGCTGGCTGGTTTTCTGCGCTTTCGCCTACCCGGTACTCAAATCGATCAGATATTGACATACGATTTCTATATCGATATGATCGCCGTATGTTTACGCTACCTAGGATTCTCAAGACGAGGGTCAAGGTCTCTCCAAAATTTCAAATTGTGATTCCCAAGGCCATTCGGGAAGAAATGAAGCTCGAGCCGGGGCAGGAGCTGTTCATGTATCTATACGAGGGGAAACTACATGTTGACACGCTCCGCCCCGTTACCGAACTTCGCGGGATCGCCAAGGGGATGAAATGGAAAGACGATTATCGTGACCGGAACGACCGTTTCTGAGCTCTGGCTGATCGATTCCTCGGCCTGGCTGGAGTATTTAACCCAGGATCAGGACGCCGCAAAATTCGCTCCGTTCATCGAAAGCGGGACGTCGACCCTCGTTCCGACGATTGTTCTCCACGAAGTCGTTAAAGTATTGATGCGCCAGCGCGGCAAGATCGTAGCCGACCGCTTCATCTCAGAGGCGCTACGCCGAGTCGTCGTGCCGCTGGACGAAGAATTGGCGCTCGCGGCAGCTCACGTAAGCAACGAGACGAAATTGGCGATGGCGGACGCGATCATTTACGCAACTGCGCAAGCTCATCAGGCCCAAGTCGTCACCGGTGACGCAGCATTTCGTGGCCTGCCTGGCGTGATCATTCCCTGAATCGCGGTAATCGGCGCTCATCGACGGCAGTCGGCACTCGATCAGTTGAACTTTCGCCTAATCGTCTTGAATCTTGGACCAGAAATCGGCCGAGGTCAGCACCGGGACGATTTCAAACTCAACAAGATCGTCCCAACGATTCGTCCAAGCAGCCAGCGATTCAGGGTTCGGCGCTTCCATAAGCTGGAAACAGCGCGCGGCCGCCGGATCAACCCAGCTCGCGTGATAGATCACGCCTTCGGGCAACATGCGGCCATCGCGGCTGAACCGCTCGCCGATGGGCTTCGCGTTGCCATCCTTAAACCGCTCAATCACCATCAGCAGCATGAACGCGAGTGTAGCCGATCCAGTTGTCGGTGCAACTTATCGCGAGCGCGAGCGGGCGTCTTGCCGTCTAGCGCTTGCACATCCAAATGTGGTCGACGCGCTTCATCCGTACGCTGATTGGCGCAACCAATCCTTGGATCTTGATCGTCCCTCGGAACCAATTCGATTCAAGCCTCCCGTCGACCTCAACGAGTCGCGTCTCGACAATTTTCTGCTTTGTGGGTTCTTCGATTCGGGTTTCGATCCAGTTTCCCGTCATTGTCAGGTTTCTACCGGAAATCTGACCGGACATGCTAATCCCGTCGTTGTTTGGCACCCCTTCGTAGTCATAGAACAGAGCTTTGATCGAGCTGCCGTTACGCTCTTGTATCGCCAGCTCATAACCGACGACATCGCCGGTCTCTTCCGAGAAAACCGCGTTCGAATAAGTTTGCAGGTGAACGGTCCGAGTGCATTCATCTTCAGAGGCGTACGGCGTTCCGCCAAAACCAACCCATGGAATCACGCAAATCAGCCAGGCGGCAGCGATCCTAGCGATGTTGCGGAATCTCATATCAAAAATCCTAGCACGCCTGCTTGAGAATAGTGCGCGGTTGTGTCTCCCAGTCAAGCCGCGAAATGGCGAACGCACCCACTACGCAACCATCGGCCACCTTGACCGCATCTGCCCCGGCCAGTAAGCTAGCTGTTTCCACAGGGGAACAAGACCACGCATGAGCACTGACACCATTCAGATCACATTGCCGGACGGCGCCACTCGAGAAGTGCAGCGCGGCACCACCGCTGCGCAAATTGCGCATCAGATTTCTCCGCGGCTCGCCAAGGAAGCACTCGTGGCGCGCGCGGATGGCGAGCTGGTGGATCTTTCGCGCCCCCTCGACCACGACACCAAAATTTCCATTCTCACAGCGAAAGATCCGGACTCGCTGCAAGTGTTTCGGCATTCTGCTGCGCATCTGCTGGCTGCCGCCGTGCTCGAACTTTACCCCGACGTGAAGCTCGGTATCGGACCACCGATTGAAACCGGATTCTTCTACGAATTCGTGCGCAAAGATCCGTTCACGCAGGACGACCTGGAAAAAATCGAAGCCAAGATGCACGAGATCGCCGCGAAAGATTTTCCCAACGAGCGCAAGCTGATCCCCAAGCCCGAAGCCATCGAGCTCTATCGCCAGAGCAATCAGGAATTCAAATGCGAGCTGGTGGAGGAAAAAGCCACCGAGCCGATGGTCTCCTTCTACACCACCGGGAAATTCATCGATTTTTGCCGCGGCCCGCACATTCCATCGACAGGGCGCATCAAGGCCTTCAAGTTGATGAACGTCGCAGGCGCATACTGGAAGGGCAAGGAAAGCAATCCGCAGATGCAGCGGATTTACGGCGCGTGTTTTATCGACCAAAAAGAGCTGGACGAATATCTGCACAATCTCGAAGAAGCCAAGCGCCGCGACCATCGCCGAGTCGGAAAGGAACTCGGCCTTTTCACCGTGAGCGATCAGGTCGGAGCCGGTTTGCCGCTCTGGCTGCCGAAAGGCGCCACGATTCGCCGTCTACTTGAGGAGTACATCCTGGAAAAGGAACGCCGCGCCGGCTACCAGCATGTTTACACTCCCGATCTGGCGAAGGTTGACCTCTACGTCCGTTCTGGACATTGGTCTCACTATCACGAAGACATGTTTCCGACGATGGACCTGGAAACCGAGCAACTGGTGCTGCGACCCATGAATTGTCCGCACCATATTCTCGTCTACGAATCCAAAAAGCATAGCTATCGCGACCTGCCGGTGCGGATCGCCGAGCTCGGCACCATGTACCGCTACGAGCGTTCGGGCGTGCTCAGCGGACTAAGTCGCGTCCGTTGCATGACCCTCAACGACGCGCACATCTTCTGCACTCCGGAACAAATCAAGGAAGAGTTTGCCGGAGTGATGCGGCTGGTCGAGCAGGCCTATCGCGATCTCGGCATCACGCAATACACCTACCGCCTCTCGCTCCGCGACAAACTACACACCGAAAAGTATGTGGACAACGACGCGATGTGGGATCTGGCCGAAAATATGCTGCGCGAAGCCATGAATTCGCTCAATCTTCCTTATACCGAAGCTCCGGGCGAGGCTGCGTTCTATGGGCCGAAGCTCGATATTCAGCTGGCGGACGTCATGGGCCACCAGGAAACCTATTCCACGATTCAGATCGATTTCCATCTCCCGAATCAGTTCCAACTGGGATACATCGGCGCGGACGGCCAGGTGCATCGCCCGGTGATGATTCACCGCGGCGTCATCAGCACCATGGAGCGAATGACTTCTTATCTGATTGAGCTGTACGCCGGCGCATTTCCGGTGTGGCTCGCGCCTGTGCAGGCCGTCGTGCTGCCCATCACCGAACGGCAGAACGATTACGCGAAACAGGTCCTGGAGAAACTGCTCGATGCCGGAGTGCGCGCGGAACTGGACGATCGCAACGAAAAGCTACAGTCGAAAATTCGCGACGCGCAGTTGCAGAAAGTTCCGTACATGCTGGTCATCGGCGGCAAGGAAGCCGAGGCTGGCACCGTCTCCGTGCGCCACCGCTCGAAAGGCGACCTGGGTCCGCGGCCGCTCGAGCAATTCAGCGCGGACCTGCGCGCAGAGGTAGATTCAAAAACAATTTAGGTGTTTGTATTTCGCCGAAGCTACGAATTTCCTGCGAGGGTTTTCTGCAAGTCGGGGCCCATGCGCTCCAGAATCGGCTGGCCCGGATCATCGCCGACGTACTGCTGCACCACGTTGCCGTCCTTGCCGATCAATACGTAAGTCGGCAGCGCGCTGGCTCCATATTGCCGCATCATCTGATGATCTGAATCCAGGCGTTGCGTCCAGCTCATTTGATTCTGCGCGACGAAACTCTGCCACGTGCCTTCGTCTTCATCTTCGCTGATGCTGATGACTTCCACTTTGTCCGCTCCGTAAACCGCCTGCAACTGCTTCAGGCCCGGCAAAGCGTGACGGCAAGGGCCGCACCACGTGGCCCAGAAATCCAGCAGCGTTACCTTGCCTCCACTTGAGGAGCTTTGTCCCGCGAAACCCGGCGCTTTTTCGCCTGAACTGAGCGGCGCATGGGGCATGTTGTCATCGTCGAATATTTTCACAGATTTTGCCTGGCTTGCCTTTTTCGCGCGGGCGAGGCGCGCCGCTTCACCGAGTGACATGGGCGCCGGATTCATGACCTCCAGGCTGTAAGGCGAAGCATTTTGCGCCGAGTGCGAAGGTGCGGCGGGCTGAGCCGAAGCATTCGAGGCCGACGGCCCAACGGGTTGCGCCGCGTGCAGTGGGACATCCTGCGCCGCCGCCGCACTGGAAAATGCCAGGGCCAACGCCGCAGCCGCGAGAAGAGAAGAAAACGTGCGCATGAGTGCAGCCCTCCGAAGAAATCCCCTCACGGTTCAGTCTTAGGGATGGCAGCGCGCGGCCCAATAGTACGAGCGGTTAATTGTGCGCAAAGCACACCCACGGGTTTGTATATCCCCCTACACGAATATGTCTTGACACGCATATACGTATTGAGGCATATTCGGACTCGCCATGATAGCTACTCTGCAGGCGCTGGCCGAGCCCAACCGCTTCCAAATCGTTGAACTCTTGCGCGACGGGCCGCGCCCCGTCGGCGACATGGTCGAGCGCCTGGGTCTGCGCCAGCCGCAAGTCTCGAAACATCTACGCGTGCTCAGCGACGCAGGACTGGTGGACGTGCGCGTAGACGCGCAGCGCCGGATTTACGCGTTGCGCCCGGCGCCGTTGAAAGAGCTCGAAGCGTGGATCGAAAGGTACCGGCGCATCTGGGAAGGCAATTTCCAACGGCTCGATGGCGTACTGGAGGAGCTGAAAGCAAAGGAGAAAAAACGTGGACGCACAAGGCGGTAGCGCACCAGTGAAAAACAGCGGAACACTGAAGGTAACCACGCCCAGCGACCGGGAAATTGCGCTGACGCGTGTGTTCGACGCTCCGCGGCACCTGGTTTTCGAGGCCTGGACGAAGCCCGAGCTCGTGAAGCGCTGGCTGTACGGGCCGGATGATTGGCGCCTGGCCGTCTGCGAAATGGATCTGCGTGTGGGTGGTGCCACGCGCTTTGAGTGGCGCCACGGCGATGGAAAAGGCATGGGAATGAGCGGCGTTATTCGCGAGATCACGCCGCCCGATCGGCTGGTATTTACCGAAATATGGGATGACGATTGGACGGGCGGAGAAGCGCTGAACACGATCGTCTTCACCGAACACGCCGGCAAAACCACGCTCACGCAGACGGTGCTCTATTCTTCGCGCGAAGCCCGCGACGGCGCCCTTAAGACCGGCATGGAACATGGCGCTGCGGTGAGCTATGATCGGCTCGCGGAGATGCTGAAATCATGAAAATCGTAGCATTGATCGCGCGCATCTTACTGGGATTGGTCTTCTTTGCATTCGGTGTAATCGGCTTCCTGCCGTTCGTTCCGAAAGGGCCCATGCCGACCGGGCTGGCGGGCCAGTTTGTCACGGCATTGATGCAGTCGCATTACGGCCTGGTGGTCGACGCGCTGCAAATCGTCGGCGGCGCGCTGCTGCTGGTGAACCGCTACGTACCGCTCGGGCTCACAATTCTCGGCCCGATCATCGTGAACATCCTCTTGTATCACCTGCTGCTGTACCACATGGGAGTGGGGATAGCGATCGTCGTCGTAATTCTCTGGGGAATCGTGGCGTACTATCACCGCCGGGCCTTCGCCGGACTTTTTGTGCAGAAGTCTCCGTAGCACCTTGGGCGAGCGCCAGGACTGCGAGCGCCGCGGTTCGTCATTCTCGCTTTTCGACGCGCTAACTTATCGCTATACTCCGCCGTCAAGAGCCGCGCACCTGCGCGATTCTGTGAGTATACGGAGATGCCCGAAACGAAAATGCGCACGCAGTTTGGCGACTTCCTGGCAAAAGCCGAAGTGGTGATTTATGCCGCCCTCGCCGTTTTACTTTTTGCGACGGCGCTTGCGACGATCGGCAATGCCGGAAAAATGCTCTGGCAGGCGCTGAGCCACTGGAGCATTGCCACGGACACGCTCGCGGTGTTGGACCAACTCCTGTTGGTGCTCATGTTGGTGGAAATTCTGCACACGGTGCGCATCTCCATTCACTCCCATGTTCTGGTTACCGAGCCGTTCCTCGTCGTGGGCCTTATTGCCTCGATCAGGCGCATGCTGGTGATTACTTTGGAGGCGGCCAGCCTAACACAAGGCGGAATCTGGTCTCGCGACGGTTCGAGCATATTTAGAGCCAGCATGTACGAGCTGGGCTTGTTAGGGGTACTGATCCTCATCCTGGTGTTCTCGATTACGCTTTTGCGGCGATATGCTCCGACGGACGAGTGAGCGATCAGCGTACCTGCGTCTGAATCCCTCAAGTTTGCGGATGATTCGCCCGGGAGAGCCCGGTCCACTGCGTTAAATCCGTTGTTGCCGGGGAGCGCCAAACCCGTGCTATACTTTTTGGCCCGTCCCTCCCGCATGGCTTTTCGACCATGGGAGGCACGGCTAGCGGGCCGGAATTACACTTTCCAGGGCCCGGGAGGTGGGTTTATCGCAGAACGTGGTGGGACGCCTGGCCTGCGGGTCAACGAAAGAATTCGCGCTCGTGAAGTGCGCGTGGTGGACGAAGCTGGGAATCAGCTCGGCGTGATGACGCTTTTTGACGCCATGAAGGCCGCGCGCGATGCCGGCTTGGACGTGGTGGAAATCTCGCCCAACGCCGTGCCGCCGGTATGCAAGCTGGTGGACTACGGGAAATTTCAGTATGAAGCGAGCAAGAAAGCGCACGAAGCCAAGAAGCATCAGAAGAGTTC
>Ga0070733_10001132_pt1 | contig 20313 bp, 18 predicted proteins | sample Coa_R1_9_FD_66450 | JGI IMG/M metagenome (GOLD analysis project Ga0070733, IMG submission 66450) | Surface soil microbial communities from Centralia Pennsylvania, which are recovering from an underground coalmine fire - Coalmine... | ecosystem: Environmental > Terrestrial > Soil > Unclassified ... | reverse complement strand
GGTAGACGCGTCCTTTATCGTGCAAGGTCAGGGCTTCCCATGTGCTGACAGGCGAGAGCCACAATTCGTTTGTCCGATCCTTGAGTTCGTGGCGAGTTCGTTTTCCCAGGCGCTCCGGCTCAATGAGACTCCACAGCCAGATGTGCGTATCGAGTAGGAGTCTCAATCTCGCAAGACCTCCCAGTCGGACTCTTCGCTCGCCGGCGAGATGATATCGCCCAGGATCTTGCTCTTGCCCTTCATCGAACCGATCCAATCCCGGTTATTGGTTGGCGAGGGGGGGCCGACCTCTGCGATGGGACGGCCGCGACGAGTGATCCGGATCGGCTGCTTGGTTTTCTGGACCTCGTCAAGGAGGGCTAGGCACTTGGCCTTGAACTCGGAGATGGCCACTTCTTTCATGACTATATGAGTAGATCATAGTCGAACCAATTGGTCAATTGTCCTTACGGCAGTCCGAAGGTGTAGATGGCGCTGCCTGCCGCGATCGCAACATATTCTTTTCCATCGACGGCGAACGCCATGGGCGCGGCGTAGACGGCGCCGCCCATTTGGAAGTGCCAGAGTGGCTTGCCGGACTTGGCGTCGAAGGCGATGAAATTTCCTTCGGCGTCGCCGCTGAAGACCAGGCCGCCGGCGGTTGAGAGCGCTCCCGACCAGGTCGGCGACGTGTGTTCGAACTTCCACTTTATTTCGCCGGTCGCGGGATCGATGGCCTTCAGGAATCCGCGATAGGGCTCGGCGTCTTCCGATGGAAAATAGGCGCTGCCGTAATAGGCGTGGCCGGCTTCGTAGGGCTGAGGAGCGGTGCTGAAGATGTCGCACTGATCGCGCGCGGTGACGTAGAACAGTCCGGCCTGCGGATCGTAGGTTGGGGCCATGAAGTTGGTCGTTCCCAGCGCGCCTGGGCAAACCGTGTGTCCCTCGAGCGTGGGCGACGCATTCTGGTTCGCGACTGGGCGTCCGTCGGTGTCTTTCGTGTCGCTCCATGTCGTTTTGCCATACGCCGTAGCCGAGACGAGTTTTCCCGTGGTGCGATCGATCACGTAGAAAAATCCGTTGCGGTTGGCCTGCGCGATCAGATGCTTGCCTCCCGCGTCGACCATGATTGGAACCTGCGTGGCATCCCAGTCGTGCTCGTCGTGCCTGGTGAACTGGAAGTACCAGTTCATTTTGCCGCTGTCGGCATTGAGCGCGAGCAGAGCATTGCTGTAGAGGTTGTCGCCGGCGCGTCCCTCGCCGCGATTCGAGGGAGCGGGATTTCCCGTGGGCCAGAAAATTTGATTCGTCGCGGCGTCGTAGGTTCCCGTGTTCCATGCCGGAGCGCCGCCGACCTTCCACGAATCGGCTTCCCATGTGTCGTGTCCGGGCTCTCCTGGCCCGGGAACGGTGTAGAAGCGCCACTTGCGTTCGCCGGTGGCGGCGTCGTAGGCGTCGATAAAGCCACGCACGCCGTACTCACCGCCGGAAACGCCGATCACGATTAAATTTTTCACAGCGAGCGGAGCGACGGTAAAGCTGTGTCCGGTACGATAATCGGCTGCGACCACATCCCATAGTACGTTTCCCGTTTTCGCATCGAGCGCGATCACGTGCGCATCCAGCGTCCCGAGAAAAACTTTATCGCCGAGAATCGCCAGCCCGCGATTTACTCGCCCGCAACACGGGCGGATGTCTCCTGGCAGTTGATGCTGGTACATCCAGATAGGCCGGCCCGTGCGGGCATCGAGGGCGAAGGCGCGGTTATCCTGCGCGGTCGCGTAGAGAATTCCGTCGACGACCAGCGGCGTAGTCTCGAGCTTTCCGGTTGCGCCAGTCTGATACACCCATTTCGCGACCATGGTGTGCGCGTTTGTTGCGTTGATCTGGTCGAGTCCGCTGAAGCGCTTTCCGGAATAGTCGCCGGAGTAGGTCATCCAGTTCTGCGGCTCTTTGGCGGAATTGAGGAGGCGGTCGTAGGTGACTTGCGCGAGAGAACGGGTCGCACAGAGGCCGGCAATAAGCCAAACCGCCAGTATTCTTGCGGTGTTCTTCCACGATCGTACCGGCATTTCAGCTGAATCGGTGCATCTGCGCTCCATCATTTCGCCCCCACGCTGATCAAATAGGCCACGACGTCCGACAGTTCCTTATCGCTGAGCACGTCGGTATCGTATTTAGGCATCGCCGATTGCCGGCTCTTTTGAAACGAGCGCAGAGTAGCTTTGTCGAGCAGATGGATATGCTCGCCGGCGTCCATGATCTGCACGCTGAAGCTGTCTTCATTCAGGGTCACGCCTTTGATTTGCTTGCCGTCGGCGGTTACCACGGTGACGCTTTCGTACTCCTGCGGAAATTCTTTGGTCGCCTCGCTCAATCCCCAGGCCAGCCGACGGCTGGGATTGCGCACCGAATCCACCAGCGCTTCGCGCGTGCGCGAACCGCCTACGCCGGACAAATCCGGTCCAAGCCGGCCGCCTTTGCCCTCGACCATGTGGCAGAGCGAGCAGTTTGCATCGCCATAAAACAGATCTTTGCCGTGCGCCGCATTGCCCAGCGGTGTTGCCGGGGCCTTCACTTCCTGACTGCGAAGGTAGGTGATGATCTGCCAGATTTCTTCGTCGGTCATGCCGACGCCCTGGCCGTTGGTGCCGTTCGACGGCATCGCAGTTCCGGGGATGCCGTTGCTGATGACCTGAAACATGTCGGCATCGGAGTGCGTGTGTTTCTTCACAGCGCGCGTCAGATCAGGGCCGCGACCTCCACCGCGCGCTCCCAGTCCGTGGCACAGGGCGCAGTTGATGCGAAATTCGTACTCCCCAGCTTTGGCCGCCTTGGGGTCGCCCGCGAGCGGATTGCGGTCGTCGGCTGCGAAGGCAGCCACTCCAAGAATCAGAATCACGACCGTCGCCGAAAAACTCTGCCTGGACATGAATTCACCTTCCCGGAATTGTGGTGCATTCTACGCCATCAATATTGAGATGGGAGCGTTGGAAATCTTGGCAGGTGAGAAGGGAGAAAGGATTGTCGCGCCTGTACATGTCCGGCGGGCATCTGTAACCCGCGCCCTTCGACACTCTACACTGAAATCCTCCCCCTGAAGCGCCGATAGTACTGAGGGGAGAGTGTTTTTGACCCCAGACCGCAAGTTATTGAGCTGTCAGCCTTTCCAGCGGAAAGCGCCGGGCTGGGGCAGCCCTATATGAGCCAGTACGCGAAAGGCGAATTCGCGCGCCATCTCATCTAAAGAAGCAGGGGTGTTATAGAAGGCTGGGATGAGCGGAAAGATCGTCGCACCGGCGTCGGCGGCGCGGTACATGTTGCGGATGTGAATTTTATTGAGCGGCGTCTCGCGCACGCACAGCACCAGCGGCCGCTTTTCTTTTAAGGAGACATCGGCGGCGCGCTCGATCAGGTGCGACGCGACGCCGTTGGCGATTCGGGCCAGAGTGCCCACGCTGCAGGGGATGACGATCATGGCGTCGGCGGGATAGGAACCGCTGGCGATGTTCGCTCCGATGTCGGCATTGGTTTGTTCTTTAATTTTGTCGAGCCGGATCTTGCGAGAAGTTTTGCCGCCGGGGAATCCGGTCAGACGGGCGATTACGCTGGCGCGTCCTTTGATGCCCAACTCTTCGGCCATGACGCGCAGCGCGCTGTCGGAGGCGATGAAGTTGACCGTCTGTACGCGCTGGTCGCGGCCGACCGCCAGCAGGAAGTGCTTGAGAAAGATGGCTCCGCTGGCGCCGGTAGTCGCGACGGTCAAATTTTGCGGCGAGTGATTCATCGCTCAGGAGCATAGGGACGCGGCGCGGCGGAAGTCAAGATGAGCGCGGAGTTTTAGAGATGGAAAGGCGAAACCATCAACCACGAAGGGCACGAAGGGCACGAAGGTTCACGAAGGAAAGCAGGAGCCCCTTGGCTTTCCCTCGTGATCTTTCGTGACCTTCGTGGTTATTGATTTTTGTCGTCGCGCGGAGCGATCCGCGTCCTAGAAGCTGAATATGGCATCGACCACAAATCTTCGATCCCGGCGCAGCGCGGCGCAGTTGCATGCGCTGGCGGGAGTGGAGCGCGAAATTCGCGCCCAGGATTCGCATGGCCGTCGAAAGTATCTTCGCGAGTTCAACCAGGCCTTCCGCAACTACGATTCTCTTCTCGATTCCGAGCAGATACAGAACGCGCTCCATTCCGCCGACGTGGTCCTGGTCGGCGACTATCACGCGCTGCCCGCGGCGCAACGCTATGCCGCATCGCTGATCGAACAGCGGGCCCTGGCGGGCGGGCGCAGTGTAGTGCTCGGAGTCGAAACCATTTTCGCGCGGGACCAGCACATTCTCGACGAGTGGTGGCGCCGGGAAATCGACGAAAGCGAACTGCGCCAGCGTATTCGCTTCGACCTCGACTGGGGATACGACTGGACGCCATTTCACGAATTGCTGGTCACCGCGCGCGATCACGCCGAAGCCGTTTATGGACTCGACTGCATGCCGCGCGAAGATCTGCGCAAGATTGGGGCGCGTGACCGGCACGCCGCGGCCAAGATCGCCGAGATTCGTGAGCGCCATCCCAATGCCGTCATTTTTGTTCTGTTCGGCGAATCGCATCTCGCTCCCGGACATTTGCCGCGTGTACTGCAGCAACGGATGCCGGGCACAAAAGTTCTTACGGTTCTGCAGAACATTGACGCGCTTTACTGGCGGGCCGCGGGAGAACGTGCCGATAAAGTGGAAGCCGTCCGCGTCAACGAGGACGTGCTGTGCGTATTCAGCGCCACGCCGCTGGAAAAATACGAGAGCTACCGCTTATTTCTCGACCAGTGGAGCCGGTGCGACGAAGGGCCCGACTTCGCGCCCACCATTTACAACCTGATTGACAGCCTGGTGCGTTTCCTCGAGATCAATCGTTATTCGCCGCACAATGGCACGCAGCCGAAGTTTCTCGTCGACATGCTGCCGGAAGTTTATGGCGGATCGTCCGATGCGATGTTGCGACGGCTGCTTTCTCGCAAAGGGGTGAGCGAGCAGGATCGCGAGGCCATGCTCGCCCGCGTTGCACAGCGCGGCAGCGCTTACCTTCCGCAGGTGAACGCGTTCTATGTCCGAGAATTCCAGATGATGCATGCCGCCGAGGATGCGACCCGGTTCCTGCATCAGGCGTGCCAGGGCCTGCCGCAGCGGCTCAATGGCGAGGCTGCCGAGCCAGCGGCCAGCAACGGACAGCGCAAGAATTCGATCGACCTTTTCTACGCCCGCGTCATCGAACATGCCGTGGGGTATTTCGGCTCGCGCGTGCTTTATCCGTCGCGCCCAGCTCCAGGTTCCGACGACCCAGCGCCGCTATCCCGCGCCGCATGCGAGAAAGCCGCCCAGGCTGCCGTCCGCGCCGACGAGAGCAGGTACGAAACTTCTGCGCAGGAATGGGGTTATCGCATGGGTGGCAGGATTTACGACGCCTATCTCGCCGGTAAAGTCGCGCCGGGTGGGTTGCGGCGCCTGTTCCTGGCTCACCTGGACGAGCCCGGACTAGCGCGCAAAGTCTGCGCTGCTGTGATTGCCAAGCTGCGAAACGCCGCGCGGGGAGCGCAAACTGTTTGACGAGGGGGCCCATCCGATGTCGTTGAAATCAAAATTCGCGATTGCATGGAGTTTGGCCCTCGCTCCCATACTTCTTTTCATTCCTGCCTTCGCGCTGGCAGGAATGGGACCTTGCACCTTTAGTCACCCGCTGGTGATCGTAGGGGCGTTCCTGGTTTTTATCGCCCTCGAAATCGCCGCACTGCCACGCTTTGTTCGAGCCGCTCGCGCCAGCGGCAAAGTCATCGGCGCCATGATGGGCATGGGCCTGGCGCTTTTTCTGCTTGTTCTGTGCACGGTCCTCGAGTACTACGTGGTCGCTGAGTACTGGGCGGACTCGCAATTCGGACTGATGTAAAGCCCGCAGGCGTCAACGACAACCTCCCAGACCACAAGATGCCGCAGATGCTAATCTAGACCTCGCCCGGGAAAATGCTGAGGGCGGGGTGCTGAGCGCTTCTTGAACTCCGAATCTATCCGCAAGCTTTTTGAGCAGGTGCGCCAAGGCAAGCTCTCGCCTGACGACGCCGTTGCGCGCCTGCGCCATTTGCCTTTCGAAGACATCGGCTTCGCCAAAGTCGATCATCATCGCGCGCTGCGCGCGGGCATGCCGGAAGTGATTCTGGGAGAAGGGAAGACGCCAGCGCAGGTCGCGGGCATCTTCGCCCGCCTTGCCAAGCATGGCGGCAACATTCTGGCCACGCGCGCCGATCGCAAGCAATTTGCGGCAGTAAAGAAGAAAGTTCGCGCCGCCGAATACCGCGAACTTGCCAGGGCCATCGTTCTTCATCACGATTCCACGAAATATGGCAAGGGAATGATTGCGGTGGTTTCCGCAGGAACCAGCGACATTCCGGTTGCAGAGGAAGCCGTCGTGACCGCCGAACTCATGGGGAATGCAGTCGAAAATTTTTACGACGTGGGCGTCGCGGGCATTCACCGCCTTCTAGCCAACCGCGAGGCGCTGACCAAAGCGCGCGTGGTGATTGTTTGCGCCGGCATGGAAGGCGCGCTGCCCAGCGTGGTTGGAGGGTTGGTCGGGGTTCCGGTCATTGCCGTGCCAACCAGCGTTGGCTACGGTTCGTCATTTGAAGGGTTGGCCGCGCTGCTCGGCATGCTGAACTCGTGCGCCTCGAACGTGAGCGTGGTAAATATTGATAACGGTTTTGGAGCCGGGTACGTGGCATCGCTCATTAACCGTCTACCCTAACCGATTAACCTAACCGCTTGCCCTGAGCCTGTACGGAGGATTTATGGCAGAACTGTCACCGGAAGCAAAGCAACTCATCGACCGTCCGAATTTCGCCCATCTGGCCACGACCATGGCCGACGGCTCGCCGCAGTCGGTGCCGGTTTGGGTGGGCCGGGAGGGAGAGCACATCGTCATCTGCACTGGCGAGAACTCGCTCAAAGGCAAGAATACGAAACGCGATCCGCGGGTCGCGCTTTCGATCGTGGATTTTACCAACCCCTACGAGGAATTGCAGATCCGTGGCCGCGTGGTCGAGCGCCGCCCCGATCCCGAACTAAAGACGATTGATCTCATCTCACACAAGTACATTGGAAATCCGTTTCCTATGAGAGGTCCGGAAAGCCGGATTACGCTGATCATTGAAGTTGAAAAGGCGCGGTACCAGAAGCTGCCGTTTGCGCATACGCCGCCGAAATAGTTCTACGATGTGGCGCGCTTTTTCCTTTGCTGGATAATCTGCGCCAGACGAAACAGTAGAACGGCAGACGCGATCACGATCCAGATAATTCCCCACGCCGCAAGGACCGGGACCTCGACGTTTTTGTCATTGAAGGCGATTCCGGTCAACGCCGCGCTCGGAGCCAGGAGGAGCGCAAAGGCAAGATCGCCGGTGTGTTTGCGCGGCAACGTCCAGGTGCGCCGCCAGCGGATTAGGTCGTCTACGAATCGTCCAACCATGTACCAGCACAGAAGTCCGAGCAGCCACACACCGTAAAAAGTCATCTTGAAGCTGGGCAGAGCGCCCGATTTTCTGACCGCGAACTCCAGCGGCGTTACGACCACCACCGCCGGCAGATTCAACCCTTGCGCCCATTGGAATGCGTCCGGTCCGGGGATCAGGGGCCAAGTCTTGATCTCGCGATCATTGGCCAGAAAAATATCCTGATGCGCTTTCGGATTCCAAGGCGACCACACAAGGAGCAGCATGGCGATCGTCTGCAGCGCCGGCATCAGATACTTCCATTGCATAGCGATCGATTAAACCACACCCAATCCTGCGCAAGGCACGCGCCAAGGCCGCGGGAACCTCCTGGGCGTAGGTGCTGGGGGGAGGAGGGTTGTGCAGAAACAGAGAGGGCGCGGCCCCTCGCCGCGCCCTCTCTGCCACCGTTACATCAACTTGTTGGCTCCACGTTCAGTCGACTTCCAGTTTGTTCTCCACACTGAAGGCGCCGAAGAGCTGGTTGGCTCGGATTCCGGCAACTTCCTTGTCCATCTTGCTGGCGACCGTACCGTAGAGTGTTACGTGACCGTTCGCCACGATAATGCGAATCGGACGCGCCGGATCTATCGCATACTTGCTCAGCACCGAGTCGCGATAGATGGCCTGCATCGCCCGCAGACGCAGACCGTCATCGAAATTCGATACCGGCGCGACCGAGACGTTGTCAATCACGTCTTTCACTCCGGGCATGTTGGCGATGTCGGCCAGCGCTTCGTCGCGGCCCAGGCCAGTGCGATCCTGACCCTCGACCGTGACCACTCCGTCTTTCACTCCCAGCGCGAAATAGTCGAACGTGTTGTCATAGCCCACGCGCACGTAGCGCAACTTGGTGGCCAGTTTCTGCTCCAGTTGCGCATCGGGCACGTTTGGCCCGGCTACGGTTACGAGATCGCGCACACCCTGCACGTCGGCAATCTTGCGCGCGAGTTTTGCGGCGTCCAGTTTGTGCTGGTAGAGATCGACCGTGCCGGTCAGGGTCACGATACCGTCCTCCACACTTGTCTTCACGTCGCTGAACTGGCTCTTGGAAGCCAGCTTCTGCGTCACCGCAGTTTGAATTTGATTGTCGTAGCGGGCCGCAGCTGGAGTCTGCGCCACGAGAGTGATACTCAGTAACCCCACCGCGAACAGCCCACCCGCCAGTTTCACGAAGCTCTTGTTTCTTGTTCCCCACGTAATCATCAGGTCACCTCCGACCCGTTCTGTTCCCAGCATTGACGAATCTTTACGAATTAACTACCTGGTTAATTCTTTCGATGCGCGAGCCGGAGCGGAAGATGCATGTGCGAGAGAGGCAGAACAGCAGTCGTCGAGAGGCTGGATACATAGCGCAACTTTTCGCGCTCACGAGGGTTCTTACAAGAAACAGGGAAAAGTATGTTTGATGGTTTCTCGGGCGGGTTCGAAACTAAACCATAATTACTTGCCGAGCGCAGACCAATCCGTCAGCAGCACCGGCTGGCCGTTCTTAACTACGGTGGGATAGACGTCATCGAATCCCTTGTGGTCCGTGGGTCCGTAATCCAGAAGCAGCTTCGATCCCATTCCCACGTTCATCTCGTGAATCGACTCGACTGCGGCGATGAACTTTTCGCGTGTAAGGTCCTTTCCTGCGCGTTTCAATCCTTCCACCAGCACCATGGCGTCCACGAAACCCTCCAGACTTACAAAACTCGGTGCGGTGTCGGGATAATATTTCGTCAGACTTTGCCGGTAGAGTGCCACCGTTGTGTAGTCGACGCGATTGTAGGGAGGAACCACCTGCGTGATGATCGTGCCTTCGGCGTCGGGACCCGCTTCCTTGATGAATTCTTCAGTGCCCACGAAGGAGACACTCAGGAACTGTGGCCGCCAGCCTGTGGCGTGCGCCTTCTTCACAATGGCCGCCACTGGAGCGTACGGTCCCACGACCACTACCGCCTGCGGATGAGCCGCCATCACACTCTTTAACCCATCGTCCACATCGACCGTATTCCTCGCGAACGATCCCAGCGCTACGGGCGCGGCGCCGTGTTTCTGCAACGCCAGCTTCACTCCGTCGAGCACGGTCTTGCCGAAAGCGTCGTCCTGATAAATCACGGCGATCTTGTGGAGGTTTACATCCCACAGCTTGTCCACCTGCTCGCGCGTCTCGTCGTAATAAGAGGCGCGAACATTGATGATGTAATGCTTGAGCGGTTCGTAGAGCACTTGCGCGCCGGTGAACAGACCCACTACCGGGATTTTTTCATCCTGCGCCATGGGCAGGTACACTTTGGCGGTCGGCGTACCCACAAAAAAACCCAGCGCGAACACTCCCTCCTTGGTCATGCGCTTAAAGCACGCGGGAGCTTTGTCTGGATCGTAGCCGTCATCGAATGCGAGGAGTTGAACCTTGCGGCCGAAGACTCCGCCTTCGTCGTTGATGGAATGCAGGTAGGTGGTTGCGCCCAGTACCGTCTGGTTGCCCAGGAAGCGCGCCGGACCATCCAGGGCGGAGCACGATCCGATCAGAATGCTGTTGTCAGTGACCCCGGGAGTCTGTGCCGCAGAAAACAGCGCTGCGCCAAATGTGACTAGCAGCAACAGCGCAGATCGCAAAGGAAAGAAGACAGTCTTTGTCCTTGTCCCAAGACGATTCATCCGCAAACTCCTCGTGCAAAGTATTTCCCCCGCACCGGGCTACACTTGCTGAGGCTCAAGGTTGTACGTGCGTGAGATTAGTGAGGCCATTGTGGCACGATGAAGTGCTCGACGCTATCCGTGCGGCTCACGAAGGTAACTGCCGAAGCTGGTTCGCCAGTTCCAAAATCGAAGGTTTGCCTAACCTCTCGTCCGGTTCGGGTGTAGTGGAACTTTAGCTTTCGGTTTGCTCTTGAAAGCGGTTCCGCTGAAGCACCAATATCCGCCCAGTGTTCCGCCAGCGAACACAGACCATAAGACCGTGTTGGTCCATGAGGCATACTGGTCGAGGCCAAGACTGGCCAGGTCCCAGAAGGTGAGGGGCCAAACAATGATCACGTAAACGCTGACCACGATGAGCACTGCCGCCAAACCCACGGTGACGGCCATGATGCCTGCCGAAACGCTTTCAAACAGGAGCATGCTCCAGTGCTGATCAGCGGGGTCGGGGCGCCGGCCGGAGCCCGGCCGGTTTCGTTGCACGAGCGGAGACATGGTCCTCCTGAGACATTGCGTCCCGCCAAGGGACGCCAGCATAGAGAATAAAGATGGTGCGGGCGTCGCTCCAAGTTACGAAGGACGGGTAAAGAAGTGCCGATGCGGAATTCGCCGTTTCGGGATTACCCCCGTAACTTTCGACCGGGTACTGACCGCTTTAACATGGCCTACGACTGCGTGTTTCGAGGGGGAATTCGCGGATGGGGGAACGTGTCACCCAATCAACCCGGGGGGACCTGGCGCGAGCCCAGCGCCTGAAGAAGGCGCTGGTGAGCGGATCCGCGCCTGCGTTTGTCCCGCCCGCAGACACCGCCCCGCCGCCGGGGATAGGCTGCTCCGAAAAATCCTGCCCCGTGCCGGAATCTCCCGCGCCTTCGCGGCCAAATCAAGCCTCCTTAAATCAATGGACAAATCAAGTCAGCGCAGACACGCGGGTGCAATACCTGGAACAGATGTTTCAGGCATTGCCCGACGGGCTGAGCCTCGCCGACTGCGATCACCGCGTACTCTGGGCCAATGAGACGTTCGTCCGCATGTTCGGCTACACGGCAGCCGAAGTCGCGGGACAATCGCTGGAGAGTCTGGTGGTGCCCGCGGACCGCATCGCGGAGTCGCGCTGGGTGACCGAAGCGCTGGCGAAAGGCGAACGCATCACGCTGGAGACGCAGCGCAGAAAGAAAGATGGAAGCCTGCTCGATGTATCAGTCTCGTGCGCGCCGCTGCTGCTCGATGGCAAGATGACCGGCTTTTACGCTGGCTACCACGACATCTCCGATCGCAAGCGAGTGGAATCCCTCAGCCAGGCGCTCTACCGGGTGGCCGAGAAAAGCAGCAGCGCTCACGATCTGCAACAGTTTTTTGCCGCGGTGCACGGCATTGTCGATGAATTGATGTACGCGAGGAATTTCTACATCGCGATCTACGATCCCGCCGCCGAACTGCTCAGTTTTCCTTACTTTGTCGATGAGCAGGACTCTGCGCCGCTTCCCAAGAAGTTGGGCCGTGGCCTGACGGAATTTCTTCTGCGCACCGGAGAAGCGTTGCTGGCGACTCCTGAAGTATTGCAGGCCATGGAGGATCGCGGCGAAGTAGCGCGCAAAGGATCCCGTTCCCTGGACTGGATGGGAGTTCCGCTGAAGGTTGGCAACCATACTTTCGGGGCGCTGGTGGTGCAGTCGTATTCGAGGAATATCCGCTACGGCCAGCGCGACAAGGAGATTTTAACTTTCGTCTCGCGCCAGGTGGCCAGCGCGGTTGAAATCAAGAGGAATGAACAGGCCCTGAGGCGGTCTGAGGCTCGTTACCGCTCGCTGGTGCAGAGCTCGGTGTACGGTATTTACCGCTCGAGCCTGGAAGGACGATTCCTGGACGTGAATCCTGCGCTGATCACCATGCTGGGGTACGCGTCGGCGGAAGAAGTGCTGTTGCTTGATCCGGAAAAGGATGTCTTCAATCAGCCCGAGGAGCACGAGCGGCTGATCGAGGAATTCCGCCGCGTCGGCCGTATGGACGGCTTCGAAGTGAAGTGGAAGCGGAAAGATGGAAGGCCGATTACGGTGCGCATCAGCGGACGTGCGGTGAGCAGCGCCGATGAGCCCGCAGATGTGCTGGAAGCGATTGCCGAGGACGTGACCGAACGTCGCGTGCTGGAGGATCAGTTCCGGCAGGCGCAGAAGATGGAGGCAGTCGGCAGGCTGGCTGGAGGCGTAGCGCACGACTTCAACAATCTGCTCATGGTGATCAGCGGCTATACCGAAGTTATTCTGGCGAAGATCGCTGTGACCGATCCCTTGCACGAAAAGGGACGCGCGATTCAGCAGGCCGCCGATCGTGCGACCACTCTCACGCGGCAGTTGCTGGCCTTCAGCCGCAAGCAGTTGCTCGAACTCAAAGTTGTGGACGTGAACGCCATTGTGCAGGACATGGAGCGCCTGCTGCGTCCCTTGATCGGCGAAAACGTGGAGTTGACCACCAGTCTGGCTGCCGAAGCCGTACACACCCGCGCCGACGCCGGTCAACTGGAACAGGTGCTCATGAATCTGGTGGTGAACGCGAAGGATGCAATGCTCGCTCGCGGAAAGCTCATGATTCAGACCCAGAACATGGTGATGGATGAGAGTCATCGCCGGGGGCAGACTTTCATCCGGCCGGGCAATTACGTGATGCTCTCGGTCAGCGACACCGGCATGGGTATGGACAAAGAGACCCAGTCGCGCATCTTTGAGCCGTTTTTCACCACCAAGGAGAAAGGCAAGGGCACGGGGCTGGGATTGTCGACCGTCTACGGCATCGTGAAACAAAGTGGAGGATATGTCATGGTGCAGAGCGAGAAAGGTCACGGCACCACCTTCAACATCTATTTGCCGCGGGTTGACGCCGCGGCCGACCTGAATGCCACGCCATTGCCGCGCGCTGCGGAGGGCGGTTCGGAAACCGTGTTGCTTGTAGAGGACGAGGAATCGGTTCGCCAACTGGTGCGCGAAACGCTCCAGGCCAAGGGCTACAAAGTAGTTGAGGCGGAAAATGGCGAAGCGGGCGTGACCGCTGCCGCGAAGCACGAGGGCAAGATCGACATGGTGATCACTGACGTGGTCATGCCCGGGATGGGCGGTCGCGAACTGGTCAAACGCCTGGCCGAGACCCGCCCCGAAACCAAGGTCCTCTATCTCTCCGGCTACACCGAGGACGCAATCGTCAACGAAGGCACGATTGAAAGCGGCACCGCGTTCCTGCAAAAACCCTTCACACTGCAGAATTTGTCGCGCAAGGTACGAGAAGTGCTGGGTTAGTTGAACGCGGCCCCAGTCGTCAGACCGCAAGCGTCCGACTCACCTCCTGCGAATTGTCCCGCCGTTCTGCAACTTTTCCCCCTCCAAAGCGTCCTATCTGGTTGAAGATAGAGAAGGGCGAATCCGCTTGCGACGGAAACGCGTACACAATACAGGGGTTTCCATGCTCATCAAGAAGGCTGAAGACATTCGCTCGTCGGAGATTACTCCCCGCAGCGTGTATTTGAACCGGCGGAAGTTTCTGGCAGGGGCGGCGGTCGCAGGGGCGGCGGCCCTGACCGGCACTGGACTACGCGAAATCATCTCTCCCTCGGCCACGGCTCTGGCTGAAACCAAAATCGACGGCATCAAGAAAAGCCCGCTGAGCACTACCGAGACCATCACTCCATTCAAAGACGTTACCCACTACAACAATTACTACGAGTTTTCGACTTCGAAGGAAGAGCCTGCGGAACTGGCCAAGAATTTTCGTACCCGGCCCTGGAAGGTGAAGATCGATGGACTGGTCGACAAGAAGCAGGAACTCGATATCGATGCGATTCTCAAGATGGCTCCTCCCGAGGAGCGCATCTACCGCCATCGCTGCGTGGAAGGATGGTCGATTGTCGTTCCCTGGGTGGGATTTTCTTTGAGCGAGCTGATCAAGCGCGTGAACCCCACCAGCAAGGCGAAGTTTGTGGAATTCACCACCCTTCTCGATATGCGGCAGATGCCGGGCCAGCAGCGCGACGTGCTGCAGTGGCCGTATGTCGAAGGTTTGCGGATGGATGAGGCTATGCACCCCCTCGCGCTGCTTTGTTTCGGGATGTATGGCGAGGATCTTCCTAACCAGGATGGCGCGCCGCTCCGCATTGTTGTCCCGTGGAAATACGGCTTCAAGAGCGCCAAAGCGATTGTGCGCATTCGCTTCACCGACCAGCAGCCGGAAAATACCTGGAACGTTTCTGCCCCACAGGAGTACGGATTCTATTCCAACGTGAATCCGAACGTGGATCACCCGCGCTGGAGCCAGGCGAAAGAACGGAGGCTCGGCGAATTCTTCAAGCGTCCCACGCTGATGTTTAACGGCTACGATCAGGTGGCGAGCCTGTATAACGGAATGGACTTGAAGAAGAATTTTTAGGGCAGGGGCCAGGGGACAGGGGCTAGGGACAAGAGACAAGGGATTAGGGACTAAGCTCTGCCGAATCATTTTCCCCTAATCCCTAGCCCCTGATCCCTAATCCCTAGTCCCTAACGCCCAGCTGCTGATCCTTAACGCCTGGCCACTATTCCCTATGCTTCGCTATCTCAAACCCGCAGTCTTTCTCGGTTGCCTCGTGCCGCTGGCGTTGCTTGTCTGGGACGCGTTCCATGGCTCGCTCGGCGCCAATCCTATTGAAGCCATCACGCACAGCACCGGCAACTGCACGCTGACTTTCCTGCTGATCACGCTATCGATCACCCCGCTGCGCAAGCTGACGCGCCAGTACTGGCTGATCAACCTGCGGCGCATGCTCGGGCTGTTCGCCTTCTTTTACGGAACACTGCACCTGATGACTTACGTGTGGCTCGACAAATTTTTCGACGTTCACGAGATGCTGGCCGACATTGCAAAACGCAGATTCATCACCGCGGGGATGACAGGCTATGCGTTGATGATCCCCCTGGCGCTGACCTCCACCAAGTGGGCCATCCGCAAGCTGGGAGGCCAACGGTGGCAAACGCTGCACCGCCTGATCTACTTCAGCGCCGCCGCCGGAGTCATCCACTACATCTGGCTGGTGAAAGCGGATTTGAAGAAGCCGCTGGAATACGCGGCCGTGCTGGGCGCGCTGATGTTGTATCGAGTCGGAATGTGGGTCATCTCGAGAGCGAAGTCGGCGACCCGAGCAGCTCCACCGGTGGTGGAAACGCCATAGGAAGTCGAGAGTCGCAATCGGGTTAAAAAGCGAAGCGCAGCTCCCCGGGCGGAGAGCCGCGCCTCACGTTACTTCGCTTGGCGAAAGCGAGTCTTGTTGTTCTTCGAAGCCGAATGCGGAGCATGTACAGATCGCAGCATGGCGAAATGTTGCTGCGTCATATTCGATACCGACGTAGGTGTGGTTTGCGCTTGAAAACTTCCGAGAGCCACCTGGTTGGGATCCGTCGATATAAAGAGCGCGTTCGAGCTGTCGGCAACATAGAAGAACATGCCTGCCATGCCGGAACTGAGACTCGTCGCGGATCCTTCACCGTTCGATGCCACAGTGTAGTTTCCTGTTAGGTTGTGGGTGTCGGTCGAAAAGCTTTCATCTTCATCGAGAAGACCCTTTAGCGTTGTGCTCGTAGTGGTGAACTCGGCGATTTCGTCCAACTCTCCATTCGTATCTTGGCCCGTCAGATTCAGCCCGTACCCTTGCGCGGTAATGGAAGTGCCAGTTTGCTGCAGGGCGACGCCGCTGGTAATCCCCGGATTCAGCCCCGTATCGATCTCCATCAGAAAGATGCCGCCGCTGGAGGGATAAGCCGCGAAGCTCGCGCCGCCGAAAAAACCGGTTGGCGCAAATACCAGTCGGCCCGTACCGCCGCTCGGGGCGAACGAGCCGCCGAAGCTGACGGGTACGGCAGGATTCGTGCCGCCGTCGACCGACCCGCCTTCATTGATGTCTTCCGAACCGCCGGTGATCGTGCCACCGCTGGTCGACATCAATCCGCCGACCACGAATGGCGCACCCCCAGTTGTGTCGAAGCCCGCCATGGTGAAGACCAGATTGCTCGGAATCGTTGTATTGGGCTGCGTGAAAACGTCACCCACAATAATCGCCTGACCATCATTCTCAATTAGCTTTAAGTGAGTGCTGTCGATCGCGTACACGTCGAAATTGAGAACGCCGAAAGAACTGGAAAACGTGGCGACTCCCGGAGCTGTCCCTGAACCGACCGTAACTCCACCAGTAAGAACGAGGTTCGTACTGGGAGCGGCGGCGTAGTTAAAATCCTCGACTCCGGCGGGGCTGTTCACTATGTTGCCCGACCCATCAAGAGTGAAGGCTCCGACCGTGGCAATCGGATTCAAATTTGTAGTGAAGTCAGTGCCCGAAAGACTAAAAGAATAAGCGTTGGCAAGCGAACCCTGTGTGACCGCGGTGGGCTGCAAGTCAATCGTGCCGCTGGCACTGCCTCCACCGGCAGGGCCTCCGCCAGAGTATATGATCAAGCCATGCGAACTCGAGGTCAGGACAAAATCGACCTCGATGGTCGTGCTCAGGCCTAGCCCCGAATTAGTGACCACCAGGTTGGCCGTACCGCGTCCGTCCGGGGTAATGTTGTAAGTGCTCCCGCTGCCGATCGTCGATCCGGGCGCGACGAGTGGGACTGGGTCGAGCAAATCAACGGTTCCGCTTGCTATCGTGTGATTGGCGCAACCGCAGGCCACCAGCGACCCGGCCATCGCGAAGGTACCGTTCCCATCCTGTCCGAGGACTGAGAAGGTGTATGTGCCGTTGAAGTTGGTGTTGCTGAAGCCGCCAGTGGGAGGTGGCACAGGGTTGCTTGTGCTACTTCCGCACCCCGCTAGCACGGCAAGAGCGAAAAGAATGACTGGCAGAACCAGGCGATTGCGTAACGACATAACTTCCCCCCGACGAAATATTTGGCGCAGAATTGGGTCTTCTGAGTTCAGGTTAGCACGATTAGGTTGCCGCTAGTTTCAACCCGAACCTAAGGAATTAGTAGCGCAGGGAGCGAAAAAAGTTTCCCGTTTATGTTTCTCTATATTTCTTTACGTTTCTTCGGTTTAGGGCCGGAAGGACGGCCGTCGCTGACCCGTAGGGCGCGGACGATCGAGGCTGCTCCCAGGGAAGAAACGGAGAAGAGATAGAGAAGAATTGCGGGAACGCCTGAGGCCGGGTGACCTTGACTACAGAACCCTTAACCACGGGGAGCACAGGGAAGTCCGGCTCCGGGTCTACGGGTGCACCTCGGCCTCCTGGCCGGCCAGCGAGCGCAGGGAATCTTCGTAGGGGGCGCGGGCAATGCCTTTTTCCGTGATGATGGCGGCAACATATTTTGCCGGGGTTACGTCGAAAGCGGGATTTTCCACGCCCACACCATCCGGCGTCATCTGTTTTCCGGCGATGTGCGTGACTTCCTTCGCATTGCGCTGCTCGATGGGAATCTTGCTGCCGTCGGGGCAGTCGAGGTCGACGGTGGAAATCGGCGCGGCCACGTAAAACGGAATGTTGTGTTCTTTGGCCAGGATGGCTACGGTGTAGGTTCCGATCTTGTTGGCCACATCGCCGTTAGCCGCAATGCGGTCGGCGCCGACCACGATCGCTCCAATCTTTCCCTGGCTCATCATCGCCCCGGCCATGTTGTCGGAAATTACGGTGGTGGGAATGCCGTCTTTCATCAATTCCCAGGCGGTGAGCCGCGAACCTTGCAGGAAGGGGCGAGTTTCGTCCGCGTAAACGTGGATCTTCTTGCCTTGCTCCACCGCGGCGCGAATCACACCGAGAGCTGTTCCGTAGCCGGCAGTGGCGAGCGCCCCGGCGTTGCAGTGAGTAAGCACTCCGCCTTCGCTGGGCATGAGCGTGGCGCCGTGGCGTCCCATGGCCTGGTTGGCGGCGATGTCTTCGGCGTGCATGCGCTGCGCTTCTTCGATCAGATCGCGCTTGATCTGCGGAATCGGCCGGATGCGGATGCGCTCGAACTTTTCCTGCATGCGCCGAATCGCCCAGAAAAGATTTACCGCGGTAGGCCGAGTCTTGCCGATGAGATCGCAGATCTGGTCGAGATCGCGTTTCAGGTCGCCGTTGGTCTCCGCCTTGGAATTGTTCACGCCCAGCGCGATCCCCATGGCGGCGGCCACGCCGATCGCCGGTGCTCCGCGCACAACCATGTTTCGGATCACGTCGGCCACCTGCTCGTGAGTCTTGCAGGTCACATAAACTTCTTCGGTAGGCAGCTTCGTTTGGTCGATGAAGCGCACGCCTTTGTCGGTCCATTCCAAAGTTTGAATCATAGCGGCAGTCGTTGGTCGTTCGTGCTGGTCTTAGGTCTTAGGTCTTTGGTCTTCGGTCGTTTAGCTCGACTTTTGTGCTCAATTCCGGTGTGCGGCGCATCGGTTTCTTGGGTTGTTCGTCACTGCGGGGCGTCCGCAGACTTCGCAAGCCGCCGCGACGGCAAAAATGGCGGGCTCGGTGTCATCGTTCTGCAGCATGTGTTCCTTGCGCACGTCGTTGGCTGTGAAAATCGAAACAAATGTCGCCGGAGCCGCGGCCTTCTCCACATTCGGACGGCCCTTGGCCTCTTCGCGCTCCACCAGGCACATTGCGCCGACCACTTCGAATCCAAATTCGCGGGCGGCTTCAATTGCCTGGACGGTCGACGCGCCCGTGGTGCAAACATCGTCCACGATCACGACCCGCGCGCCCTTCTCGCGGAAGCCTTCGATGCGCTGCCCCGTGCCGTGCTGTTTTTCGGCCTTGCGCACCAGAAATCCGTTCAGCTCGCCGCTGACCACGGATACGGCCACCACGATGGGATCGGCGCCCATGGTGAGTCCGCCGATGGCCTGGGGTTTCCAGCCGCGCTGCCGGATTTCCTCCAGAAAAACTTCTCCCGTCAGACGCGAGCCCTTGGCGTCGAGCGTGGTGGTGCGGCAGTCGATGTAGTAATCGCTGGTCCCGCCGGATGAAAGTTTGAACTCGCCCAGTCGAAACGACTTGTGAGCCAGGGTGCTGAGCAGCTTCTGTCGCGGGGAAGACATGAAAATCTACGATACCACGGGAGGGCGGGCGTAGAGCATCAGGCGCCTGGGACCATTGGCGGGTAATGTCTCGATTCGAGTTTTCTTCGCGTACTTCGCGGCCTTTCCTTAGCGAACTTCGCGGTCAGGAGCTCTGGCTCCAAGCGGAAATCAAAAGACTTTAACCGCAAAGCGCGCGAAGAAAAGGCCGCGAAGTACGCGAAGAAATTCAAATTGAGGCACGACCCGTTGGCGTGCCGGGGCGTTCTAGCAGAGTTCGCGTGATAACCTAAATTTTGGTAGTCATAAGGGATGGAGAAATCTGCATCCGATGAGTTTGAATCGAGGGACAAGAGTGCCGAATTGCCGAAAGAGTTTTTCTTTTATTGCATTCATTCTGTTTGCGCTTGGCGCCGCCTGCTTTGCCGATGGAACGCGTACCTGGGAGCAATCCAAGTTTGATGATCTGACCAAAGGGACCGCGACCGGAGTGGCCATTCGCAGCGTGGGTGGGCTGGAACTGGCTCCGGCATTCAAGCTCGTCTATGCCACGCCCTCGACTTACATCTGGGCGGTGGGGGCGGATGACGCTGGAAACGTGTACGCTGCGACGGGTGCTCCGGCGCGCGTCTACCGGATTACTCCCGATGGCAAGGCTACGATTATCTTCGAGCCGCAGGAATTGCAGGTGCAGACGCTTGAGGTTGCGCCGGGAGGAGTGATTTACGCGGCGACGGCTCCCGATGGGAAGGTCTACAAGATTGAACATAATGCCGGAAAGGCCGAAGCGGCAAAGGCCGACAGCAAGGGCGGCGAGAAGGATACTCCAAAGGATCCGGCGAAGCCGGCTCTCGATGCGTCGTGGGGTTCGTCCGTTTATTTCGCCCCAGGAACGAAATACATTTGGGACCTTCTTCTCGACAAGGCTGGAAATCTCTACGTGGCCACGGGCGATCACGGAGAAATCTACAAAGTCACGGCCAAGGGCGAACACACGCTCTTCTTCAAGAGCGATGAGACGCACATCCGCGTGCTGGCGCTCGACGCGCAGGGCAACGTGATTGCCGGTACCGACGGCAGCGGCCTGGTATACCGGATTTCTCCCGCCGGCGATGGCTTCGTGC